>PVMK01117957.1_pt1 | contig 79296 bp, 73 predicted proteins | sample 1853481 | NCBI WGS metagenome assembly PVMK01 (sample SAMN08533507, study PRJNA380276) | Marine sediment metagenome, whole genome shotgun sequencing project.
CATGAGCGAGCTCGCCCGTGTGAAGCCCGGCGACAAGGTGCTCGAGGTCGGCACCGGCTCGGGCTACCAGGCTGCAGTGCTCGCCGAGATGGGCGTGAAGGTGTTCTCGATCGAGATCGTCGAGCCTTTGGCCAAGCGGGCGAAAGCCACCCTTGACGCGCTCGGGTACGGCAAGCGCGTGACGGTCCGGCACGGCGACGGCTACGCCGGCTGGCCCGAGCATGCCCCCTTCGACGCGATCGTCGTGACCGCCGCACCTCCGAAGATCCCCGAACCGCTGAAGCAGCAACTCAAGGTCGGAGGACACTTGGTGATCCCCGTCGGGAAGCACTACCAAAGCCTCTTGCGAGTCACGCGAACCAAGGAAGGGTTCCGCGAGGAGTCGGTGATCCCGGTGCGCTTCGTGCCGATGACGGGGAAGGCGCAGGAGTAGGAGTCATTTGTTAAGGTCGGTCCGTAATTCACAAACGTCTTGGAAAAGGGCACCACGCTGGCCAACGGGCAGGCGATCGCCAACAGTGGCGGAAGCACCGAGCGCTGCGCTTGGCTGACGAGCGACACCGCCAGCAACCCCGGAATCGTTGGAAATGCAAATCTGACGGACAGTCGCTGGTCGAGTTGGACCAACCACAACAAAGGCTGCGGTGAGCTGCACCACCTCTACTGCTTCGAGCAGCCGTAGAGGCTACCGAGCTGCTTCATCCTTCAGGGCGAGCTGGCCGAGCAGGTCCTGGAAGGATTGACGGAAGCGGGACTCCGCGGCTGAGCCCGCTGTTCCTGCGTCAACCATTCGTTTCTACGCGCGTGTATGAAAGCATCGACAATCACCAAACTCGTTTTGATGCTGGGAGCTTTGCCCCTGGCTTTCGCCTTCATGCAGCTTCCCGGCTGTGGCGACGACAAGGACACCGGCGGCAACACCGGCCCTCTTTGCGTGGCGGCGGGCCAAAGCTGCACCTCGAATACGCAGTGCTGTAACCGGGACTGCGAGGACAGCGGTCGCTGCGACAATGATCAATCCGTCAATCCGGACTCCGGGTGTAAGGGCCCGGGTGCCGTCTGCTCTTCGAACACCGACTGCTGCAACAGCGACTGTGACGACAACGGCACCTGCGACGACGACCAGCCTGGCATCGGCACGGGCGGCACCCCCCCGGCACAGTGTGTACCCGCGATGCAGAGCTGCACGCAGGATTCGGACTGCTGCAACTTCGACTGCGAGGACAACCGTCTCTGTGACAACGACCAGACGACCACGCCGCCGAGTGGAGGCAACTGCAAGCAGCCGGGTGCCCCATGCTCCACGAACACCGACTGCTGCAACAACGACTGCGACGATAACCGCGCCTGCGATGACGACCAGGGGCCCGAACCGCCGGGCGGCGGCGGCAACTGCAGGCCAGAAAATGCTGCATGTACCGTGAACGCCGACTGCTGCTCGAATGATTGCGAGAGCGACGGTTGCGACTAGGGGGGGAGGAATGGTGGCGGGGTTAGGTTTAGTTGCACCGCCCGCCTGGTTTGGTTACACCACCCGACTGGTTTGATTACACCACCCGCCCACCCCCACCCGTAATCCTCCCTGCCGCGCCCTGTGCTTTGCACGGGCTTGGCGGCGCTTTGCGCCGGGCTTCGCCTGCGGCTCGCGCTGCCGCGCAAGGTTGTGTGAGCTAGTGTTGGCTATCCGTGTGTGGCTCTGACGGCTGCTTTGGCGGTGGCTCTCCGTGCTCGTCGATCAGCTTTTTCCGGAGCTTGTCGAGGAGCATGCGTTCGATGTAGCTCGGCATTGCCGGGATTTGGATGACCGCGCGGATGGGGCCCCCGCCCTGGTCCTCGATGCGGACCAGCTCGACGCTGCCGGGGTACATCCGGCCATCGTCGCGGTAGTCGAAAAGGAAGTAGCCGACGCTCTGGTCGCGATCCTTGATCGGGTAGCCCTGGTCGACGCGGATGAGGCGAATCGCGGCGCCCCAGACCTGGTCATAGGTATGACGGAAGTCGGCGGTCTTCTTGGCCTGGCCGGTAGCCGGTAGAAGGAGCGCGCAAGTCATCACGATGGTAGCCCAGAACCTCATCGGGACCCACGCTACCCAACCCCCCACCCCAGTCCAAAAAAGCGCACACCGACACTGGCACTGATGAGGGCTACTGCCCCTGCTTCTCCGCCAGCTCCTCCACCATTGGCATCAGCTTGTCCCGCGTGTTCAGCGAGGGGTCTTCGATGACTCGGTCTAGGAGGGTGCGGAGGATCCGTCCGACCGCGGGGCCTGCGCCGCCGTCCAACACCGGGATCACGTCGTTGCCTCCGATAGCGAGGTCTTGGGTCGTGAGGGCGCTGCCCTCTTCGATTGCCTTGTCGATTCGGCCACGAAGCTCTTTCAGCGACTCGAGCTCCTCTTCGACGTGGCGCCCTTTGCCGAGGGCGTCGGCTTCGCCCAATCGCAACAGTGGATCGACCGTGCCGGTGCCCACGCGTTTGATGAAGCGGCGCACCGCGGCGTCGCTCCACTTGCTCGTGTAGCAGATGAGGTGATGACGGATGAGGCCGGTGACGAGCGTGCTCTCTTGGTTGGAAAACCGGTAGTCTCGGAGCCACCGTTCGGCCATGTCGGCACCGACCTTTTCGTGGTGGTAGAAGGTCCAGTCGTTGGTCTTGTCGGACTTCGCGCGGGTGCGCGGCTTGGCTACGTCGTGAAGAAGCGCCGCGACTCGTTCGACCGGGTCGCCCACGGACTCATCGAGCACGCGCATCGTATGGCCCCACACGTCGTACGCGTGCCATTGGTTCTGCTCGCAACCCACCTGCTCGAGCAGCTCGGGATAGGTCACCTCGAGGATGCCCGTTCGCCGCATGACCTCGAAGGCCCGTGACGGCGTGCTGGCCTTCATCGCTTTCAACCACTCGTCACGCACCCGCTCGGGGCTCACCTTCCTGAACGTATCGAGCGCCCCGCGGAACGCCGCCTCCGTGGCCTCCTCGAGCTCGAAGTCGAGTGTCGCGACGAATCGCGCGCCCCGCAAGATCCGCAGCCCATCCTCCTGGAAGCGCTCGGTCGGCTCCCCCACGGCGCGCAGCACCTGGTTCCGCATGTCGCTCAAGCCGTTGAACGGATCGGCCACGTGCCCGCCGACCGGGTCGTAGGCGATGGCGTTGACCGTGAAGTCGCGTCGCGCGAGGTCGCGGTCGATGTCGTTGACGAACACGACGCTGTCGGGTCGCCGGCCGTCCGTATACGCGCCCTCCCCACGGAGCGTCGTCACTTCGTAGGCCTCGCCCTTCCACAACACCGTCACGGTCCCGTGGTCGATGCCGGTCGGGATGACTTTGCGAAACGTCCGTTGAACTTTCTCGGGCAAGGCCGTCGTGGCCACGTCCCAGTCGTTGACCCGCTCCCCGCGCAGGGTGTCCCTCACGCAGCCGCCGACCACCCACGCGCGCTCGCCGGCATTGCGAAGCTCCTTACAAATATCGAGCACCGGCCTTGCGATTTGTTGGCTGAGAATACGGTGTGGCACGTTGCTTCGATAACCTTAGGTAGAAACGAGCGCAATTGGCCTTAGAGGCCAAGGAGGTTACACTCAACGGTCAGCCCCCTCCCTGCTCCCTCCCTGCCCCCCCCCTACAATCCAATGAGAAGACTCTGGAAGCCCTTACTTGGTTTGGTCGTCGTGCTTGCGGCGTTCACCATTTCCTTTGGCTGGCCGATTCCGAACGGCCTGCAAATCGACATCGATACCTCGCCGCGGGCAATGGCCGCGCGCCAGAAGACTCCCTGGGACCTCACCAAGCTTCAGGTGATGAACCGGGTGATTCACCAGGTCAACGACGACTACGTCGATCCCAAGCGAATCGACCATCAGCGGATGATGCTGGCCGCCCTCGACGCCATCCAGAAGGACGTGCCGCCCGTTCTCGTCCACTATCGAGAGGGCGCAGAGATCCTCACAATTCAGGTCAACCGCGCGAAAAGCGAGTTTAGCGTCTCCGATGTGTCGAGCCCCTGGGCGCTTGCTGGTCGGTTCCGCGAGGTGTTCGCGTTCTTGCAGGAAGAGCTGAAGGACGAAGAGGACATCGAGCTCAGCCAGATCGAGTACAGCGCCGTCAACGGGATGCTCAAGACGCTCGACCCACACACGGTCTTGCTGCCGCCGGCGGCCTTCGCGGAGATGCAAACCAGCACCCGTGGAGAATTTGGCGGGCTCGGGATCGTCATCTCCATCCGGGATGGCCACCTCACCGTGATCAAGCCCATACCCGGCACGCCGGCGTTCAAGGCGGGGCTCCAACGCAACGACCGGATCGTGAAAATCAACGAGGAGTCGACGCTCAACATGCCGCTTGGGGAGGCGGTCAAGCGTTTGCGGGGCAAACCTGGTTCCAAAGTCAAGATCTTCATTCGCCGCCGGAACAAGGCCAGTAAGTGGAGTGACCCCCGCCCGGTCCAGCTCACTCGCGCCAGAATTCATATCGCCTCGATCGAGCATCGGATGCTGCGCGACAGCGTCGGCTACGTCAAAATCAAGAACTTCCAGGGCAACACGGTGAAGGACCTTCGCGACGCGCTCGCGGCACTTAACAAGAAGCGCATGGTCGGGCTCGTGCTCGACCTCCGGAGCAACCCGGGCGGGCTTCTCGATCAGGCCGTCCAGGTCGCCGACACTTTCCTCGACGACGGGCCTATCGTAACGACGTCCTCGCAGGACCCGCGTGAGCGCACCGAAGAGTTCGCAGAACGCGGAGGCACCGAACCGGGCTACCCGATCGTCTTGTTGATCAACGGGCAGAGCGCGTCCGCTAGCGAAATCGTTGCCGGCGCCCTCAAGAACCACGACCGCGCGTTGATCATCGGCGAGCAGAGCTTCGGTAAGGGGTCCGTTCAGGTCTTGTACAAACTGCAAGACGAGTCGGCGTTGAAGCTCACCGTGGCTCAATACCTCACGCCCGGCGACGTCTCGATTCAGGGCGTGGGCATCGTTCCCGACATCGCGATCAGCTCGATGACGGTCGACAGAGAGACCATGGACCTCAAAGTCGACGAGTTCTTCCTTCGGGAGGGCGACCTCGAGGCCCACCTCACCCATGCGAGCGCTACTGATTCGCAGCGTCCGGCGGTCGTCATGGGCTACTATCTCAACGCGGAGTTGCGCCAACGCTTGAGCGAGGCGGAGCCCAACGAGGAGGAGAACGAGGACCAGGAGGCCTTCCTGATTCGGTTCTCACGCAACCTCGTCATCAACGCTAAGTCCCCGAAGCGGCTCCAGATGCTGCGCGCTTCGGAGTCGATCATCGAGCGCGTTCAGAAACAGGAAACCGAGAAGGTGGTCCGCGATCTGGCTAAGCTCGGGATCGATTGGAGCGTCGGCGCTGACAAGGGCCCAAGCAAGGTTCGCGTCGTCGCGAAGACAAGCTCCGGGGACAAGCCCACTCGGGCTGGAGATCCGCTCTCGCTTCGCGTCGAGGTGACCAACGAGGGCGAGCATCCATTGTATCAGCTGCGCGCGATCACCCGAAGCGACAACCCCTGGTTTGAGGGGCGTGAGCTGGTGTTTGGGAAGCTTGGCCCCGGCGAAACCCGCTCGTGGTCGACCACGCTCGGCCATTGCGTCACTGAAAATGCCAAGCGTGTGTGCCGAGTCCCGCGCAACATGATCGATCGCGCAGACGCGATTCGTGTCGAGCTCGAGGAAGCGCACGGCCATGCCCCGGAGTCAGTCGAGGTGCGGGCGCAGATCCAGGCCCTCCCCGATCCTCGGTTCGCATACGGGGTGCAAGTGGCAGACAACATCCACGGCAACGGTGATGGCCGCGTGCAGCCCGGCGAGCAGGTGACGCTCTACTTCACGGTCAAGAACGTCAGCGAGGTCGACAGTTTCGAGCTCCAGGCCAACCTCCAGAACAAGAGCGGCGAAGGCGTGCTGCTCCATGACGGGCGCTTCCGAAGAGACACGCTGCGGGCCGGAGAGGCGTGGGTCGTGCCCTTCTCGTTCGAGGTGCTTTCCAAGTTCGAGGAGAAGGAGGCCACGCTTCTGATGGGCGTCGTCGATACGGAGCTTGGCGCTGCGGTTGGGCACAAACTCAAAATTCCCATCTACGGGCGCGTCACGGACGCCGAGAGCGAACCGGGCCCGGTGAAGAAGCTGGAGGCGAAGCGCGTCGTGCGCCTGCAGCCAGGCACGGAAGTGCGAGAGCGGCCCGACAACAGTGCACCGGTCATCGCGACCGTCGACACAGAGGTTCACTTGCTGCAGGTGGCGACGGGCGGAGGGTTCGCGCACATCGATCTTGGTGACGGTCGTCCGGGCTGGGTCGCCGAGGATGCCGTTTCGCCCGCCCAGGGACAGGTCGCTCAAGCTCCGCCGCTGGCGTGGGTCACCGGGAACGCGGCCCCGCAGATCGAGCTCACGGGTCTCGACAGCTACGTCACCCGCGACGACGTGTTCCGGGTTCGGGGCAAAGCGACCGACGGGCAGCGGGTCCGCGACCTCTACATCTCCACGAGCCGCCACAAGGTCTACTACGAGTCAAACCAGGGCAGCACCAGCCCGCGCGAGCTCGCCTTTGATGCGGAGATTCCTGTCCACCCCGGGATGAACGCCATCATGGTGGTTGCCCGCGAGGACAACAATTCGGTCACCCGCCACTACTTCATGGTTCGCCGCGACGCGGAGGACGGCTCGCTGATGGAGACCACGAAGTTCGAAGGTGCCCTCATCGGCAACGGCAACGGCCACAACTGAGCGCGGTGCGAGTGGGTTGCGGGACTAGCCAATAGAGAAGAAGCCCGCGAAGCGCTCGACGCCGTTCGGGAGCTCGCCTCCGGAGCGGATGTGCCGCCACACGAGAGGAGCCAGCGTCTCGACCGCTTCCGAGACCGCAACTTCCTTGGCGGGGGCGCCGATCTTCCGCTCCGTTCGAGATTCAAGCTCGATGCTCTGGATTTCACTGTCTTCCCAGGAAATTTGGAGCGACTCGGTTTCGAGCCCCGGGACGGATTGGATCAAGCGTGCGTGCCCCCGAGCTTCCGTGCCCGTGAGGAATGCGGAGTGACCGATGCGCCCATGGCTCCGGATCAATCCTGCTAGGCGCTGCCGGAGCGCCGGGCTCTGCTCCACCGTCAAAAACGCGACCAGAGCCTCGGTCGGGTCTCCAGAGTCCTGGAGCACCGCCTGAGCCAGCGCCCGGCGTTCCGGTTCCTCAAGCTCGGCGTACGCAAAGGTGAGGCCATCGAGCGCGCTGTCGTCGTCCAGAATCAGGTCGATCAGGCTCGCAAACGACCCCAAACGCCGTCGGTTGGTGTTCGCAATGCCTGGGCGCGCCGGTTTCACAGCGACGCTATACCCTAGCGAACCGCCATCGACTAGCCCCTATGATGTAGGTTTATGTATTCCATTTGACTTCATTCACCCACTTGGCTAAAGGAAATCCGTTCAGGAGTCGGAATGCAGGGTACGGAGTTCATCACGCAGCACGAGAAGATGGTCCATGGCCTCGCGAATCGGCTTCGCCGAGAGCTCTCCCTGCGGGGCGATCTCGACGACCTCATCGCCTTTGGGTTCGGGGGCCTTCTGGAGGCGCGGCACCGGTTCGACCCAGGCCGGGGCGTCCAGTTCCAGACGTTCGCCTATCACCGGGTTCGCGGGGCCATGCTGGACGGGGTCCGCAAGATGTCGCAGCTCCCCCGCCGAGCGCACGAACGCTTCCAAGCCGCTTCCGAAACGACCCCCACGGCCGCGCCTACAGCCCTCGACAAGGCTTTCACGCGAATGAGCGCCAGTCTGACGACGGCCACGGTGCTGCAGGGGCGCTTCGGCGACGAGAGTCCCGAGGCGGTTCTGCTCAAGAACGAGAGCGTGACGCGGCTTCTCCAGGCATTGCCGAGCCTGTCTCCTCGGCAGCGCTTCCTTGTTCGCGGGTTCTATTTCGAGGGTCGCTCCATCGATGCGATGGCGCAGGAGTTGGGCATTTCCAAGTCGTGGGCGAGCCGCCTTCACACCAATGCCCTCCGAGAGCTCCGCGATGCGCTCGACGCTGGTTGAGAAAAGTCGGCCGGCCAGCCGAAATGCCGCTCTTCTCGGCAGGTTACGTGCGTAGGTCGCTACGCGCTTGCCCGCCAAATGCGCACTCCGGTGCGCACTTTGTAGGGGGTGTGACGTTTTTGGATTCAGGTGTGGTGAAAGTGCCCCTCCCCTGTAAATTCCAGCGCAAAAGGAGTGCTGAAATCGGGGACTTTGTCGTTTTCTACAAGTGGCACGAAATCTGCTTCATGCTCGGCGTAAGATGGGGGCATCAACAACACAAGGCCCGAAGGCCCAAGCGGCGGATAGTCGTGGCCTTCGGATTATCGCGAAGTCGGTCTATCGAGAACTCCGAAACAGCGGCCACAGCCGTTCGGACATCGTCGCGTTTACCAACGCGGTTCTCGAGCTGGTGACCGCAGAGCTTCGCGACGCGCAAGAAGCCGCGGAGTAGTGGCCGAGCGCTTTGACTTCGGTCAAAAGCGCAAGCTATTCGCGCCCTTGGCTCCTTGACCGCGACGCCGTGCGCGCTACGTTCGCGCTCGCCGGCGGCGCATTCGGACCCGCGCTCCGGCACAAAGGGAGTCGAACGAATGGCCACGAAAGTCGGAATCAATGGCTTCGGACGAATTGGGCGCTGCGTCGCTCGGATCGCTGCCGAACGTGGGGACATCGAGATCGTCGGAATCAACGACCTCACGAGCTCGGACATGCTGGCCCATCTCCTCGAGTGGGATTCGGTTCACAGGCACTTCTCGCATCCGGTCAAGGCCGTCGACGGCGCGATTGTCATCGGTGACCAGCGCATCCCCGTGTCGGCCGAGCGCGACCCTTCCAAACTGAATTGGGGGGAGCTCGGCGCCGAGGTCGTGCTCGAGTGCACGGGCCTGTTCCGGACGAAGGAAGCGGCATCGGCACATTTGAAGGCTGGCGCAGAGCGCGTGATCATCAGCGCGCCCGGCAAGGGTGACATCGACGGCACCTTCGTCGTCGGCATCAACAGCGACAAGTTCAATCCGGAAACGGACCGCGTCGTCAGCTGCGCATCGTGCACGACCAATTGCTTGGCCCCGCTGGTCAAGGTCCTCAACGACAGCTTCGGCATCGTGAAGGGGCACATGGTCACCGTGCACGCGTACACGAACGACCAGGGCCTCCTCGATCAACCGCACTCAGACAAGCGACGAGCACGAGCCGCTGCCCTGTCGATGATTCCGACCTCGACCGGCGCCGCGACGGCTATCGGCCTCGTCTTGCCCGAGCTCAAGGGTAAGCTCGACGGCACCGCGATTCGCGTGCCAACCCCCAACGTTTCGCTCACCTGCCTCACTGCGCAGGTCGGCCAGAACACCGACCGGGACGAGGTCAACGCGGCTCTCAAGGCTGCCGCCGAAGGTCCGCTCAAGGGCATCTTCCAGTTCGAAGAAACGCCGCTCGTCTCGATGGACTTTTTGGGAAATCCCCATTCGTCGATTTGCGACGCCGCGCAGACCCAGGTGGTCGGCGGCGACCTCGTCGAGGTGCAGAGCTGGTACGACAACGAGTGGGGCTTCTCGAACCGCATGCTCGACCTCGTGCGAATCGTGTCGAGCGCGGACTGACCCCGTGTCCGAGCCGATTCGTTCGATCGAGGACCTGGATCTCGAAAGTGTCACGACGTTCATCCGCGTTGATTTCAATGTCCCGCTGAGGGACGGCGAGGTCGCGGACGACACGCGAATTCGCGCTGCGCTCCCGACCATCCGGTACGCCATTGAACAAGGCGCTCGCGTCGTGTTGGCATCGCACCTCGGCCGGCCCAAGGGCAAGGTCGTTCCTGAGCTCTCGCTCGAGCCAGTCGCCATTCGCTTGGCCGAGCTTCTCGAGGACGGAGAGGTGCGCCTCACCGACGACTGCATCGGAGATGGTGCGCGCAAGGTCGTTCAGGATCTGCGCGACGGCCAAGTTGCGTTGCTGGAGAATCTGCGTTTCCACGCCGCCGAAAAGGACAACGACGTGGATTTCGCGCGCGAGCTTGGGCGCTCCTGCGCTGCCTATGTGAACGACGCGTTCGGCGCTGCGCACCGGGCGCACGCTTCGGTAAGCGCTCTGCCTCGCCTCATGGAAGAGCGCGCGGCTGGCTTGCTGATGCAGCGCGAGCTCGAAGTGCTGGACAAGCTCCGCACGGACACGCCGCGCCCGTACATTGCAATCCTGGGCGGCGCGAAGGTAAGCGACAAGATCGGCGTGATGGAAGCGTTGCTAGGCAAGGTCGATGCCCTGCTCGTCGGTGGGGCGATGGCCAATACCTTCTTGGCAGCGCAAGGCTTGGATGTTGGGAAGAGCCTCTACGAGGCTGACAAGCTTGCGCTGGCTCGAAGCCTGATGGCCGCGGCGGAGGAGAGCCAAGTGGACCTCCTGCTTCCAATCGACGTTCGGGTGGGCGAGTCGGTCGAGTCGAGCGTGGCGCAGGTGGTCGGGGTCGATGCCATCCCTGCGGACGCCATGGCGCTCGATGTCGGCCCCGAAACGGAAAGGCTCTACCGGGCGCGCCTTCGCCGCGCGTTAGCCGTGTTCTGGAATGGCCCGATGGGCCTGTTTGAAAACGCGGCCTTCGCCGAGGGCACTCTCGCTGTGGCCCGGGCGGCGGCCGATTGTCCGGGGTTCAGCGTGGTTGGCGGGGGCGATAGCGTCGCGGCAGTGCAGCAGGCCGACCTCGCCAATCGCTTCGACCACGTGTCCACTGGCGGTGGCGCTTCGTTGGAGTATCTAGAGGGCCGCCCTCTGCCAGGCGTGGAGGCCCTTCAGCCATGACAAGCCGCAAACCACTGATCGCAGGCAACTGGAAGTTGCACAATACCGTCGACGAGTCTCAGGTGTTGGCGGTCGCGATTGCCGCGCGCGTGGGCGGTGAGTCGGCTTGCGACGTGGTTCTCGGTCCGGTCGCGACCTCGCTCACGACCGTGAGGCGCGCAATCGAGGGGTCCGCCGTCGAGCTTGCCGCGCAGAACACGCACTGGGAAGATTCAGGCGCCTGGACGGGCGAGCTCAGCCCCGCGCTCTTGCTCGACGTGGGGTGCGGGTACTGCATCGTCGGTCATTCAGAGCGTCGTCAGTTCTTTGGTGAGACCGACGCCGGCGTGCGCAAGAAGGTCGCTGCTTTACTAGTGCACAAGGTCGTGCCGATCTTGTGTGTAGGCGAGACCCTCGAGCAGCGAGAGGCTGGCAAGACGCTCGACGTCGTGTTGGGTCAAGTCGAGGCGGCGACCGAGGGCCTGGACGCCGTTGCGTTGGCGCCGCTGGTCGTTGCCTACGAGCCGATCTGGGCGATTGGCACCGGCCGCACCGCGAAGGCGGAGGACGCGCAGGATGTACACCGCGCGATTCGCGGCCACCTAGCCGGGCTCAAGGGCAACTCATGGGCGGATTCCGTCCGGATTCTGTATGGTGGGAGCGTCAAACCCAACAACGCGGACGAGCTGCTCGGGCAGCCGGACGTGGACGGCGCACTCGTCGGTGGCGCGTCGTTGTCCGCCGACAACTTCATTCCGATTATCGATGCCGGTGTTCGCCGGGCAGAGAGCTGAGTTCATGTATACTTTTATTTCGATCGTCTATGTTTTCGTGTGTCTGTTCCTCATCCTCGTCGTGCTTCTGCAGTCAGGCAAAGGTGGAGGGCTCGGGTCGGCATTTGGCGGCGGAGGCGGCGCAGGCCAGCAGATTTTCGGCGGCGCCGGCGCAGGCAACTTGCTCACGCGGCTGACCGCTGTGTTTGCGTTCACGTTCATGGCGCTTTCGGTGTGGCTAGCGTTCCTTTCCTCGTCGGGCGAGCAGGCGCTCGACCGCGCGGTGCGCGAGCAAACCGCTGCTCAGGAAGCTGCTGCCGAGGCCGACGCCGAAGAGGCTGAAGCTGCTGCAACGGAAGCTGAGGAGGCTGCTGCCGCTGAGGCGGAGGCGCCGATCGAGGCGGACGAGCCTGCCGAGGCCGCAGAGCCCACCGCAGCCCCGACGCCCGAAGGCGAGTAGCGCCCTAGCTGCGAAACTCCGCCGCCAGGTGGGCCTCGCCGGCTTCGATGTCGTCCAGCCGCTGGATGAGTCGATAGTTGCCAAAGATCAGCTCGGACCGGGACACGGGGCGGATAGTCGGCGGGCACGCACCAGGTGTCGCATTTCCGGCCAGCGCCAGTGTCGGTACCAGTGTCAGGGGGAGTTGGTGCCATGCACGGGATGGATGCGTAGGTATCGCCCCAAGTGCTTTGCGCCCAGGTAGAACGGCCCGGTGTCGAGCAAGGCGACTGTGAGCTTGAAGGTGTAGCCCGCCGCGATGAATGTTAGGAGCTGCGGCCACAGGGGCTCTGCGTCGACGATTGGGATGCCCTTGGCGAGGAAGTGCGTGATGAGGATGACCGCAGTGGTGTCGACGAGCTGGCTGATCAGTGTGGAGCCGTTGTTGCGCAGCCAGAGGTGACGGCCGTTGGTGAGGCGCTTCCAAAAATGGAAGACCTGCACGTCGACGAACTGAGCGGCGAGATATGCGATCATCGAGGCGGTCACCGCGCTGAAGGCGAGGCGCCGCACCTCGAAGAAGACGCCGGACTGGGGTTGGTCGGCGGGTTCGAACCCGGGCAGCGCGCCCCCGACCCACAGAATGAGCATCACCCAAAGGTTGAGGCCGAGCCCCATCCACACGACTTGGTTGGCGCGATGGCGCCCGTAGAGCTCGGAGATGAAGTCGGTGCACAGGAACGTGATCGGATATGGCAAGACGCCGACCGCCAGCGGCATCGGGATCGTCAGGCTCGTGCCCGGTAGCTGGAAGCTGAGGTCGATGAAGCGCGTGACGCCGAGGATGTTGAGCATCGCGAGCGTTCCCAAGAACACCCCGGACAACACCAAGAACACGAGCTGCCGCCGCTCGTGCATCGTCGCCTCATCGAGCCGGGGAAGCCCTTCGAAGGGGTATTGCTCCGATGGAAGGAGCCCGCCCTTCTCTGCGCTCACGCTTCCGCTTTCTGACGAAGTGCCTTCCCCTCGATCCCCCGCCAAGCCTGATGCTCCTGCCCGGCCCGCTTGGAATCGCGGAGCTCTTCGTAGAGAGCAGGCAGTGAGACGGACAAAGCACGAGCCCCGGTAGCGGCCTCCCAAGCGGCTCGAAACGCCTCCAAGTCCTGCGTGGGCTGGACGATCACCTTCCCACGGACAAGAGACGCTGACACTGTCCCTGTCCCGTGCTCGTGCGCCTCCGCCACCTCGCACGCCGGGCAGTGGTGCTCCACCCGCTCCTGCTGGACGAACACGCGGGTGCCCTCCGGGAGCGCCTGTTCCAGCCCCTCCAGCGCCCCGGGCTCTCGCTCGATCGCCACAAAGGCCCAGCGTCGCTCGTTGCCGGGTCGCAGCACTTCGAGCAATGGAAAGACCGGCACGGCCTCGTCCGCCGAAACCTGATGCGCGGCGACCGGCGCCCCGTCCCAGAGCACCAGATCACCGTAGTCGATCGGCGCGTCGCGGAACGTCGGCGACTGGACGACTCCGTGGCACGGACTGAGCGGCGCGATCCAAACCAGCTCGAAGCCCACGGTCTTGTCGGGCAGCGGCGAGGTCCCGTCGGTGGGCGAGGTTCGCGACAGCACGCGCAGCAGTAGGGGTGGAAGGCCCGCGACATAGGGCATTCCGCGCGACCGATCGAGACGCGCAGGCACACCGATTTCCTCCCACACCTCAACAGCTTCTTCAGCTTTGCCAAGCGCGGTCGCACAAATGGCAAGATTCCAAAGCACGGGTCGCTGGGAACCCATGCGCATCCGTGCCTGCTCGTTGGCGGCGTAGCCATCGTCGAACCTGCCGCGCCATTTGTCGAGCAGGCCAGCGTCATACCACCACTCCCCCCGTTCGGGATCGAGCTCGATTGCGCGCGTGAAGGCCTCCTTTGCTTCCGCATCCCGGCCCGGTCCGCACAGTCGAAGTGCGTTTCCGAGCGTCGCGTGCAGGCTGCCCGCCACGTCCGCGCTTTTACCTTCCGCGTCGCCCAGGGCGTCCAGTGTTCGTTGCACGGCGTTGGCAGCCCAGGACGCGGGTCCATCTTCGGTGAGGGTCGGCTCGTCCATGCCGCGCCGGCCCGCTTGCTCGATCAGAAGCGAAGCGGCCACCAGCGTCAGCCGCCAGTCGCTGCTCCAGGCGTCTGCCAGTCCTCGGAGCACGTCTCGGTGGGCCGGACCGTTCCCCATTTGCTGTATCAGCCCAAGCGCCAGCTCGGCGAGCTTTCGGTCGGTGCCCAGGCGGTTTCGCCTTTGAAGGAGCGCCTCCCAGGTCGATTCCAGGTCTTCGGTCGCTTCAACAGGGCCCATGCGGCCCGAGCTTAGCAGCCGCCCATCTCCTGTCAGTGGTGAGGGGGCTCAGGAGCACGATTTCCACGCTCTTCTTGGTGGAACTCGTCGTTTTTCGCTAGTCTGAGAACGCGAGGACCGGTCGGCGGCCGCCACTGCTGAACGAGGATGAGTTGCAATACCACAGTGCGGGCCTGACCGACGTCGGACAGCGCCGAAAGTTGAACGAGGACGCGTTCTTCGTCGACGACGGTCTCGGCTTGTACGTCGTAGCGGACGGGATGGGCGGGCACGCGGCCGGCGAGATCGCGAGCCAGGAAGCCGTGGACACGGTGCACGGCATGGTCAGCCGAGGCCACGATGCGCTCGACAGTGTCGCGCAAGGCGACACCTCCGAGGACTCGCTTCGGAAGGCCATCCGAGTCGTCGAGAGCGCCGTTCAGGCTGCGACCTACATGGTCTTCGGCTTGGCGCAGCACGATCCCGAACAGCAAGGCATGGGCACGACGGTGTCCGTGCTCGCGATGTGCGGCGACTACGGCATCACCGCCCAGGTAGGCGACAGCCGGATCTACATGATTCGCGGACACGCGGTAGAGCCGCTCACCGAAGATCATACCCTGGTTGCCTGGCAGCTCAAGCAGGGGATCATCACCGAGGCCGAGGCGGCCCGGTCGCCGCACCGAAACGTGATCACCCGCGCGGTCGGAAGCCGTGAGTACGTTCAGGTCGACACGGGCTTCTTCGAGGTCCAGCCCTCAGACGCCTTCATGCTTTGTTCCGATGGGCTTCACGGATACCTCCAAAACGACGAGATCCCGGATGTGATCGACATGGGCCCCAAGGGCGCCGCCGAGCGATTCATTCACATGGCGAACTCACGCGGCGGCCGAGACAACATCACGGCGATCGTCGTGAACGTCCGGTAGAACAACCGGGGCACGGCGGAGCGCGACGCGCGGGTTCGACGGACGGGGCGCCTTGCAAGGTGGCCGGAGACACTGGGGAGCTTGGGACACGCACGCCGCGTCCCAGCGCCGGCGCCAGCGCCAGCGTCAGGGGTCAGGGTCAGGGTCAGGGTCAGGGTCAGCGGACGGGAGCCCGCCTCTTAACGACTTCGGGCCCGCGCTCTTGAAAGAGCCGGGCCCGTGTCTGTCTGTCGTTGGCCCTCAGGCCAACGCCCTTATTCCGGCTTCTCTTTCGCGTCCGTTGCTTCCGCCGGGGCCTCTTCGGCCTCTGCGGGTGCGTCCTCGGCCTCTGCGGGGTGCCTCTTCCGCGCTGGGCGGGACTGAGATGGCTCCGAGCTTCTCCTTGAGCGCGTCGCCGAGCGTCGCTTGTGCGCCGCCTAGGCTTGGGCCGATCTTGCGTGGGGCGACCCGCTTCTGGGCCTCCTCGGGGCGTGCGACCTGGTTGACGTCCTGGCCCTCGGCTGCGCGAAGCGACAGCGTGATGGTGCGGTCGTCGTCGTCGAGGCGGATGACCTGGGCCTTCACGATGTCGCCGGTCTTGACGATGTCGGTGGGCTCCTGGCTGAGGTCGGCGCTGATCTCGCCGCGGGGAATCACACCCTCGACGCCGCGCTCGAGCTCGACGTGGATGCCGTACTCGTCGGCGCCGGTCGAACGAACCTCGATGACGGTGCCTTCCGGGTACCGCTGCGGCACGAAGCTCCATGGATCTTCATAGAGCTGCTTGATGCCGAGGCTGACCTTGCGGTCGTCGTGGTTGATCGAAAGGATGATCGCTTCGACCTCGTCACCCTTGCGGTAAAGGTCCGCGGGGTTGTTGATGCGTTGGGTCCAGCTGACATCCGACTTGTGAACCATGCCGTCAACGCCGTCCTCGATGCCGACGAAGACGCCGTAATCGGTGATGGAGCGAACGCGGCCGTGAATGATGTCGCCCGGGTTGTACTTCTGCGTGAAGACGGACCACGGGTCGGGCTCGAGCTGCTTGAGGCCCAAGCTGATGCGCTTGTTCTGCGCGTCGAGGTCGAGAACGACACACTCGACCTCTTGGCCCACCTCGAGCACCTTCGACGGGTGCTTGGGCTTGGCCCAGGTCATCTCGCTGACGTGGATGAGGCCTTCAACGCCCTGCTCGAGCTCGATGAATGCGCCGTAGTCGGTGAGCGAAACGACCTTGCCCTTGACCTTCTTGCCCGCGATGTAGATGTCGGTCGCCACATTCCACGGGTCTTCCATGGTCTGCTTGAGGCCAAGCGAAACTCGCTCGGTTTCGGCGTTGTACTTGAGCACCTTGACGGTGACTTCGTCACCCACCTCGAAGACCTCGGACGGGTGATTGACCCGGCCCCAGCTCATGTCGGTGATATGAAGGAGACCGTCGATGCCGCCAAGATCGACGAACGCACCGTACTCGGTGATGTTCTTGATCGTGCCGGTGACGACCTGATTCTCTTGAAGGTTCTCGAGGGTGGCTTCCTTGAGACGGTCGCGCTCCTTCTCGAGAAGGACACGACGAGAGAGCACGATGTTGCCGCGCTTCTTGTTGAACTTGATGACCTTGAACTGGAAGGTCTGGCCTAGGAGGCCGTCGAGATTGCGGACTGGCCGGAGGTCGACCTGCGAGCCAGGAAGGAACGCCTTGACGCCACCGCGGATGGTCACGGCGAGGCCGCCCTTCACGCGCTGGGTGATCGTGCCTTCGATGAGCTCGTCGCGCTCGCACGCGGCGCTGATCTCGTCCCAGACCTTGAGCTTGTCAGCCTTCTCCTTGGAGAGCATGACGAGGCCGTCTTCGCTCTCCTTGGACTCGATCAGGACGTCGACGGCGTCGCCGGCGGTCGCCGAGATGTTGCCGTCGGCGTTGATGAACTCGTGAAGTGAGATGATGCCTTCGGATTTGTATCCGATGTCGACGACGACGGTGTCTTTGCCGACTTTGATGATCGTCCCGGCGACGATGTCGCCATCACGGAGTTGGTCTGTACGTGTTGCCGAGGCTTCGAAAAGAGCAGCGAAGCTCTCGGGATTGGGAGTTTCGATTGGTGTGGTTTCTGTCATGGATAAATCACTGCTTCCGGAGCTGTCGAGAACGCCCGGCACGATTGGCCGAACATCCGAAGACCCCCGGAAATGCAGGGGAGTGCGTGGGTAGCAGGGGAGTTAAGGGGTGTCAATTGCAGGAACGAACAAGCTCGAGGACGTGCTGAACCACGGCCTCGAGTTCCAGGCTGGTGCTGTCTAGGATGACCGCATCTTCGGCAGGGCGCAGGGGGGCGATGGCGCGTGTGGAGTCCGCCTCGTCTCGGGAGCGGATTTGGGCCAAAACCTCGTTGTAATCCGCTGTGGTTCCGCGATCCTGGAGGTCCTGGACGCGTCGGTGGGCGCGTTCCTCGGCGGACGCGGTCAGGAAGAGTTTCACTTCGGCGTCTGGGAACACGACGGTGCCGATATCGCGGCCTTCGAGGACGACGCCGCCCTCCTGGCCCAGATCGCGTTGAATGCTGAGCAGGGCCCGGCGGACGCCGGCATACGCGCTGACTTGGCTCGCGCCTGCCGAGAGCTCCGGGGTTCGGATCTCGTCGGCTCGGTCCCGGCCGTCGATCAAAAGCCTTGGTGTTCCGTCCTCTTGCGAGGCAAACCGAAGCTCGGCCTCATCTCCGACGGCCACCACGGCGGCCTCGTCGTCCCATGAGATTCCGCGGTCCCGGGCTGCCAACGCGACGCCGCGATAGAGAGCTCCGGTATCGACCAGGGTGTAGCCGAGCCGCTGCGCCAGGACTCTCGCGGTCGTGCTCTTGCCCACGCCGGCAGGGCCGTCGATCGCAATGACAGGACGTGGGCGAGTCATAGGGTCTCCTCCGTGATGTCCGCACCGAGCGACCGTAGGAGCGCGACGAAGCCGGGGAAGCTGGTGTCGACCGCCTCGGCGCCGTCGACGACCGATTCGCCGTCGGCCAACAGGCCAAGCAACGCAGCGGACATTGCGATCCGGTGGTCGCCGTGACTGTCGATTCGAGCGCCGTGCAAGGGTGCGCCGCCGGTGATGATCAAGCCGTCGGCCAGCTCTTCGCAGGGGACGCCAAAGGCGCCAAGCACCTGCGCCATCATCGCGATCCGGTCGCTCTCCTTCACGCGAAGCTCCGCGGCATCTCGGATCTCAGTGCGCCCTTTGGATACGGCCGCCAACGCGCAGACGGCAGGAATCTCGTCGATCATGCGAACGATGAGCTCCCCGCTGGCGACCGAGCCCCGTATCGTCCCGTGCGCGACGGTGATCTCGGCCATCGGCTCGTCGCCGGCGCCGTGTCCGCTCGCCCGGTGGGAGATTGAAGCGCCAAGCAAACGTAGCCAATCGAATAGACCGGTGCGGGTCGGATTGATGCACACGTCCTCTACGCTGACCTGGCTCCCGGGCACCATTGCTGCGGCGAGTAGCGGAAAGGCGGCGCTCGATGGATCCCCGGGAACGTGCCATTCGAAGGGCTCCCAACCGCCGGCCCACGCGACGTTCGGGTCCAGAATGACGGAGGCCCCTGCGGTTTGCAACGGGACGCCGAGGGCGAGCATCATGCGCTCGGTGTGGTCGCGCGAGAGCACCGGCTCCTCGATGGCGGTGGGCCCCGAGGCGTAGAGGCCGCTCAGTAGGAGGGCGCTTTTCACTTGGGCGCTAGCGACCGGCATCGAGTATTCGATGCCCTTCAATGCTTCGCCCTCTACCAGAGGCGCGATCGAAATAGGTGGATACAGCTCGTCGGGCTTTGCACCTGCTGTACCTGCGATGTGCGCGCCCCTCGCCCGCAGGGGCTTGATCACGCGGCCCATCGGACGCCGGGTGAGAGACTGGTCGCCGGTCATGCGCGTTCCAAAGCGCTGCCCGCTCAACAGGCCGGCCAACAGCCGCATCGTCGTGCCGGAGTTGCCGCAATCGACGACGTCGGTGGGCATCTGAAGGCCGCGGAGCCCCACGCCGTGAACGGTCGTGGCCTCGTCGGTGGCTTCGACTGCGACGCCCATGGAGCGGAAGGCCTGCCGTGTTGCCGCGTTGTCTAAACCCTCGGACAACCCCGTGATACGCGACACGCCGCGTCCGAGCGCTCCGAAGATCAGGCTTCGATGCCCGATCGACTTGTCGCCTGGCACGCGAACGGTGCCGCTCAGCGGGCCGGAGCGACGTACGCGGTAGCGCTTCTTGGGAGCGTCAGACACGCGACTCCCTTAGTACGCGTTCGAGCGATTGGAGAAAGCGCTCGTTCTCCTCTGGCTTGCCGACGGTGACGCGAATCCACGATTCGAGAGGCGCCGGCATGGCGCGCACGATGACCCCTTCGCGGAGGAGCGCTTCGTAGACCGCCCTGCCCGGCTGTTGCACATCGATCAAGACAAAATTCGCCTGGCTCGGCGCCACGCGCAGCCCGGTGGCCCCGAGGGCTGCCGTGAGCTTTCCACGATCGCGAACCGTCGCCTCGACACTTGCGCACAAGTGGGCGCTGTCGGCGAGCGCGGCCTGTGCGGCGACTTGGCCGGGCGTGCCTACGTTGAACGGCGCCCGTAAACGGTTGAGGGTGCTCACGAGCTCCGAGGTTCCCAGCACGTAGCCGACTCGCAGCGCTGCCAGCCCGTAGGCCTTTGAGAACGTGCGCAAGATGGCCAGGCGGTCACGCGTGTGGCGAAGCTCGGTGGCGGGGGCGAAGTCCTCAGCGTCCGCGTATTGCACATACGCCTCGTCGATCACGACGAGCACGCGCTCCGGAACTGAGCGGAGGAGCCGCTCGAGCTCACTCTTGGCAATGTAGCTTCCTGTGGGGTTGTTCGGGTTGGAGACAAAAAGAAGCTTTGTCTCCGGGGTTACCGCGCCGAGCAAGTCGTCGACATTCCAGTGGAGGTGATCGCGAAGGGGGACGGCGGTGAAGCTGAGCTCCTGGGCGACTGAGCCGATACGGTAACAAGGAAATGACGGATGGCCGAACACCGCATGCTCGCCGCGGCTCGCAATCACTCGGCAAATCAAGTCGATGAGCTCGTTGGAACCATTGCCGAGGCAAAGCTGTTCAGCGGGGACGCCGTGATGCGCGGCCAACGCTTGCCGGAGGTTGTGCCCACGGGGATCCGGGTAGCGGTGAAGGGGAAGTGCGCCGCCCGACACTGCGTCGATCGCTTTGCGCGAAGGCCCATACGGATTCTCGTTGGACGCGAGCTTCACCACGTCGTCGATGCCGAGTTCGCGCTTAAGCTCGTCTTCGGGCTTGCCTGGCTCGTACGCTGTCAGCGCGAGAATGTGGGGTGCCGCGAGGTCGCTCATGAGGCTAGGTCAGCTCGGTCTGGGATAGCTTCCGAGGACTTTGGCATAGCGTGCGATGCGGCGCAGCTCCTCCACCGCCGTGAGGATGGCACGGTCGGTGATGTGGCCATCCATTTCGAGGAAGAAGACGTGCCGCCATTGTGTTCCAGTCGAGGGCCTCGATTCGACACGGGTGAGGTTGATTTCGCGATCCGCCAAGGGCTGGAGCGCGCGATGGAGCGCGCCCGGCTCATCGCCCGGCGCCATGGCGAGGACGGTGCGGTCTTGCCCCGTTCGCGACGGGAGGCGGTTGCCGATGATTCCGAACCGAGTGACGACGTCGGAGTCGTCCTCGAGCCGATCGTCGATCAGCTTCAATTCGTAGAGCTCCTTGAGGAGCGCGGACCCGAGTGCTGCAGACTGACCGTCCCCAATCGCGAAATGGGCGGCGGCTTGCCCCGACTGAACGTCGACGAGGATGGCGTCCGGGTAACGTGAGCGCAGTTGCCGTTCGCATGCGGCGAGGGCCGGGGCCGTGCCGTAGATTTTGATCACCTCGGACGCTGCGCCCGATTGGGAGAGGAGCTGATAACGCAGCGGTGCGAGGCGCTCGGCGCAGAGCTTGGCGTCGGTGGCGACCAGCCCCTTGAGCGCTGCGGTGACTGCGCCGTCCGTCGATGTTTCGAGCGGGATCACGCCGAATGTGGCGTGGCCGTGAAGCACGGCTTCGAGCACGCCCGAGACCGACTCGGTCGGACGGAAGCTCGGTGCGTGACCGAAGTAGTCGCGCGCGGCTGCATGCGCGATGTCTCCGGGGGCGCCGAAATACGCCACCACATCGGGCGTGATCAGCTCGGTGCATGCAGACAGGAGCTCGCGGAACACCGGCTCGATGCTCTTTTCGGGGAACTCGTCAGCGAGAGAGCGCGCGTTCTCGATGACGTTGGCCTTCTTTGGCAAGCGCAGCGGCTCATCGCCTGCGTCTTCGCGCAGGGCGTTGTACTCATGGATCGCCCTCGCGCGCGCATTGAGCGCGCTCACGATTTGCCGGTCCGCTTCTTCGAGCGCTGCGGTGATCCGGCCAAGTCGATCATCCATGGTGCCGATGGTATCAGCCCCCTTGTCGAAGGTATACCGCCGGCCTGGCTTCGTTACTCTTCGTCGCGGTGCGATAGGGCGCGGAGCCTTGCAAGCGTGACGAGCGCATCGACTGGGGTCATGCGCTCGACGTCGAGCGCTCGTAAGGTGGCCTCCACTTCGGACTGCTGCGGCGACGCCGGCTCGAACAAGGGTATCTGTGGCGCCGGCGTTGCGTCGACCCGTGTTTCGAGCTCTTGCAGCTTTGTTTTCGCCCGGGCCAAGACCACTGGAGGGACGCCCGCGAGCCTTGCAACTGCTAGGCCATAGCTACGGTTCGACCCTCCCGGCACGAGCTGATGCAGCAGAACCATGCTGTCATCGTGCTCTTTTGCGGCAACGTTGTAGTTCGCCGCGTTGGGCAGGCGATCGGCGAGCTCGCACAGCTCATGATAGTGGGTCGCGAAGATCGTCCGGCAACGCGTTGCGTCGTGAAGGTGCTCGGCCACCGCCCAGGCGATCGCCAGCCCGTCGTAGGTGCTCGTGCCGCGGCCGATCTCGTCCAGGATGACGAACGAACGCTCGGTTGCGCCGCGCAGGATGGCGGAAGCTTCCATCATTTCGACCATGAACGTGCTCTGCCCGCGGGCGAGGTGGTCACTGGCCCCGACACGGGTGTAGACGCGATCGACGACCCCGATTCGCGCGCTTTTGGCGGCCACGAACCCGCCTGCCTGGGCCATGATCACGGCGAGCGCCGCTTGCCGCATCGCCGTCGACTTCCCGGACATGTTCGGTCCTGTCAGCAGCATCAATAGGGTGGCGTCGGGGTCGAGCTCGATCGTGTTGGGGACGAAGCCGTCTTTGGCGGCGTAGCACTCGACGGTGGGGTGCCGGCTGTCTTCGAGGAAGAGCTCGCGGGTCGCATCGACGGACGGGCGCACATAGTTGCGGCTGTGCGCGACCTCGGCCAGCGCGGCGCTGGTGTCGATCGAGGCGATGACGCGCGCGAGCCGGTGAAGCCGTGGCGCTTCATCGCCGATGGACTTTCGGAAGTCGACGAACGCGGCAGACTCGAGCGCGCGGGCGCGCTCGTCCGCGTGAAGGATGCGGTCTTGAAGCTCGGCGAGTTCGGCGGTGATGAAGCGCTCTCCGTTCGCGATGGTTTGCTTGCGAACGTACTCGTCGGGTACGGCGTCCAGTTTGGATTTCGTGATCTCGATGTAGTATCCGAAGACCCTGGTGAACTTGATTTTGAGTGAGCCGATGCCGGTGCGTTCTCGTTCGCGTCGCTCGAGATCGAGCACGATGTCTTTCGCTGTCGTCGAGAGCGTGCGTAGCTCGTCGAGCTCATCGATATGTCCGTCCGCAAAGATCCCGCCCTGCCGGTCAATCGCCGGAGGCTCGTCGACCAGTGCCTCTTGGAGCAATGAAAGGACATCCGCGCACAAGTCAGCGCTCTCGAGCGAGGCCATCGCGTCGTCGAGGTCGTTTTCCGGACGGTTCGAGAGCTGTCGATGAAGCGCCTCGGCGCTCACGAGGCTATTGCGGATCACGCCGAGGTCGCGCGGGGTGGCGAGACCGACCGCTGTGCGAACCGCGAGGCGCTCTAGGTCGCCGATTTCGCCGAGGCGCGCCCTGCACTGGTCGCGGCAACGGGCGTCGACGACGAAGAGCTCCACCGCGTCGTGGCGTCGCCGGATGCGTTCGATGTCGGTGAGCGGTTCGAGCAACCGCGACCGAAGCGTGCGGGCCCCCATCGGAGTCTTGGTTTCGTCGAGGAGATCGAGAAGCGAGCCCCGGCGCTTGCCGTCGAGCGTGCGAACCAACTCCAGATTGCGAACCGCGGCGTCGTCCAAGACGAGGCGGTCACCCGCCGTATAGAGTGTGGCCTGGTGAATCTGTGAATGCGCCTGGTGCGCTTTGGCGTAGTCCAGCACCAACGCCGCCGCGCGGCCCGCGGGCTCTTGGCTCGCTAGCTCGGCGGCCTGTTCAGTGGTGAGCGATTCACTCAGGCTCTTGGCGCCGTCCGCAAGCTCGACGATGCGCAGAGCCGCATTGGGAAGACTTTGCCTACAGAGCGCTTCGAGCTCCGCGTCCCCGGACTCGATGAGCACTTCAGCGGGGTCCAACCGAACGAGCTCGCCGACCCACTGCGGCCCGACCTCGACCACACACGCGCGAAGCGTGCCGGTGGAGAGCTCGAGGGCGGCGACGCCTCCATCGCGCGTCGCGGCGACCAGGAAATTCTCCGAGCGCGCGTCGAGGGCATCGGGCTCCAGGCACAGTCCCGGCGTCACGACGCGCACGACCTCGCGGGGAACGACCCCGCGAACGCTCGACGCGTCCCCCATCTGCTCGCAAACCGCGACCTTCTCCCCGTGACGGAGCAGCGCGGCGAGGTATCCGGCGGCAGCATGATGTGGCACGCCAGCCATCGGGATCTTGCTGCCATCGGGGTCGGTGCCGCGCGACGTGAGCGCGATATCGAGGATATCGGCCGCCCGGATCGCGTCCTCGTAGAACATCTCGTAGAAGTCCCCGAGGCGAAAGAAGATCACCGCGTCCGGGTGCTGGCCCTTCGCACGCAGGAACTGGCGCATGACGGGGCTGTGGTCCTTCTTTCGAGCCCTCCCCCGCACACTCATGAATCGGGTCTACTCAAAAGTCTGGACGATGGAAAGCGGAGAAAAGACGATGCGACGGACCCCCGCCTCGAAGTCCACGAAGAAGAGCTGGTCTTGTTCTTCCGAAAACAGCATGGACGCCGGCAGAGAGCGCCGATTCGTGCTGGTGTCGAGCACCTCGACTCCGAACTGATTCAGGATGCTAAAATTGAGCAACGAGATTGTGGAGTCGGTGAGCGCCGTATCCGCAGGAAATGGGCCGATCTGAAAACTCACCAGCGGGTTGATGAACTGTGCGTCCTCGAACGCGCGTCCGGTGAGGAAGGTGTCCACATCGTCGAGCACGAGCGGGCGCGTATCGTCGAGGCCGCACTCGCCCGTCGCCTCATCCGGGACGACTCGGTGGATGAATCCCGAGGTCGTGCCCGTGACCGTGTACACGCTCTGTGTGTGGATCTGGTACTCCATGAATTGGTTGAAGCAGAACCGAACATCGTCGAGGGTGTAGCGACTGGGGTTGGGGGACGGGCCGATCTCGAGCTGATCGTTGAAGGCGCGGACGATCGGGAACCAAACCGGGAAGTCGTCGATGTCCTCTTGGAGGTCTTCGAACTGCTTGCAGTTGGGGTCGTCTCGGGTGTTGGGAGGCAATTCGCCAACGATGAGGACCCGGTCCCCGCCATATGAATCCACGAGGTCGATGCTCAGGTCGCTGCTGATCTCGGGACCGCTCTGCTCACCGAGCACGCCGACCCGGCAGAACGGAACGTCGCCGCCGAGGAACCAGTTTCCTGCCTCTTGGTTGGGGGCCCCAGGAAACTGGCCAATCGGGAACGATTCGTCGGCGAAGAGACCGAGGCCCCCCTCCGATTGTGGGATCAATCCTCCCCAGCGGGCGTCCCAACGTTGCGTCGGGTTACTCCACACTTGAGAGGAGGTGCAGATCAACGCGTCCTCATCGCTGGGCCCTGCGCTCACTCCGAAGACGTTGAACATCGACGGTCGAGGATCCTCTGGTGGGCAGGCGATGAATTCCAGGCCAGGGCCATCGGAGTTCAACGGTTCGCCGGTCGTTTCGTCGAGCTTACCGGGCGCGGCATTGAACTGAAGCGACGGTGTGCCGTCAATGGCGATGAAGGTGGACGGGATGAACCCAAACCGCCGCCGGTGCCGCCGGATGCTCGCGAACTGGTCCGATCCGGTTTCGGCGAGCGAGCAGGCAATGACTCCTTCTCCGCCACGACACGGTGCGTTCAGGTCGTAGATGTCGAGAAAGAACATCGTGCCGTTCGAAAGGCTCACGGCCAGGAAGACGCCACGCATGTTCCTCGGGTTTTGCGCGAGCGCGAACGCGTCGGCGTCGCTCGAGTTGCAAATGTCCGCTTCGGGCACCCGGGCGCCGCCGGTATCCGGGTCCGGTTCCAGGTCGTAGAACGGCGCGATCACCTCGATCGAGCGCACGTTCGAGAACGCTGAACGAACCCGATTCCGCGATTCGACGTTCTCTTCGTTGGCGCGCGGCGAGACCCCGGCGAGCACCGGAAGAATGGCGCCGAATGTCTTCTCCTCGTCGGGAGTTCCCGGAGGGTCTTGGGCGTAGTCGACTGCGAAGACGCTGCTGTCGGATGCGCTGACGGCGTAGAGGTAGCGATCGGTGGCGGCTTGATCGTTCGGGTTCGAGGAGGCCGGAACGTACGGCGTCACATCGAGATCGCTCGTCGGCGTGTTGGTGACGATCGGGTCCGCGATCGGGGTGGCCCCGTCCATAGACAAGGTGAAGCGATGAATCACCGGTTGGTTGGCGTCGGCGACGAGCAAGACGTCGTCGGCCGGGTCTTCCGGGAGGCCGTAGTCGATGGCGAGCGCAACTGGGCTCGGACCAGGGACGGGGCCGTCGACGCAGACCTCTGTGGTCTCGACGGTCTTGATGGTTCGGCCGTCGCGGCTCTCGAAGTCTTCGGGGCAAATGCGATGATAGTCGCTTGCGTTCGACGGCGGCGGAGGCACGGACGTGACCGAGCTGCAGTCATAGGTGTTCAGCGAGATCAGCTGTGGTGTGCCGAGCGACTCGTGGACGTTCGACGTGCCGTCCGGGCCCGTGGTCGTGATGACCGGGATCTGGGCGATCTGGCCGAGCTCAGGAAGCGCGGCGTACAGAAACCGGTACTCGATGTTGCCGGTGGCCCCCTCGACTCTGCCTTCGCTGTCGAGTTGGATCTCGCCGACGGACGCCAGCTCGTGTAATGCCAGATCGGTAGGCCCCGCATCGAAGCGGACTTGTTGGGTAGGCGAAGCGGACTCGCCTGTGATGACCGCCTCGGTTGGAATCGCCTGCACACTCTTCGGGCTGAAGCTGCTGACATAGGTGTAGGTTGGCTCGAAGGGCGAAATCTGGATGCCCGTCGGTTGCTCTCCGACACGCAGTGCAGTCACCCCCGGAACGGTGCGATTGGTATCCAAGATCGCGGAACGGGTGAAGCTGATGGCGGCGACCTCCCCGGTTTGGGTTTGCGTTACCGCGCCCAAGAACTGCGCGTCGACTTGGGGCGCAAACGTCGTTTCGGTGCTGCAGATTTCGGCGGGCAGAACCTGCCGGAGGTCGAAGAGATTGCCTGTGACCAGCTCCAGGTCCGCGCACAGAAGTTGAATCTTCGCGGAGCGATCCAAGGATGACAGGACGACATTGGTCGCGTTGCCTCGGCACGAGGGGAGCACGAGGACGAGCACGGCGACGGCTAGGAAGCGCATCATCGTGGCAGCTCCGATACGGGTTGTGGCAAGCCTACGAGGCCAAGGAGCTGTGGGGAGCATTCTTCGGGGCCGTCGCTGCCGCCTTCGAGGCACGCGACCAGTGGTCGCAGGTCGGCCACGCGAAGCACGGATGTGCTGAAGTCGGCCGTGTACATGAGAAGCCGTGGAGCATCGATGACGAACTCGAAGGCTCCGCTGATGTTCGTCAGGATCGTGATCCCCTGGAACCTGTCGGTGTCGATCACTTGCACGCTCCTCGCGAGGAAGCAGCTCACGAAGGCCAACAGCACGGTGCCTCCGCGCGCGGGAACTTCAGCGACTTGTAGGCGTGAAGGGTCACGGCAGGTCGGGATCTGCCCAAGCATGTTCAAGTCCCCTCCGGCGACGTTGCTCCGGGCAATGACCAGGGCTGCGGGGGAGCGCGAGACGATGTATGCGAGGTTTCGGTCCGGCCGCGGGTCGAAGCGGATGTCCCGATTGCTGGCTCCGGTGTCGAGCCCCGATACGAAGAGCGTCCCCGCGTCGAACAGGTAGCTCTGCGTCGGGTCCCCGTCGACACCGATGCCGAGGCGAACGATTGCAGCGATTTCTGCGCTGGGAATCCACGCGCGTTTGGCGCCGGGCTCGTAGGTGATGGTGACCTGTTCGGGGGCGAGTTCGTCGATGGTGGCGGCGATGCGGGGGCGCTTCGTAGGCGCCGGCCCGCCCGGGCGCTCCTGGTCGAACATCATGCTTGCTCTGCCCTCGCGATGCGCCATCAAGATGTAGTCGCCGCGGAACGCGGGATCGTCCGGGCTGCCCGGAGGCGCGAAATCAGCTGCGAGGTCTCCCACGTACACATCCACCGGGTCCGGCGGCATGTCGAGCGGGAAGCTTGGGTTCACCTGCTCGGCGCTCCCCGAGCGGTACGGGCTCGTGCACGTATGTCGCGTTCCGAAGTCGCCGCCACAGCTGAGCTGGCCTTCTTCGTTCACGTCGATGAAGGTGAGGTTGGCGTCGCTGCGCACGGGAACGTAGATGCGCCGGCCGTTGGTGGCGATGCCGAGGCCATCGGAGAAAGACCCGATCTCGACCTCGCCGCGAATTAGCCCTGCGACCGGAACGAGCCTCAGTGCCGCTCCCGGGTCTCGGAACTGCAGACCGGCCGGGACGACCGAGCAGCGGTCAAACGGGACGCCCACGCACTCGTCTCCAGGCCCGTCGGTGGGACCGGGAGGCGCGAGCGGCTCGCACGCGCATGCGGGAGCGTTGAGGTCGCCCTCAAAGTCGTTCTCCAGGCACCTCTGGCGGATCCCTTGCGGCACGGGCGAACAGGCGATGTCCGTCGCCGGTTCGCACACGCACGCTGGATCGTTGACGTCTCCCGGATAGTCGCTCTCGAGGCATTCCGGGTCGCGCCATGCGCTGATGCAGCCAGTATTGATGGCCTCGACCATCTTCTCGAGGTCGTAGGACTGCACGTTCCCGGAGTTGTATTGGAGCCCGAAGTTCGAGCTCGTGACGTACAGGTACTCTGGATTACCCTCGGCATCCTGGTCGACCGAGAGCTCGACCGCGATGGGGAACGACATCAGTCCGGCAGGCAGCGCCTCCCCGTCTGTGTTGATGCAGCCGGTCGAGATAGTCCCGGAGATAAGCAAGAACCCCAGAGCGAAGCGAATTGAAGCGCCCTGCGGGCCAAATCGAGACCCCATGGAGTGCCACCCTAGCCGTTCACCCTACAGGGGGCAACTGGCAGCGAGGCGCCCTATTTCCAGGGATCGAGGATGGCCTGGTCGTGCTGAGGCGATCGTTTGGCGCGCTGCCGAGGCTTGCGCCGGAGCGGTGTCGCGCGGGCCTCCCTGGCTTCGACTTGTTGCGCGTCCGATGCGGCCGGGGTCGACTGCCCGTCGCTCAGTTCGATGCCGGCGCTCTCCACCGTCGGTGGAGCGGTCACGGTCGTCTCCGGCGCGGCGAGGCTCCGGGTGAGGTCGACGCTGCCCGTGTCGGCCCCGCGGTGGGTATACACACCCATGGCGAGCGTTCCGATCAACGCGAGGACTGCAATTCCGAGCCCTCCCAGGTAGATCGGTGAAACCTGCGGGCCCGCCGGACGCGGGGGCCTGGTTGGCGTTAGCGTGACGGTGTCGGGGCCGACCGGTTGTTGACCGATGTGCACACGCTGGAGGTCGGCCTCGATCTCGTGCATCGCCTGATACCGTCGTTCCGGCTTCTTTTCGAGGCAGCGCATGATCACTTGCTCGAGCTGCTCCGAAACCTGGGGTACGCGAACCTTCGGCGGAATCGGTTCCTCGTACATTTGTTTGGTGAGGATGCCCATCATCGTATCTGCGTCGTGCGGCACGTGACCGGTCACCATCTCGTACAGCAGAACGCCGAGTGCATAGATGTCGGTGCGGTGGTCGACCCCGTTGCCTTCGCATTGTTCGGGCGACATGTAGTGAGGCGTGCCGAGCACTTCCCCGTCGCGCGTGAGCCGCTTCGGGCCGTTGGCGACCTTGGCGATGCCGAAATCGAGGACTTTGACGAAGTCATCGGTGTCGTTACGCCGGATGAGAAACACGTTCTCCGGTTTGAGGTCCCGATGGACGATCCCGGCGTCGTGTGCAGCGCCGAGCGCGCGGCACAGCTGAACGGCGATGTGAACCGCGCGCGCTTCGGGCATTCGCTGTGCGACGTCGATTGCGTCGATGAGATCGAGCCCTTCGAGGCATTCCATGACGAAGTACGTCGAGCCATCGTGCAGCTCGCCGAAGTCGTTGATGTCCACGATGTGTTGGTTGCCGATTGCGGACGCGCTCTCGGCTTCACGTCGGAACCGTGCCAGCACTTCGGGGTCCCTGGTGTTCTCCCGGCGCAGCACCTTGATGGCGAGCTGCTTGTTGAGGCGCGTATGGGTGACGCGATAGACCAACCCCATGCCCCCCTCGCCAAGCAAAGCCTCGACGCGGTAGCGCTGATCGATCGTCTGACCGAGCAGCCCCTCGGGCGCTTTCGACACCCCGGAACGAGGCCCGCTCACCCCAGAGTCGTCAAACCCTTTCACACCATCTGACATACAGTTCTACCGCAATCTTCCAGAAGACTACATTCCAACATGCGGGCGGGGTCGCAGCAAGCCCCGATGGGGCCGAAAACGGTGTGTGTGGCCACTTTTCTCAGCGGAGCCGGGCTTGGGCGGCGGCGAGGCGAGCGCCGGGCAGCTGGGAGAGGGGGGCAGAGACGAAGTCTAGGCCGAGGCGCTCGCAGATTTCGACGGAGTCGGGGCTGCCGCCCTGGTCGCCGCATAGGCCTGCGATGAGGTCGGGGCGAACGGCTTTGGCGCGTTTGAGGGCGATGGCCATGAGCTCGGCGACCCGGTCGTCGAGATAGATGAATGGGTCCCGCGAGATCGTGCCGAGATCGTTCAGATAGGTCGGTAGGAATCGGCCGGCGTCGTCCCTGCTGATGCCAAGCGTGGATTGGGTCAGGTCGTTGCCTCCAAATGAGAAGAAATGTGCGTGGCTGGCGAGCTCATCCGCGATCAGGCAGGCGCGTGGAAGCTCGATCATGGCTCCCACGCGGCAGGTGAACAGGTTGGTCGGCTCGGTGAAGACCTGCTGATGCACGCTGTTCAACACCCCGCACAGCGCTTCGAGCTCCGCGGTGAAGGCGATCATTGGAATCAGAACTTCGAGCTCCACGGGCACGCCCTGGTCGGTGCAGTCGCGCGCCGCGAACAGCATGGCGCGCAGCTGCATATCGTAGAGACCCGGAACCGTGAGGCCTGCGCGCACGCCGCGATGACCGAACGCCGGGTTCGACTCGCGATGTCGTTCCACTGCCTTGGTTGCTTCTCCGAGCTCGAGGTCGAGCGCATCGGCGACCGCTTGCAGCGATGGTTCGTCTTGCGGAAGAAACTCTGCGAGCGCGCGGTCGAGCAAGCGAATCGTGACCGGCCTGCCATCCATCGCTTGATACATCTCGACGAAATCGTCCCTTTGCGCCCGCTCGAGCTCCATGAGCCATTGGCTGCGCTGCTCATTCTCGACCGCGAGCAACGCGCACCGCATCGCGAACAGCCGATCCTGCGCAAAGAACATTCGCTCCGTTCGGCACAGTCCCACGCCTTCCGCCCCGTAGCTCAAAGCTGCACGCGCCGCCTGCGGGGTATCGGCTTCCGCGTACACGCGCATGCGACGAACTTGATCGGCCCATCTCATGAGCTCACGAAGCTCATCGACGGTCGTGGAGGCAACCAAGTCGAGTGCACCGGCGTAGACACGGCCGGTCGATCCATCGAGGGTGAGCAGGTCGCCCTCGCGGAGCGGTTCGGAGAATCCTGGTTTGTCTAGTCGCACGGTGCGCTCGCGGCAGTCTATTCGGAGCTGGCCACAGCCCACCACGCAGCACTTCCCAAGCCCGCGTGCGACCACTGCGGCGTGGGAGGTCATGCCGCCCGCTCCCGTCACGACACCTTTCGCGGCCTTCATTCCGTGGATGTCTTCCGCGCTGGTCTCCTGCCGAACCAGGATCACCTCCTGACCTTCCGCAACCCAACGGACCGCATCGTCGGCGTCGAAGACGATTCGGCCCGATGCGGCTCCGGGGCTAGCGGGCAGACCGACCGTGAGCGGTTCGACCCCTTGTGCGCTGAGCTCGGCTTCGGCCGGCAGCCGCGCCTGAAGCAGTTGCTCGAGCGAACGCGCGTCGACTCGGAGCAGGGCGTCTTCCTTGGTGAGGACCCCTTCGCTTACCATGTCGACCGCGACTCGGACCGCAGCGTGCGCGGTTCGCTTCGCCCGTCGAGTTTGCAGGAGGTACGGGCGCCCATCTTCGATGGTGAACTCGACGTCCTGCATGTCACCGAAGTGGCTTTCGAGAGATGCGCAGTACTCCGAGATTGCCTCGAAGGCCTCTGGAAGTGAGGCTTCGAGGCTCGATGCCTCCTTGCCGGGCGCGGCTGCATGGGCCGTGAGCGCTACGGGGGTGCGGATGCCCGCGACGACATCTTCGCCCTGCGCGTTGGGCAGGAACTCGCCGTAAAGCTGCTTGTCTCCGCTTGACGGATTGCGCGTGAACGCGACGCCAGACCCGCTTCGTGGACCCGTATTCCCAAAGACCATCGCCTGCACCGTGCATGAGGTGCCGGTCCCGTCGTCGATTCCCTGCATGCGCCGGTATCGAACGGCGCGGGAGTTGTCCCATGATGCCAAGACGGCGGGGATGGCATCCCAGAGCTGGGTGTCGACGTCTTGCGGGAAAGGGACGCCCGAGGCTTCTTCGATGACAGTCAGGTACGACGCGATGAGCTCCTCGAGCGCCGCCACCGGGAGCTCGGAGTCGAGCATGCGCGGTTGCCCGAGGCCGGTCTTCAGGTCGCCCAGAAGATACTGGAAGCGTTCCCCGCCGATCCCGCGCACCACGGTGCCGTACATGTGGAGCAGACGGCGATACGAATCGAGCGCAAAGCGTTCGCCGCCCTGCCGCGTCGCAAGGCCTCCAAGCGAGCCGTCGTTGATGCCGACATTGAGCAGGGTGTCCATCATCCCCGGCATGGAGACCCGGGCGCCCGAACGGATTGCGAGGAGCAGTGGGTTGTCCGTGTCTCCGAAACGCTTGCCGAGCCGCTTCTCCACGGCGCCTAGCGCATGTTCGACTGCCGCCTCGAGGCCGTCCGGCCACGTGCTGCTTTGTCGGTACTGCTCGCCGACGGCGGTCGTGATCGTGAAGCCCGGGGGCACCGGGATTCCGAGCGCGGTCATCTCGTTGAGGCCGGCCGCCTTCGTCCCGAGGAGCCGCAGGCGGACGTCCGAGTCCAGCTCTGCGTCAAGCGGATACAGAAGGGTCACGACGTTGCAACTTTGTCCCAAGCTGGTGGAAGTGCGCAATGCCATTAACCGTGTCCGCGATTTCTCCCAGCAATCGCAGGCGGTTTTCCCGGACGCGGAGGTCATCGACCATGACGAACACCTCGTCGAAGAAGTGATCGATCGGAGCGCCCAGCTCCTTGGCGACGAGCTTCAACGCGTCGGCGTAGCGCCGATCGCCGGTTGCTTCGCGAATCTGGTCACGCACCGTCACGAACCGTTCGGCGAGTGCAGTTTCCGCGCCGGCTTCGAGCAGAGACGAGTCGATGGGGCCTCGCGCGCTCTCCTTGGTGATGTTGAACGCGCGCTTGAACGCGATGGCGAGGGCTTCGAACTCGGGAGCGGCGCCGAGCTCGGACACCGCGTCGATTCGGCTCCGCAGGTCGCGTAGCGAGGCGCCGTCCCATGCCCCGAGGCACGCGTCGACGACGTCACCGCCGTGGGCGTCCTTGAGCATTGCTCGAATACGGCCGCGAAAGAAGCTATCGAGCGCCGCGCGGACTTCGTCAGCCGCGGCTAGCTCGGCGTCTCCGGCGTACGCCCTGTGCGCCTGGTCGAGGAGCTTCTGGAGATCGACGTCGATCGGCCCTTCGAGCGCAATGCGAATGATACCGAGTGCCGCGCGACGAAGCGCAAACGGGTCCGCTGAGCCGCTGGGGACCAAGCCGATGCCGAAACAGCCGACCAAGGTGTCGATTCGGTCGGCCACGGCGACGACGGCGCCGACGATCTGGTTGGGGACGACGTCGTCCGCGCCTTGCGGCCGGTAGTGATCACGAATCGCGTCGGCAATGGCGGAGTCGATGCCTTCGCGCAGCGCATACCAGCGACCCATCTCGCCTTGAAGCTCGGGGAACTCGAAGACGATGAGCGTTTCGAGGTCCGCCTTGCACAGCCTGGCCGCCTCGACGCAGGCCTCGACGTCCGCGCCTGATCGTTCGGCGAGTGCGCGGGCGTTGGCCTGCAGCCGGCGGACCTTTGCGCCCATCGTGCCGAGCTTCGACTGGAACACCACCGACTCGAGCTTCTGAAGCCGATCGGCAAGCGGGGCCTTCTGATCTTCTTCGACGAAGAACCGCGCATCGGCCAAGCGCGCGCGGAGAACCCGATCGTTGCCCTTGGCGATGGTCTCGGGGTCTAGAGCAGTGTTGACCACGTTGAGATACGACGGGAGCAGTGCGCCCCCTTTGGATGCTCGAACGGCGAAATAGCGCTGGTGGTCGCGCATCACCGAGACGACCACCGTATCCGGGAGCTCGAGGAAAGACTCGTCGAAGCTTCCTGGCACGGTAAACGGTTCTTCAACCAGCGACACGCACTCGTCGGCAAGAAACGCGTCCGGCTCGAGCACACCGTTGAGGGAGTCTGCAGCGGCCAGCAGGCCCTCCATCATGCGATCTTTGCGGCGCTTCAGGTCGACGAGCACGTGAGCCTGTTCGAGCGCCGCCTCGTAGTTCTTGGCCTCGTCGAGGTCGAAGATCTGCGGGGCCAGGAAGCGATGCCCTCGTGTCGCACGGTCAGCCTGCACGCCGGCGAACTCGAAACCCACGACGTCCTTCCCGAGCAACGACACGACCCAGTGGATCGGCCGACCGAATGCGATTTCTCCGGGCCCCCACCGCATGGCCTTGGGGAATGTGATGCGCTGACAGACTTGCGGGAGGATCTCCGAGAGCACGGCGCCGGTTGCCTTGCCGGACTCGCGCACCTGTACGCTGACGTAGTCGCCCTTGTCGGTCGTCTGCTTGCGGAGGTCCCCCACGGCGACGCCGTGCTTCTTCGCGAAGCCGGTGGCTGCCTTCTTGGGGGTGCCGTCGGCGTCGAACGCCGCGCTCCACGGCGGCCCCATGATGGCCTCGTCGCGATCAGGCTGACTCGGCGCGAGGCCGCGCATTCGCAGCGCGAGCCTCCGCGGCGTTCCCATGGTGTGCACCTCGAGGGAGTCGGTGCCGAGCCGGGCCTGCCCCACCAGCTCGATGGCGCTTGCCTTCATGGAGCGCAGCGCATGCGTCACGAACGACGCCGGCAGCTCCTCGGTCCCAATTTCCAGCAAAAACTCGGATGACATGGAGAGGCGTTGCTACCAGACCGGATCCAAGCGCGCAACGGGGCGAGGCCCCAAAACGCCCTATTGAGCCGCCGCCGCAGTCTGGAGGAGCGGGAAGCCGAGAGCCTCGCGTTGGGCGTACCAGGACTCGGCGACCGCCCGAGCGATCAGCCGTACACGGCCGATGTAGCGCTGCCGTTCGGTCACGCTGATCGCGCCCCGGGCATCGAGGACGTTGAAATAGTGGCTGCACTTGATGACCGCGTCATAGGCGGGCAGCGCGAGCCTTTCGAGGGGCTCGCGGTCGAACTGGAGGGCGCCGCCCTTCCCCTTCTTGTCGCTCAGGCCCAGCAAGATGGCGACCTGTTTCTCGTACTCTTCGAACAGGTTCTTCTGGAGGTCGACGTCGGCTTGCTCGAAGTTGTAGGTGCTCCACTCCCACTCGGCGCGCTTGTAGATGTCGCCGTACCGGATGCCTTGGGGCCCACTGCAGGTCGTACACGTCGTCGACGTCTTGCAGGTACATGGCGATCCGCTCGAGCCCGTAGGTCAGCTCGCCGCTGATTGGCTTGCAGTCCATGCCTCCACACTGCTGGAAGTAGGTGAACTGGCTGATTTCGAGCCCATCGAGCCACACCTGCCAACCCAGGCCCCATGCGCCGAGCGTCGGCGACTCCCAGTCGTCCTCGATGAAGCGGATGTCGTGGCGGTTTGGGTCGGTCCCGAGGGCGCGCAGCGACTCGAGGTAGAGGTCTTGGATGTCGAGCGGCGACGGCTTGAGGATCACCTGGTACTGGTGGAACTGCTGCAGCCGGTTTGGGTTCTCACCGTAGCGGCCGTCGGTGGGGCGGCGACTCGGCTCGACGTACGCGACGTTCCACGGCTCGGGGCCGATAGCCCGCAAGAACGTGTGCGGGTTGAAGGTGCCCGCTCCGACCTCGGAGTTGTATGGCTGAACGATTAGGCAACCGCGCTCGGCCCAGAAGCGTTCGAGCGCGAGGATGAGCTCTTGGAAGGTCATTCGTCGTCCTCGTCGTCCTCGTCGTCCTCGTCGTCCTCGTCGTCTTCATCCTCGGCTGCCGCTTCGGCTGCCGCGGCCGCGATTGCGGCTTCTTCCTCCGCGAGGAGATCCTCTTCCGCCTGCTCCATGGCCTCTGCTGCGGCGAGCTCTGCGGCCGCGATGTCGATCGACTCGCCAGTCTTCTGCTCGAACAAAGCCTTGTGCTCGTCGGTGAGGTCGCTGAACTCTTGAAGCGTGGGGAGGTCTTTCAAGCTGCTCAGGCCGAAGAACTCCAAGAAGCCTGGCGTCGTTCCGTACACCAAGGGCCTGCCGGGCTCGTCCTTCCGCCCGAGGATCTTCACCAGGCCGCGGTCGGTCAGCATCTTCAGCGACGAGCCGGAGTCCACGCCGCGCACGTCATCCACCTCGGGCCGGGTCAGGGGCTGGCGATACGCAACGATGGCGAGCGTTTCGAGCTGGGCGCGTGTGAGGCGTATGGGCTTGGGCGCAACGAGGGTCTTGACGAAGTCGGCGCTCTCGCGCGCGGAACGGAACTGGTACCCGCCCGCGACGTAGTAGAGGTGCACGCCGCGGCGTTGGTAGTCGGCGACGAGCTCGTCCAGCAGGGGCTGCACCTCGGCGATGGTGGCCCGCGCTGCCCGGGCGAGCCTTTTCGGCGTTACCGGGCGGCCCGAGACGAAGATCAGGCTCTCGAGGACGTTCTTGAGCGTCTCACCGCTTGGCGCGATCGGCGCTCCAGCCCCGTTCTCCGAAGTACCATTGTCGGTTTGCACATCTGTCTGAGTCATCGGTCTTGCTCGTCCTGGGTCCATCCGTACGCCTCGGAGGTGCCGGCCGGCACGACCACCGACTCTCGTCGCTCCTCGCCCGTCACCACCGGTTCGCTGACGTCGATTTCCGTGTCTACCACATCGCTCGTCGGCTGTTGCACGTCTGCGGGCACGATCGGCTCGCCCGTCGCGTCGAGGAGCGCGTACTCCAAGTAGATGGGTTCCTCGTGGTCGGTCTGATAGATGCTTGCCAACCGCATTTTAGCCATCTCGAGCAATGCAAGGAACGTGACCACGAGATCGTACGAGGTGCTCACATCGTCGAAGAGTTCGTCGAAGCGGCAGCGGCGGCGCTCGCGAAGCAAATCGACCAACCCACCGATGCGCTCCTGAATCGACATCCGCTCGGCGTCGACTTCGAGCGAGATGGTCGCGTTGACACGATCGGCGATCTTCTTGAGCGCATCGAGCAGCTTGAAGACGCTTACCTGCGCAAGTGGCGCCACCCCATCGGCGGCCGGTGGAGGGGTGCCCCGCGAGAACACGTCTCGCCCCGCGATCGCCCGCTCGTCCAGATCTGCGGCGACGGTTTTGTACTTTTGGTATTCGAGCAAACGCCGGATCAGCTCGGCGCGCGGGTCGAGGTCGTCGGCATCGTCGTCGTCCTGATCCTCCGGCGGCCGTGGCAGGAGCATCTTGCTCTTGATGTGCGCCAGCGTCGCCGCCATCACCAGGTATTCCGAGGCGACGTCGAGGTTTAGATTGTCCATCAACCCGAGATATTCTAGGTATTTATCGGTGATGAAGGAGATCGGCAGGTCGAGGATCTCGAGCTCGTGCTTGCGGATCAGATGCAGGAGCAGGTCTAGCGGCCCTTCGAAGTTGGGCAGCTCGATCCGGAAGTTGGGGTCCAGAGCCTCAGGTGCCTCTGGGGCCTCAGGCACCGGCATGGGGCTGGGTTCGCTCATCGCAGTGGAACCATGCGCTTCTACGCTCCCCAGTGTCAATTGCTACGGGCTTCGTTGAGGGCGTCGATCACCGCTTCGACGTGCCCCTTCACTTTCACCTTCGGGAAGTGCTTGATGACCTTTCCATCGGGTCCGATCAGCACGGTCGAGCGAATGATCCCCATCGACTTCTTGCCGTACAGGTTCTTCTCGCCCCACGCGTCGTACTTCTCGAGCATCTTTCCATCGGGGTCGCTGAGCAGCGGGAACTTCAGCTTGTATTTGTCAGCGAACTTACAATGCGACTCGACGGAATCTTTGCTGACGCCGATGACGACCGCGTCGCGCGCTTTGATTTTGCGTAACGCCTTGTTGAAATCGTTGGCTTCGGTCGTGCAGCCCGGCGTGTTGTCCCTCGGGTAGAAGTAGAGGATGACGTACTTGCCGGCGAGGTCTTTGAGGGCCAGCTTGTCACCCGTGGATGAGGGCAGATTGAACGCGGGAGCCGTGCGGCCTTCTGTGATCATGGAGACGCCTGTATTGCGGGTTTGTGCCGGGTGTCAACGCGTCGGGGGCCTCACGAACTTGGATTCTTTGTTGGATTCTTTGGGGGACGCGCCCAAGATCGGGATATGACCGCCCGTACCCTCATCGTGGGAGACGTCCACGGCTGCCGTGAGGAGCTCGAGGACCTGCTGGAGGAGTCGGGCTGGGAAGAGGACGACCAGCTGGTGGTGGTCGGAGATTTGGTGGCCAAGGGGCCGGATTCGCTAGGGGTTATTCGACTCATGCGGGAGCTGGGGGGGCGCGCCGTGCGCGGCAACCACGACCAGCATTGCCTGCAGTGGTGGGACGCCAAGTGCGCGGGTGACGAGCTCCCCAAGCTCAGGCCTGCCCACCAACGGGTCGCCGATGAGCTCGAAGAAGACGATTGGGAGTGGCTTGCCGCGCTTCCGTTTTGGATCGAGCTACCGGAGCACGACACCCTAGTCGTGCATGCCGGGCTACTGCCCGATGTTCCGCTCGAAGACCAGGACCCCTACGACCTGATGAACATGCGCAGCATCCTCGACGATGGGACCCCGTCGAGAAGCTATGAAGAGGGCACGCCGTGGGCTTCGTTGTGGCCTGGACCTCGGCTGGTGGTGTTTGGGCACGACGCGATTCGCGGACTTCAAAATCGGCCGCATTCGGTTGGCCTCGATACCGGGTGTGTGTATGGAGGCTGGCTCACCGGCCTGTGGGTGTCTCGGCGCGACCTGGTCTCGGTGCCCGCGCGCGGGACGTACGCTGAACCCGGGAAGGACTAACCCCGTTGGAGGTTTGGGTCTGCCGGGAGGAGGAGCTGCGGGACGGGGTCGTGCGGACGGCCCGGCTCGGCCAGGACGACGATGGCATTCCGCTCGTGGCGCTGCTGGTTCGCGACGACGGGGGCGATGTCGTGGCGTACCGCAATCTGTGCCGGCATCTTCCGGTGCCGCTCGATGGGGGCACGGGCGACCTGCTGAGCGACGACGGGGCGCACCTGATCTGCGGAACGCATGGGGCGACCTACCGCCTATACGACGGCTACTGCGTGGACGGCCCGTGCGAGGGGATGGCGCTGCAACGGCTCTATGTGCGGGAGGACGAAGGCAACATCTTCGTGTCGGATATCCGCGATTCCGGTTAGATCGAGCAAGGGATCCGTTGGCCACTAAATTTGGTGCGGCGCTCCCGGGTTCGCTACGCTGTCCCCCTCATGGAGGGGATAGATGCGTAAATACGCTTGGTTATTTTTGAGCATTGGTTTGACCTTCGGCCTCGTCGGCTGCGGGGATTCGGAGAGCGCAGGCTCCGGCGGAAGTGGCGGCGGCAGCGGGGGCTCTGGCGGCTCCGGTGGAGGCGGTACGATGGCGACCGTGACCGGAACGGTATCGGCCGCTTCCATCGACGGAGATCCCACGCCGGTTGCCGGCGCTACGGTAAGCATCGTGGGCACGACCAACACTGCGACATCCGACGCAGAGGGAAATTTCTCGATCACGGCGCCGACCGGCACCGTGATGTTTCTGACCACGGCCGACCGCAATTGGGGTTCGCTCTTTGCCGAGAACGTACCTGCAGGGGGCGTCACCGGCTTGGACGTGGAGGTGATCCCAGACGCTCTCGTTGGTGAGGTGGCTGCCGCGTTAGAGGCGACGGTGAATGAGTCGAAGGGGACTGGTTGCAGTCGTCTTTGACGACACCACGACGGCCGGTGATGAAACCGCCAGCATCAGCGCCACCAGCGAGCTTTCCTTCATCTTCAATGCGGCGGATGAACCGGAAGAGGGCGACACCCTCTGCGGCGTGGCCAACTGCGGCAGCGAGGTCTTCTTCCTCAATACGGATGTTGCAGCGACGGTGACGGCCACCGCCACGAGCGCGAGTGCACAGCCGTGCCCGTTGGAGTTCCCCGGTGCGAGTTACTCGGTTCAGGCGAAGGTGCTCACCGAGATCGACGTGTACTGCCCCTAAGGCAGACGGCAACGCAAACGACGGGCTGGCGGCTGGGTCGTCAGCCCGTTTTTTCTTGCTTGGCGTTCCAGCCTGCCGGCGACGAAAGCGGACCGATCTCGACCCAGGGCTTGTCCTCGCTGTTGGGAACGATGTTCTTGCGGGTGGTCAGCACCTCGACGCCATCGCGGGTGACGAGAACCGTGTGCTCGAACTGCGCGGAGAGCGACCGGTCCAGCGTCAGCACGGTCCATTCGTCGTCCATCACTTCGGTTGGGTAGCCACCGACGTTGATCATCGGCTCGATGGTGAAGACCATGCCTGCCTTGAGGCGCTTGTCTTTGCCCCGCCGCCCGAAGTGCGGAATCTGCGGCGGCATGTGGAATTCGCGGCCGACGCCGTGGCCGACGTAGTCGCGAACCACTGAGCAGCCCTTTCCCTCGGCGTGCTCTTGAATCGCCGCGCCGATGTCGCCGATACGATTGCCGTGCTTCACCTCAGCGATGCCGAGCTCGAGGCAACGGCGGGCCGTCTCGACGATCAAGATGGCCTCCTCGTTTGGCTCGCCGACGTAGAAGGTCACGCTGGTGTCGCCGTGGTAGCCGTGCTCCTTCGGCAGGTAGCAGGTGACATCGACGTTGACGATGTCACCGTCCTTCAGGACCTGCTGCCCGGGGATCCCGTGGCAGACGCAATCGTTCACGCTGGTGCAGACGCTCTTCGGAAACCCCTTGTAGTTGAGCGGCGACGGCTCGGCGTCACGCGAGACGATGTACTGATGGACGAATTGGTCGATGTCGTTCGTCGCGATGCCAGGACAGATCGTTTCGCCGACCGCGGTCAGGCAGTCGGCGGCCAGTTGGCAGGATGCCCGCATGTCCTGGAGCATGCGGGGGGTCATGAGCTCGATGGCAGACAAAGGACTCCTCGGGTGGGTGATTAGTGCTTCTAAGACCTGGCTGCAAATTGTCGAGGAAATCCAGGCTTCGTGAGGCTGTTATGGGACCGAAAAAGAGCAGTGACCACAAGTCGGGCTTTTTTGTTTAGTATCCGATCACTGACGAAAACCACGGAGGTCACCATGCGCAAAGCGATCTTGGGCTCAGTTCTGTTGGCGATGTCGATTGCCTACACCGGATGCGGCAGCGGGGGCGACGGAGGTGGTGGAAGCGGTGGAAGCGGTGGCCCGACCGCTCCACTGAGTTTCGACGCGGAGACATCGCGGCCAGCGGCAGGGGGCGCGGCGGCGGCGGTCGCATTCGCGGCGCAGTTTGGGAACACCGTGTCAGCCATTCTCGGTGCGCTTGGCAACGCTCCGGAGGCTGCGTCAGTCCTTGTGACTCGGAAGCTCGATATCTCTGCCTTCATCTGTCCGGGCGGTGGCTTGGCTGATCTGACCGGCCAGATCGAGGTGGGCCAGGAGGTCAAGCTCCTTTTCAACGATTGCGCGGGATCCCCGTTCGGCCCCGGGTCTGTGTCTGGAGAGATCACGTTGGCCATCGAGGAGGGGACGAACTTCGACTCCTTCCTTGGGGGCCCGATCTATGCGACGGCCGTGGTGAGGAGTCTCGACATCTCGTCCGGCGGGACGCTAGAAGGGGGGTTCGACGTGTTCGCGGAGGCCTCGGCCGGTCTCGCGATGATCAATCTACGCCTTGGAAATCAGCTCGACAGCGACCTTCTCACCTGGTCCGGGGGTGGTCAGGTCTTGCAGCTCGGCTGCTTTGACATCTTGCAACGCATCCAGGCTCCTTCCGGTTTCGTATTGCCGCTGGGCGTCGCGAATCTCGGTGGCAAGATATACACAATCAACAACTACGCTGCTCCGGCCGGCCCTCCCCGGATCGACTTCGATGCGAACGGGGTGCCGCGCGCAGGTGACATGACGCTCTATAGTGGCGACGGAAGCGTAGAGGGATCCGACCGGACCGGCCCATGCCAGGAGTTCGCCGGGACGCCCGCGGGCGACTGCTCCGACGTGGACGCCCTTTTCTCGGCGGGTGGATGCATCAGCCTGAGCGGCCAGAAGTTCAACGAGACCACGCTCGAGTGCGAGCCATTCGAGGCATCGACTTCTTGGGACAAGCTCCTAGACCGCGACTTCACCGAGGGCGGCGGCGAATTGTGCGACGGTGGGGGCACCGGCGGTAGCGGTGGTTCCATGACAGGCGCGACCCCAGGGCCTACGACGTGTGATCCGGGCACGGACATATTCGCCATCGCGGATGCCTACATTCGAGGTGACGGCGTGGAGGGCAACAACTCGGACACCCCGTATGGGAACGCAACCAACCTGTTGATCAAGTCCGTCACGAACCTGTACTTCACGCGGAAGATTTACATCGTCTTCGAGCTCCCCGTTGACCTCACCGTCGATCCGGACAAAGACACTGTGTCGCTGGTGCTCTCGCTGCAGCGCCACGTCGAGAACATGAACAACCCTGCGTTGTCGGGTCCACAGCCCACCGACCTGTGGGGCATCGATGATGATGACGATTGGGATCCGGACGTCCAGGGACTCGGCGAGAGCGAGATCACCTGGAACAACGCTCCGAGGAACGACAAGAATGCGGCAAACAAGTTTGAGACTAGCCCCGGCGTACCGAAGCTGATTTCTGGGTACGACTTCGACCTGGCGCCGGTGGGCCAGGTGGACCAGCCTCCGCAGAAATACGCGCTCGACATCACCGACTACGTGGCCGAGCGCATCGACAACGACGCCGACGGCAAAATCACCATCCTCATGGCCATCGCGGGGCTTGCTAACGTGGACGGGTCCGCCTTTTGGTCCCGCAACGTCGCGGACGAGCAGATGTGCGACAGGCCGTTCCTGCGTGTGGAAAGAGACGTCCGCTGAAGAGCTTCCCCCGGCCTATGTGGTTGGGGCGTAGCCCCGTGGACGGCGCGAAGCGGTGTCTTTACGGGGGGTTTGACCCTTCACACGGATGGCACTAAGTAGCCGGTCCGAGAGGGTTTACAGGGCTTTTTTCATGTCAGACACGTACAACAACGTCCCGATGAGCGACGCGATGGCCGCGCGCGTTGAAAAGGAAGACGCGTTTTGGACAGGGCCGAGGCTCATCGTCCTGAGCTTCGCCACTCTGGCAGTGGCGTTTACCCTGCTCTGGTCGATGGCCGAAGGCATCATCGGCCCCACCCAGCACGACGCCAACTTCGGCCACGAGCAGCACATGCTCCAGGTCGGCGGCGGTCCGCTGGACTGACCGCGCTTTGCCGTGTTCGGGGGGGCTAGAAGTCGAAGTCGAGCTCTTTGGGCTCGTCGTTCTTGAGCGAGTCGTCCTCACCTGGTTCGAAGGCCGCCTCCGAATAGAGATCGTCGAGAGACCACCCTGCCTTGTGGTGCCGGCGCAATTCCTCGCGCTCGAACTCGGCCATGTTCTGATAGCTCTTTGGTCCTCTAGGGCGCATGTCCCCTCCCTTTTTGCCACCTAGCCCACCCGGAATGGGTATGGCAAATGACTACGTTGTCCTACACTGCAGCACACCCTACCCACAGGGATCGAGATGGCAAAAAAACAGACGAGATTGAAACCGCGCACCTGCACTGGTAGACGCAATCCATGAGTCGGGTGGTTGCGATCGCCAATCAAAAGGGCGGTGTGGGGAAAACGACGACGGCGGTCAACCTGGGCGCCAGTCTTGCCGTGGCGGAGCAGCGCGTCTTGTTGGTCGACCTCGACCCGCAGGGCAATGCGTCGACTGGGGTCGGGTGCAGTCCCGGCGACGAGGAGCAGGAAGGTTCGTACGAGCTCTTGCTTGGTGAGGTCGAAACCGCCGACGTCATCTACGAGACGGAGATGCCGTACTTGCACGTCATCTCCGCAACGCAGGATCTGGTCGGCGCCGAGCGCGACCTGCTTCAAGTCGATGACAGCGCAACGCGGTTGCGGGACGCACTCGACGCCGTGCGCGACGACTACGATTTCATCGTCGTTGATTGTCCTCCGTCGCTCGGCATGCTGACGATCAACGCTCTGACTGCAGCCGACCTGGTGATGGTTCCACTTCAGTGCGAGTACTACGCGCTCGAGGGGTTGTCGCAGCTCGTAGGTACGATCGAGCGCGTGCGCGCGTCGGTCAACGAGCACCTCGAGATTCACGGCGTGCTGCTCACCATGTTCGATTCGCGGAACAACCTCGCCAACGAAGTCGCCGCCGAAGTGCGTCGTCACTTTCGCGTTTACGAGACCATCATCCCGCGCAACGTGCGCCTCGCGGAGGCTCCCTCTCACGGGAAACCCGTGATTCTGTACGACGCGTCTTCGCGGGGGTCGTACACGTATCTGAACCTGGCGCGTGAGTTGCTCGACGATCTAGAGGCGGCAGCGTAGTGGCGCGCAGACGTTTGGGGCGTGGGTTGGACGGATTGCTTCCGGCAGCGCCGCCCCTCTCGGAACGCTACGCAAAGAACACTGCGGCCATCGAAGATCTGCACCCGGGACGCATGCAGCCTCGCGGCCGGATGGCTCCCGCAGGATTGGCCGAGCTCGCGGCGTCCATTCGCGAGCACGGGGTGCTCGAGCCGATCCTGGTTCGCAAACGGCCATCGGGTGGCTTCGAGATCATCGCGGGCGAGCGACGGTGGCGTGCAGCCCAGCAAGCTGGGCTCAAGGAAGTCCCGGTCTTCGAACATGACCTCGGCGACCAAGCAGCCTTCGAAGCGGCGCTCGTCGAGAACCTGCAGCGCGAAGACCTGAACCCCATGGAAACGGCACGCGCATTTCAGCGATTGGTCGACGATTACGGGCACACGCAGGAAGTCATCGCGACGAAAGTCGGCAAGGAGCGTTCGACCGTCGCGAACGCGCTGCGGCTGCTGAAGCTCCCCAAGGACGTGATGGATCTCATCGAAACTGGCGACCTCAGCGAAGGCCACGGCCGCGCCCTACTCTCGGCGCCTAACGTCTCCACCATGAAGAAGCTCGCTCACACCGCCGTGTCGAAAGGCTGGAGCGTCCGCGAGGCCGAACGGCAGGCCCGCCGCCTTGCCCGCGGCGACGCGGCCGGAGCTCCCCCTAAGAAGCAGGGCAAGAGCACCAACGTCCGCGACCTGGAGAGCCGCCTATCCCGCGCCCTAGGCTCCTCCACGAAGATCCACGAAAGCGGCAAAGAACGCGGCCAAGTCCGCATCACCTACTCCAGCTTCGACGAACTAGACCGCCTCATCGACAAACTGACATAGGGGACCCGGAGAGTGTCCCTTTAGAGGAGGCGGGCTTCGGCGGCGTCCACTGTGTTGCTTAGGAGCATGGCGATTGTCATGGGGCCCACGCCGCCTGGGACTGGGGTGACGTGGGAGGCTCGTGCGTTGGCGCCTTCGAAGTCTACGTCGCCGGTGAGTGTGCCGTCGTCTAGGCGGTTGATGCCGACGTCGATGACGACTGCGCCTTCTTTTACCCAGTCGCCTTGGACGAGGTTTGCGCGGCCTACCGCGGCGATCACGATGTCCGACTCGCGGACTCGGTCGGCGAGGTTTTCGGTTCGCGAGTGGGCGATCGTCACCGTGGCGTGTTTCTCGAGAAGCATCAGGGCGATTGGCTTACCGACCAACGTGCTTCGGCCGAGGACGAGGGCGCGCTTTCCCTTGGGGTCGCAGCCGACGTGCTCCAGCATGCGCATGCAGCCGCTCGGCGTGCATGGGCGAAGCCCTTTTCGGCCGACGACCAGCAGCCCCGCGTTGAACGGGTGCAGGCCGTCCACGTCTTTGGCCGGGTCGATCGCGTCGACGATGGTTTGGTCGTCCAGGTGGTCCGACAACGGCAGCTGGACGAGGATGCCGTCGATGTGGTCATCGCCGTTGAGCTCGAAGATCAGGGCCAGGAGATCGGCCTCGGAGGTCTCGGCAGGTAGTCGGTGTACCCGCCCCTGGATGCCGGCCTTGGCCGCGGCGCGCTCCTTGTTCCGGACATACACCTGTGAAGCCGGGTCCTCGCCCACGAGCACCACATCCAAACCGGGCGCTCGGTTGTGCGTTGCCTTGAAGGCCTCCGCCCTCCCCTTGACCTCGGCTCGCACCTCTTTGGCAAGCGCCTTCCCATCGATCAACTCAGCCATGGGCGGGGGTCTATCAGGAGGCCCGCCACTTCTCAAACCACCAGTCCCGGTGGAAATCGCAGCTTGGCGTGGTATGCCGCGGGGCCATGTTCGACCCCGTCTCCCCGCAGGTTTCGTTCACAGAGCTCGACGCGACCCATCTCGCGTTCTGGGAGAACGCTCGTATCTTCGAAAAGACCCTAGAGGGCGGCGAGAACAAGAAGTCCTTCATTTTCTACGAAGGACCCCCGACGGCGAACGGGATGCCGCACCCCGGCCACGTGCTCACGCGCGTCATGAAGGACGTGTTCCTCCGCTACCGGTCGATGTGCGGCTACCACGTCCCGCGTCGCGCCGGTTGGGACACCCACGGCCTCCCGGTCGAGGTCGAGGTCGAGAAGGAGCTCGGCATCAGCGGCCGCGAGGCGATCGAGGAGTACGGCGTCGAGGCCTTCAGCCGCAAGTGCATCGACTCGGTGTTCCAGTACATCGGCGAGTGGCAGAAGATGACGCAGCGGATCGGCTTCTGGGTCGACTTCGATTCTGCGTACGTGACTTTCCACAAGTCGTATGTCGAAAGCGTGTGGTGGGCGCTCTCTGAGATGTTCAACCAGGGGCTGCTCTACCAGGGCTACAAGGTGGTGTGGTGGTGGCCGCAAGGTGGCACGGCGCTTTCCGCTGGCGAGGTCGGTCAGGGGTACAAGAAACTCGATGATCCGTCCGTGATGATTCGCTTTCCTGTAGTGGGTGAGGACAACACTTCGTTCCTCGCGTGGACGACGACGCCTTGGACGCTTCCATCGAACATCGCGCTCGCGGTCGACGCCAAGACCGACTACGCCACCGTCGAGGTCGAGGGTGGCGAGCGACTGGTCCTTGCAGCTGCGCTCGTGGACAAAGTGCTGGGCGACGACGTGAATGTCGTGGCGTCCCGCAAGGGCTCCGAGCTCGTCGGCATGAGTTACGAGCCGCCGTTCCGCTACGCCGAGCCCGAGGGCGGCCCTGCGTGGCAGGTCGTCGATGCGGATTTCGTCTCGCTCGATAGCGGCTCAGGCCTCGTTCACCTCGCACCGGCGTTCGGCGAAGACGATTTTCGCGTCTGCAAACAAAAAGGCATGGGTTTCCTCCAGCTCCTGAAGCCCGACGGGACCTTCCCCGACGAAGTGACCGACTTCGCCGGCCGGTTTTGCAAAGACGCCGACCGAGACATCATCCGTAACCTCCACGCGCGCGGGGTGCTCTTCAAAGAAGAGGTCTACCGTCACGACTATCCGTTCTGTTGGCGTGCGATGCAGGACCCACTGATCCAATATGCGCGCCGCTCCTGGTTCATCCGCACCACGCAGGAGATCGGGCGGGTCAAAGAGAACAACCAGGACGTCCACTGGGAGCCGGAGCACATCAAGAGCGGCCGCATGGGGCAGTTCCTCGAAGGCAACGTCGATTGGGCGCTGTCGCGTGAGCGCTTCTGGGGGACGCCGCTTCCGATTTGGAAGAACGACGAAACCGGCGCGGTCGAGTCGGTGGGTTCGGTTGCCGCGATTCTCGAGCGAAACCCCGATGCGTTCACGCATTTCGAAAAAGCAAAGGCCGCAGACCCGAGCTTGCAAGACCACCTGATGGTTCACAAGCCGTGGATCGACGAGGTCACTTGGACCAAGGACGGCGAGCCGGGGGTGTACCGCCGCGTTCCCGAGGTCATCGACTGCTGGTTCGACTCGGGTTGCATGCCATTCGCGCAGTGGGGTTTCCCGCATCAGAACGCCTCTGGCTTCGAGGGTAGCTTCCCCGCCGATTTCATCACCGAGGCGGTCGATCAGACCCGCGGCTGGTTCTACTCCTTGATGACGATCAGCTCGCTCATGTTCCCCGACCGCGACCTTCCCCATCCCTTCAAGAACTGCGTGGTCCTCGGGCTGATGACCGACGAGAAGGGCAAGAAGCTCAGCAAGCGCGACAAGAACTACACCGACCCGCTGGTGCTCATGGACCGCGTGGGGGCGGATGCAGTGCGTTGGGCCCTCTATGCCGGGACGGTGCCTGGGCAAAATACCCGGTTCTTCGACGACGCGGCGACCGATGCGGTGCGCGAGTTCCTGCTAAAGATCTGGAACGTCTACAGCTTCTTCGTCACCTACGCGAACATCGATCAGTGGAGCGCGGCTGCCGACCGTCCGACCCTCGAGGAGCGGCCCGACATGGATCGTTGGGTGCTCGCCGAGCTCGACGCGACGGTACGCGCGGTGCGAGAAGAGCTCGACGACTACAAGAGCCACATGGCGGTGCGGCACCTGGTTGGCTTCGTCGATGGGCTGTCGAACTGGTATGTTCGCCGGAGCCGTGCTCGTTTCTGGGCTTCCGATGACTCCGTCGACAAGCGTGCGGCATTCAGCACGCTGTACGAGGTGTTGGTCGACCTGACCAAGCTAGCGGCGCCTTTCATCCCCTTCATGACGGAGACGCTGTTCCAGAACTTGGTTCGCAAGGACGATGCCTCGGCTCCTGAGTCGGTGCACCTTGCGTCGTTCCCCGAGCCAGACCAGGCCCGCCTCGATGACGACTTGCGGCAGACGATGGAGCGGGTTCGAAACGCAGTGACTCTCGGGCAGCGCGTCCGGAACGAAAATAAGCTCAAGGTGCGGCAGCCGCTTGCTGAAGCGATTGTCGTCGTGGCGGATGACACCGAGCGGCGGGCCATCGATCGCTTCGCAGGCGCGATTCGAGAAGAGCTCAACGTGCGCGAGCTCGGGTTCACGCAAGAGCCGCACAAGTACGTCGAGTTCGAGCTGGTGCCGAACTTCCGAGTTCTGGGGCCGAAGCTCGGCAAGCAGGTCCCGGCCTGCAAGAAGGCGCTCGCCGAGGCGGACGGTTCGGCGCTCTACGCCGAGATGGAAGAGAACCAGAAGATCGTCGTCGCGCTTCCGGATGGACCGATCGAGCTTACGCTGGACGAGGTCGAGGTGCGCTTGAGCGCGCGCGAAGACTTCGCCGCTGCTTCGGGCGCGGGTCAGGTGGTAGTGCTCGACACGCGGGTCGACGACAGCCTCCGTCGTGAAGGCCTCGCCCGCGAGGTGATCAATCGCATCCAGCGAGCCCGAAAAGCCATGGACTTGGCCTACGAAGCGAGAATCGAAGTGAGCTGGAGCGCCGACGGCGACCTCGCCCAAGCGATCGAAGAGCATGCCCATCGCATCGCTGCGGAGACCCTTGCCACCTGTTTCACCCAGGGCGGTCCGGACACTCGCAGCGAGCACGACACCGAAATCGACGGGACGCCGCTCAGCCTCTCGATCACGGCGGCGTAGCTGGCGCTCTCTTCTCCTTGCGTCCCTCGACGAAGCCCTCGATCAAGATCAGGGCTACTCCGATCGTGATCCAGGCGTCGGCGACGTTGAACGTGGGGTACGCCCAGCGGTCGTTGAGGTGAAAGCGGACGAAGTCGACGACGTAGCCCAACCGCACGCGGTCGACGAGGTTGCCGACGGCTCCCGAGACGATCAGCGGAACACTGATGGCGAACAACGTGCCCCCTCGACCCGTCGCGAACATCCACAGCAACAGGATCGCCGCCCCCGCCGCTGCAACGTAGAAGACGCCCTTGCGGACCAGCGCGGGCATGTCGCGCATGAAGCCAAACGCCGCGCCGCAGTTCTCCGCGTATCGAAACTCGAGGTAGCCTTCGATCAGCACGACCGGTGGTTGCTGGCCCCGCTGCGGCTGAATCCGGCCGTACTCGTTGGGCTGGCAGACCGGCTTCGAGGCAAGCGAGGAAGGCTGAGAGAGCTGGTCGAGCGCCCAGTGCTTGCTGCCGAGGTCGAGGGCAGTGAGGGCCGCGATGGCGGCCAGGCACAGGATCAGAGCCTGTGAGGAGCGGGGTGTGCGAGTCACGGCGGGCGACTTTAACAGTTGGATTTCGCGGGTCAAATCAAAGCTTTACAAAAATGTGACACAGAAGGGATTGCGCTTGTGTCACATCGTGTTACAAGTGGGCTATGGGCGACGGAGACGGCAAGAAGAGCGGCCAGCGCGCAAGGAAAGAGCGGGTGCTGCATACCCGTGTGCCTGCCGTCCTGGAGCAAGAGCTCAAGCGGGTCGCCAATGCCTGGCGGGTCCCCGTGTCGAATGTCGTCCGGGCGCTCCTCGAGGACGCTCTCGATACGCTCGATGTCGTGGGCGCCAAGGCCGAGGGTGAGCTCCGCGAGGTTGTCGAGATGCTCGCCTCGGAGCGAAATCGTTTTCGGCGACGCTCGAGCGAGCGATTGAGCAAGATCTCTGGGGCCGCGGTGATGGACAGTCCGGAGCCCGTGGAGGAGCCCGCGTCGCCGCCCGACCCGCTCGAGGGCGCCGTCGGCGTGACGCCGATGACGCTCGTGCACGACGCGGTTTGCGGCGTGACCGGAGAGAAGCTGCCAGCCGGGACCGAGGCCTACATGGTCCTCTTCGATGACCCCGGCCGAAAATTGATCACGGGCAAGAACGCCTTGCCCCAAGCATCGACACCCAACCAGGAGAAAGCCGATGACTGACCAAGAAAAGATCCAATCCACCATTGAAGAAGGCGTCAACGCGGCTGTCGATCAGGTCGGCAAGACCGCCGAAAGCGTCACCACGCTGGGCCGCAAGGTCACCGGCCTGTGGCTCGGGGTCTCGCGCGCTGCGATCGAGGCTGCTGCAAGTACGCTCCAGAACACCTCCGAGATGATCAGCAGCGTCGCGGAGTCGATGGGCGAGATCTCCGACCGCGTCGGAGGCCCCGACGCCGAAGGCTCCAACAAAGAGGACTGATCCCGAGCCGACGGGCCGTAGAACGGCCCACGGGTTGGCAGAAGCGGTTTACCACCATCCCCCGCTTCTCTGACTCGTGGGCCGTGTCCCTCCTACCGGTCTTTCTTTGGTCCGGGGGCTGTCTTGCGGTCCATTGGGCCGTGAGGGAGCCGCCGCACTTCCCGCAAATGACGGAAGGCGTTGATGCCCCAGCGGGTCACGAAGTACGAGGGAGGCGCCACGAGCAGGCCGCACACCAGTGCGCCCATCCAAAGCTCCCCGCCCGTGCTGGCCAAGAGTCGGCCCGCTTCGCTCCAGAACTCGCTTTCGAACAAACGCTCGACGCCGTCGTCCTTGAGTGCCCGGCCGGTGTTCCCGAGCCAGCTCTTGATTGTGGCTCGTGTGACTTCCTTCTCCGGATGCAGTACGGCAGCTCCGATCGACCAGGTTGTGTAGTACAGGGGCACCGCGGTGAATGGATTGCTGATGAACAAGATCGGAATGCCCGACACCTTGTTCGCGCGAAGGAGCGCCGCGACCAGCAGGTACAACACGATCTGAAGCCCGAGGGTGGGCGTAAACGCGATCATCGCGCCGATGAACACGCCCCACGCGATGCGGTGTGGCGTGTCATCGAGGTGCAGAACATTGTGGAAGATGATCTGCTGTAGGCGCCGCCACAGGTCATTCGGCCTCATTCCGGGTCACCCCACGCACCGCCTCCCGGCGTTTCAACGCGCAAGACGTCGCCTGGCGATACCTCGACCGTAACGCGATGAGCGAGCGGCTTGTCGTTGAGCAGGTTCATACCCGGAGCCCCTGGACCGCCGCCGCGCATACCATAGGGCGGGACGAGACGCCGCTCGGACAGCACTGAAACCCTCATTGCGGCGAGGAATTCGAGCTCGCGAATTAGACCGTCGCCCCCTGCGCGCGCTCCCTTGCCGCCCGAGCCACGCCGAAGCTCGAAGCGACGAATCCTTATCGGAAAGCGGGTTTCGAGGATTTCCGGGTCGGTACACCTGGAGTTGGTCATGTGGGTGTGTACGCCGGACGCGCCTGCCTGCCGCTCGGTTGCGCCGGCCCCTCCGCCGAGCGTCTCGTAGTACGCGAAGCGATCGTCTCCGAACGTGATGTTGTTCATCGTCCCCTGGCTCGCGGCGGCGAGGCCGAGTGCGCCGAAGAGGACGTCCACGATGCGCTGCGAGGTTTCCACGTTGCCCGCGGCGACGGCGCGATCGGGTTCGGGCGAAAGGAGCGAGCCCTCTGGGATCCGAACCGTGACCGGCCTCAGACAGCCGCTGTTGAGCGGGATCGGTTTGCCCACCAGCACGCGCAGAACGTAGAGAATCGCCGCCATGGTGACGGCCCGCGGGGCGTTGAGGTTGTTGGCGACCGCCCGATCCGTGCCGCCGAAGTCGATCTCCATCGCGCCGCCGCGAACGATCACCCGAACTGCGATGCGCGTCCCGTCGTCGAGCCGATCTTCAAACCGATGCTCACCATCTTCTAGCTCCTCGATTGCCCGAGACGTCAGCTCGGCGGCGTTGTCTTGGATATGCTGCATGTAGGCGGTGACGACATCGATCCCGTACCGCCGGAGAAGGTCGTCGAGCAGATGCATCCCCTGTTCGTTGGCGGCGATCTGCGCTTGGATGTCGGCCACATTTTCGTCGGGGTTGCGCGCGGGGTACGGGCCGCCGGTTAGCACATCTCGTAGGCGCGCCTCTCGAAAGGCTCCGTCCCCGACGATCTCCAGGCTCCGGAGCACGACGCCCTCTTCTTCAAGAGTGGTCGAAAACGGCGGCATCGAGCCGGGAGTCAGTCCGCCGACGTCGGCGTGGTGTCCGCGGGACGCGACCACGAAGCGTAGCGCCCCGTCGCTGTCGTGCACGGGTGTGACCACCGTGATGTCGGGAAGGTGCGAACCGCCCGCGGAGGGGTCGTTGGTGACGAAGACTTGGCCCGGCGTCGTCGTCGGTTGCGCGGCGAGCACGGCACGCACCGACTCGCCCATGGCGCCCAGATGGACCGGGATGTGGGGGGCGTTCGCCACGAGCCCTCCCTCCGCGTCGAACACCGCGCACGAGAAGTCGAGGCGGTCACGAATGTTGGTGCTCATCGCCGTGCGCTGCAGCACCACCCCCATCTGCTCTGCGATCGATTTGAACTGGTTGTTGAAGACCTCGAGTAGAACTGGATCGACTTGCGTGTCGGCAACCTCGCGCCCGGCGTTGGTTTCGCTATCTCGGAGGATGAGGTAGTCGCGCTCGTTTCGAAGGGCGACGAACCCGGCATCGACGACGACCGTTCCAGTCGCGTCGAGCACCAGGGCAGGCCCAGGGATCTCCTCGCCGATGGGGAAGTTTTCGCGGTGGTAGACCGGCGTTTCGACCGGCGCCCCACCCGACCAGAGTATCGCGGTGCGTTCGGGCTTGCCGGAACCAGGCTCGGCGAAGGGGAGCTCCGGTTTGATGCCGTGCAACTCGACGGTGACTCGCAGCGTGGCGGCCTCGACGGGGTGCTCGGGCCGCACATAGCCGAACTCGCCCCGATGAAGGGTCTCGAATGCCGAGCGCATCGCGCTCGATTCACCCCACTCCACGGCAAGCGCCGTTTCCGTGCCGCGGTAGCGAAGAGCGACTAGGCGGCGGATGGTCCAGCGGGCGCCGGAGCCGGAGTCCCGCTCGAGCGCTGCACGCCCGGAAGCCTCGAGCTCCGCAAACGCGCTTTGCCACCGTTCGGGCAACGGGTCTTCCAAGCTCGCGCGCCCTGCGTCTCGTTCTCCGTGCCACTCGAAGTTTGCGACCCCCATTCCAAATGCCGACAACGCGCCAGCGTACGGATGGAACACCAGACTTCGAATCCCCAACCGGCGTGCGATGAGGCACGCGTACTGTCCGCCCGCGCCACCGAACACGACCATGCCGTGCGTGCGCACATCGTGACCACGGCCGACGGACACCTTCTGAATCGCTGCGGCCATGTTCTCCACGGCGACGCGCAAGAAGCCATGTGCAACGTCGGCCGATGTTCGTTCGACGCCCAGCGCTCGCAGAGAAGCAGCGATCTCATCGAGCTTCTTCCGCGGCTTCTCCTCGTCGAGCGCAAAGGGGAATCGGTCCGCCCCGATACGTCCCAAGTAAAGGGAGACGTCGGTCAGCGTGAGGTCGCGCCCGCCGGCTCTTCCGTAGCAAAGCGGCCCGGGATCGGCGCCCGCGCTTTGTGGGCCGACTGTCATGCGTTTTCCTTCGAGCTTGCAAATCGAGCCGCCTCCCGCGGCGACGGTGTGGAGTTCGATCATCGGTGCGCGGATCCGAATGCCGCCGATTTGGCTTTCGAATACCCTCGACACCTCGCCCGCGTAGCGCGAGACGTCGGTTGAGGTTCCCCCCATGTCGAAGCCGATCACCTCCGAGAGCCCGAGCTCGTCTGCGACCGCGCCTGTCGCCACGACGCCCGCGGCCGGACCGGACAGCACCGCGTTGCGTCCAATGAAGCCGGATGCGTCGACCAGTCCCCCGTTGCTTTGCATCATGCGCAGGCGCCCGGCACCGAGCTCTTTTTCGAGCTCGGTCAGGTAGTGCGTCAGCAACGGCGTGAGGTACGCATTGGCGGTCGTGGTGTCCGCGCGGCCGAGCAAGCCGAGCTCGCTTGAAATGTCACTGGAGACCGAGACGTGCGTGAAGCCGACGTCCTTTGCGACCGCCTCGACTCGATGCTCGAGGGCGCTATCGCGGTAGGCGTGAATCAACGCGATAGCTACCGATTCAGCGCCGCGGTCTCGCGCCACTTCGAGCCTCTCGCGGAGCGCTTCCGAATCGAGCGCGCGAAGGAGCGACCCGTCGGCCGTCATCCTGGCGTCAACCTCGATGACCGCCTCGGGGAGCGGCTCGGGCTTGTCGATCTCGAGTGCGAACAGCTCGGGGCGCGTCTGATCGCCGATTCTGATCAAGTCCCCGAGTCCTTGGTCTGCCACGAGGACGCACCGGCACCCGCCCCGCTCGAGGAGCGCGTTGGTGGCTACAGTCGTCCCCATCCGCACCTCGCTCGGCGGAATCGGATCGTCCGCCTCCAGCCCCAGAAGCGTCCGGATGCCTTCGAGCGGCGCCTGATCGGACGAGAGCACCTTGGTGACCCGGAGTGCCCTCGTGTCCCGGTCCCGGTGGATGCAGTCCGTGAAGGTCCCTCCGCGGTCGATCCAGAACTGGTGCCGGGGAGCTGTTTGTGGCATCGAGGTTTACATCGAAGCACGGCCGCCGAGGGGGTCAAGAGATCCGGCGCGATCTAAGGCTTGGCGTGCAGAACTCGCCCGAATAGCCTACAAGGACCTCACAAATGACGCTTCTGACCCCGAGCGGGTGCAATTTTCTGGTTTTCAAATGAGTTTCCTGGACTTATACAGGCCAGCGAGTCAAGGAGCTTGAGGACGATGGACACGGAAGAATTCACTGTCTCCTCCGTGATACCCGCGAGCCCAAACCGTATTTATTCCGCATGGATGGACGAGCGCCATCACGCCGCGTTCACGGGGACGCGGGCTACGGTGGACCCTTGGGTAGGCGGTCGAGTCGTCTCAGACGATGGTTTCATCGACGCGACCCACGTCTATTTGGTGACGGGAAGCCGGATCGCGATGACCTGGCGCACGCGGGATTTTCCCAAGGGTTCCAACGACTCGCACGTCAATATCACCTTTGAGCCAGTGGCCGGCGGCACCAAGATCGAGGTCATCCACAGCAAGATCCCCCCGGGCCTTGGAAAGGCCTGCGAGAAGCTGTGGAAGAAGCTCTATCTCGACTCGATGACCAAGTACTTCGGCGAGCCGGAGGCGATGCGGGCGGCCTATAAAGCGGCCAAGAAGGCGGGGCATTTGCCGCTCTCCGGCATCAAGGCGAGTCGGCCGGCGCCAAGGCGCCCTGTCGTGACCCCTCCGCAACTACCGGTCGAGGACGAAGAGGACGAAGAGGACGAAGAGGAGAAGCCGAAGAAGGTCCGTAAGCGGGTCGAGGCCAAGACGATCGACCTCAGAGAGCTCGCACAGGCACAGGCTGAGGCGCGTAAAGAAGCCGCTCTCAGGAAGGCGGAAGCCAAGCAGAAGGCCGAGGTGGTGCGCCGGCAGGCCGAAGCCGCTCGCAAGAAGGCGGAAGCCAAGCAGAAGGCCGAGCTACTCGGGATCAAGAAAGCGGAGGACAAGCGCAAGGCTGCGGAGAAGAAGAAAGCTGATCTCGAGAAGAGGCAGGCCGTTGCGAAGAAGAAGGCGGAAGCCAAAAAGAAGGCCGCCGTCTTGAAGCAGAAGAAGGCGGCAGCGAAGAAGAAAGCCGACGCCATCAAGCGAAAGAAGCTTGCAGCGAAGAAGAAAGCCGACGCCAAGAAGAAGGCTGCCGCCAAGAAGAAGGCTGCCGCCAAGAAGAAGGTTGCCGCCAAGAAACGCGGCGCCCCGAAGAGGCGGAGTGCAGCGGCGAAGCGCCGGCCGGCTGCGAAAAAGAAGCGCGCGACGAAGAAACGCGCCAAGGCCACAAAGAAGCGCGCAGCTCCGAAGAAACGCACCAAGGTGACGAAGAAGCGGAGAGCGCCGGCAAAGAAACGCGCCAAGGCCACAAAGAAGCGCGCAGCTCCGAAGAAACGCACCAAGGTGACGAAGAAGCGGAGCGCGCCGGCAAAGAAACGCGCCAAGGCCACAAAGAAGCGCGCAGCACCAAAGAAACGCACCAAGGCGACGAAGAAGCGCACCAAGGCGCCAGCCAAGAAAGCCAAGCGCCGTTCATCACGCCGCTAGTCGAGCGGCGATTCTGCCTGTCGCCGCAGGCCGTCGAAGAGCGACTCGAGGGTGCGATGCTCTTCCTCGGGTTCGATGATGCTGACGTCTTCGAGCCAGGCATCGCTTGGGCTCGCAGCGAGCCAGAGCTGCAAGGTGTCGAGCGCGGGCAGCAGGCCCATGCTCCTCCCTGGCAGAGCGAGCGCTGCGGTCGACACCTTGGCTTCGGTCAGCGCTTCAGCGATCAAGATGCAGGCGCGTTCGGCAACTCCGGTGTCGAACGCCGTGCTCGGCCCCAGGCCTACGAGCAGCAGCCCCTCCGATTTGAGCTTCGGCGGCGCGGTGACGAGGGCCTTTTCACCGAAATGCCCGTCGAGATAGCCGGCCAGGAGCTTCCTCGACAGAGCGCCGCACAGACGCCAGTCGATGAGCCCAGCTGCACCGCACAGTGGGCGTTCGTCGGAGAAGAAAGGCAGGACGATGATTTCGCTTTGGAGTTCGTCCAAGCTTTGCGGCGCCGCGGACACGAAGTCGTACGAGATCACGACTTTCCGAGCTCGGTGGCGATGCGATCCAAGACTCCGTTGACGAAGGAGCCGCTGCCTTCCGAGCCGAACCGTTTGGCGAGCTCGACGGCTTCATTGAGCGTCACGCGCTTGGGAATATCGCCCATCTCGCGAAGCTCGACGATGGCGACACGCAGTACGTTGCGATCGACGATCGGCATTCTTTCGAGACGCCAATGGTGGCTCGCGGAGCGGATGAGCTCGTTGACTTCGTCTTCGTGGTCCGCGTAAGCCCGCACGAGCTGGTTCGCGAAGTCGGCTCCTTCGGAAGGCTCGTCACCGGTGAGGTGGCCCCAGTACGACTTGATCGCCTGCGTCCCACTCACGCTCGACACATCCATGAAGTACAGGATGCGCAGCGCGGCTTCACGACCCTTTCGTCGTGATCCCATCGTGCGCAAGCTTCCTGTCGAGGACGGCCATCTCGATCGCGGTCAATGCGGCGTCACGGCCTTTGTTGCCGTGGGCCCCACCGGCCCGGTCAAACGCCTGGGTCTCGTCGTCCGTGGTCAGCACCCCGAAGACCACCGGAATGCCGGTGTCCAAAGCGACTCGCCCCACACCGAGCGCGGTGCCCTCGGAGACGTAGTCGAAATGCGGGGTGCCCCCACGAATGACGGCTCCAAGGGTGACTACGGCGTCGAATCGCTTGCTCTGCGCGAGCTGCTGTGCCGCGTACGGGAGCTCCCAAGCGCCCGGAACCTCGAGGACATACAACGAATCCTCTGAGACCCCGTGTTCTGAGAAGCAGGCCTTGGCGCCTTCGAGGAGCTTGCTCACTACCGCATGGTTGAAGCGAGACCAGACGATGGCAAAGCGCGCGTCGACCGGCGCGTCGACCTGGACGAGAGGTTGGTTGCGGTCCTCGCTCACGTTGTGGCCTCTGTCTGCTCCGGGAGTGCGGGACTCAGCTCGCCGCCCGGCGCAACTAGGAGCTGGTCGACGACGTCGAGGTGATAGCCATCGAGGCTCGGCATGCGCCGCGGCCGATTGGTGAGCAGCCGCAAATGCTGGAGCCCGAGGTCGGACAGCACTTGCGCGCCAAACCCGTACTCGCGCAGCACGATTCCCGGCTCTTCGGGTGGGCGCGTGATGGGCTCGTCGAGGTAAAATGCGAGATCGGTTTCCGGATCGGGGTGCCCGGGCAGGAACAGGATGACGCCAGTGCCCTCGCGCTCGATGGCCGCAACGCAGTCGGAGATGTGCACGCGGTCGCCCATGCGAACTTGAAACGCATCGCCAAGCACGCTGCCGCGGTGCACGCGAACCAACGTTGGCTTCGAGGTCATGTCACCCAGACTCAACGCCATGAACTGTTCCTGGCCGCCGACCTGGACCTGGTACACGGAAGCGGTCCACGTGCGCCCCGTGGGCATCTCAATGGGCGTCCGCCGGATCCTCGTGACCAAGCGCTCGTGTGCCAGTCGGTATTGGATCAAGTCGGCGATGGTGAGCAGGAGTAGCCCGTGCTCCTCGGCGAAGGCGACGAGGTCTGGGTACCGCGCCATCGTGCCGTCGTCTTTCATGATCTCGCAGATCACGCTCGCTGGTTTCAAGCCCGCCAGCCGTGAGAGATCTGCGGAGCCCTCGGTGTGACCGGTACGTTGTAGGACGCCGCCGGGAACAGCCTTGAGAGGGAACACGTGGCCGGGGCTCACCAGGTCGGCGGGTCCAGCACCGTCGGCGACTGCGGCGAGAATCGTTTGCGCGCGGTCGCCCGCGCTGATGCCCGTAGTGACGCCCCGGCGAGCCTCAATCGAAATCGTGAACGCCGTTGAACGCGAGGAGCGGTTGTCATCGACCATCATCGGAAGGTCGAGTTGACGGATACGGTCTTCGGTCAGGCTGAGGCAGATCAGCCCCCGCGCGTATCGTGCCATGAAGTTGATCGTCTCAGGCGTCGCCTTCTCGGCCGCCATGCACACGTCGCCCTCGTTTTCGCGGTCCTCGTCGTCGACCAGGATGACCATTTTTCCGTTTCGGATGTCATCCAACGCCGCGGCGACCCGCTCGATCGCGCTCGTCATATGGATGCCACCATGACGCGAAAGTGCCCGCCATTCCAGCGGACCGGTGCAAAGAAATCCTCAGCCATCAGGGCCGTCCACGCCTGGCTTTCCCATCAGACTGGCGACGTACTTGGCGAGGATGTCGACCTCGAGGTTGACCCGGGCGCCGTTCGCCATCTCCCCGAACGTCGTTTCGTCGAGGGTATAGGGCACTAGCATGACGTTGAAACGGACGCCTGCGACGGTGTTCACCGTCAAACTCACGCCGTTGACCGTGATCGAGCCCTTGGGCGCCAGGAACGGGGCGAGCCTCTTGGGAACCTCGAAGCTCGCGCGCACGTAGTCTCCATCTGGAGCCCGCTCGACGAGCATGCCGACGCCATCGATGTGACCGCTGACCAAGTGCCCACCTAGACGGTCGCCGAGTGCAAGGGCGCGTTCGAGGTGAACCCGGTCCCCTTCGCCCAAGTCGCCGAGGTTGGTCTTGTCTAGTGTCTCGAGCGATGCGTCGGCCTCGAAGTGTCCTTCGGAGAACGCCTTCACGGTGAGGCACGTTCCGTTGACGGCGATCGATTCGCCGAGCACGTATGGATGAAAGGCACAGGCGATGCGAATCGACAGCCCGTCATCGCGTCGCTCGAGATGATCGATTGTGCCGACTTGCTCTATGAGTCCAGTGAACATCTATTGCATCCTCTCGAAGTCGCCAGAGACCAACCAGTCGGACCCAAAAACCTGGACCCGCGTCCGGATCAAACGCCAGGCGCGCTCGACGGATTCTACGTGCGCGCCGGCCGCAAAGGGAATCGCATCGGTGTCTCCCAAGATGCGCGGTGCGATGAAGATCGCCGCGCGGTCGGCCAGCCCGAGAGCCAAGAACGTACCGTGAACGTGTGAGCCGCCTTCGACCAGCAGCCGCACCAAATCACGCTTGCCCAATACGTTCAGGACCTCTTCGAGGTCGACGCCTCGGGCGTGCCGCGAAACGGGGATGAGCTCGACGCGTGGTCCGATCAGGGTCTCGCGCCGCGCGTCGTTCGCATCGCGCGCGTGAAAGATCAACGTTCCGGCGCCCGACGTGTGTGCTTGATCGAGGACGGCTGCAGAGGGCGGTGTTCGCAGGTCCGCGTCGAGCACGACCCGAACTGGGTCTTGTCCCTCGACATGGCGGACCGTGAGTGAAGGGTCGTCGGCGAGGACCGTCCCCACGCCCACCAAGATCGCATCGCTTTCGTCGCGCATGCGGTGGGTCTCGGTCCGAGCTTCCTCTCCGGTGATCCACTTGGAGTCGCCGGTTCGGGTGGCGATTTTTCCGTCTAGCGTGGTGGCGGCCTTCAGCGTGACGAAAGGGAGCCCTGTCCTGATGTGCTTGGCGAAGTCGGCGACGAGCGCGGTGCACGCTTGCTCCATCAGCCCCACCTCGACTTCGACCCCGGCGCACTCCAATCGGTCGATGGCGCCCGCGACGTGGGGCGCGGGGTCGCGGCAACCGATCAGCACGCGCGCGATGCCTGCGTTGAGGATAGCCTCGGTGCAAGGACCGGTACGGCCTTGGTGGTTGCAGGGCTCCAAGGTTACGACGAGCGTCGCGCCTTCGACTGAGGCGTCCGCGTTGCGGATCGCATCGACCTCGGCGTGCGCCGCACCGGCCCGTTCGTGATGTCCGACGGAGAGGACCCTCCCGTCGCGAACGATGGCTGCCCCCACGCGCGGGTTCGGGCTAGGACGGCCGCGCTTGGCCTCCTCGATGGCCTGTTCCATCACCTCGCGCTCGAAGTCCGACCACATGTCAATCCTTGAGTTTCGTGAGCTCGTCGAGGAACTCGCCGATGTCTTGAAAGTCTCGGTACACGCTGGCGAAACGGACGTACGCGACCGGATCCAAGCTCCGAAGCTCATGCAGGACGTGTTCGCCGAGCCGCACCGAAGCAACCTCTTGGTCTCCGGTGTCCACGAGCCAGCGCTCGACCTGGTGCTGGAAACGCTCGAGCGCCTCGGCGGAAACCGGGCGCTTCACGCAAGCGCGCCGGAGGCCTGCAAGCAGTTTGGCGCGGTCGTAGGGCTGGCGGCGGCCGTCGTTCTTGATGATGAGCGGCAGCGTTTGCTCCACTCGTTCGTACGTGGTGTAGCGCCGTCCGCAATGCTCACACTCGCGCCGTCGCCGCGTGACCTCTCCTGCCTGCGAAAGGCGCGAGTCGATCACACGGTTTTCGAGTGTTCCACAGTAGGGGCAGCGCATGTCCGGGCACAAGCTAGCGCCCACGCCGAGCTTGGGCAACGTAGCGCACGGCGCTCACTCGCGAACGAGGCGGACGAGCGACTCCAAGTGGGCCGTGTGGGGAAACATGTCGAATCCGATGAGGCGGTCGATGCGGTAGCCTTTCGCAGTGGCGAGACGGAGGTCGCGCGCGAGCGTTGCGGTGTCACACGATACGTAGATGACGCGCCTGGGACCCGGCAGCACATCGCTGTGCTCGAATACTGCTTTGGCGCCTTGCCGCGGTGGGTCGAGCACGACCACGTCGTAGTGCCCCTTGGGCGGCTGGTTCGCATCGCCGACCGCGACACGTGCTTGCAGCCCCCTGCGCCTCAGGTTGGCCTGGCATGCTGCGACTGCCAGTGGGTCTTGCTCAACGGCGACCAGAGTCTTGGCGTGCGCCGCGAGCCCAACGGTGAAGTTGCCGATGCCGGAGTGGAGCTCGAGGACCCGTAACCCGGCGGGCTCGGCGAGCTCGACGACTGCCTCGACGACCCTGACATTGACCCCGTCATTCGCTTGCGAAAATGTGCCCGTCGGACCCTCGAGCGCAGCGCCCTCTCCCGATTGGATCACGATCCGCGTTTCGCCCCATGTCGCCGGACGTCCGGCGTTCTTCGTTCGGAGCGTCACCCCGGCGATTATGGTCCGCGCGGAGAGGGCGTCACATGCCTCAAACAGCTCCGGCGCCTGATCGTCGTCGGCGCGGAGGTCGACCACGACGCGATCCGCGCCAGTGAGTTGAAGCTGAATCTCTCCGGTTCCCCGCAGCGACGAAGCGAGGCATTCTCGCACCGTCTTCCAGCCGTTGCGCAGCGGATCGACCAGCACGATGCATTCGTCGATGTTGGTGACACGCTTGGAATGGAGCCGCCGGTAGCCAAGGGTGTCCCGATGCCACGCAAGCCGTGCGCGCCGCCGGTATGCGAGGCTTGCAGGGGAAGCGACCCACTCGATCTCGGTCTCGTCGCCGCCTGGAATCCCTCGGCACGCATCTCGAAGATAGCCCCGCTTGATCTCCCTTTGAAGCTCTGCGCCTGCGATCATCAATGGGCACCCGCCGCAGCGCTGCGCGTAGGCGCAGGGTGGTTCCCGGCGGTCCGTCGCTGCTCGCAACACGCGTGTCAGCTGACCGCGGGCCGCACCCCGTTTGGACGACGTTAGCACTAGCTCGACGCGCTCGCCCGGCAATGCTCCGGGCACCAACACGACGCCGTTCGGCGTCTCGACTACCGCGTCGCCGCCGCGGCCGACCGCGCGAACGTCGCCCTGCACTGACTGTTCACTGGACATTAGTACTGAAAATACTGGGCGGGCAATCCCTGTTCGAAGAGGAATCGGAAGTCCCCGTCGAGCACCGCGCGGCGTTCATCGGAATCTTTGTTGTCGACCAGCACGACGTTGGTGAAGACGGCGACGGTCTCTTTGGTGTCGTTGTGCATCCAAGGAACGTACAGCTCGTCAAAACGAATCGTCCCCGAAACCGCGGCATAGACGACCGGAAGGCGAGAGAAGCCCGGACAGGTCGCGTTGAGATACAAGGTCATCTCGACCGGCGCGACAAACCCCTCAAGATCGATATCCGTGCCGAGCATGCTCTCCTTCACCATCCGAGGATCACGGATGAAGACCGAGATGCCATCGGTGTAACTCTTGAGGTCGCTGCCCCGCTGTACGAGGATGTCGATGATTTCGACCGAGCCGCTTGGCTGCATCGCAAAGAAGGTCGGGTTCAGCTCGAACGGCTCTCCGTTGAGGCCGCAGCCGGGCGCCCAGACTTGGCCCACCGCGTTGCCCTCTCCCCTGCCCGTGGTGCACCCTGCCGCGAGCAGGATGCACAGGACCAATGTCCAGAGCTTATGCGATGAAGCCGCCACCAATCACCTCGTCGTCCCGATATACCACTGCGGCCTGGCCAGGCGTAATCGCGCGCTGCGGCTCGTCGAAGCGCACCTCGAACCCGTCGCTCGTTGGCGTGATGTCTGCGAGCGCGCCGCGATGCCGATATCGGATGCGAACCTCGCCCTGAAAAGCGTCGGATGGGCGGCCTGCCACCCAATGGGCGTCGGTCGCGGTGAGCTGCTCGTCGTAGAGTTCCGACTCGTCACCCACCACGACCTCGGCGGTATCGGGCAGGATCCGGAGGACGTACCGGGTGCCGCCGCCTCCAAGTCCCAGCCCACGCCGCTGCCCGCGCGTGAAGTTGGCCACGCCCTCGTGATGGCCGAGCACCGTCCCAGCCGGGTCGACGATGTCGCCCGAGGCGGTGGGGCTCCCCTGGCGGTTGATGAAGTCACCGACTTCACCGTCAGGCACGAAACACAGCTCCTGGGACTCGGGCTTGTCTGCATTGGGCACGCCCAGACGCCTTCCCGCCTCGCGGACCTCCGGCTTGGTGAGGTCGCCTAGAGGAAAGACGAGCGTTTCGAGGGTCGACTGCGGCAATCCGAAGAGAAAGTAGCTTTGATCTTTGTCGTGGTCGTGGCCGCGCAGTAGACGGAGTTGGCCATCATCCGCGCGCTCGAGGCGAGCGTAGTGCCCGGTCGCGATGTGCGTTGCGTCGAAGCGGCGCGCGACATCCGCTAGGTAGGTGAGCTTCACGGTGCGGTTGCAGCTCACGCAGGGGATCGGCGTGCGCCCTGCCTGGTACTCGGCGATAAAGGGGTCGATGACGCTGGTGCGAAAGGCCTCTCGTTCATCGAGCACGTAGTGGGGGATTCCGAGGTGCTCGCAGGTTCGGCGGGCGTCGTCGCGGTCTTCGGGAGCGCAGCATCGGCCCACCTGTTGCTCGCCGTCCGCGTCCCACAGATGGAGCGTCACGCCGACCAAGTCGTGCCCTGCTTCGTGCAAGAGCGCGGCAGCGACGGAGGAGTCGACCCCCCCGCTCATTGCAACCAGAACTCGCTTCACATTAGACATCGGAGTCGACCACTGAACAAATATACCGTGGGCGGTTACACTTAATAGAACAGCGTATCGTCAAGAATCCGCACAATTTTAACGGTGTAATATCATAGTGTTGCCGCGTAAAACATTAGACCAAATCAAGTTTTGCTCGTGAGAGTTAAAATTCGCTTGAGATTTCAGGCGGCCCCTCGGGCGAGTACTCGCTGAAAAGCCTGCGATGCGGTTTCAATATCCGCCTCCGTGGTCTCAATACCTAAACTGATTCGAACCGCGGAGCCAGCGCGCCACTGTTCATCCGGATACATCGCCTGAATCACGGCCGAAGGCTCCTGGAGTCCAGACGAGCACGCGGCCCCCGTCGAAAGGCACAGGCCCTCCATATCGAGCGCGGCGACGAGGAGTGGGCCTTTCCAGCCCCGGAAGCTCAGATTGGACACGGTGCCCGTCCGGGGGGCGCCACCATTGAGAAAGCACCCCAGTCGCAGGAGCCTCGATTCGATGCGGTCGCGGAGCTCGGTGACCCGGGGCTGCAGTGTGAGTCGATGGTTGGTTAAACGGCACGCCGCCCCGAAGCCCACCATGCTCAGGGTGTCCGGCGTTCCAGGGCGCCGGCCGCGCTCCTGCGAGCCGCCATCGAGCACCGGCTCCAACTCCAGACCCCGGCGCACCCAGCAGGCCCCTGCTCCGGCCGGCCCGCCGATTTTCTGTGCGGCAAGGGCCACTGCGTCGGCTCCAAGCGCGCCCACGTCGACCTCCACTTTGCCCAGCGCTTGGGTCGCGTCGACGAACAAGCGGGCTTGGCGCTCGTGACAGGCCTCCGCGTACTCGCGGATTGGAAACAGCGTGCCCGTCTCGTGATTCACCCACTGGATGGCAACGAGCGTGCCGGGGCCTAGGTGGGGCGCCAGCTCGTCAGGGCCCGGGGGTCGGCCTTCGACGACGCGAAGGGCGATGACCTCGCGTCCTTCATGCCCCAGTCGGCGCACGCTCTCGGCCACCGCGGGGTGTTCGACTTGGCTCGTCACGACCCGGTCGCACCCAGCGGCCAGCCCGCGGATTCCAAGGTTGCAGGCCTCGGTGCCTCCGCCGGTGAGCACCACGTCCGCAGCTATCGCCCCGATCGATTCTGCGACCTCTTCGCGGGCGGCTTCGAGCCATTGCCGCGAGGCCCGTCCGGCGGCGTGCGTGCTCGACGGATTCGCCCAGGCCACGTCCGCGGCCGCTTCCATGGCACGTCGGACTTCATCGGGAGCCGGCGCCGCGGCGTGGTGGTCTAGATAGATCACTTCAGTTGAGTCTCGGGGCGTTCCGGCACCCGGCCCACGCGAAGCTCGACCAGGGTCCCGGAGAGCTGCCGCTCGGCGACCTCCCCGGCGGGCGGGCTCGAAATCTCGATGCCTCCACCTAGCGCTTCAGTGACCCTGCGCGCGAATGCGAGGCCCAGCCCGACGCCTCCGTGATCGCGGGTCTCCGAGCCATCGACTTGGTAGAAGGGCTCCATGATGCGGGCGATGTGCTCCGGACGAACCCCAGGGCCGCTGTCAGCAACCGCAAAAAGCAAGTGGTCTTCGCCGTCGGGGCGGACCTCGACGGCAACCTCTCCGCCAGTCGGGGTGAACTTCGATGCGTTGTCGAGCACGTGCACCATGGTGCGAAGGAGCTTGTCCGGATCGCCTTGTGCAGGCATCTCCTCCTCGGGAACACGCTCGATGAGTGTCACGTCGCGCTCGTCGAGCTTCGCACGAATCTGTTCGAGCGCTTTGCGCGCAACGTCCCGAAAATCGTACGGGCGCGTGTAGTAGTGCATGCGTCCAGTCTCGAGCGAGCTGGCGTCGAGCAGAGTGTCGACGACCGAACGAAGCCGCTGCGTCGACGTCTCGATCGAGCCGAGACACTTGCGTTGCAGATCGGTCAACGGCCCAAGCTCTTCGTTGAGCAATAGGCGCAGATATCCAACGACCGGTGTCATGGGTGTGGCGAGTTCGTGACTCACATTCTGAAGAAACTCGCGCCGCAGCCGCGCGATGTCTTCGAGTCGTTGGTTGGCCTCCGAGAGTTCGACAATTTTTTTCTCGAGACGTTCCACGATCTTCTGAGTGCGCTCGCGCAGCAATCGATCGCTGCCATCGTCGGCCCACTCTCGATGTCCGCCGAGGAACTGCGCGATAGTTTCCGCGAAGTGCGCCGCGTCGATCGGCTTGGCGATGAAGCCGTCGCATCCCACGGCCAGCGTGGAGTTCCGGTCTCCCTCGGCCGTAATCGCCACGATCGGGACTTCGTGGAGCGCCGGTGTGCCGCGAAGCCGCAAGGTGACCTCGTATCCGTCGAGGTCAGGAATGTTGATGTCCACCAGAACGAGATCCGGTAAGGTATCGCGAGCCAGCTGGATGCCTTCGACACCCCCCTCCGCCTCGATTACCTCATGCCCGGCCGCCCCGAGCAGCTTCTGCACGAGGCGCCGATTGTTGGGGTCGTCCTCGATGTGCAGGATTCGGGCCATCGGGGCGGAATGCTATCAGTCTCGCGCGCTCACCGCACGCGGGGCTCGCGCGCTGACGGCACGCGGGGTTGCCGGACGTGGGAACGCTGGGTAGGGATCGGGTATGGCAGAGCGATTGGTCGAACAGCTCGTCAACGCCGGACTCGTGACCGAGGCCCAGGCCCACATCAGCGACGCCGGTGACCCGCGCTTGCCCTCGGGGCAGGTCGCCCAAAACCTCGTCGCCGCTGGCCTCGACGAGCGCGCCCTGGCGGGCTTCTTCGTCTCTCAGGGCTTCGGTCCGATGCTCCAATCTCCAGAGCTGGCTCGCGCCGATGGGAATCTCGTTCGCCTTTTGCCGGGAGTCGACGCGCACGATCTCTGTGCGATGCCACTGAGGCCAAGCCCCGCGGGCGCGATCGTTGCGATGGCCGATCCAACGGACGAAAGTTCCGTGGCCAAGCTGAGCGAGTTCCTAGGCGGAAACATCTTGCCGACCGTGGCGAAGCTGTCCGATTTGTTGGCGTCGATCGATCGAGCCTATCCGCTAGAGCGGTCGACCCTCGTCACCGACGCAGTAGCTCGTTCCCGGACGCCGAGTGACGTCGTGCCGCTCATTCGGGCGAAGCCTGAGACCGGCACCGAAGAGACGCTCTCGGCATTTGACCCCTCCTTCTCCGAGCTTGCATCGACCGCAAGTCCGGTCTGGGATCGCGCGTGGAACCGCTCCACGACCGAGCGCGACGTGTCGCTGACGCCGAAGTCCAGCTACATCCCATTGCCGATCGTCTCGCGTCCTGCCGGCACTGCAGCACCCCGCCCACCCGGCACTTCGTTGCCTCGCCCGCCCGGCACTTCGTTCCCCCGCCCGCCCGCCCGGTCATCTCCAGCCCCCTCGTCGACGCGGCCGGCCACGGGGCAACCGGCGAAGGTGTCCGACTCCGCCATCGATGCACACCTCGCTGAGCTGAACCGCGTGACCTCGCGGGATGACGTCGTGCGTGTCGCCTGCCAGGCGTGCCTCTCGGCCACTCGAGGCGCCGCGTTCCTGGCGCTGCGCAAAGGCGTGTTCCGCGGGTGGGGCGGCGCGGGTGAAGAGGTGACGAGTGCGGGCATTCGAAGCCTGTGGGTGCCTGCGAGCAACCCGTCGGTCCTCAATGAGGTCCTCCACAGCGGGCGTCCCTTCCACGGGCCCTATGGCGGGACCGCGGCCGACCACCTCTTTCGGGCCGCCTTTGGGAGCCAGGGGCGCGATGTCGTCATTGTCCCGGTGATGATCGGGTCAAGGATGGTGGGGGTCCTGTGCGGGAACGATCCGGCCGCCGACACCAGCGCCGTGGAGCGAATCGCCGAGGCCGCAGGTCAGGCCTTTGAGCGGCTCATCGTGGCCAAAAAAACAGGCGTTTAATCGACGAAAACGGCCAAAGGGCCCGGGTCGGTCTGCTTGGCGAGGCGGAGGAGCCGGCGGCGCTCTCGGAGGACCGACGATGCGTAGCCGTTCTGCTTGTCGCAGCGGCCGGAATTGTACCAGGCCAGGCCCTTCTCGACGTCGCCGCCGCACCGCGCCATCGCCCACTCCAAGAGTCCAAGGCCGGCCTCGAGCACTTCTCGCTGACATGCCCCAGGCCGGCGGCTGCATTCTTCGCGGTACCGCTCGTTGTAGACGAAAGGCACGGTCTTGCCTCGGTACTTCGGATTCAGTTGAACGACGCCACGGGCGCCGACTGGGCTGACGGCCAAGGGGTTGAGGCCGGACTCGCGCACAGCGATGCCCGCCGTGAGGAACGGATCGACATCTGCTCGGTTGCTCGTTTCGGTGATCAAGCGTGACAGCGTCGCGATGCGCGCGCGGCACCCGCCGTTGCTCTCGCGGCAGTGCTGCACGTGGATCGGCTCACCTTGGCGGTTCTCACGAACGATCAGGCGCGCGTCGAGCGCGCGGGCAAGAGCGAGTGACGTGGGGTGATCGCCGACGGCGTTGCGGTAGTCGATCGCTTCGGTGGCCGGCGCAGGCGCAACTTCACTGAACGAGGGACCCGCCTCGGAGTGCGAGTGCCACGCGCTGAAGAAAACAACGCCGATGACCAATAGTACGATTCGCATGCCCTGCTCCCAGTAGCCATTAAGAGACCGAGACGGTAGGGCATGCGCTTACCTTACGCCACCCGCAGGCGGCTCAGATGTATCTTTTGGGCTACAGCTGGTCGGCGTCCACTTCGGGGGCCGGAACCGGCTCAGCGGGTTCCGCGGGCTTTTTCTCAATGTCTTCAGTGGGTTCCCCAGCGGTTTCCAAGCTCGGTTCCGAGCTGGCGGCGACCTTCGGAGGCTCGCTGTCGTCGCTCTCGGGAGTGTCAGCTACCTCACTCGCGGCGACCGATTCGTTCTGACTATCCTCTTCGCCCGCCTCGTCGCGACCGCCGCGCCGGCGGCCCCGACGACGGCTTCGGCGGCGCTTATTGCCGTCGGAATCGCCGTTTTCATCGGTGCTCCTCGTTGAACTGCTGCGTGAAGAAGAGGCCGAGTTGCTGCGGGCCGAGCCGCCACCGAGCGAGTCGAGAAGCTCCACGTCCAGCACCGCCAACGGAAGTGAGGCGCGCTGGATGCCGACGCCGACTTCTTCCATCGATGCAGCGAGCGCATCGCCGTCGAAGAGCGCACAAGGTGCGGCTCCCTCGGCATGGGCTTCGGAGACGGTGCCGTCGCGTACCTGCCCAAGCGTCACCACCCAGCCCATGCGCGCATGATCGAAATGATGGAGCCCGCCTCGGAGCGCCACGACGGCGTCGTTGCCGATGGGTTGCTTGCCGCGATAGATCGTGATGGCCAGCGGCGTTGATTCGGGGCCGCGGCGGAGCGTGCCGGCCAGGCTGAAGTCGCCTGCATCGGCACGAACGGCGCGAAGCGATTGAACGCCGGCCGCGTTGAGCCATGTCGCGAGGAGCTCGAGCAAGGCGCCATCGGGAAGGTCTCGCAAGCGCTTGATGAAGGCCCGGCGGACGCTCTGTCGTTGCCGGTCTGCCGCCCGCAGCGCATCGCGCTCGGCGTTGACAGCGTCGCTCGGCAGACTCCATTCCAGCAGTGAGACGAGGCCGTCCCTCTCCAGGAATCTCGGGCGTCCGCCCGATGCCTGCCGTTTGGCATTGTCGCCTCGAATGGCCGCAGCCAGGGTCGCCGCCAGAAGTGCCGGGGTCCCGGCGAGCCGTCCCGTCTCGATCAGCGCCTCAGCGACCTGGATGAGGGCCCTCGGCTGGCGGCTCCGGCCCCGGAGGGCCGTCTCAATCGCGTCAGAAAGCTCCCGGCCGACCGGCTCACCGGCCTCTGCCGCACGGGTTGCGGGAGCCTGGGGCTCCTTGCGCGACCTGCTTCGAGAGGCCGGCCGGCGCTCTCGCTCGGGTCGGGAGTCGGCGCTCGATGCGCCCTCGGAGTCCCGTTCGCGGCGGCGTCGGGGACGGCGCTTGCGGGGCTTGCGGTCCTCGCGGGTGTCGTCGTCGAGGTTGGCGAGGATCAAGTCGTCGTCGTCGTCCTCTTCCGGGAAAACATCAGCACCTGGAAGCTCTTGCGCCACGATGCTCGTGTCCTCCTCAACTTCGCCCGCTGCCTCCGCCGCTCCATCAGGGGCCGCGGCCTCTTCGGGGGCAGCTTCGGCCGCCGAGGCCTCAGGGGCGTCGCTTTCCGAGGAGGCGCTCTCAGGAGCCTCCACGGAGCCCTCGGGGAACTCGCGCAGGGCGAACACGCCGGGCTTGACCTTGGTGATCGGGGCGTCGCCGCGGTCCTTCTTGACCATCGTGGCGAGCCTCGAGCTCATCGTGGTTTCTGGGGTTTTACCGACGTGCGACAGAAGGTTTCGTTCGATCGCGAGTTCGGTGATTTTTTTGTAGTGGAGGGGCTTTCCGACTGAGCGGAGAACCTCCACGGCTGCTTCCGTGAATGTCATTGTTGTTGTTCCTATTTTTCCGGCGGGCGATATCGAATGACAGTTGGGACGCAGCGACGGGGAGCGTTGACTCGCTCCACCCGCGCCTTACCCCGATGCCCAAAGGGCTGTCAGCCATGCTCGTTCGCACTCCAACCGGACAAAAGCGGTTGTTGAATCAGTTCGTGGGTCCTCAGACCCGCTTGACTCATCGGTAACACCCAGCCCGCCTCGAAGCAACGAAACGGTCCTCGAAATAGTGGAAAGCTCCTGTTTTCACCCCAGTGTCCAGGCGGACGGGCACCCTCTTTAGGCCAATTCCAGTGGATTTGACTTTGGCTGGGGCGAGGCCCATGACGGCCGGTCTGCGGGTAATTGGCTCTGGCCGATCGCCACTGTTACAGCCAAACAGGCATGGGCAGGGGTGTTTCGTGTCGGACGGGCGTTGCGGCTGTGGCACGCGGGACACGAGCTCAGGAACCGCCCACAGCGTTTTTGGGGTGAAGTGGGGTTGGCCCGCTCTTCGCATGGGTAGCGCGTCGAGGAGATTCGAATGAAGGACAAAGAGATCGGCATACTGCTCGGGGGCGTGAGCGCGGAGCGTGACATCTCCCTGAAGACCGGCGAAGCCATGTTCGAGGCGCTCAAGGCCCGCGGATACCTGGTGCAGAAGGTGTTCGTGGATGGGGACATCGATCGGGTGCTGCGTCAGACGACCATCGATATTGCGGTCATCGCCCTGCACGGCACCTATGGGGAAGACGGCTGCATCCAAGGGATGCTCGAAACGATGGGCATTCCGTACACGGGCTCGGGCGTCCTCCCGAGCGCCCTCGCGATGGACAAGCTCAAGAGCAAGGAGCTCTTCCGCCTTTACAATGTGCCGACGCCTTCTTATTACGTCGTGCCCAGCGGCGATCTCGACCGCCTGGAGCAGATTCATAGCTCGTTTGGTTTCCCGAGCTTCGTCAAACCGCGGAGTGGCGGGTCGAGTGTAGGCGCCGGAGAGGCCAAAAGCCTCGCAGAGCTGACGCAACGCTGCGAAGATGCGGCGCGCTTCGATGAGTGGATCCTGGTGGAGCGCTTGATCCGCGGACGGGAGGTGGCCGTTGGCCTGCTCGATGGCAACGCGCTCGGCGCGATCGAGATCGAGCCCAAGGGTGGCTTCTACGATTACAAATCCAAGTACCAAAAGGGACAGAGCGAATATCATTTCCCCGCGCGGCTCTCGCCGACGCGCTACCAGGGCGTGCTGAATTTGGCCGAGCGTGCGGTGCATGCCGTCGGTGCCACAGGAGCGACCCGGGTTGATTTGCTGGTGACCTCCGATGAGAACGAGTACGTCCTCGAGGTCAACACGCTCCCCGGGATGACCCCCACGTCTCTGCTGCCCAAAATCGCGGCGGGGGCCGGCTACGACTTCGGTGACCTCTGTGAAGCCATCCTCGAAAGGGCCGCGCTGCACGTCGGCGAGGGGCTGCCCCGTGTCTCGGAGGCCGAGCGCGCCGCCCTCACGGCCGGCGGCGTCCCAATTGCCCCCGCCGAATAGCCATTCTTGACAATTCCGATGTGGGAAACCATAGATCCCACACGGTGAAGCTCTCGAACAAAGGCCGATATGGCGTTCGCGCCATCTTCGACATCGCTTTTCACAGCGGTGGCAAGGCCACACAGATCAAGGACATTTCGCGGCGGCAATCGATCCCCCCGCGATTCCTCGAGCAGATCTTCCAAGACCTCAAGCGGGCGGGGCTGGTCACCTCCAAGCGTGGTCCTCGCGGCGGCTACGCGCTCGCGATGGACGCGGATGACATCCGGCTCGGCGACATCGTACGCGCGCTGGAAGGGCCCATCCTGTTGGCGGGTGACGACGGCAACGGCGACGCAGACGAGACCAGCCGAGTCGTGACGGAGAACGTCTTCTCCGAGCTTTCCGAAAACATCGAGGCGTGCTTCGACGCCATTACGATCCAAGATCTCTGTGATCGGGGCGACGCACATGGCGTTCGTCGCGCGCCTCCCCGTCGTTACGTGTATTCGATCTAATGCGTGCACTCGTCGTCGATAGCGTCCTCGATCTCGTTGGCGAAACGCCAGTCGTTCGCTTGCGTAAACTCTCGCCCAAAGGTGGCGCGACGATTTGGGGCAAGTGCGAGCACCTCAACCCGGGGGGCTCGGTCAAGGACCGCATTTGTCTTGCGATGCTCGAGGCGGCCGAAGCCCAGGGGCGACTAAAACCGGGCGACACCATCGTCGAGCCGACCAGCGGCAATACCGGCATCGGTTTGGCGTTGGTCTGTGCGCGCAAGGGCTACAAGTTGGTGCTCACGATGCCCGCGAGCATGTCGCTCGAGCGGCGCGCGTTGCTCGAAGCGTATGGAGTCGAAATCATCCTCACGGAGCCGGACCGCGCGATGGAAGGCGCGATGGCAGCGGCGCGCCGACTCGTCGAAGAGCGCGGCGCGTTCATGCCCGAGCAGTTCTCAAACCCGGCGAATCCGGGGGTCCACGCGCGCACGACCGCGCAAGAGCTGTTGCATGCGTTCGAGGGGCACACCATCGATGCATTCATTGCGGCGGTGGGGACCGGCGGCACCGTGAGTGGGGTCGGCGACGCGCTCAAGGCGCGCAACCCTGCGACCCGCGTGATCGCGGTCGAGCCTGCCGCGAGCCCTGTGCTGATCGGCGGTCCCGCTGGACCCACCAAGATTCAAGGGCTCAACGCCGGCTTCGTGCCCGAGAACTTTCACCGCAACGTGGTCGACGACATCATTGGTGTCACCGACCGGGACGCGTGGGACACCAAGCTCGCTCTCGCCAAGCAGGAGGGTTTGCTTCTTGGGATCAGTGCGGGCGCGAATGTGTGGGCCGCGATCGAGGTCGCGAAGAAGCTCGGACCCGACAAGACCGTCGTGACGGTGCTCTGCGACACCGGCGAGCGCTACTTCAGCTTGGGAGCGTACTTCCAATGAGTGTCGCGCATCGCGTCCTCGTGGTCGGCGCCGGGGGTCTAGGGTCTCCTTTGCTTCGGTTGCTCGCCGCCACGGGCGGCAGCGGCGTCGAGCACATCACCCTCATCGACGATGACGTGGTCGACGAGAGCAACCTGCACCGGCAGACCCTATATTCGAGCGATGACGTCGGCCACTCGAAGATCGAGCGCGCTGGGCAGGTGCTTCGCGAGGCGTCGCCCGGCCTCTCGGTGCGCACGGTCGAAGGCCGCTTCGTGCCCAGCACGGCGATGGAGCTTCTGTCGGATCACACCCTCGTCGTCGAGGGCGCTGACAACCTCGCGACGAAATTTCTGGTCGCCGATGCGGCGCGCCTTGCGGACGTGCCGGCGGTTCAGGCGGGCGCGGTTCGTTGGGCCGGTTGGGCGTTCTGCGCCCTGCCCGGCTCCGCCTGTCTGCGTTGCCTCTTCGAAGACATTCCCCGCGACCGAATAGAGACGTGCGCCGAGGCCGGCGTGGTCGGTCCGGTCGTCGGCGTGCTCGGCGGCCTCGAGGCGGCCTTGGTCTTACGCTTGCTCCAGGGCGAATGCCCAGGTGGCGAGCTTTGGCACTATGACGCGCTCAGGGGCGCGCTTCGAAAGACGTTGGTGCGTCGTCGAAGCGACTGTCCGTTGTGCGCTGGAGAGATTCAGGACTTGCGGATGGAACGCTACACGGCGGCTTGCGCCGCGTGATCCAACCCCGCATCTGTTAGGACTCAGAAAGGAACGAACATGGCTGTTACGGTACGCATTCCAACCCCCCTCCGCACCCTGACCGGCGGAGCAGACGAAGTCTCCGTGGACGGTGGAACGGTGGCCGAGGTAATCGAAAACCTCGAGAGCAATCACCCCGGGATGAAGGATCGCCTGTGTGATGAAAAGGGCGTGCGTCGCTTCGTGAATATCTACGCGAACGACGAGGACATCCGCTTTCTCGACAATCTCGAGACGGCTCTCAAAGAGGGCGACACTCTGAGCATCGTGCCGGCCATCGCGGGTGGGACCTCGCGGTGAGGCTCGACGCCGCAGCACGGCGTCGTTACGCGCGTCAACTTCTTCTCGGTGAGATCGGCGAGTCGGGTCAGGAATGCCTGCTCGACGCCGGGTTTCACCGCGGAGCAGACGGCGACGTAGACGCATATGCTGTGGCGGCCGAGTATCTGGAGCGGGCGGGCTGCTCGCGCGATGACAACGGCGCGGCGGTTGTCGTCCCAAACGAGAGCGCCGTGACGCGGTTTGCGGCTTCGCCTGCCCTGCGAGAATCAGCGGCGGCAATCATGGGCGCGTTTTCGGCGGTCGAGCATCTCAAGGAGGTTCTGGGTGTCGGAGACGGGCGCGAATTTCCACCCGAGCTGACGTTGAGCACCGAGGGCTAATGCGTTTCCGAAAAATTGAGTCGATCGTCGAGGCAGTGGGCGACACTCCGATGGTGCGTCTGCGCTCGCTCGAGAAGGACGCCCCCGGTACGAAGATCTATCTCAAGCTCGAGTACGCCAACCCGGGCGGATCTGTCAAAGACCGCCCTGCCCGTCAGATGATGCTCGATGCGATCGCGGACGGGCGCCTTACGAACGACAAGATTCTCATCGATGCGACGAGCGGCAACACCGGCGTGGCGTACAGCTTGTTCGGGGCGGCGATGGGGTATCGCATCCAGCTCGTGATGCCGTCGAACGTGTCGCAAGCCCGCAAGGACATCACGGAGGCGTTCGGCACCGAGATCATCTACAGCGATCCGATGGAAGGCTCGGACGGCGCGATTGTGAAGGTGCGCAAAATGGTGGCCGAGGATCCGGACCGCTACTTTTACGCGGACCAGTACTCGAACCCGTCGAACCCACGCGCGCACTACCTCGGCACGGGCGCCGAGATCCTCGAGCAGGTCGGCGACGAGATCACGCACTTCGTGGCGGGGCTCGGGACCAGCGGAACGTGCATGGGCACGACGCGGCGTTTGCACGAGCATCCTCGAAAGATCGAGTGCATCGCGATCGAACCGGCCGAGGCGTTGCATGGGCTCGAAGGGCTCAAGCACATGGCAAGCTCGCTCGTGCCGGAGATATACGACCCGAAGGTTCCCGATGAGATTCTGCCGGTGGGCACCGATGCCGGCTGGGACATGTCCGACCGATTGGCTGCCCAAGAAGGTTTGCACGTCGGACATTCGACGGGCGCGAACGTCGCGGGAGCCCTGGAAGTTGCCAAGCGCGCCGAAGCGAGTTGCGTGGTGGCCGTCGCGTGCGACCGAGGCGACCGGTACTTCGCACCGATGAAGTGGGAGAAGCACTATGAGTGGTGAATCGTTGCCATGGGTTTGCGGCGACCTCGAGATCGAGAAGGCGGTTATGGACGAAATCGAGCAACATTCGCTCGAGGGCTATCCGAGCGAGAGCTGCGGTTTCGTCTTCGGTCCCGCGGACCAGCCTGCGCTTCTCGACGCCCTTCAGCGCGAGGAGAACGAAGCCGATAAGTACCATAAACTCGATCCGGTCACGTTCCCGCGGACCTCGAATACCTATTTCAAGATCAACGAGCTGCGCGCGGCGCGCACGTTCGAGCAGGGACAGAACGATGGCCGGCCGGTGAAGGTCATCTATCACTCGCACTGCGATGCCGGCGCATACTTCTCCGACGAAGACGCGGCAACGTTCGCGAATGAGGGCCAGCTGATGTGGCCCTGCGCCTACATCGTCGTGAGCATCATGAACGGCGAGGTCGCCGAGCGGCGCCTATGGGTCCACGAGCCCGGGACCGATGGGTTCCGAGAGTCAACGCTGACGATCCGAGAGCCCTGAGGGGCTTGCCCCGTGGCGACGAAGTCGCTTTTACGGAGCGGGCTCAGTGGCGCTGGCGCTCGCGTAGACGAGCCTTCTTGCCGCGCAGGTCGCGGAGGTAGTAGAGCCGCGAGCGGCGGACGTGCCCGCGCGCGGTGACCTCGATCTTCTCGATGCGCGGCGAGTGCAGCGGGAAAATACGCTCGACGCCGACGCCGCCGGAGATTTTGCGGACCGTGAAGGTCGCGCCTGCGCCCCCGCGAGTCTTGCGGATCACGACGCCTTTGAAGACCTGGATACGCTCCTTGTCGCCCTCCCGAATACGGAAATGGACGTTGATCGTGTCGCCCACTCGAAACGGAGTGAGGTCACGCAGTTGCGACTTTTCAATCGCATCGATTTCAGGAACGGTTCCACTCATCACTAAGCCTCTTACGAAACGGAGCCCGGAGTTAGCACGGGGTCAAAAGGGGGTCAAATAGGGTCGCTAGACGACGATTTCACGGCGAAAAGCCGATCCAGACTGATGGCGACGGCGGCCCGAACCGAGAGATGATTGAAGTCAGTCGGGCCCTGAATGGGCTCCAGAAAAGCGTCTGCACGCTGCAAAACACGGTCGCTTAGGCCATGCCCTGTGCCGAATAGCAGGAGGGTCGGCCGGGAGCCAGCTCGGAGGCGTTCGGCTTCCTCGGCATAGGAGGCCCGGTCGGGCCCCGACTTCGCCGAAGTGACCACCAAGCGGGGTGTTTGCCCCTCCCGGGCCTCGATCGCGGCGATCGCATCGTCGATCGAGAGGCAAATCTCGACCAGCGCGATGGCTTCCCCCCGCTCGGGAAACCGGTGTTTCCCCGCCCCAGAGCACCAATGATCGACGATCCGTTGCACGACCGGATGCTGCGCCTCGATGGGACTCACCACGAAGTACCCGCGCAGCCCATACGTCCGCGCGCTACGTGCGATGTCGTGGACGTCGAGATTGGTCACAGAGGTAGTGATTTCCTCGCCCTGCCGATCGACGACGGGGTGATGAATGAGGGCGCAGTAGACCGGGGACACGGAGGGGGCTTATCGCAGCGGCAGCGTCAGTGCCAGCGGCAGTGTCAGCGCCAGTGCCAGTGTCAGCGCCAGTGTCAGCGCCAGCGCCAGCGTCAGCGCCCAGTGCCAGGGCCGGTGTCCGTGTCGGCGACAGTGCCGGTGGCAGGGCGCAAATTGTGCGCTTTGGGCTCGCTTGGCTTGTTGTTAGGATTGGCACTCCTGCAGGAGGTACGTATGCAACCGAACGCGGAACAGCTCTACCGTCAGATGTACAAGAGCCGACGCTTCGAGGAAGCGGTCACCCAGCTCTGGAACGACGGGCACATCTCGGCCGAGATGCATCTCAGCAAAGGCGAGGAAGGAATCGTCGCAGGGGTCCTCGATCATGTGACCGAAGGCGACGCCATGGCCTTGGAACACCGGGCGACGGCGCCAATGGTCATGCGAGGTCTCGACCTCGCATCGCTGCTCAAAGAGTTCATGGGGCTCGAGGATGGGCTGTGCCACGGGATGGGCGGGCACTTGCATTTGTTCTCGCCCGAGCATCTTGCCGCTTCCTCGGGCATCATCGGCGCCACAGGTCCGGCGGCGTGCGGCTTTGCGTTTGCCGCGCAGCACCTCCGCCCCGACAAGGTGGCCGTCGCGTTCTTCGGCGAAGGGGCGATGAATCAGGGCATGCTCATGGAGTCGATCAACCTCGCGGCCGTCTGGTCGCTTCCCGTGATATTCGTCTGCAAAGACAACGGCATCGCTGTGACCACCGCGTCGGCCGACGTTACGGCCGGGGATCTGCTCACACGTGCCCGGGGGCTCGGTGCGCAGGCAGTGTCGGTCGACGGGACCGACGTCCACGAAGTGTGGCGCGCGGCGCACGAGGCGTTCCTCCGCGCGCGGGAGGGTGGCGGCCCGACGTTCCTGCATGCGACATGCGTTCACCCAGACGGACACCTGCTCGGTGATCCCGTCCTCCGCATCGTCCACAACCCTGTCCACGAGCTCAAGAGCAAGGTCGCCCCGTTGATGAAAGCCGCGACGACCGGTGGCTCGTCCGTTTCCGAGAGAGTGGCCAGCCTCGGATCGATCATAGGCGTACTTGGCAAAGCGCAGAAGACCCAGAAATGGGCTGCGAGCGACCCGGTTGAGCGACAGCGGCAACGATTGTCGATCTCGGATGCCGAGCGCGACGAACTCCAGCGCGCCGTGGACGACGAAGTGCGCGCTGCGCTGGCCTCGGCGCTTCGCAGCCTGGAGGCGCGAGCATGAAAACGATGACCTTTGCCGGCGCTATCGAAGACGCCCTGATGAAAGCGATGGCCGAGGATCCCCGCATCGTGGTCTTCGGAGAAGACGTGCACATGCTTCGCATGAATCTCTACGCGAAGTTCGGTGAAATGCGGGTTCGGCCGACGCCGATCAGCGAGTCGGCGTTCCTGGGCGCGGCGGTCACGGCCGCCATGGCGGGGCTCCGACCGGTGGTCGAGCTCATGATGCTCGACTTCGTGGCGGTCGCCGCGGACGCGCTGGTCAACCAGGCGGCCAAGCTCGAGGGTTTCTCCGGAGGTCGCTGGACAGCGCCGATGGTGGTGCGCGCGCCTTGTGGGGGCGGCTACGGGGACGGCGGGCAGCACGAGCAAACCCTTTGGGGATGGCTCGCGCA
>PVMK01113955.1_pt1 | contig 79120 bp, 75 predicted proteins | sample 1853481 | NCBI WGS metagenome assembly PVMK01 (sample SAMN08533507, study PRJNA380276) | Marine sediment metagenome, whole genome shotgun sequencing project.
GCGCCCAGGGCCAGCACGATAACCGCGCCGGCGCCCAGCAGGCGCAGGCTGCGACCGGACAGTTTCTCGTTATCGTCAGGCGGATTCAAGGGGGAGTGTTGGTCCAATAATCACTGTTGAGGGGCCGCCGACCAGCTCATTGGCCTGTTGCAAGACTTCCCAGGGGGGTTGGGGTGGTTTTAGTGCCATGGTGGTCGCCGCTTTTCCGTCGCAGTGAATTTGGGAGAAGTCTAGTGGATTTTTCACTCTGGGCACAGCGCATAGCACTGCGTCATTGTGGTGCGGCGCACTATTATGGTGCGCTCTGCCGCCCTATTTAGGGTGCCCAGGTTCCCCGCGCCGACGGGAAATTATTTAACTAGTTGATACTAAGAAGTTATTTCCTGTTTGGCACGGCCTCTGCACTCCAATGGCAACAGATTGTGTAGTGCGCACAATGCGCCCATAGCAAGTTGACGCAATACATCTTCTGCAAGCAGGGATCAAATTCATGGAGAAATGAAACATGTTGAACAAAAAAGTGCTTACCGTCGCACTGTAACCGCTGCTGTGTTGACCGGAGCCGGTTTTACCCAGGCAGACGAAGCAGAGGGGTTCACTATCAGCGGCAACGCCACTTTGATCAGTGATTACAAATTTCGTGGTATATCCCAGTCAAACAAGGATGGCGCCCTGCAGGGTGGCTTCGATGCGGAGTTCGGGCCGGGCTTTTACGTCGGCACCTGGGGTTCCACCGTAAACTTCAAGACCAATGATGACAGTGGTTGCTGCAACGGCAGCCTGGAACTGGATTACTACGGCGGTTGGGGGACCGACATTGGCGACAGCGGCTTCAGCGTCGATATGGGATACATCTATTACAGCTACCCGGGCGATAACGATAACGACGCCGATTACCAGGAAGTATACGTCAGCGGATCATGGCAGGCGCTGACTCTGGGCGTGCATTACTCTGATGACTACTACCTTGAGTCCGATGAATTCTGGTACGTCTACGGGGACTACAGCTTTAATCTGCCATGGGATCTCTCGCTGTCCCTGCACGCCGGTTACAACGTCATCGAAGAAGACGGCGGATTTTTGTCCTCTGACGAAGACGGATACACCGACTACTCGGTGTCCCTGAGCAAGACCTTGTGGGGTGTTGATTGGGCCATCGCCTATACCGGTACCGACCTGGATGATGATGACCTCTTTGGCAATAACTGGGGTGACAATGAAGTGATTTATTCCATGAGCAAAAGCTTTTAATCGACGTTAGCAGCAATACAGTCGGCCAGGGACCTGACCGACTGCATACCAGGAGAATTGTATGAAATTAATCACGGCTATTGTTAAGCCATTCAAGTTGGATGACGTGCGCGAAGCGCTGTCTGAAATCGGCGTTCAGGGCATCACCGTGACCGAAGTGAAAGGCTTTGGTCGCCAGAAAGGACACACAGAGCTGTATCGCGGAGCGGAATACGTGGTCGACTTCCTTCCCAAGGTGAAGATTGAAGTCGCCGTGGCCGAAGCGGTGGTCGAGCAGACGATCGAGGCGATTACCAAGGCCGCCAACACCGGAAAAATCGGTGACGGCAAAGTGTTTGTATCCCCGCTGGAGCAAGTGATCCGCATTCGTACCGGCGAGACCGGCGAAGACGCCATTTAATCCCAAAAGACTGTTACTAGAGAGTTATTATAATGGAAGACAACATTTTTCAATTACAGTACGCCCTGGACACATTCTATTTTCTGATCTGTGGCGCCCTGGTGATGTGGATGGCGGCAGGCTTCGCAATGCTCGAAGCCGGCCTGGTCCGCTCCAAAAACACAACCGAGATTCTTCTCAAGAACATCGCCCTGTACGCGGTGGCTTGTACCATGTACATGATATGCGGTTACATGATCATGTATCAGGGAGATTTCCTCCTTGCCGCCATTACCGGTGACGGTGTGGCCGGGGCGGAAGAGCCGGCGACGTATGCGCCGTCCGCGGACTTCTTTTTCCAGGTGGTGTTCGTCGCCACGGCCATGTCTATCGTCTCGGGCGCTGTTGCCGAACGCATGAAACTGTGGGCCTTCCTGGCCTTTGCCGTGGTTATGACCGGGTTTATCTACCCGATGGAAGGGGCCTGGACCTGGGGCGGTACTTCGGTGTTTGGCATGTATACCCTGGGTGACCTGGGATTCTCGGACTTTGCCGGATCCGGTATCGTGCACATGGCTGGTGCCTCAGCAGCGCTTGCCGGCGTCCTGTTGCTGGGTGCCCGTAAAGGCAAATATTCTGCGGATGGCAGCATCAGGCCGATTCCCGGTGCAAACCTGCCGATGGCGACCCTCGGTACTTTCATTCTGTGGATGGGCTGGTTCGGGTTCAACGGCGGTTCCGTGCTGGCAACCGCCAGTGTGGAGAGTGCCAACGCGGTGGCCGTCGTGTTTATGAACACCAATGCCGCGGCAGCGGGCGGTCTTATCGCGGCGTTGATAGTGGCGCGCATCATGTTTGGCAAGGCCGACCTTACCATGGCACTGAACGGTGCACTGGCCGGCCTGGTGGCCATCACCGCCGAGCCATCAACGCCCACCGCCCTGCAAGCCACATTGTTTGGCGGGGTGGGTGGTACTCTGGTGGTATTCGCCATTATCACGCTGGACAAGCTCAAGATTGATGACCCGGTCGGTGCCATTTCTGTACACGGCGTTGTCGGTTTTCTGGGTCTGATGCTGGTGCCGTTGACCAACCCCTTGACCGAAGACGGCGGCGCCTCTTTCAGTGGCCAGTTGATTGGTGCTGTGACCATCTTCATCTGGGTATTCGGCGCCAGCCTGGTGGCCTGGGGAATCATCAAGGCCGTCATGGGTATCCGTGTCACTGAAGAGGAGGAGTACGCCGGTGTGGATATGTCCGAGTGCGGCATGGAAGCTTACCCCGAGTTTGTGGGTGCCAGCGGTAGCGGCATGTAATACCGCTTTGCGGGCGCATTTAATAATGCGTGATTTGCCGGGGCCTTTGGGCCCCTTTTTGATTCGATTCGTGCGCCAGGCATGGCGCGTAGCGCCTTGACGGGCGCCGTTCCGATACGCATGGTGGCGGTCGGATGACTTGGTGGTGAAAGTCCACTATCGACCCGGCAAGGGGAACGATTAGCCGGATGGCAAGGGTGTCCATCGCGAGGTGGAATGCCGGGGTCTCACACCTGAATCAAGCCCTGCCGAAGAAACTCTTTAATCGGTTAGGCCTGGTATCGCTGATGGACTATTATCATCAGCTCAGATGTTTAACATGGGCCGCCGTGGCACGGAACCGTGTGCCCGGTGGCGTGGGAGGACGGCGGGAGTAATCCCCCTTCTACCCGATCGCGCAAAGTCTAATTCAACTCCACTGGTTGTGAGTTGTGTCTCATCGCCTTATGCTTTCTCCGTTACCCACAATTACCATGGATACAATCCACTGAACACTACCGACAAGCAAAGCTGTGAGCAGTTGAACGATCTGGCGCTGCAGCACTATGCCCGGCAGCAAGTCCCGGAAGCTGTCGCTCTATGGCAGCGCGCCCTTGAGCTGTCACCGGACCATCTGGATACTCTCATCTACCTGGGAGCGGCCCTGCGCAGTCTCGGGAAAAGCGATGCGGCGGCCACTTACTACGAGCGGGCCCTGCGACGGCAGCCGAAGATGCCGGAGATCTACTACAATCTTGGCAATATCCGCCACGATCTGGGTGAGTGGGAAAAAGCGGCGAGCTGTTACCAGAAAGCCCTGGCGATGAAACCGGAGTTGGCCCTGGCGGCCTATAACCTCGGTAATATCTGCCGTGACCAGGGTCAACTGCACGAGGCGATCAAGTGTTACCGCCATGCCATTAGCTACGACCCCCGCCACGCCGCCAGCCATAACAATCTGGGCAACGCACTCAAACACCAGGGTGAACTGAGTCAGGCCATACCCTGCTATGAACAGGCCCTGCAATGCCAGCCGGACTATCCGGAGGCCCTGTACAACCTGGGTAACGCACTGTACGAGATGGAGGAGTTTTCCAGCGCGATACCCTGGTTTGACCAGGCGGGAATACGAGATGCTACCGCCAGGGCCCTCTACTGTTGCTATAAGACCAGCCAGTTCGAGGAATTCCGTTCACGGCTGCAGCGGCACCAACAGGACACAGCCCACCATTCACCCCAGGTAGCCACCCTGGCCGCGCACCATGCGGTGAATTTTGGCGCCGGGAACGACTACCGGTTCTGCCCTGAACCTTTCGATTTTGTCTACCACGAATCCATGCCGGAATTGGCGGCTCCGGACTCGGCGCTGCGTAAGGCCTTGCTGCAGGACATCTGCCACAAACAAATCGACGAGCGCACCCAGGGTCGCTTGCACAATGGCGTACAATCTTCCGGCAACCTGTTCTACCGCAGTGAAGCGTCCTTCAGCACGCTTGCGGAACTGGTGCGCAGTCACTTCGACCGCTACCTGGCCCGTTTCAGGGACGCCGATTGCGAATTGATACGCGCCTTCCCGCAAGCCCGGGAGTTTGAGAGCTCCTGGTATATCCGTATGCGCCAGGGCGGCCACCTGACCTCCCATATCCACGAGTCGGGCTGGATCAGCGGTGCGCTCTATCTGGCGCTGCCGAGCCGCCCGGCTGATTCAGGTGAGGGTTGCTTCGAGTTGGGGGTGCACGGCGATGACTACCCCATAGTGGATGGCGCCGGTGAGTTTCCGAGTCAGGTGCTGCCAATCGCCGTGGGCGATATCGTATTGTTCCCCGCCAACCTGTTTCACAGAACCCTGCCGTTTCAAGCTGAAGAAGAGCGGATTTGCATTGCGTTTGATTTGAAGCCGGCCCCACGGGCGAGAGTATCGTTAATGTGAATATTCGCGCTTGTCTGTGAGGTGAAATCACGGTTTGATGGTGTCGCTGACCTGAGAAGCCGGGTTGCTGACAACTATAATAAGCCTGGATAGTGTTGAGTCAGGCGCAATGCAACCGGTGGATGGGTGGATCAGCCAGGGGTGACCGCACCTCTGGCTGAAACAAAAAAGAAATTAAGGGATATTTTTAATGAAGATATTTACACCCACAAGACTGGCTCTGGCCATCTCTGCGCAGATTGCTCTGACCGCTGGTATCGCGCCAGTTGCAGTTGCCCAAGATGACCTTGCCCTCGAAGAAGTAGTAGTTACTGGTACCCGTCGTGCCGCACGCTCGGTTTTTGAGTCACCGGCGCCTATCGACGTAATCAGTGGTGAGGATTTCCGCAACCAGGGCGGTAATGATATGGCGGACCTGATCCGCAATGTCGTGCCATCCTATAACGTCAACGCCCAGCCCATCAGTGATGCGGCTTCGGTCATTCGCCCCGCCAACATGCGCGGCCTGGCGCCTGACCACACGCTGGTACTGGTAAACGGCAAGCGCCGTCACCGCGCCTCTGTGATTACCTGGTTGGGTAATGGTGTATCCGACGGTGCCCAGGGTCCGGATATCTCCCCGATTCCTGCGATCGCCCTCAAGCAGGTAGAAGTCCTGCGTGACGGCGCGTCCGCACAGTACGGTTCTGACGCCATTGCCGGTGTGATGAACTTTATTCTCAAGGATGCGCCTGACAGCGGCACGGTCGAGGTGAAGTACGGCGAGTTCAGCGAAGAGAATGAAAGCATCTATACAATCGCCGGTAACATTGGCCTGCCCGTCACCAGTAATGGTTTCTTCAACGCCAGCTTCGAGTACAGCGAAGCTGATGATACCGATCGTTCCCTGCAGCGTACCGATGCCGCGGGTTTGATTGCCGGCGGTAACACCGATGTCAAGAACCCGGCGCAGGTCTGGGGTAGCCCCGAGATCAACGATGATATCAAGACGATTTTCAACTTTGGTGTAGGGGTTAGTGACAACGCGGAAATCTACGCTTTCGGTAACTATGCCTACAAAGAAGTCGACGGCGGTTTCTTCTTCCGTAACCCTGATACTCGCGAAGCGGTTTTCTCCCCGGCAGGTGACGACAATGGCATTATTCGCCTGGTAGGCGATGTGACCGGTGATATGTCCGGCGGCTGTCCAGTTGTGCCAGTGGGTGACGACGATGCCCTGCAAAGCATTATGGCAGATCCCAATTGCTTCGTATTCAACGAAAGGTTCCCCGGAGGCTTTACCCCGCGTTTCGGCGCCGATGTCAAGGACGCTTCACTGGTCGCCGGTATGCGCGGCAACCTGGACATGGGTATGAACTACGATGTCAGTGCCAGCTTTGGCTGGAGCGACTCCGACTTCTTCATTTACGACACGGTGAACTCCTCTCTGGGACCCGATTCGCCGACGTCTTTCGATCCGGGCGACTACACCCAGACGGAATACAACTTCAACGTGGATTTAGGCTATGGGCTTGATGTGGGTATCTTCGCCTCTGACCTGAACATCGCCGGCGGCTTTGAAATGCGCTCTGAGGAGTTTGAGATCACCGCGGGCGAGACAGCGTCCTGGGACTTTGGTCCGCTGGCGGGGCAGGGCTTCAGTGCCGGCTCCAACGGCTTTCCCGGTTTCAGTCCGGAAATTTCCGGTGACTGGGATCGACTCAATACGGCGGTATACCTGGATCTGGAAACTGACGTGACCGAGCGTTGGCTGGTGGGCGTGGCGGTGCGCTACGAGGACTATGATGACTTCGGCAGCACCACCAACGGCAAGTTCTCTACCCATTTCAGCATCACCGACTGGTTAGCCATACGCGGCACATTCAGCACGGGCTTCCGTGCGCCGACCCCGGGTCAGCAGAATGCATCAAATACCTCTACGGTATTTGATGCCGCCCTGGGTGATTTGGTTAACGAAGGTGTGATTCCCCCCAGTTCACCCGTTGCCCAGACACGTGGCGGTAAAGAGCTGAAGGAAGAGACCTCCGACAACTTTACCGCCGGTGTGGTCATGCAGTGGGACCGTTTCACTGTGACGGCTGATTGGTACAAGATCGAATTGAGTGACCGGATCGCCGTGTCGCAGCAATTCACGCTCACCGATCAGGAACGAGAGGACCTGATCAATGAGGGTATTCTCAGTGCGGCCAATATCACTTCCTTCAGCTTCTTCGTGAATGATTTCGATACGACCTCGGAAGGTGTTGATGTCGTCGCCACGTACGCGGCGGAAATACTGGGAGGTAATACAGACTTCAACCTGGCCTGGAACCACAACGAGACCGACGTGGACGATTTCAATCCGGAGACCATCGATCAGAACCGTATCAACGAGCTGGAAAATGGCCTGCCTGAGAATCGTGTCAATTTCAACGTGACTCACCTGATGAATAACTGGCGCTTTACGGTTCGTACGAACTGGACTGACGAGTGGTACGATTCTGAAGATGACCTGACTTATGACGACTACATGACGCACGATATTGAAGTGGCTTACAGCTTCGATATGGGCGTCACCGTGATGGCGGGTGGTCAGAACTTCACCGATGAAACCCCTGACAAAAACCCGAATGGGGCTGATGATAGCGGCCGCAAGTACAGCCAGTTCGCCCCGCTGGGCTTCAACGGTGCATTCTGGTACGGCCGCGTGTCCTACGATTTCTAATCGCAGGTTATCAAGCTGAAATAAAAAGGGCCTCTTAATGAGGCCCTTTTTTTGTTTCCCGAAATCTGCTTTTATCGCATAATAGCCCGCTTCCAAACAGGGGAGATCGAAAGGATGAAACTGGTTACTGCTATTATCAAGCCGTTTAAAATGGATGATGTGCGCTCCGCGCTGTCGGACATCGGTGTTCAGGGTATTACCGTGACCGAGGTCAAGGGCTTCGGGCGCCAGCGCGGTCACACCGAGCTGTATCGCGGTGCGGAGTATGTGGTGGATTTTCTGCCCAAGGCCAAGCTCGAGATCGCCGTGGCCGACAACCAGGTGGATGCCACCATCGACGCTATCGTCAAAACCGCCAATACCGGCAAGATCGGCGACGGTAAAATCTTTATTTCGCCCCTGGAACAGGTGATCCGCATCCGCACTGGTGAAACCGGCGAAGAAGCTATTTAGTGTGATTGCGGCGGTCGGGAGCTTCCATGCTACTGATCTGCAGCAACGATACCCGCAATGGCTTCCGGTAGTTGCAGCAAGTTTTCGATTTCCCGGTCCGCTCTCTCACCGCCGGGCCAGTCTATCTGTTGGGAGTTCATCCACACGGTATGCATGCCCACATCCCGGGCGCCGCGTATGTCGTGTTCCGGGTTGTCGCCCACATGAATGATTTGCTCCGCCGCGACACCTGATTGCTGCAGCGCCGCATGGAACATATCCGGGTGCGGCTTGCTGGCGCCTATATCCTCGGCCAGGAAGGCGAAGTCGAAATACTCTGCGGCGTCGGTCTTGTAGATGTCGGCGTTGCCATTGGTTAAAGCCCCCAGGGTGTAGCTGCCCGCCAGTTGCTCCAGTACTTCCAGTGCCTCTTCATACAACACCACCGCGTGGCGCTGCAGCAGGAAAGCGGCGAAAGCTTCCCTGGATCCCTGGCGAGCCTCATCTTCCGTGTAGCCTGCGTCCAATTGCAGTTCGTACAGCATCTGAATACGCATTTTGCTCACGTGGTGCAGCAGGTGGGGGTGGCGTCGCCACACGGATTTCTTGAATTCCCACAACCCCTCATGATCATAGGTTTCCACCGCACCCGGGCGATGCTGCAGCAACCAGTCCTGTTGGGCACGCTCCGCCCTGATCAGTGCAGGTTCGACATCCCACAGGGTGTTGTCCAGGTCAAAGGTGATGACCGAGATCGACACGTCAATTCCGCTTGCGCCGCTTGGCCCTGGGGTGGGCGGCGTCGTACACCTTGGCCAGGTGCTGGAAGTCCAGGTGGGTATAGATCTGTGTGGTAGAGATGTTGGCGTGTCCCAGCAGCTCCTGCACCGCGCGCAAATCGCCGCTGGATTCCAGCATATGGCTGGCGAAGGAGTGGCGCAGCATGTGCGGATGCACATCCTGGAGCATGCCCGATTTGCGACCCTGTACTTTCAGGCGCTCTTGTACGGAGCGTACGCTGATACGTTGTCCGCGGCTACTGGTGAACAATGCCACAGCGCCGTCCTCATCGGCGCTTTTATCGGGGCGCACCTGCAGCCAGCGCTCTATCGCCTGCAGCGCCATCGACCCCACCGGTACCGTGCGGGTTTTGTTGCCCTTGCCGGTCACCGTCAACAGTTTTGAATGCTGGTCGATATCATTGATATCCACCGCTATCAACTCCGCCAGGCGCAGGCCACAGGAGTAGAATAACTCCGTAATGGCGCGGTCGCGCCGGGCGATGACCGAGTCCTCGTCAAAGGACAAATACTTGCTCACCTGGTCGGCGTCCAGGGTTTTTGGCAGTTTGCGTGGCTGGCGCGGCGCCTGCACGCTGGCGGCGGGGTTGCGCGGCCTGCCCTGCTCACGGCCCAGGTAATTGAAGAAGGAGCGCGCCGCGGACAGGCTGCGCTGGATGCTACTGCCGGCCAGGCCGCGCCGGTGCAGCTGGCTGGCCCAGGTTCGAATGTCCGCCTCTACCAGTTGCTCCGCAGACTGCACACTGTGTTCTTCACAGTAGCGTTGCAGGGATGCCAGGTCGCGCTGGTAGCCACTGAGGGTGTGGGGGGAGAGCTGGCGCACATCGCGCAGGTAGTCGATGAATTGCTTGGCCGACTGCTCCATAGTCGAGGCGGCCACGGGGTTTTCAGGCTCCGCTGTGAGACAAGTGCGGCAACAATCGCACGATAACGTCTGCGATATGGGACAGGAACAGTGTGCCCATATCGCTGTTGTAGCGGTTGCCGTCGGAACTGCCCACGGCGATCAGGCCCAGTTGCTCGTCATTTAACAAGGGCATGAGTGCGGCGGACCCGACTTCACCGGCGTCGGGGAACAGGTAGTTGAGCTCCTCTTTGCGCAGGGTGCCACAAACCGCCTTGTGCCCCCGGAACAGGGCGCCGATCTCCTTTTTCGCACTCTCCCGGGTATCCATGCGGCAATCCCCGGCGCTGTCGCTGTCACCGTACAGGATCATGCAGGCGTGCTCCACCTGGAAATCGTTGGCCATGGCATCCATGTAAGTGCGGTACACGGCTTCGATCGAATCGGCTTCCAGTAACTTCAGTACCAGGTCGCGGGTCTTTTCATACAGCTTGTCATTGTCCCGCGCATTGCCGGTGAGGGCGTTGAGTCGGTGGCGCATGTCGACATTGCGCTCGCGCAGCACACTGACCTGTTTCTCCACCAGGGACACGGCGCTGCCGGAGGCATGGGAGATATGCAGGTAGTCCATCATGTCCGGGTTGCGCTGCAGGAAGTCATCGTGATTCTTCAGGTATTCGCGCACTAACTCATCGTTGAGCTCGACGCCCGTGGCCTGTGAGGTACCGGCTTGTTCATTGCTGGCTGACATTATTATTGCTTCCCTCTGGTCGCCCCTTACGCCGGGGCTTTAGATTATTATGGTTCCTTCGAACACCACCGCAGTGGGCCCGGTCATTATCACCGGCTGGCCACCACCGGCCCATGATATGGAAAGCTTACCCCCCGGCAGCTCAACTGTCACGGAATCGCGTAACCAGCCTCGCGATAAACCGTAAACAACGGCCGCACAGGCACCGGTGCCACAGGCCAGGGTTTCACCCACGCCGCGCTCGAATACCCGCAGCTTGATCTGCGTGGGTGACACCACCTGCATAAAGCCCGCATTGACCCGCTGCGGAAAGTCCGGATGCGATTCGATCAGGGGTCCCAGGTGTTCCACATCGGCCTGGTCCACGTTGTCGACACGCAGCACCGCGTGGGGGTTGCCCATCGATACGGCGCCGATCTCCACTGGTTTGCCATCCACCTGTAATGGGTAGCTGTCGGCACGGCTATCTGCGGCAAACGGGATTTTCTCCGGCTCGAAGACCGGGGCGCCCATATCCACTTCCACGTCCTGCCGGTTGCGCACCCGTAGTTCGATGACACCAGCGGCGGTTTCCACCGTGATAACACGCTTGCCCGTCAGTTTCTTTTCGCGCACGAAGCGGGCAAAGCAGCGGGCGCCATTGCCGCACTGCTGAACCTCGGTACCGTCGGCGTTGTAGATGCGATAGCGAAAGTCCACGCCGGGGTTTTGCGGCGCTTCCACCACCAGTACCTGGTCGCAACCCACGCCAAAGCGCCGGTCGGCGAGCTTGCGCACGTCCCGGGGGCTGAGCTTGTAGCGCTGGCTGATCAGGTCAATAACGACAAAGTCGTTACCCGCGCCGTGCATTTTGGTGAATTTGAGTTGCATCTTCTCTTGTCGGCTGATTGGTCGCCTGTGCCCTTTGTTGATGACAGTACGTCAGGGCAGACAGTGCTCTGTGCGCATCATATCAGCTATCGTCTCCCGCTCCCGAATCAGGTGGACGCTATCGCCATCAACCATGATTTCAGGGGCGCGGCCGCGACTGTTGTAATTGGAGCTCATGGTAAAACCGTAAGCGCCTGCGCCGAAGATCGCCAGCAGATCGCCCTGGGCCAGGGTAAGTTCCCGGTCCTTGCCCAGAAAATCACCGGTTTCACACACCGGCCCCACCACATCCCAGCGCGCTGATTTACCGCCGGTGTCGTGCTGTACCGGCTGGATATCCAGCCATGCCTGGTACAGAGCCGGGCGGAGCATGTCGTTCATGGCGGCATCCACCAGTGCGAAATTGTGTTCGGGGGTGGGCTTCAGGTATTCCACCTGCGTTACCAGCACCCCGGCATTGGCTGCAATCGAGCGGCCCGGCTCAAACAGCAGCTTTATGTCGCGTCCGTCTAGTTCTCGCCTGATGGTCTCGATGAATTCGGTGATGGAGGGTGGCTGTTCGTCCTGGTAACGCACACCCAGGCCGCCGCCCAGGTCCAGGTGTCGTATTGCAATACCGAGTTCGGCCAGGGTATCGATCAGTGCCAGCAGGCGGTGCAGGGCGTCGACAAACGGGCTGATTTCGGTCAGTTGCGAGCCTATATGACAGTCCATGCCCACCACTTGTACGTGGTTTAACCCGGGCGGCGCGCTGGTATACCCGCAGGGCTTCGTCCGCGGTAACACCAAACTTGTTCTCGCGCAGGCCGGTGGAAATATAGGGGTGGGTCTTCGCGTCTACATCCGGGTTGACCCGTACCGAGATCGGCGCCACCAGACCCAGTTCGCCGGCGACACGGTTCAGCACCTCCAGTTCGGCGGCGGACTCCAGGTTGAAACAGTGGATGCCCAGTTCCAGGGCGCGGACCATTTCACCGGGCTTTTTGCCAACCCCGGAAAATACAATTTTTGCCGGATCGCCGCCGGCAGCTATCACCCGCTCCAGCTCGCCACCGGACACGATATCAAAGCCCGCGCCCAGCCTGGCCAGTACATTGAGCACCGCCAGGTTGGAGTTGGCTTTCACCGCATAACAGATCAGGTGCTCACAACCCTCCAGGGCATGCTGATACTCGCCAAACGCCAATTCCAGCGCCGCGCGGGAATAGATGTAACAGGGCGTGCCGTGGATCGCCGCAATGTCGCTCACAGGCACGTTCTCGGCATACAGGCTGCCGTCCCGGTAGGGGAAATTTTCCATGGTCGATCTCGTTAGTGTCCGTCGTTACGGGGACTCTTCGGTTTGTTCTTGCTGTTTGCTGTCCGCCTGTTCCTCGGGTTTACCCTGGGGCGTTTCTTCCTTCGGCATGTACAGTGGTCCCATCTGCCCACAGCCACCCAACAGGGGGAGGGCGGCAGTCAGTACCAGGGCGGCAAGTATGTAACGCATGGTTCGAGTCCGGATTTTAAAGGCAGGGATTATACCGTTCGCAGGTGTGCCTCGTCACTCATACTGCAACATTCAGTACGAGCGGCGGGGCACACTGGTAAGCGGCGCGAGCAGCCCTTATCATTGTTGTTACACACTTTACTGGTGATCGCCCTGTGATGACGGAATCGGAATTTAATGATTTGATAGACCAGACCTTCGAGGCGCTGGAGCTGGCGCTGGATCGGGCGGTTGAACAAGCCGATGGCGACTTGGACTACGAGGCCACCGGTGGCGTGCTGACCGTTGAGTTTGAAAATGGCACCACCATGGTGTTCAGTCGCCAGCCGCCCACCCGGCAGTTGTGGCTGGCCGCCCGCTCGGGGGGCTTTCATTTCGCCTACGACGAAGAAGCCGCGGACTGGCGCAATACTCGCGATGGACAGCTGTTTCGCCCCTTTGTGGTGCAGCAGATGCTGGAACAGGCGGGCGTCAGCTTTGACTGGGAATAACCAGTGACCAGGCCGGTTATTGCGACACTGATACTGGCGGCTATGGCTGCGATGCCCGCCGTGGCGACGGAGCCTCTGTATGTCAAAAACCTGAGCCTGGTGGCCGGCCTGTCGGGGCTGCCTTCCCAGCGCGACGCGGCCACCGCGGACAGCGGCACCCTTGTGGCGGCGCTGCACAGCAGTCTCGCCAACCAGTATGTGGCCGATTCAAACAGCGATGAATTCCTCAATTTTGATGGGGAGACCCTGCGTTTCGCCCTGGAGTTGCGCTATGGCCTGGCACAAAACTGGGATGTGCAGCTGGAAGTGCCCTGGCTGGATCACAGTGGTGGCCACCTGGATGACTGGATTGATGACTGGCACGACTTGTGGGGCATGTCCGACGGTGGGCGCTCGGATGTGCCCCATGACCTGCTGGACTATCGCTACGCCAACCGGGACGGGGCGGAATTTTCCCTGCAGGACAGCACCTCTGGTCTGGGCGATATCAGCCTGTCCCTGACCCATGCCTTCTACAGAAAGAAAAGTTCTGTGGCCAGTCTGGTGCTGGGCTACAAGTTCAGTACGGGAGACGAGGACGATTTTCTCGGCAGTGGTGGCGATGACGCCTTTGTCGCCCTGCGTTTCTCCGGTCCCCAGCTATCAGACCTGCCCTTGAGTTGGCACGGTCAGGTGGGTTACCTGCGTGCGGGAGACAGCGATGTACTGGGCGAAGTGCAAGAGCAGGATCTGTGGTTTGCCGGGCTCGCGGTGGATTGGCAGGTGGCCCAGCGCTGGTCACTCATCGCGCAGCTGGACAGCCATGCGGCGCCAGCGGACAGTGATCTCACCGCCCTGGGAGATGATGCAATTATGGCCACGGTAGGTGTGCGCTGGCGCTTTGCGCCGAACTGGTCGGTGGATGTCAACGTGGTGGAGGACATCCGGGTGGAAACCTCGCCGGATGTGACCTTCCAGGCCAGCTTGATGTATCACCCCAGGTCCTGATTCAAAAGAATCAAATGGCGATGCCGTCGCTGGAATACCTGTAGCAGCGGTCTCTGACCGCGACGAACCGGATCTGGCACCAGACCTTCGTAACCCGTCGCGGTCAGAGACCGCTGCTACGTGAGGCCAGCAGATCGCGAGCCCGCACCGCGGCGGCGGCAACCTGCTGCGGCGCGGTGCCCCCCAGGTGATTGCGCGCTGCGATTGAGCCCTCCAGGGTCAGTACCTCAAAAACATCCTCGCGGATATCCGCACAGAAACCCTGCAGTGTCGCCAGCTCCATCTCGGCCAGGTCCAGGCCCGAGTCAATGCCGTGGGCGACGGCCTTGCCCACCACTTCATGGGCGTCGCGAAAGGGTAGCCCCAGGCCCACCAGGTAATCCGCCAGGTCTGTGGCGGTGGAGAACCCGCGCCGGGCGGCCTCCCGCATTTGTTCAACGTTGGGTTTGATGGCAGGAATCATGTCGGCGAAGGCGCGCAGGGAGTCCAGTACCGTGTCGACCGTATCGAACAGGGGCTCCTTGTCTTCCTGGTTGTCCTTGTTGTAGGCCAGGGGCTGGCTCTTCATCAGGGTCAGCAGGCAGATCAGGTGCCCGTTGACGCGCCCCACCTTGCCCCTGACCAGCTCCGGGACATCCGGGTTCTTTTTCTGGGGCATGATGGAAGAGCCGGTACAGAAACGGTCCGGCAGCTCGATGAAATTGAATTGGGCCGAGGTCCACAGCACCAGTTCCTCCGACATGCGAGACAGGTGGGTCATCAGCAGGGCGGCAAAAGAGCAGAACTCGATGGCGAAGTCCCGGTCGGACACCGAATCCAGGGAGTTCTCCGTGGGTTTGTCAAAGCCCAGGGTCTGCGCGGTCTGCGCGCGATCGATGGGGTAGGTGGTGCCTGCCAGCGCCGCAGCCCCCAGCGGAGACTGATTGAGGCGCCCCCGGCAGTCCATCAGCCGGCCGTAGTCGCGCTGCAGCATTTCATTCCAGGCCAGCAGGTGGTGCCCGAAGGCAACGGGCTGGGCGGTTTGCAAGTGGGTAAAGCCGGGCATGATGGTGTCGGTATTGCGGGCCGCCAGCTCAATTGTACCCATCTGCAGGCGGGTCAGTTCAACGGCAATGTCATCAATCGCCCCGCGCAGGTACAGGCGGATGTCGGTGGCCACCTGGTCGTTGCGGGAGCGGCCGGTGTGTAATTTTTTGCCAGTGCTGCCGATCAATTCGGTAAGCCTGGCCTCGATATTCATATGCACGTCTTCCAGCGCTATCGACCAGTTGAAGCTGCCCTCGTCAATTTCCTGCTGTACCTGGGCCAGGCCCTGGCGAATCTCCGCCAGTTCACCATCGTTGAGTACGCCCACAGCGCAGAGCATCTCAGCGTGTGCCAGGGAGCCCGCTATATCCTCGCCGGCCATGCGCTGGTCGAACTCAACGGAGGCGGTGAAGCGCTGTACGAAGGCGTCGGTCGCTTCGCTGAAACGTCCACCCCACAATTTGCTGGTGTCTTGCTGTTTGCTCATTGCGCTAAAAATCCCATTGGACTTGTTCCCGTCAAACAAGGGTGCAAGTATACCAGTAACGGGCATGGGGAGCGTATTTATGGAGCCTGAATCGGGGCAGGCTGGGGGCGACAGGGAATCGGGAGAGTTTTTTATTCCCGACCTGTGCGCCCCCCGGTCAGTTTTTATTATGGTCCTGCTGGCGGAGCTGATGGTCATTGTGTACGTCCTGGCCAATAGCGGCCTGCCGCGCTTCAACTGGGATTTACTGGCGACCTGTTCCCTGTTTGTGCAATGGGTGGTGCTGCTGAGCGCCGCGCTGTTGTGCCAGTTGCGCCACCCCTTCAGTCGCCTGAGCCTGCCGCTGGCCGCCAGCGGCAGTTTGCTATTGGTGTTGGCGGTTACCGCTGCCAGCAGTTATCTCGCCCTGCAGCTTTATCCACAGCTAACCCGTGGCACCGTCGGCCTCTGGTGGTTGTTGCGCAACCTGCTGGTGGCCTCGGTACTGGCGGGAATCGTCCTGCGGTATTTTTATTTACAGCAGCAGTTGCGCCTGCAGGAAAAGCTGGAACTGCAGGCTCGCCTGGATTCCCTGCAGGCCAGGATCAGGCCTCACTTCCTGTTTAACACCTTGAACAGTATCGCCAGTCTGGTCATGTCCCGGCCCGAGGCCGCCGAGCAGGCGGTGGAGGATCTGTCGGAACTGTTCCGGGCCAGTTTGCGGGAAAACAAACGCCCCACCACGGTAGCGGATGAACTGCACCTGTGTGAGTTGTACCTGGGTATCGAGCAATTGCGCCTGGGTGAGCGCCTGCGGGTGGATTGGCAGGTGGATACTGCCGCCTGCGACCAGCCCATGCCCAGCCTGGTGTTGCAGCCGTTGATGGAGAACGCGGTTTACCACGGTATCTCCCAACTCCCTCGGGGGGGCACTATCACCGTGATTGTGCGTCTGACCGGCGGTGAGGTACGGGTGAGTGTAGAAAATCCGGTGCCCGGGGAATCGGTACACACCCAGGGGCATCACATGGCCCTGGCCAATATCAAGCAGCGCCTGCAGGTATTGTACGGCCCCAGCGGCCGGCTGAAGGCAGCGCCGCTGGGCGGTGCCTACCGGGTCGAATTGAGCTATCCCCCGGGGGGAGCGCTGTGAAAATTCTGGTGGTCGATGACGAGATGCTGGCGCGGGAACGCCTGCTGCGCCTGTTGCGCAAGCTGCAGCCGGATGCCGAGTGCCTGGAGGCGGATGGCGGCGAGGAGGCTCTGGCCCTGGTGGCACAGCATGCCCCCGATCTGCTGCTGCTCGATATCCGTATGCCGGGTATGGATGGCTTAGAGGTAGCCGCCCACCTGGATAACCTGGAGCGACCGCCGGCGGTGATCTTCTGCACGGCCTACGACCAATACGCCCTGGAGGCGATGCAGCACCAGGCCGTGGCTTATTTGCTGAAGCCGGTGCGGGAGAAGGAGTTGTCGCGTGCTCTGGCCAATGCCGGCAGGGTCAATCGCCTGCAACTGGCCAGCCTGCGACCGGATGGTTCTGGTTCCGGCGAGTCCGGGCACGGTCGCAGTCAGGTGAGCAGCCAGACTCACCGGGGGTTGGAAACCATGCCCGTTGCCGATATCCGTTTATTTCTGGCCGAGCAGAAGTACGTTACCGCCTGCAGCCCGACAGCGCAGTTGCTGATTCCCGACACACTCAAGGATCTGGAGCGGGAGTTCGATCAACAGTTTCTGCGGGTGCACCGCAACGCCCTGGTCGCCCTGGCACACATTGTCCGCTTACACCGGGATGACAGTGGCACCTGGCAGGTGGTGTTGGACGGGGTGGATGAACGCCCGGCGGTCAGCCGCCGCCATCTGGCCCAGGTCAAACAGCGGCTGGTGGAGCGTTAGTGTATCGCTGTGACAGCGCCTGGCTGGTATGATTGCCGGCCAGCATAACGGAAGCCGGAAAATGTCGCGCAAACTGACCATCGCCACCCGGGAGAGCCCCCTGGCACTGTGGCAGGCTCATTTCGTCCAGTCCGCCCTGACCCAGGCACACCCCGATCTCGAGGTACAGCTGTTGGGCATGACCTCCCGCGGCGACCAGCTACTGGATGTGCCACTGGCCAAGGTGGGTGGCAAGGGCCTGTTCGTGAAGGAGCTGGAAGCCGCCCTGCTCGATGGTAGCGCCGATATCGCGGTGCATTCCATGAAGGATGTACCCATGGACTTTCCCGACGGCCTCGCTCTGGGGGTGATATGCCGGCGCGAGGACCCCTCCGATGCATTCGTCAGTAATCGCTATCGGGCGCTGGCAGACCTGCCTGCAGGTAGTGTGGTGGGCACTTCCAGCCTGCGGCGGGAGTGTCAGCTGCGGGCTCGCCGTCCGGATCTGCAGGTGAAGTTCCTGCGCGGTAATGTCAATACCCGGCTGCGCAAACTGGATGACGATGAATATGACGCCATTATCCTGGCCAGCGCCGGCCTGATTCGCCTGGGTTTTTCCGATCGCATTGCACAGCAAATTGATGTCACCGATTCCCTGCCCGCCGGCGGACAGGGCGCCGTGGGTATCGAACTGCGCAGCGATGACGAGGCCACCCTGGCACTGCTGCAGGTTGTGCATCACCAGCCCACCGCGCAAAGGGTTAGAGCCGAGCGAGCGATGAACCGGCGCTTGCAGGGAGGTTGCCAGGTGCCGATCGCCTGTTACGCGCAATACGTCCCGGGTGGTGAGCAGTTGTGGTTGCGCGGGTTGGTCGGTAAACCCGACGGCTCGCTGTTGCTGCGCGCCGAGGCACGGGCGCCCACAGCGGAGGCCGAGCAGTTGGGCATCCGTGTGGCGGATGACTTATTGGCGCAGGGCGCGGCGGATATCCTGGCTGAGGTCTATGACGCGTAGAGGTGCGGCCGGCGTCGGTGAGGCCGGCCGGGCAGGGGTCGATGAAACTACCGGCAGTAAAGGCAGCGTATTGGTGACGCGTCCCGCGGGCCAGGCTGGCGCACTTTGTGCTGCCGTCGAAGCGGCGGGGTATACGGCACACAGCCAGCCGTTGTTGGAGCTGCAGGCGCTATCCGAACTGCCGCCGGCGCAGCGCCAGTTGCTGCTGGACCTGGACCGTTACCAGCACGTTATTTTCATCAGCGGCAATGCCGTGCACTTTGGTATGGCGTGCATTGAGGATTACTGGCCGCAGGTGCCGGTGGGCCTGACCTGGTACGCGATAGGAGATGCCACCGCCGCGCTACTGCACGACTTTGGTATAGAGGCCGTCACCCCCGGCAGTGCTATGACCAGTGAGGGTTTGTTGGCGGCGCCGCAGTTACAGACAGTGGCGGATCAGCGTATTCTGATTATCAAGGGCGAGGGGGGCAGAGCGACACTGCGCGAGGAACTGCTGCGCCGGGGAGCGAGCGTAGACGAGCTGGCCTGTTACCGGCGCGCCTGTCCCGATTTGCCCGGGGGAGAATTGGCCGCGAGATTGCATGAGTGGCGCATAGGCCTGGTGATGATCAGCAGTGGTGAGGGCCTCGCCAACCTGCAGGCATTGCTTCGCTGGCCAGAAACAACTAAGTTTAGACATATATGTGTGATCGTGCCGTCGGAACGAATTGCCCGTATGGCGCTAAAGGCCGGCTTCGAGCAGGTCGTGACCGCTGAGAATGCCTCGGATGTGGCGATGCTCCACGCCCTGGAGGAATGGAAACCCGGCTCTGGAGAATGACGAGTGAGCGATAAGGAAGACAAGAATATCGAATACGCTGTTGAGGCGGCGAGGAAGTCCGATGCGGCTCTGGATGAACCCACCGCTGCCGCGAAAAAATCGGAGTCACCCGCAGCCGCCAGTTCCCCCCGGGGCCGGTCCAAGGCCAAACGCACAGTCGCACCGCGCAAAGCATCCTCCGCTATTGCCTGGTTAGCACTGTTGCTGGTATTGGCGCTGGCCGGTGCGGCCGCCTGGTCGGTACTGGAAATGCAGCGCAGGGAAGCGGTTCTGGTGAACCGAATATCTGAGCTGGAGAGCGCCGCCGGACAGAAAGAGGCCAACCTGGAAGCACTGGGCGGTCGCTGGCAGCGTGAATTGCAGACGGGCCTGGGCGCATTAAAAGATGAGCTGGCGGCGGATTCATCGCGTCAGGCGCTGGCGCTGGAGTCGGTTGAGGCCCAGTTGGCCGAGCAGCACGCGGAGCTGGCACGTTTTAGTGCCACCGACCGCGACAGCTGGTTAATGGCGGAGGCGGAATACCTGCTGCGCCTGGCGAATCAGCGCCTGATTATGACCGGCGACACCGTCGCCGCACAGGCTCTGCTGCGCAGCGCCGACGATGTTCTGCGGAAATTGGATGATGTCGGCCTGCATGAGGTGCGCGGCGCGGTCGCTGCCGATCTGGCGGCGGTGCGGGCAGTCCCCAGGGTAGATGTCGAGGGTATTTATTTACGGTTGGCGGCGCTGGTCGAACAGGCGGGTAAACTGGTGATTTTCGAGCTGCCGGAGCGTGAGTCACAGCCGCGTCCGGCTGCGGCACAGGACTGGCAGGCTCGTTTACGGCAGGGCTATGAGAACGCACTCGCCAAACTTTCTGACTACATCATTATTCGCCGGCGGGATGTACCCATGCAGGCACTGATGGATCCCCAGTGGGAAGGATTGGTGCGGCAAAATTTGCGCATGTTACTGGAGCAGGCCCAGGTGGCCCTGCTGTCCGGTAACCAGACACTGTACAGTGAGAGCCTGCGGCGGGCACAGCACTGGGTGGGGGAGTTTTTTGAATCGGATGAGGCCGCCGCCCGGGCCATGGCCAGGGAAATCACGCAGCTGACGGATTCAATCGTTGCCGTGACCATGCCCGATATCTCCAGGTCCTTACGGGCCCTGGACGATGCCATAGCGCAACGCCTGCAACAGGGAGGCGATGAGTAAGCCATGCGCAAGATATTCGCCATTATTCTGGTTGCGTTGCTGCTTGGTGTCGGTGTTGTAGCCCTGATAGAGACCGACCCGGGTTACATTCTGTTGGCCTATGGCAATTACACGCTGGAGACCAGCCTGTGGGTTGGTCTGTTGCTGTTGGCCCTGTTTACCCTGTTGGTCTATATCATCCTGCGCCTGGTCTACCGGCTGATTGGTGGGCAGCGCTCTCTGGTCAGTTGGCTGGGAACACGCAAAAGTCGCCGGGGTTCGCGCCTGACCACGCACGGTCTGATCCATTTTGTCGAGGGGAACTGGGCCGGGGCCAGGCGCCAATTGCTGCGCGGTGCCAAAAATAACGATGCCCCGCTGATCAATTATTTACTGGCGGCGCGCGCCAGCCATCGTTTGCACGAGCCTGATAAAGTCAGCGAGTACCTGGGTGCCGCTGGTGACTCGGACTCCGCAGCCCTTATCGCGGTGGCGCTAACCAGGGCTGAGCTGCAATTGCGCAGCGGCGACTATGAACCGGCGCTGGCAACGCTGGAGCAAGCGAAAAACGACGTCGCCAGGTATCCTCAGGTGCTGGAATTGTTGCGCGATGCGTACTCCGGCTTACAGGATTGGGGCAAGCTCGCGGGCCTGTTGCCGGATCTTAAGAAGCACAAGCTGCTTGAAGGTGATGCACTGCGGCAGCTGGAACGTGAAGTTTATGGCCAGTTGCTGGCGCAGTGCGTCACCGGCGGTGACGGTAAGGATCCGGATAGCTTGCGCGGCGCCTGGCAGAAGATGCCTGCTGAGATGAAACAGGATCCGCAAATGCTGCAGGTTTATGTGCGCATGCTGGTCGTTCAGGGTGACCATGGGGCGGCGGAAAAGCTTATATTGCGCGCCATCAAGCATCAGTGGAACGCAGACCTGGTGCGCCAGTACGGCTACGTGCAGAGCGACAATGTGCCCCGCCAACTGGCCAGGGCGGAAGCCTGGCTGTCGGACCATCCCGATGATAAGCAACTGCTGCTGTGCCTGGGTCGCCTGTCGGCGCGGGATAAACTATGGGGCAAGGCGCGGGATTATTTCGAGGGCAGCTATCGTCTGGAAAAAAGCGGTGAGACCTGTGCGGAACTGGGGCGTTTGCTGCTCGGCCTGGGCGAGCACAAGGTGGCCGCCGCCTATTTTCGTGAGGGTTTGTTGATGCGCGAAAGCGACCTGCCAGTGTTACCCATGCCGGGAAAAACCCTGCCCGATAACAGGCGCCTCGCCCGTTCCTGACGGGTCCGCGCGGTAGGGTGCGCAGAGCCTGCCCCGCTTTATCGGGTACTGCGTACCATGACCTCTAGCTTGCGCTACTTGCGCTTCATGGACTTGAAAAACTCTTCGTTGGTCTTGGTGTCCTTGAGCTTATTCGACAGGAACTCAATGGCGGCGAGGTCTTCCATGCCGTGCAGCAGCTTACGCAGTATCCACATGCGCTGCAGTTCCTCCTCGCCAGTGAGTAAATCCTCGCGGCGAGTGCCGGAGCGGCGGATATTGATAGCGGGATAGACGCGTTTCTCGGCTACTTTGCGATCCAGGTGCAGTTCCATGTTACCGGTGCCCTTGAACTCCTCGTAGATCACTTCATCCATTTTGGACCCGGTATCGACTATGGCGGTGGCGATGATCGACAGGCTGCCGCCTTCCTCGATGTTACGCGCCGCACCGAAGAACCGTTTGGGACGCTCCAGTGCGTGGGCGTCGACACCACCGGTCAGTACCTTGCCGGAGCTGGGTATCACCGTGTTCCAGGCGCGAGCCAGACGGGTGATGGAGTCCAGCAGGATGACGACGTCCTTTTTGTGCTCCACCAGGCGCTTGGCTTTTTCGATCACCATGTCGGCAACCTGCACGTGACGCGAGGGTGGTTCGTCAAAGGTGGAGGCCACGACCTCCGCACCACGGATGCCCACTGAGCGCTGCATCTCGGTGACTTCCTCCGGGCGCTCATCGATCAACAATACGATGATGTAACACTCGGGATAGTTGGTGATAATCGCCTGGGCGATATTCTGCATCATAATGGTCTTGCCCGCCTTGGGCGGCGCTACCAACAGGCCTCGCAGGCCCTTGCCTATGGGCGAGACCAGATCGATGATACGGCCGGTCAGGTCCTCTGAACTGCCGTTGCCAACCTCCAGTATCATGCGCTCGTCCGGGAACAGTGGTGTCAGGTTTTCGAACAGAATCTTGTGCCTGGCGTTCTCTGGTTTGCTGAAGTTGACCTCGCCTACCTTCAGCAGGGCGAAGTAGCGCTCGCTGTCTTTGGGCGGGCGAATCTTGCCGGAGATGCTATCCCCGGTGCGCAGATTGAATCTTCGAATCTGGCTGGGTGACACATAAATGTCGTCGGGCCCGGCCAGGTAGGAGCTGTCGGCGGAGCGCAGGAAGCCGAAGCCATCCTGCAGGATCTCCAGTACGCCGTCGCCGTATATGTCTTCACCGCTTTTGGCGTGACGCTTCAGAACAGCGAAAATGATGTCCTGCTTGCGTGAGCGGGCCATGTTGTCCAGGCCGATCTCTTTGGCGATATCGATGAGTTCCTGGGTTGATTTGGTCTTTAGGTCAGTCAGATTCATATAAAATAGAGGTGTGCGCTTTTTGAAGGAAAGGGAGAGTTTGTAAGTGAACGCCGATTGACGATGCCAACTTATATAGCTTTAATTTTGGATAGCAGAGTTATTGTTGTGGCACTGGAATGTGCGACGACTCGAAATGTAGCATGCCCGGATAGTGTCGTCTACAGCTTTTTCAGGCAATAAAATTGGTCTGGTAGGGTGTTGCGAACCCAGTGCACCCGGGCTCGCAACATTTACATCACTAACAATAGGGTAAGGGTCAGACCACTTCCTGGATAAATTCTGTCAGTTGGGTCTTGGAAAGCGCACCTACTTTGGTGGCTTCCGCGTTGCCGCCCTTGAAAACAATGAGGGTGGGGATGCCGCGGATGCCGAATTTGGGTGGGATTTCCGGGTTGGCGTCCACGTCCACTTTGCAAATCTTCAGTCTGCCGTCGTACTCGGTGGCAATTTCATCCAGTACGGGCGCGATCATTTTGCAGGGTCCGCACCACTCGGCCCAGAAGTCTACCAGTACGGGGATATCGCTATTGAGTACTTCTGCGTCAAATGTAGCATCGCTGACGTGCACGATTTTGTCACTCATGGTGTTCTCCGGTTGATCTGCGGGCTTGATGTCCGCTTGGTTTCGAGGGGCCATGATACCACCGGATTGTTGCGGCACAACCTTGGGGCTAGAGTTTTTCGATCTGCCTATATTTCCAGTGGCTATAGATTAGCAGTTATTCCGGTCGCCGGTCGCCGGTCGCGTCGGGAGCAAGGTGTGTGCTCACTGGGCACGCTACAAGCACATCCCTGTGCGCTCGGGCTCGGCCATCCATGGCCTCACACGGCCCAGCGAGCACACACCTTACTCCCAACGCTCTTTCTCCGAATCAGGCATGGGATAAGAATTCAGAGGGATAAAGCCGGCGGAATTGATAAATGCCCTCGCAGGACTGTGTGAGGCATGGATGCCGAGCCCAAGCCCCCATGGACGGGTTTACGGCGTGTCCTGCGAGGGCATTTATCAATTCCGCCGGCGGCTCGAACCCAAAAAATAGTGAACGCCACGCCAGTAGTTTTGTCTTACCCGAAAGCGTAATCTTCTATCAACTCAAGATTCGTTGCTCGTAATGTTTGAGGCATACCCTTTGCGTACAAAACAAATCGTAGTTATTGCAGCAGTGGCAGCGGCCCTCGCCGCCTGGTTTTATTTTGACCTGGGTAGTTTGCTGCAGTTTGAGGTGCTGCAGCAGCGTATCGGGGAGATGCGGCATTGGTATACGGACAATCCACTGCTGGCCGGGCTGATTTACTTTGCGATCTATGTGGCAGTCACCGCACTGTCCGTGCCCGGTGCGGCGATTATGACCCTGGGCGGTGGTGCCCTGTTCGGATTCTGGTATGCACTGTTGTTGGTGTCGTTCGCCAGCAGTATTGGGGCCACGCTGGCTTTCCTGGTTTCGCGGATTCTGCTGCGGGACTGGGTGCAGGGACGGTTTGGGCGGCACATGGGGGCGGTTAATGCCGGATTTGAGAAGGATGGGGCTTTTTACCTGTTTTCCCTGCGCCTGGTGCCGATATTTCCGTTTTTCCTGATCAACCTGTTGATGGGTCTGTTGCCTATTCGCCCCTGGCCTTATTACTGGGTATCCCAGTTGGGGATGTTGCCGGCGACGGCGGTGTTTGTGAATGCGGGTACCCAGTTGGGGCAGCTGCAGTCGCTCTCGGGAATTATCTCGGCGCCCCTGCTGGGTTCCTTCGTGTTACTGGCGGTATTTCCTTTTCTGGCCAGGTGGTTACTGGGTTATATGCAGGGGCGACGGGCCCTGGCGGCCTGGGACAGGCCAAAACGCTTCGACCACAACCTGATAGTGATTGGTGCCGGCTCGGCCGGTCTGGTGGCTTCCCTGATAGCTGCCACGGTGAAGGCGAAGGTGACGCTTATTGAGCGGGGCAAAATGGGCGGCGACTGCCTCAATACCGGGTGCGTGCCCAGCAAGGCCCTGATTCGATCCGCCAGGGTGGCTGAGTATGCGCGGCGGGCCGGAGAGTTTGGTCTGGCGCCCATGTCGGTGGAAGTCAATTTTCCGAAAGTGATGGAACGGGTGCAGCGGGTGATTGAGACCGTTGAGCCGCATGATTCCGTGGAGCGCTTTACCGGCCTGGGAGTGAATTGTGTACAGGGTGATGCGCGTATTCTTTCCCCCTGGGAAGTTGAGGTGAACGGTGAGATTCTCACCGCGCGTAATATTATCATTGCCAGTGGCGCCCGCCCCAGGGTGCCTGACATCCCCGGGCTGGCACAGCTGGATTACCTGACCTCGGATACCATCTGGGACATCAGGGAGGCGCCTCAGCGTTTGCTGGTGTTGGGCGCGGGACCTATCGGCTGTGAGCTGGCGCAGGCCTTTGCCCGACTCGGTAGTCACGTCATGCTGGCGACCCATGCCCCGCGCATCATGCCGCGAGAGGATCCGGAGGTGGCACAGCAGGTGTTGGATGCTTTTCTGCGTCAGGGTATGGATGTGCATACGGGCTACGACCCGGATCGCTTTACCGTGGACGGGGATGGGCAGCGCTGTGTTTTCCAGACCGCTGACGGCGAGCGCGAACTGGCTTTTGACCGCGTGTTATTGGCGGTGGGGCGCAGCGCCAATGTCCAGGAGATGGGATTGGAGGCGCTGGGCATTGGCCTCACCCGTGCCGGCACGGTCGCGGTGGACGCATACCTGCGCACCGCCATACCGAACATATTCGCCTGTGGTGATGTGGCCGGGCCCTATATGTTTACCCATATGGCCAGCCACCAGGCCTGGTACGCGGCGGTGAACGCACTGTTCGGCCGCTTTCGCAAGTTCAAGGTGGATTACTCGGTAGTGCCCATGGGCTACTTTTACGGATCCTGAGGTGGCCAGGGTGGGGCTCAGCGAAAGCGAGGCGCGGGAGCGCAATATCGCCTATGAGGTGACGCGTTACGATATTGATGACCTGGACCGGGCCATAGCCGATAGTGAGGCCCACGGTTTCGTCAAAGTGTTGACCCAACCCGGGCGGGACCGCATTCTCGGCGCCGTTGTTGTGGGTTATCATGCGGCGGAATTGATCAATGAGTTCGTGCTGGCCATGAAGCACGGTATCGGACTCAACAAAATACTGGCTACGATTCATATCTACCCCACCCTGAGTGAGAGCAACAAGTTTCTGGCGGGGGAGTGGCGCAAGGCGCGCAAGCCCGAGCGGGTGTTGGGCTGGGCTGAGCGCTACCATCGCTGGAATCGTGGCTGAGACTGTGCCGGAACGCCCCTTCGCGGGGATGACCTTAATCAGAGGATTCTTAGTGTGGGCCGAATAAAAAGGCCCATGGATTTTTAACAGGGAGAAAAAAGATGACCAAGGTTGCGGTAGTGCTGGCAGGGTGTGGTGTTTACGATGGCGCCGAGATCAACGAGGCGGTGCTCACGCTGCTGTGTCTGGAGCAGCAGGGCGCCAGCTATCAGTGCTTCGCACCGGATATGGAGCAGATGCATGTGATTAATCATCTCACTGGCGAACCGGCGGAGGGAGAGTCGCGCAACGTACTGGTAGAGGCTGCCCGCATCGCCCGCGGCAATATTAAGCCTCTCACTGAGGCTGACGTGGCTGACTTTGATGCCCTGCTGGTGCCCGGTGGTTTTGGCGCGGCGAAAAACCTGAGTAATTTCGCGGTGGCCGGGGCAGAAATGACAATACAGCCGGATTTTTTGCAACTCGGCCGCGCTTTTCACGCAGCGGGCAAGCCGATCGGCCTGATTTGTATTGCACCGGTGATGGCGGCGGCTATAACCGGTGAAGGTACCCGCTGCACCATTGGCAATGACGCCGACACCGCCGCGGCAATCAACGCCATGGGCGGTGAGCACCTGGAGTGCCCGGTATCTGAAGCCCGTGTGGATGTTGAGCACAAAATGGTCACCACGCCGGCCTATATGCTGGCAGGCAGTGTATCTGAGGCCTACAGCGGTATCGGTGAATGTGTGAAAGAGGTATTGGCCCTGGCCTGATCCCATGGGTGAGGACTGGCATGTCTATGTTTTACAGTGTGCGGATGGCACCCTCTACACCGGCGTTGCCAGGGATTTGCAGAAACGCCTGCTGCAGCACAACGGCGCCCAGACGGGCGGCCCTAAATACACCAGCGGCCGTCGCCCGGTGCAGCTGGTGTGGTCGGACACCGCTGCCGATCGCGGTGCGGCGCAGCAACGGGAGGCGGCGATTAAGAAGTTGAGCAGGGGCGAGAAACTGCGATTGATCGGTTGCTAGAGGCTTTCCAATTCCTCAAGGATTTGCTGTTGCTCGAGCCAACTGTCCTCCAACTGCGCAGCGCGGATTTTCAACTCACCCTCGCGCTTTAGCAGGTCCGCCAGGTCATCCCTGCGCGCCGCGCTGTACAGGTCGGTGTCGCCCAGTTGGGTTTGCAACTTTGCCTGCTCGGCCTCCACTTCAGCCATGGCCGCTTCGGTCTTTTTGACCTTGTTTATCAGCGGTCGCAGCTTGTCCCGCTGTGCCGCTGCCTGCTGGCGTTTTTCCTTGCGCGAGGTGTCACTGGCCTGTGGCTCTGCCCTGTCCACCTGTTTGTAGCTGGAAAGAATCCAGCGCTCGTAGCCCTCCAGGTCCTCCCGGTACTCCTCCACCCTTGCCATCGTGCACCAGCAGCAGTTCCTCTACCGTGTTGCGCAACATATGACGGTCGTGGCTGACCAGGATGAGCGCGCCCTCGTAGGTCTGCAGGGCGACCTCCATGGCGTGGCGCATGTCCAGGTCCAGGTGGTTGGTGGGCTCATCCAGTACCAGCAGGTTGGGCCGTTGCCATACGACCATGGCCAGCGCCAGGCGCGCTTTTTCTCCGCCGGAGAAAGGGGCAATGACACTGGTGGCGGCATCGCCGCGAAAGTTGAAACCCCCGAGAAAATTGAGGATTTCCTGCTCCCGCGCCCCGGGGCTGAGGCGTTGTAAATGCAGGGCGGGGCTGGCTTGCATGTCCAGCGCTTCCAGTTGCTGCTGGTCAAAATAGCCGATGCTGCAATGTTCACCTGTTTGTCGCCGTCCCGCCAGCAGGGGCAGTTCGCCGATAAGGCTCTTCAGCAGGGTGGACTTACCGGCGCCATTCCTGCCCAGTAGGCCGTAGCGGCTGCCGGGGCGCAGTTGTATGTCCACTTTTGATATGACCGGCGTATCGCCGTAACCCAGCACCGCGTCGTCCAGGCGCAGCAGGGGGTCACTGCTGCGCTGAGGCGGCTCAAAGCTGAAGTCAAACGGTGAATCCAGGTGAGCCGGCGCCAGGGTTTGCATGCGCTCCAGTTCTTTCAGGCGGCTCTGGGCCTGTTTCGCCTTGGTGGCCTTATAGCGAAAACGCCGTACAAAATCATCGATTTGCGAGATGCGTCGCTGCTGCTTTTCGTAGCTGGCCTGCTGGTTGGCCAGGCGCTCGGCCCGCTGCCGTTCGAAGTCGGAGTAATTGCCCTTGTAGGCCTGCAGCTGTTGTCGCTCGATATGCAGGATGCGCTCACAGGTGGCGTCGATGAAGTCCCGGTCGTGGGATATCATCATCAGGGTGCCAGGATACTGTTGCAGCCACTGTTGCAGCCACAGGGTGGCGTCCAGGTCCAGGTGGTTGGTGGGCTCATCCAGCAGCAAAATATCGGAGGGTGTCATCAGGGCGCGCGCCAGGTTGAGGCGAATACGCCAGCCACCGGAAAAATCGCACACTGGGCGGGTGGCCGCATCCTCGGCGAAGCCCAGGCCCCGCAGCAGGCGCTCGGCCCGCCGATCAGCGCTGTAGCCGTCTATTTCCTCCAGCTCATTGTGGATTATTGCGGCGCCATCGAAGTCTTCTGCCGCTTCCAGCCGCAACAGTGCGTCCCGCTTTTGCGCCAACTGCCCGTCGCCGCGCCACACATATTCCCCCGCCGGTAGAGAGGTGGCGTGTATTTCCTGGGCCATATGTGACAGGCGCAGCTTGTTCATGCCCTCGATGCCGCCGGCATCGGCGGTCAACTCCCCCAGCAGCAGTGAGAACAGGCTGGATTTGCCACAGCCGTTGGCGCCTATCAGAGCCAGGCGCTGTCCGGGCTGTATAGTCACGTTGGCGTCCTGCAGCAGTAGCTTGCTGCCGCGGCGCAGTGTGATATCGCGTAGTATTATCATGAGGCCGCGAATTCTACCCGCAGCGGGCGCCATGAGCCAGCGTTGAGCCCCGTGAGCTGTTGCACAGGGGGGTGGCACAAGGGCGAGGTGAATAGTAATATGGCGCCCACTGCGAAACTCTTGCTTCCCCAACGGACTTGAATGGACGGTATCCGGTAGAACGCCGGCCCGTCGGGGACATGGTTTGTCTCTTCGAGCGAGACTTCGCTTTGACAGGGGTATCTGCGATACCCACGATTTTCTTGAATATGGAACGCATTATGAAGAAGTATGCATTACCGCTTGCCCTGGTCAGCGTTATCACCCTGCAAGCTTGTAACGACCAATCCTCCTCCTCCTCCTCCACTACTACTACCACAACCCAGGATACCGCCGTGGAAGCGCCGGCGGGTGTCTCTCTGGAGACTTCCGAGCAGCGCCTGAGCTACGGCATCGCTTTTGGCCTGGGCCAGCGCATGGCGGCTGATGGCGTACCCATGGATGCCGATGCCTTCTCCGCCGGTCTGACCGATGCGCTGGAGGGCGCTGAGCCGCGCCTGACCCAGGAGGAGATTGCCACTGAGATGCAGGCTTACCAGGAAAAAGCGGCCGCTGAGCAAGCGTCGGCACAAGCCGCCATTGGTGAAGCAAACCAGGCAGCCGCAGAGGCCTTCCTGGCGGAGAATGCCACCAAAGAAGGTGTTGTAGTGACCGAATCAGGCCTGCAATATGAAATTCTGAAAGCCGGTGAAGGCCCCAAGCCTACTCTGGAAGACAGCGTAGAGGTGCACTATCGCGGCACCCTGATAGATGGCACCGAATTTGACTCATCCTACGGACGCGACCAGACCGTGACTTTTGGTGTTGGCCAGGTCATTGCAGGCTGGACTGAGGCCCTGCAGTTGATGCCGGTTGGATCGAAGTGGAAGCTGGTTATTCCCCCGGAGCTGGGTTATGGCGCCGGTGGTGCCGGTCAGATGATCGGACCCAACGCGGCCCTGATCTTTGAGGTAGAGCTGATTGCCATCCCCGAAGCTGAAGTAGCTGCTGCGGAGTCTGCTGAAGCCGCAGCCGAAGGCTAAGCCGATTGCGGCGTCTGGCCAGTGGTTGGAGCATCAGCCACCAGGCGCCGATGTCTGGTGTGAAGGCCGGCGATCAGTTGGTCTTCCAGCACAAAGCGCGACTCCAGTGCCTCTCCCAGGGCCGACAGATCGCGCTTTAATTTTTCCGGGCGACCCTGCGCGCCACTGTATTTTTCCTCGTAAGCCATGATCACCTCTGTGGTGTCGGCGATGGCGGGCATCAGTTTCCCTGCCAGTTCACCGCTGCCGTCGGCAAAGCTCTCGGCTTCGTCGATCAGTTCATGAAATATTTCAAAGTGTCCGGCGGAGACATAGTCCACCAGTAGTTCACACAGGACCTTCTGGCGCTGTTGGAGATTTTCGTCGCTCAGCCCGGAGTCCAGCACAACGGCGATTTCTGTGTATTTGCCCAGCAGCTCCCGCCTTTCCTTCAACCACCGGGTGAGTATATCCTCAACCGCCTCGAACTGTTGTTTTGGGTCGCTATTTCTGTGTGGCATGGCTGATTCCCCGCAAGTCTGTCCCTGAGCGCTAACTATACCTGATCGGGGTATTTGCGAAAGGCCTGCCACAGGCTGATTGCGGTGACCACCGCAAACAGGGCCAGGGTCTGCTCCGGAATACTCAAGCCAAGAAAGGACCACATGGTTTCGGCGCAGTTGCCGTCACCCATCATCACTATACTCAGGGTTTCGCTGAAAGGCAGGGTCTCCAGCATGTATTCCAGGCTGGGGCCACAGGCCGGGACCTGGTCCGGCGGCAGGTGTTGCAGCCACACATGGCGCGTTGCCACCGCGCCACCGGCGATGGCCGCCAGTGCGCATAGTATGCCGTAGACCCTCAGGCCCCAGCCGCGGGGGTTATGTAGTACGGCGATAAGGGCGAACACGCCCCACAGCACTACAAAAACGCGCTGGGTCATGCACAGGGGGCAGGCCGCCAGATCCAGGACTTCTTGCAGGTAGAGTCGCGCGAACAGCATTGAGAAGACGGCCATGAGTACCAGGCCGAAAAAAACCAGCCGCGGGGAGAGCGATTGCAACATCAGTGTGGGATCCCTTGCTGTAATTGGGGTGTAACTTAAGGGCTTTTGCCGTCGAGTGCAATATCATCTTTAACGAGCACCCAGGTGCCGGGCCGTTTGCGAATGCGGCCGTCCGCCTGGATCGCTTAGGGTGGGGCATGCACTCTCCAGGCGGACGCCCGCACTCGCAAACTCGAGCATCCACATGACTGCCGCTCCTCCCGGAACGACTTCTGTTCGGAAGCAGCGGAACGTACCCATTTTCGCACTCAAGCTAGTCCAACAATTCCTGCCGGCTCGCGCTGAAGGCCTGTAGCTCGGGGTAGAAAGCCAAAAAGGCCTGTTCCAGCGTGGCCCGCGCCGGTGACAGCTCCCGGCCTATATCGGCGAGCGGGTTGTGGCGCTTGAAGCGCTGCCCTATGCGCGCGGCGGCGGCGGGCACTGTCTCCCAATCCAGGTAGAGGCCGAGGATGTCGTATTCCACCATCCGCGCCAGCATGTTGCGGGAACCATCGCTCAGGTAGCCCTCGTGGGCGGACAGGGTGCGGTACACACCGTCGTTGAATTCTTCCAGGGGGATATCTGAAAAAGTCGACCAGTGCAGGCTGAGGTAGTGATCAAAGCTGAGGTCTATGAGAATACCCGCATAGCGGCGCAGGCCCTGGGGCAAATCTTTGCGCAGTTGTGCAATCAGGGGGTGATTGTCGGTATAGGCGTCTATGGCGCGATGTAATATCACCCCGCGCTCGATGGCGCGGGGCAGGTCACCGCGCAGGGGTCCCTTGTAGTAGTCGCCCTCCAGCCCCCCGGCCACCAGCCCCTCGTCCGGCCACGCCAGGTGAAAATGGGCCAGGAAGTTCATCCCGGGGCCTTAAAGTGTCTTGTACTGGGAGAAGAAGTTATCCAGGTATTGCTCAAAGCTGATGTCGTCGGCCTGCTCGATCGCTTCCTGGTCCTGCAGCGACTGGCGGGTCTCCTGTTCGAAGGCGGCCTGTATTTCGGGCGCCAGCGGGCGCTTACGGAAGTAATCCGCCCAGCGTTCGCTGTAGGCCAGGGCCAGGCGAAAGAAGGGCGTGTCCTGTTCGCGCATTTCTCGCAGGACACGGGCGGAGGGTGTCAGCTCCGGGTCGGCCACCTTGGCAAACTGATCAGCCAGGCTGTGGGTGTACTCACCACTATCGAGTGCGCTGTCCAGTAGCCCTGCCACGGGGCGCATCTTTCCCAGCAGGTTGTCCGCCCATTGCGTCAGGGGTATTTCGCCGGAGCAGTTATTCAGTTGCAGTCCGGGCTGCCTTCCGCGATTCACCACGGACTCCAGATTGGCGGCCTGTATGTCTTGCTCGGCCTCGTCACAGGACGGGCTTTCTTCCAGCAGACAGTACAGCAGGAAGGTATCCATGAAACGAATCTGCTGGGCATCCAGTCCCACGGGAGAGAAGGGGCTGACATCAACACAGCGGACTTCGATATATTCGATGCCGGCCCTGGCCAGCGCGTTGAGCGGAGTTTCACCGGGGTTGGCCACTCGTTTGGGGCGTATCGGGCTGTAAAATTCGTTCTCTATCTGCAGCAGGCTGTCATTGAGCTGCTGGTACTCGTCGTTCTGGCCGCTGGCAATCCCCTGGTAGTCCGGGTGTGGCTGCATAATGGCGCGGTGCAATGTCTCTACATAATTGTCCAGGGAGTTGTAGCACACATCCAGGTTTTTCTGGGCATCGCTGTTATAACCCAGGTCCCCCATCCTCAGTGCGGTGCCATAGGGCAGGTAGAGGCTGTGGCCCTGTTCGTCGAAGGCTTGCAGGCCGTGGTTGTCCCGGCCCTTCAGGAACGTGCCGCAGACCGCCGGGGAAGCACCATACAGGTAGATCAGCAGCCAGGAGTAGCGCCGGAAGTTGCGGATCAGCCCCAGGTAGCGCTCGCTGATGTAGTCGGTGATATCTCCCGGGCTGCCCGCATCGCGCCAGGCCTGGTCCCAGTAGGCCTGGGGCATGGAGAAATTATAGTGGATGCCGGCAATGGCCTGCATCAGGCGACCGTAGCGATGGCCCAGGCCATAGCGATAAACGGTTTTCATACGCGCTACATTGGAGCTGCCGTACCGGGCCACCGGTATGCCCTCGTCGCCAGCCATAATGCAGGGCATGCTGCCTGCCCACAGTATTTCGTCACCGAGCTGCTGGTACACAAAGCGGTGCACGTTTTCCAGGGTTTGCAGGCTGCCTTCTATGCTGGTGCTGACAGGAGTAATGAATTCCAGCAGTGCTTCCGAGTAATCCGTGGTGATGGATGAATGGGTCAGGGCTGAGCCCAGGCCGGCCGGATGGGGTGTGAGGGCCAGTTTGCCGTCGGCAAAGATGCGCAGGCTCTCTTTCTCGATCCCTCGGTTGATGTTCATGAGCATTTTTTGGGCATCGGGATTTGCCAATGCCCGCAACTGATTCTGCAAATGGGAAGACAAGCGAAACTCCTATCAGTACGCAGGGCGGTGGACGCCTGCCTGTTTGGCGCGTAGCCGGCTTCACCCCGGCCGGCGCTCCAGAAACGGCAACAAGTGTATATGCCAATGTCTGCGGAGTACAGTTGTGCCAGGCGATCTGGCAGGGGTGCCAGTTCACCGCCGTGGGCAGCTGGACGCGTTTTTTTTCCCGGATTTGAGAAGCAGGTCTCTTTCAGTACTTGTCCGGTGGCGACAAACTACTATAAAGTGGGGCGCAATAATAACCGGGGGATACAGCGTGAGAATTACCGAGTGGCTCAAGATTCTTTCTAACGAGGGTGGCTCTGACCTGTATTTGAGCACGGGTGCGCCGCCCTGCGCCAAATTTCAGGGGCAACTCAAGCCTATCGCCAGCGAGATTATGAAGCCGGGGGAAATCAAGGATATCGCCAACGAGCTCATGGATCCCACCCAGCAGGCCGAGTTTGAGAAGGAGCTGGAGATGAATCTTGCCACCTCGATCTCCGGTTATGGGCGTTTCCGGGTCAATATATTTGTCCAGCGCAATGAAGTAGGCATTGTTGCCCGTAACATTGTCGCCGATATTCCCAACTGGCAGGATCTGCGGTTGCCGCCTATTCTGACCGAGGTGGTCATGCGCAAACGCGGGCTGGTGCTGTTTGTGGGGGCAACCGGTTCGGGTAAGTCAACGTCTCTGGCGGCCCTCATAGATTATCGCAACAGTAATAGCAGTGGTCACATTGTGACCATCGAAGACCCGATAGAGTATGTGCACAGTCACAAGAAGTCCATCGTCAACCAGCGGGAAGTGGGGGTTGATACGCGCAGTTGGCACAACGCTCTCAAGAACACGCTGCGTCAGGCCCCGGATGTGATACTGATCGGGGAGATTCGTGACCGGGAAACCATGGAGCACGCTATCGCATTCGCCGAGACCGGCCACCTTTGCATATCCACCCTGCATGCCAACAATGCCAACCAGGCACTGGACAGAATCATTAACTTCTTCCCCGAGGAGAGGCGCCCGCAGTTGTTGATGGATATGTCGCTGAACATGCAGTGCATTGTTTCCCAGCGCCTGATCCCCACGGTCGATGGCAAGCGTTGCGCCGCCATCGAGATTCTGTTGGGTACTCCGATGATCGCCGATCTCATTCTCAAAGGCGATATAGATGGCATCAAGGAAGTGATGCAGAAGTCGGAAAATATTGGCATGAAGACGTTTGATACGGCGCTGTTCGAGCTCTATCAGGAGGGGCTGATCAATGAGGACGAGGCGCTGCGTAATGCCGACTCGCCGAATAATGTCAGGCTCAAAATCAAGTTCGCCAAGGAGGGCGGTGAGCTTGATGAAGGTAACCCCCTGGGATTCAGCCTGGAGAGCCTGGAAGAGGACGAAGAAAGCCTGTATTAGTGTACCTCTGAATAAGCCGGTTTTCGTCATTCCGGACCGGCGTTGCGGAATCTATAAAAATCAGCAAGTTATGGATCCCTGACCGCCCCCTTCGCGGCGTTCCGGGGCGACCCTAATCAGAGGTCCCCTTGTTGTCCATCTCATCCAGCAGCGCTATCCAGCTGTCGATGTCGGAATTGGCCGCATTCAACAGTTTGAAGCCGGCGGACCAGCTCTGTTGCGCCTGTTCGTTGGCCCGACACCAGCTAACCTCTCCCGCCAGATAGAGGGTATCGCTGGAGCCCGGGAGTTGCACTCCTATCTGCAGGATGGCGCCCACCGTCACTTCCCGCTCCAGCCCGACCCGCAGGCCGTCGCGAGAGACCTCCAGGGTCTTGCACATAGCGACTTCACCGGACTCTGAGCTGCCTGCGCGGGGTGACACCAATTCGATAAATATGGTGCTTTCAACGGGAAGCCGCAGGTGTTTTCGCTTCTCCTGGGACATCTATGAATGCTCCTTCGCTTATTCTTCGGATTGACGCTGTGCCTGGGTGACTGCGTCCCGGAAAGTGGATTTGGTCTGTAGGATGTCGACCAGGTCATCATCTATCATTTGCAGCAATACCTGCTTGCTCAATTGCAGGATCTTGATACCTTTACGGTTCACAAAAATATAGTTGTCCTTTTGGCGATCGTGAGCAGCGAGTTTTGCCATCAGGGGTTTATCGCCGTCGTGGAACCCCAGCCAGGTGCCCATGGGCAAGTTCAATTTCTCATTTGTGCCGGCAACCGATACTGACTCGTCCCGGGCCTTTTGCCTGGGTTGCTCGGCCGGTTCATTCACAGCCTCTTGTCCGATGTACACTGCTGGTTCGTATACAGCCTCTTCTCCGATGTACTCCTCTGGTTCGTATACAGCCTCTTCTCCGATGTACTCCTCTGGTTCGTATACAGCGTCTTGCCCGGTGTACTCTGCTGGTTCGTCTACAGCCATACCCCCCGGGAGCACCGCCGTTGCGTCTGCCAGGATCTCCAGCTGCTCGACGGAGTCAATACCCGCGGCGCTGGCCAGGCTGGCGCTGAAACTGGCGCCGCAGTGCAGCTCTGTTACTTTTCCCCGGGCGACTAAATCGGCAAAATCCCGGTAGCTCTGCTGCAGGGCTTTGATTCCCGCCTGGTTGGTGAACAGCAGTTGTTGTTCCCGTTCCAGCTTCAGCGCCAGTTGTAAGCGCAGGGGTTCCCCGTCGCCCAGGTCAACGCGCCACCACTGGCCGACTTCCACAGGGTCCAGGGCATCAAAGTGATCGCCCTCGGCGGCATCTTCGCTGCCCATGTCAATGGCTGCGATTTCCTTCAGCTCAAGGGCCTGGTTGCGCAGTACCTGCAGGTGGGTGAACTCGATCAGGCCCATGGCATCCTCCACCGCTTCGTTGTCGTGCTGCAGGCTGAGTAACCAGCGCCTGATGTCTTTTGGAAGCTGGGTGACGACCTCAAAAATATACTGTCGCCGATTCTCCGCTGGTTCTTCAACGGTTTGCAGTGAGTCGAGCAGGGTGTCGGTGGTCGCAGACATCTTCTCCCATACTTCAGAGTCATCGCCGTATTTCAGCGCCACCAGTTGGGCGCTGGCGTACCATGGTCCCTTGAGAAATTCGCCAATGGCCTCGGTGGCCTGAAACTTCTCCAATGCCGTATTAATCATCCGCGCCGCCTGTCGCCTGGCATCCGCTGTTTTGATTCGCCCCTGCTCGGTTTCCACAGTGCGCTGGGTCATACGACCAGCCCTGGCCTGATCCCGCTCCGTCACGGCGGCGAGTTCTCCGTAGATCGCCTCCAGGTCTGTACCTGTGTTATCAAACCAGGCCAGTGCACTGTCAATTGTTTTGGTTATCTGCTGCTGCGTGGCCACCCCGGCCCTGCCCAGGCGTGACTGCCAGCCTATGGCGCAGGCCTGCAGGGTATCCAGTAGTCGGTGTATGGGGTGGGCGCCGGGTATGAGGAAAGCGGGATCCGTAACAGCCAGTGCCGCCGCCAGTGACTGTAGCGGGCGCAGCTGTGAGGCCAGTGGCTGTTCCAGAGGGAAGTGTTGCTGCCAGTTTTGCAAAGCCGTTCCCAGCCACTGCAGGGTGGCGGTCTGCTCCATTGTCGGCAGTGCCGGGTCGCCAATGGCCTCAGTCTGTAGCAGGATGCCCTCAAGGGGCGTGAGATCGAAATTATCTATGTTCTTCAGGTACTGCAGCAACTCCTCCATCGGCATGGGCGGCTCGTTGTCGGCAGTCGTCTTCGGGGGGGCGTAGCGCTGTAGCACCAGCTCTCGCAGCGAACACGGTAATGGAAAATGTCTGGCGTTTAGTTTCAGTGGACTAGTTTCCAGATAATCAGTGCTATGAGATAGCCCCACAGTACCGCCAGGACGACCAGGCGCCATTTGGCGGGCGGTGGCTTTGCCTCTTTCTGCCCGGTCTTTTTTATATTAAAGGATCCGCAGGCCGGGCATTCTCCCAATTGACCACTTACTTTTCCGCGGTAGCTGCAATCTTTGCAGTAATAGGCCATGGGGGTTATCCGATACTCTTCAGTAGCTGGTCGACAATGCGCTCTAGTTGTTTGAGGTTATTGCATTCGGCGCTAAAATGACAGGCGCTCTGGTAGCGCAGCATTTCCGAATCCCCTGTGCCCCAGGCCCTGCGCGATTCGGGGTTTAACCATATCACCTGGCGTGAGCGCTGGTAGATGCTCTGCATGATTTCCAGCTTAGGGTCGCCGTTGTTATTGCGCGCATCCCCCAGGATGATAACCGTGGTGTTGCTGTTGATGTCGTCCAGGGCCAGCCTGGCGAAGTCCATCAGGCTGTTGCCGTAATCGGTGGCCCCGCCGTATTTCCAATTGATCAGCTCGATGGCCTTTTCCACAGAGTAGTCATCGAAGTAGTCGCTGACTTCTCCCAGGTGGCTGGAAAAAGCAAAGCTTCTTACCTTGGGCAGTACGTCCTGCAGGCTGTACAGAAACAGCAACAGGAACTTGGCATAGGCGGCGACAGAGCCGCTGACATCGCATACCGCCAGGATTTGCGGTTTTTCTTTGCGCACCCGCCGCCAGTAGGTATTGAACATCACCCCGTCATTGGGTATGCCCTTGCGCATGGTTTTCGCCATATCCAACTTCCCGCGTTTCAGTTGCCTGCGCTTGCGCGAATGACGGCTGGCCAGTTTTTTGGCCATTTTTCGTACCAGCTCGTGTACTTTGTGCAGGTACATATGCTCGATATTGTTCAGCCGGGTTTTGCTCAGTATCTCGTCCATGAACTGCCTGGTTTTACCCTCGGCATGCAGCAGGTATTCCCGCTCTACATAATCGCGTACCTGCTCCCGCAGAATATCCCGGTAGCGCTGTACCTCCACCAGTGCGGGGCTTTCCGCCTTTTCCAGTTCAATCACCGCATTGCGTATATGTTCTTCGCCCAGTGCGTCCAGAATTTTGCGCGTGAACTGGCCTTTCTGTGTGAACATCTGGATCTGCTGCAGGCCCACCTGTTCCCCCGCCCGGTTCATGGCCACCGTCAGTTCATTGCGATCATTTTGTACCAGGCTTTGCATCAGGGGCGATTGCAGCAGGGACTGCAGCATCGGGTTGTCCCGGGCGGCAAGCTCCAGGAACGATGCCTCGCCACTGGTGTCGCCACTGGGTGCATGGGCGTTATCTCCGGAATCAGCGGAGGGAGACTGTTCGTCCTGGCCGGCTGACTGGGGTGACTCGGGAGTGGTGAAATCCGCAAGTTCGCTATGGAAAAAGCGGTCGAAACACTGCAGGAAAATAACTTCTTCTTCCGGGGTTTTGGCCAGTGTCATGGCCAGTCCGTCCCGCAGTAGACTGCGATCGGAGTAACCCAGGGTCGCGGTAACGTCCACTGCATCCAGGGACTCGGCGGGTGAGACCCTTACATCATGGCTGCGCAATACCTGGATAAAACTGACAAGATTCGATTGCATGGTCTATGCTTTCCGGCCGTGCTGCATTGGTGCGCTCAATCGCTGCCGCTATCGCGCACCAGGCTGCGCAGCTCGGAGTCTGTGGCTTCGATATCGTCCTCAAACTTGAGCAACACGTTCAGGGTGTCGCGCACCAGATCTTCGTCCAGCTGGTCGGCGTGCATCAGCAGCAGGCTGCGCGCCCAGTCGATGGTTTCGGAGATGGCGGGGACTTTCTTCAGGTCCAGCTGGCGCAGGGAGTGCACAAATCCCACCAGTTGTTGGCGCAGTCTTTCGTCCACGTCGGGTACCCGGCTGCGGATAATACGCTGTTCCAGTTCCACTGTGGGAAAGGGGATATACAAGTGCAGGCAGCGACGTTTGAGAGCGTCCGAAATCTCCCGGCTGTTGTTGCTGGTGAGGAATACCATAGGGGTTGTGCGGGCTTTCACCGTGCCGATTTCAGGAATGGAAATCTGGTAGTCAGAGAGGATTTCCAGCAGCAGTGATTCGAATTCGTAATCGGATTTATCCACCTCGTCGATCAGCAGTATGGCGCCCTTCTCCTGCTGCATTGCCTTGAGCAACGGACGCGGCTCGAGGAAGTCCTCGGAGTAGAAGATGTCGCCAAACTGGTGCAATCGCTCTACCGATTCCGCCAGGCCCTGAGCGCCCTGTAGCAGGTCGCCCAGTTTTTCCTTGAGTACCTGGGTGTATAGCAACTGCTTGCCGTATTTCCATTCGTACAGCGCCTTGGCTTCATCCAGGCCTTCATAGCACTGCAGGCGTATCAGTGGAGTGTCCAGCAGCAGGGCTGTGGTCTTGGCCAGTTCGGTTTTGCCCACCCCGGGTGGGCCCTCCACCAGAATAGGCTTGCGCAGTTTAAAGGCCAGGAACACACAGGTGGCGATCTTGCGGCTACATATGTAGCCGAAGGATTCAAAGCCCTGTTCGATTTTCTCGACGGATGCCAGCTGGGGGAAGTCTAGGCTCTGCACTACATCACTACCTCAGGTTGGGGTTCGCTATTGTACGCGAACAGCAGCCTGACCACACACACCTGGTGTAAGGGGGGCTACCAGGCGTCCTATTCTCGGACGACCACCTAGCCGCCGGTCATATTCATGAAGCGGACGATGTCCGGCTTGACGCTGTTATCGAAGTGGTGCCGCTCCGGCTTGACATCCATGGCGTTGACGATGGTCCACTTGAGCAACTCAGGAGTGTAGTCGGGGCTGCGTAGCACAGCGCGCAAATCCACCGAGTGCTCATTACCCAGGCACAGCAGCAGGCGGCCCTCCGCCGTGACCCTGACGCGATTGCACAGGTGGCAGAAATTGTGGCTGTGTGGCGATATAAAGCCCACTCGCGTCGGGCTGTCAGCCATACTGAAGTAGCGGGCGGGCCCCGCATCGCCCGCTGGCTCTCCCAGGGATTGCAGGGCGTGTTGCCGGCCAATAATTTCACGCAATTCGTCGCTGCTGCAGTAACTGAGGGCCCGGTCGTGTTCATCTATCAGGCCCAGGGGCATCTCTTCGATGAAGGCGATATCAATGGCCCGCTGGCGAGCAAAGTTCACCAGGTCCAGCGCCTCGTCCTCGTTGCGGCCCTTGAGGATAACGGCGTTGATTTTGATCCGCTCGAAACCTGTGGCGATGGCGGTGTCGATACCGGCGATGACCTGGTCCAGGTTGCCGTGCCGGGTCAGCTGGCGGAATTTGCGGCTGTGCAGGGTGTCCAGGCTGATGTTGATGCGCTTTATGCCGAACTCGCGCAGCTTGCCGGACAGGCGTTGTAACTGGGAACCGTTGGTGGTCATGACCAGTTGGTCAAGTCCATCGAATTGACCGAGTCGCTCTATCAGCGACAGGATGTTATTGCGTATCAGAGGTTCGCCGCCGGTCAGGCGGATTTTGCCCACGCCGAGTTCGACGAATGCCTGGCTTACCCGGAACAGCTCCTCCAGGGTCAGTACGTCAGGCTTGGGTACGAAGGTCATGTCCTCGGCCATGCAGTAGACACAGCGAAAATCGCAGCGATCCGTGACTGACAGGCGTACATAATCGACGCGGCGGCCGAACCTGTCGATGAGCTTGTTGGGGAGTTCTTTCATAGTGGCGCCATTATAGTCGTTCGGCAGGTGTGACTCCAGTACCCCTTCATGGTTGACTGAACCCGGCAATATCACCTTGAAGTGGTGCTAGTGCGGGGTTTACATCACGCTGTCAGTGAGTATATGTTGGCTGGCACTGGGCGGTGGGGAATTTTTGAGATGTCGGCAATACGTGGTTGGGCCCTCTGGTTGGGGCCGGTGGTGGCAGCCTGTGCCGCTGTGGCGTTCAATATGTCGGGTTATGGTGCCGATATGGCAACCGTGGGCTTTGTGGCGGTGCTTTGCATACTGTGGTGGGTATTTGAACCCATCCCCATCCCGGTAACGTCCCTGTTGCCCCTTGGCGGTGTTGCCGCTGCTGGGTGTATTGACCCCGGCGGAGGTGGGCCAGGCCTATGGTTCTCCGTTGATACTGCTGCTGCTGGGGGGCTTTCTGCTGTCCAAGGCGATGGAGCACTCGGGGGCCCACCGGCGCATTGCTCTAGGTATGGTTAACCTGTTTGGCGCCAGTAGTGGCCGCCGCCTGGTAATGGGGTTTATGGTCGCGTCCGCCGTACTGAGCATGTGGATATCCAATACGGCAACCACGCTGATGTTATTGCCGGTCGCGCTGGCGGTGCTGGACGCGACTGAGGAAAAGGCGGAACTGGCCGTACCCCTGTTACTGGGTATCGCCTATGCGGCCAGCGTTGGCGGCATGGGTACACCGATAGGAACCCCCCCCAACCTGATATTCATGCAGGTGTATGAGCAGACCACGGGCGAGGCCATCAGTTTTACCCAATGGATGGGCTGGGCCCTGCCGGTGGTGATTATCATGGTGCCGGCCATGGCGGTGGTGTTGACCCGCAATATAGGCGGCCCACTGGCTGTACAGTTACCCGACGCGGGCGCCTGGCGCACCGAAGAGCGCAGGGTGTTGGCGGTGTTCGGCCTGACCGCCCTGGCCTGGATTACCCGCAGTGAACCCTTTGGCGGCTGGAAAACCTGGTTGGACCTGCCCCATGCCAATGATGCCTCGGTCGCACTGCTGGCGGTGATCGTTTTATTTATCGTGCCCAACGGCAAGGGCGAGCGCCTGCTGAACTGGGAGCGCGCCGTTACCATCCCCTGGGGCGTGCTGCTGCTGTTTGGCGGGGGTATCTGCCTGGCCAGGGGTTTCGTCAACTCCGGGATGAGTGAACTGATGGGGCAGTGGCTGGCGGGCACGACCCAAATTCCGCTTTACGCATTGATCGCCATCATCTGCCTGATTGTCACCTTTATGACGGAGGTCACATCCAATACCGCCAGTACCACACTGCTTATGCCGGTACTGGCCGCCGCCGCCCTGGCTTCCGGTATCGCCCCGGAGCTGATTATGGTGCCGGCGGCGATGAGCGCCAGCTGCGCCTTTATGCTGCCTGTGGCCACAGCGCCCAACTCGGTGGTGTTTGGCAGCGGTCTGATCAGTGTCTCTCGTATGGCCAGGGAGGGGGTGTTGTTGAATCTACTGGGCGTTGTTGTTATCAGTGCGGTGTGCTACCTCGTACTAACCTGAAGGGCTTTTATTGGAAGCGGTGTTAGCCGGGTATCTTTTCTGTATCATGCGCACTTTATTTGAGGCGTGGCGATGTCCCTGAAACGAAAATTGCTGGTCCTGCTACTGATAGCTGTGGCCCTGGGTCTGTTGTACCCCGGCGTGACCCAGCCTGTACTCACTCTCACTGGCACGGTGGAGAAATCCAAAATCGCCGAGCTGGGCATAGAGATGATTGCCGGAGAGGGAGCCGATGCCCAGACCCGCCAGATGCTTACGGCAATATCGAGTTTTCTTGGTTTTGACCGGATCGAGGGGCAATTAGTGGCCTATAACAACACCCGGTCGGTGTGGGGTACCGTGGACGAGTTGTCCCGTACAGGCAACATCCCGGTAGCCTTCCTCATTGTGTTCTTCAGCCTGGTGATTCCTGTCTTCAAGCTGCTGTTACAAGTCTGCTCATTGTTCATTGCCCGGGCGGACCTGCGCGGTCCGCTGCAGCGGTTAAATGCCGCCCTGAGTAAATGGTCCATGTCGGATGTGTTTGTCATGGGTGTGCTGGTGGCCTATATGGCGGGTAGCGCCTCGGGACAGATCGGCGATATGTTGACCATGTATGCCAGCCTGGAGCCGGGCTTTTATTACTTTCTGGCCTACTGTTTATTCTCGATAGTGGCCAGTTCCCTCATGCGCGAGCCAGTTGCTACCGTGCAGGCGGCCCCCGCCGGGGAGTACCGTGCGCTACAGCAGGCCCATGATGGTTTCGGCTGAGCTAACATCCACGCCGGGGCCCGCTTCCACGTTGAGGTGAGTGACGGTGCCATCGTCCACAACCATGGCGAAACGCTGGCTGCGGGTGCCCAGGCCAAAACCAGTGCCATCCAGCTCCAGTCCCAGGGCGGCGGTGAGTTCGCCATTGCCGTCGGCCAGCATCAGCAGTTCCTCAGCATTCTGGGATTTACCCCAGGCATCCATGACAAAGGCGTCATTGACCGCCATGCAGACGATACTGTCGACGCCGCTGGCCTTGATCTTGTCGGCATTGACCACATAGCCGGGCAGGTGGGTCAGGCTGCAGCCGGGGGTGAAGGCGCCGGGCACGGCGAACAGTACGACTTTCTTGCCTGCAAAAATTTCCTCGGTGGTGATGTCGGCAGGGCCCTGTTCGCCCATAATCTTCATGGTACATGCGGGGACTTTGTCTCCAGTCTGGATGGTCATGTTGCGCTCCTCAAAGAGTGATTCGATCAGTGAATTGAAATAATAGCAGATGACTGGCAAAACACACGGTCCATTGTGCACGGGCGAGGAGGTGAGGCGGGCTCAGTCGGCCTCTTCCAGCATACTGGCGTAAATTGATTCACAGTCGCGGTAGAAACTGAGCTCTTCATCTCCCAGATAGGGGGCGACCATGGTGAGCAATTGTAGGACCCCCTGGTGAATGGTGATATGGGGTGGGCGATTGTCGTGCAATAACTCGCTGTAATTAAACCAGAAGGTCAGGTTCAGGGTCATGTTGTCCACCAGGCCCAGCAGTTGCTGGTCTCTGGCGTCGATAACCGCTTGTTGCAGCAGAGTCTGGCAGATGGCGTACAAGGCGGCGCGCTTGAGCTGGATCAGGCGCTTGAAACCCCGCTTCACGTCGGGATAACGCTGCAGAATGTTGTCCAGGTTGTGGTAGAGGAAGCGGTATTGGTACATCTCCTCCATCACCACGTAAAGGTAGTACCAGTTGTCTTCCACCTGGCCGCGGTCAGCGCTCAGGGGTTGCTCGATGGGGGCGGTGAGGGTGTGACTCAGGGCCTGTTCGTACTGCTGGAATAGCGCGGCAATGATCTCGTCCTTGCCCTTGAAATGGTAATAAAGATTGCCGGGGCTGATGTCCATTTCATTGGCAATATCGATGGTGGTGGTGTCGGCTTCTCCCTCCTCGTTGAACAGCGCGAGGCTTGTGTGGAGAATACGATCCTTCGTTTTCATGTCAGACTAGTGCCCCCATCGCCTGATAAGTGAGCGTCAGGCCTTGCGCTTTCCCGTGGTGGATTTGGCGCGGGTGGTCGCCTTTTTCCTGGTTGCCGCTTTTTTTGTGACCGCTTTCTTTTTGGCCGCGCCCCGGGGTGAGGCCGCGGGGCCGGGTTTTTTCGCAGTGGCCGGTTTGCGTCTCGCGGCTCCCTTCACGACGCCCTGTTCTGCCAGAGCTTTGCTCAGTTTGTCGACCTTTCTGGTCAGTTGATCCACTTTTTTGTGCAGGGCGTTCACGTCCTCGATGCGGGCCGGGCGCTGATTGTGAAAATTTTCACGCACCCGGTTGATACGTTCTTCCACAGAGTTTCTGGCGGCAACCGTGGTTTCCAGGGCTCCCCGGGCGTCGCCTTCCAGTGCCGAGCCCGCTTTTACCAGCTCGCGGAACAGTTTTGGGGGCTCCATGCCGACCTTTTCCAGCCTGCCCTGGGCATCTTCCACGGCCTTGCCGTAGGCGCCCACACCGGCCAACCAGATATTCTTGGCTATTTCACTGGCCTTGTCGGTGACTTTACTCTTTTCATCACTCATACCGTCTGCCCTCCATCTGTTATGGGTTGATTTGGAGATTGCGTACTGCGGTAGACTATTAAACCAGATAATTCAGAAGAGTGCGCTAGACAAAAAAAGGGGCTACAAAGTAGCCCCTAAAAAAACCCCCGACTTGCGGGGATAAGTGGTCCTGGATGGTTCCGCTTAAGCAGCGGCCTTGAAACCTACAGTCTCTTTCAGTTCTTCAAAGCGGGCCTTGGCCTTGTCCAGGCGCTTTTCCAGCTTCTTGCGGTCGGTCAGGCTGTTCAGCTCGAACTTGGGCAGCTCGATATCGTCGAAGCGACCTTTGGCCTTCTTCTCGACTTTTTTGCCGCGCTTAACCAGCTCTTTGTACATCTTGTCAGCTTTCTTGCGACGCTCTTCCAGCTGGTCCTGAATGCTGTTGAATTGGTCCTGTGCCTGGTCAAATGCCTTGCCGTAAAAGCCGAGGCTGGCCAGGAAAGCATTGCGGCCGGCTTCCTGGGCGCGAGCGGCGAAATCGGGAGTTGATTTCTTGCTGCTACGCTTGGCGGCAGGCTTGCGCTTGGTGACGGGCTTGCGCTTGGCGGCAGCAGGCTTGCGCTTGGTGACGGGCTTGGGGGCAGCTTTAGTTGCTGTTGCAGTCTTTGTTTCTTCGGCCATGATTCAACTCCTTAAGTGTTTTTGCATGTGGTGTTTCTCACCAGTTCAGGGCGAGATTACGGGAAATAATTAGAATAAACATACTAAAAATGGGAGAAATAATAGGACTTTCTTCATCCGCTACACCGCGGGACAGCGTATTATCTCAATAAAATTGCCCTGTCCTATGTCATGATCGTATCGTTTATACGGTGTTAAACTCTCTGCCTGCGGATACAGTCAGGCTGGCTGTGCTGTCTGTCGAAAAATATGGAAGGTAAGTAAATGGCTCTGACTTGGGCTCGAAATGGCTTGTGGGCGCTGCTGGTGCTGGTGCTGGGTGGCGCCCTGTCCTATGGTTTATTGGTCGGGAAGTCGGGGCCGGAGCCAGTGGCTCCACCTGTATACGCACCTCCTGCGGTGGATGTGGTCGCCGCCGCCCCGGCACTGCGTTCCCTGCCCGTGGAAACCCAGGGCACCGTGCGTCCTTTGCGGGAAATAAAGTTGGTGAGCCAGGTGGGTGGGCGAGTTGAACTGGTCTCGCCACGATTTGCCGAGGGGGGATTCTTTGGTGCTGGTGAGCAACTGTTGAAAGTTGAAGATATCGACTATCAATTTGTTATCGCCAGGGCACAATCCCAGGTGGCGGCGGCCAGTCAGCGGGTTGCCGAGGAGCAGGGCCGGGTTCTGCAGGCCAGGCGGGAGTGGCGTGACCTGGGCAGTGACCAGGCCAATGCCCTGTTCCTGCGCAAGCCGCAGTTGGCCTCGGCGCAGGCGGCATTGAAGGCCTCCCAGGCCGACCTCGCCGCCGCCAGGCTGGACCTGGACAGGACCTCCATCTCCGCCCCCTTCAATGGGCGCATCAGCGAAAAGTACGTGGATGTGGGTCAGTACATCGCGCCGGGCACGGCCATCGCCACAGTCTATGACACCGATGTCGCGCTGGTGCGCCTGCCATTGACCGGTCGGCAGGTGGCGTTGCTTGAATTGCCCCTCACCTATGACAATGTACCCGCGGCGCAAAGCGGCGGTGCCCCCGTTACCCTGCGCGCGCGCTTCGCCAATAAAATGTGGGAGTGGCAGGGACGGATCGTACGCACCGATGCCAGCATCGATGTAAACAGTCGAGTGGTTTACGCGGTGGCGGAGATCGACAAGCCTTTTGCCCGGGAACAGGGCAGTGAGCGCCCGCCACTGGTTCCCGGTTTGTTCGTTAATGCAACCATCAGCGGCAAGCAATTGACCCAGGTGTCACAGTTACCCCGCTCCGCCCTGCGCAGCGACGGCAGCGTGATGATCGTGGATGCCCGGCAGCGTGCCCAGGTGCGGCAGGTGCAGCTATTGCGGAGCAACGCCAACCAGGTGTGGGTGCAGGGACTGGAGGGCGGTGAGCGGGTGATTGTGCGGGAGCCCACATTGGTGGTGGCCGGCATGGAGGTGTCGGTGAATAATGTGGCGGAACTGGCGGGCGAGGGGCATTAGTCATGGCGGGCTCCATTCGCTGGTTTGTGCACAACCCGATCGCGGCCAACCTGCTGATGATGTTCCTGCTTATCGGTGGCTTGCTGGCAATTCCCGCCCTGGACAAGCAATTCTTTCCCGATTTCGAACTGAATAAGGTCAGTGTGACCATGCCCTATCGCGGGGCCGGGCCCAGTGAAGTCGAGGAGCAGATTTGTGTGCGTATAGAGGAGGCGGTGCACGACCTGAACGGGGTCAAGGAGATACGCTCCACCGCGCGCCAGAGCGTGGGCAGGGTCATTATTGAGGCTGAAACCGGCTACGATATGCAGCGCCTGACGGCGGAGGTAAAGAGTCGGGTCGATGCTATCACCACCTTTCCGGTGGATGCGGAGCGGCCGATCGTGACCGAACTGGCGCATCGTCACCATATGGCGATAGTGACAGTGGCGGGAGATATTGGTGAGCGCCAATTGAAGGAGCTGGGTGAGTTTTTGCGCGACGACCTGGCCTCCCAGCCCCACGTATCGGTGGTGGAGTTGGTCAGCCCCAGGCCCTATGAGGTCTCGGTGGAGGTGTCTGAATACACCCTGCGTCGTTATGGCCTGACCTTTGGCGACGTGGTGCGGGCTATTCGCGGCTCCTCGCTGAACTTACCGGCGGGCGCCATCAAGACCGACCATGGCGATATCCTGCTGCAGACCCGTGGCCAGGCCTACGACCGCTACGATTTCGAAAAGATTCCCCTGCTCAGCACCCGCGAGGGTACCCAGGTCATGCTGGGAGACGTGGCCACGGTGCTCGATGGCTTTGAAGATGTGGATGTGCGCACCCGTTTCAACGGCAAGCCCTCCCACAATCTGCATGTGTTCGTCAGTTCCCACCCCAACACCCTGGCCACCAGCGAAGTGGTGCATGCCTGGGTTGAGCAGGCGCGCAGGCACCTGCCGCCGGGGGTTGAACTGCAGGTGTGGCGGGATTCCGCGGTGCCGTTCAAGGGGCGCATCAATACCCTGGTGAAAAATGGTATAGGCGGGCTGCTTCTTGTGTTTCTGGTGTTGATGCTGTTCCTGCGCCCAATGCTGGCCCTGTGGGTTTGTGCCGGTATCGGGGTGGCCTTCATGGGGACATTTTTCGTACTGCAGTATACCGGGGTGAGCCTGCACATGATGTCGCTGTTCGCCTTCCTGCTGATTCTGGGGATCGTGGTGGATGACGCCATTATCGTGGGCGAGTCCATTTATTCACGGCAGGTGGCCGGGGATGCCGGCACCAAGGGCGCCGTGACCGGGGCACACGGGGTGGTGAAGCCGGTTATGTATGCGGTGATCAGCACCATGATTTTCTTTACTCCCATGCTGTTCATGCCGGGCGATATGGCCAGTGTCGCCTTTTCGATCCCCGTGGTAGTGATTATTGCCCTGGCCTTTTCACTGATGGAGAGCCTGTGGATACTACCGGCCCACCTGGCTCATATGCGGCCACCACAGCCCAGCAGGTATAAGTGGCTGCGCGGCCTGGAGCGGTTTCGCCAGCACTTTGCCACAGGCATGACCGACTTTGCCGCCAGGGTGTACCGGCCTGTCCTGCAGCGCTGCCTGCGGGTCAACTTGCTGGTGTCCGCGTTCTTCCTGGTGGCCCTGCTGATCAGTCTGGGCCTGTACGGTGGCGGCTGGCTGCGCTCGTCCTTCTTCCCCGCTGTCACTTCCGATCATGTGGACGCCGAAATCATCCTGCCCGAGGGGGGTCCCTATGCCCGGACCCTGAGCGTATTACGACAGGTGGAAGCGGCGGCGCTGCAGGTGAAAACCGAATACAACAACAATCCCCGCTACAGTGCCCTGGGACCAGCCATCGGGCATATCGATTCCCGGGGCAGGGAAAACGAGGTGCAGGTGATCATCGAGGTCCGCTCCGATGCCGTCGATACCCGGGAGCTGTCGGAGCGTTGGCGCGAATTGATTGGTGATCTGGGTGCGGTGGAAAATTTTGTGATGGACTACACCATCAACGAGGGAGGCAAGCCCGTAAGGCTGGTGCTGGCGTCCCCTTCCCTGGCAGATCTGCGCGCGGTATCTGCACAATTGCGCCAGGCCCTGGAAGCCTATCCGGGTGTCTACAATGTCAACGATACGCTGCAATCCCCCCGGGAGGAAATCGTTCTCGGCCTGAAACCCGCGGCGGAGAACCTGTCGGTGACCCTGGCCGATCTGGCGCGCCAGGTGCGGGAGGCGTTTTACGGCGCCGAGGCCCAGCGCATACCGCGTACCAAGGAAGATGTGCGGGTGATGGTGCGCTACCCGGAGCGGGAGCGCCTATCGGTGGATAACCTGAGTGATATGCGCGTGCGTACGCCGGCGGGGGACGAGGTGCCATTTGATACGGTGGCAGATCTCCGCTATGAGCCGGGTTACCTGGCCATCGATCGGCTGAACCGCAAGCGCACCGTCGAGGTCAGCGCCGAGGTAGTGGCGGGCGTGTCTGACCCGCGGGCCGTGGTCAATGATATTGTGTCCAATCACCTTCCGGCCTGGCAGGAGCGCTATGCGGGCCTGAGCCTGACGCTGGATGGGGAGCTGGAAGAGGAATCGGAGTTCCTCGATGCCCTGCTCAGATATATGGGCCTGGCCATGCTGGTGATCTACGCCCTGATGGCAATCGCTTTTCGCTCCTACTGGCAGCCCGTCCTGGTGTTGACGGCGGTGCCCTTTGGCATTATGGGCGCTATATTTGGTCACATGATCCTCAACCTTGAGATCAGTATGCTGTCCCTGTTGGGGGTGATCGCCTGTGCGGGTGTGGTGGTAAACGACAACCTGGTGTTGATCGACCGCATCAATCAGTTGCGGGCGGCGGGTCACGGTGTGGTGGAATCGCTGTTGCAGGGGGGCGAAGATCGCTTTCGCCCCATCATCCTGACATCCCTCACCACCTTCGTGGGGCTGCTGCCCATTATGTCGGAGACCAGCATGCAGGCGCAGTTCCTGATTCCCATGGTGACGTCCCTGTCTTTCGGTGTGTTGTTCGCCACGGGTGTCACCCTGTTGCTGGTGCCCTGCCTCTATTTATTTGGCGAGCAGGTCTCCGCCCGATTGCTGCGGCGCCGGCTGTCGTTGTCGGATGCTATTGATGGGGTTTGATGGTGTGCCGGTCCATGCGGCGCGCCCCCTCTGTGAACGGCCGCAAGCTTGTCCACAGAGGGGGCTCCCCGCATGGCCCTACCATTGAATCAATCTCCAGAAATCTTGAATCTTGAAACTTGATCGATGTGAGGTCGGTATCGGTGGAAGGCATGCCGAATCTATTAGGCCATGTTTAGCGGAACAAAAAAGGCTCACTAAAAAGTGGGCCCATTGAAGGTCCGGGTAGGGTATCAGCCGCTTTTCGGTCCGGCAGCCAGAATGGCGTCTGATACATCGAAGTTCTTGATGTTTTCCTCGAACAGGGCGGCCAGCTTGCGCGCCTGCTCGTCGTAGGCGGCATCGCCACCCCAGCCTGCGCGCGGGTTGACGAATTTGGCATCGACACCCGGTATCTCAGTGGGAAAATCCAGGTTGAGGATGTCCAGGTGTTCGATGGGGGCGTTTAGCAGGGCGCCGCTCTGCGCTGCGTGTACCACCGCCCGGGTGACCGGAATGGGGAAGCGTGCGCCGGTGCCGCCGGGTGCGCCTGAGCCGCCGGTCCAACCCGTGTTGACCAGGTAGACCTGGCTGTCGAATTCCTCGATGCGCCTCATCAGCAACTCGGCGTAATCACCGGCGGGCCGCGGCATAAAAGGCGCGCCGAAACAGGTGGAGAAGGTGGGGTGAATGCCCGCTTCCGCGCCCAGTTCAGTGGAGCCCACACGCGCCGTGTAACCACTGAGGAAGTGAAATGCCGCCGCTTCCTTGGACAGGATGGAAATGGGGGGCAGTACGCCAGAGACATCACAGGTCAGGAAGATCACGCACTTGGGCTCGCCCCCGTCATTGGTCTCGGTGCGTTTCTCCACGTGTTCCAGCGGGTAGCAGCAGCGGCCGTTTTCCGTGAGGCTGGTGTCGCAGTAGTCGGCATGGCGCTTGTCGTTCAGTACAACGTTTTCGATAATGGCGCCAAAGCGGATGGCGTCCCAGATGATCGGCTCGTTTTTCTGGCTCAGGTCAATGGTCTTGGCGTAGCAGCCGCCCTCGAGGTTAAATACAGAGCCCTTGGCCCAGCCGTGCTCGTCGTCGCCAATCAGGTAGAGGGCGGGGTCGGCGGACAGGGTGGTTTTGCCGGTACCGGACAGGCCAAAGAACAGGGTGGTGTCGCCGTTATCGCCCACATTGGCACTGCAGTGCATGGGCATGACGTCTTTTTCCGGCAGCAGGAAGTTCTGCACTGAGAACATCGATTTTTTCATCTCGCCGGCATAGCTCATACCTGCCAGCAACACCTTGCGCTGGGCAAAATTGATGATGACGACGCCATCGGAGTTGGTGCCATCGCGCTCGGGGTCACAGACAAAACTGGCAACGTTGAGGATATTCCACTCCGGCTTGCGGCCGGCGTTGAAGGTGTCGGGGCGGATAAACATATTGCGACCAAACAGGGACTGCCAGGCCGTTTCAGTGGTGACTTTCACCGGTAGATAGTGGTCGCTGTGCTCCCCCACGTGCAGGTGCGCGACAAATTTGTCGCCAGCGGCCAGATGGCACTCCACGCGCTCCCACAGGGCATCGAATTTGTCGCCGTCGAAAGGGCGGTTGACGCTGCCCCAGGCGATGCTGTCCTCGGTGCCGGGCTCCTTCACCACGAAACGGTCTGCCGGAGAGCGCCCGGTGCGTTTGCCGGTGGTAACCAGCAGGGCTCCGGTGTCGGACAACACGCCCTCACCACGTTTGAGAGACTCTTCAATAAGCTTGGAGGGCACCAGGTCGGTGTATTCCCGGGCGGTCTGGGTATTTGCGGTCATCGTGTATCCTGTTGTTTGTGGCGCTGTTCCAGCGAGGACAGTGCGCGCCTTCTCTCTACCTATTTGGGGGGCGTAATTATGTCAGAATCGCAGCATTATGCGAAATAGTTTGGCTATAAATTCGGCGAATTGCGTCTAACGTGGCGATCAGTGCAGTGTTACAGACCCTGCGTCGCCCAAAACATCCTCCATATCCTCCCGTGCGAAGCGATACTGCTGGTTGCAGAATTCGCAATCCATGGTAATACTGCCCAATTCATCGAGTAGCTCCTCTATCTCCGCCCGACCCAGTGAAGCCAGTGCAGCCCGGGTTCGCTCCCGGGAGCAGCTACAGCAAAAAGACACTTTGGCCGGCTCGAACAGGCGCACGGGATCCTGGTGGTACAGGCGGTATAGCAATTGTTGCGCGCTGAGCGCCAGTAATTCATCACTTCGTACGGTAGCGGCCAGGGAACAGGCGTGCTCCCACTGCTGCAGCCGCAGCGTATCGTCTTCGGTGATCTGGGTGGGTAATTGTTGCAACAGCAAGCCGGCGGCACGCTCCCCGTCGGCGGCCAGCCAGAAGCGGGTTTTAAGTTGCTCGGACTGTTCGAAGTAGGCATCCAGGCTGTGCGCGAGGGAGTCTTGTACCAGTGGCACGATACCCTGGTAGCGCTGACCATTGTTCGGATCGATGGTGATGGCCAGCTGCCCGTTGGTAAGGAGCTGCTCGTTGCTGTTTGATGTGGCATGCTCCGCACCCCTGGCAATCGCTCGCACCCGCAGTGTGTTGTCGCACTCAACCATCAGCATGGGGAGCTGGCCATCTGAGCGGACCTGTAAAATGAGCTTTCCTTCAAATTTCAGAGTAGTGCTCAGCAGCACAGCAGCTGCCAGGAACTCCCCCAGCAGGCGGCTCACCCCGGGGGCGTACTGGTGAATGGCGATGATGTCCCGGTAGGCTGTATCCAGGTGTACGGTCTCGCCGCGGACATCGACTTGTTCGAACAGGAAGCGCAGGGATTTGTCGTCGTTGTCTGGAGTGGGCGTGTCAGCGGAGTCATTCATGGGGGGGTGCTTAGTCAAGGTGAAAGTGGATATGTCCCGCTGCTTCCGGGCGTTTTATGCCTCGCTCAGTTGGAACCCCACGCCTTTGCAAGACATAAAACCCCCGGAAGCAGCTACCTGCGGCAGCACTCATCAGGCTTAGTATGCCACAGTACACTAACTGTGCGGTGCGGGGTTAATCTTCCCGTGGTTGTGCTGTTAGCACGGTGCGTATATACGGCCAGAACACCGGCAGGGTTCAGTATTTGAGGCCAGTGGCGGGAAATTTCAAGGCCGCCAGAACCTGCCTCGGGTTAGTATTGTTTGTTGTTGCCAGATGCGGTGACGCTACCTGCCCCTTGAGGAGAAAATGATGAGATTCAGCTACCAGATTGGCCTGTGCGACCCCGATCACTACCTGCCATTGGCCAGGGCGGCTGAAGCGGCCGGATACGATGGAATTACTGTACCCGACAGCATCTGTTACCCGCGAGAAGCGAGTTCCAAATATCCCTATAACAAAGATGGCAGCCGGGAATTCCTGGAGAGTGTGCCCTTTGTGGAAAGCCTTATCTCGGTGGCCGCCATGGCTGCGGTGACTGACAAAATACGCTTCGCCACATTTGTCTACAAGCTCGCGGTAAGACAGGCGCCGGTAGTAGCCAAGCAAGTGCAGGGTATTGCGGCACTGTCCGGCAACCGCTTCGATTTCGGCATTGGTATCAGTCCCTGGGAAGAGGATTTCGCAGTCTGTGATGTGCCCTGGGCAAGGCGGGGTAAACGTTTTGACGAGCAGATCGATATTTTGCGCGGCCTGGAGTCCGGTGAGTTCTTTGCTTACGAGGGTGAAATGCACCACATGCCCGCCATCAAGATGAGCCCGGTGCCCACGGCACCGATACCGTTGCTAATTGGTGGCCACGCCGAGCCGGCGCTGAAGCGCGCGGCGCGGCTGGGTGATGGCTGGATGTGCGCTGGCGCTGATATGCAACAACTGGAGGCTTACATCGGGCGCATCAATACCTTGCGCGGGGAATACGGCACTGCCGACAAACCTTTCCGGGTGTTCACCACCGGTCAGGACGCTTTTACCGTGCCCGGTATCGAAAAACTGGAAAGTATTGGTGTAACGGATGTCGTTATCGGCTTTCGCAACGTCTACGAAATGGAACCTGACAAGCCCCTGGATGAGAAGATTGGGATGTTGAACTGGTATGCAGGCGAATTTATTAAGGCCTGATTGCGCCCCCGGGGCTAAAACGTGCGCAGTGCCGTAGCTTGATCTATACTCAAATGCGTAGATTGAGGGAAAGCCATGGCCGAATTCAGGATCACAAAGCCCTATACCATGTCCAGGGAGGAAGTGCGCGAAGCCGCCGAGGGCCTGGCTGAGAGCCTTGAGCGCCAACACGGTGTGCGCTCACGCTGGGAGGGAGACATGGTGCGCATCAGGGGTGCGGGAGTGGATGGCACAATGTCGTTTCACGACGGGCCTGATTGACGTGTGGGTCAGGATGGGTTTGCTGGCTTCAATGTTTGAACCCGTATTGAAAGATGAGGTACAACGCTACCTCGATACCCATGTGACTTGAATCCGCGCCGCTCACCACCGTGTGGCTTGTAAACTTAGTCAAATATTGTCGCCCCTAGCAGCGGGTCGCTGCGCTGCGTCATTTCCGCAAATTCTTCCGCCAGTGCGCTGCTGCGCTGTACGCATTGTTCCCAATAGCGCACGCGATCATCGTGCTTCAGGTTGCTGAAGTCCGAGCGGTCCGGAATCTTGCCGAAGGGCAAATCGGCGATAAACTCCTCGCCGGGGCACAGCAGTACCAGGTTATCCACCTCGTGAATTGCCGCCTGGCGCCAGGGCAGAAACTTGTCGAACCAGCCCGGTATAACACTGGCGCTGAAGTGGGGGTAGAGAATGAGCCCCTCGCCGCGGTACTGACCCAGGTCAAAATGGTAGTCAATAATACCCCCGTCCCAGTACTGGCCGGCGGGTGCTCCGGGAATGTCCCGCTCACCGGTCAGCACGAAGGGTATGGCGCCGCTGGCGTGCAGGACTGCAACCACATTGTCTTCACGCAGTGCGCAGTAGCGGGTGTGGAAATCGTGCAGGGCCAGGCCGGGGTTGGGCTCCGCTCCGCTGTGAAATAACACCCGCTGGAAGTGAAATTTGAGCAGTCGGCGACTGAGCGTGTTGCCCAGGGCCGCGACCCCCATACCCGTGGCCAGCAGGGGGGCGGATGATGACGCGGCAGGTCCGCGACCGCGCGCGGTAATGATATGGGTGCGAATGCGCGCGTTGTTCACCAGGTCGGCAGCGCCATTGTCCCCCAGTACCCGCTCCAGTATGTTGCGGCTGACGTCGCTCACCTCGTGCGCGGTGGGTTTGCTGGCGTAGTGCTGGTAGAGGTAGCCCTGCTCCAGCCGGTCGATGGCGGCAGCGGGGTCGCGCATGGCCAGGCAGGCGTGACGCCAGGAGCCGATGGAGGAGCCCAACACTGACAGCGGTTGCTGGCCGCGCTGCAGGAAGTCGCCGAACAGCAGCCGGTCCAGCTGGCTGAGAATAAACCATTTGGGCCCGCCGGAAGCGCCCAGTAACAGGCTGAACAGATCCGCTGACCAGCCCTCTTCGCCGATGCGCCGGGCCGCCTCTTTTCCCAGGTAGACCTTAAGCGCGCTGGCCATTGCGTACCTGCTTCGGTGATTGGCCGGTCCATTTCTGGTAGGCCCGGCGGAAGTTGGAGGCGTCATTGAAGCCGATCATGTAGGCGATACTGGACAATGGCAGGCGGGTGTTTTGCAGGTAGCGAGTGGCGTGTTCGGCCCTTACCTGATCCAGCAGCTCCTGGTAGGAGCATTTTTCCTCGTCCAGTCTGCGGCGGTAGGTGCGGGGACTGAGGTTGAGCATGTTGGCAAGCTGTGGCATCTGCGGGTACTGGCCCTCAAGCTTACGCAGCAGCCGCAGGGTCTGTTCCGCCACCGAATCCTCCTCTTGCAGGTCCGCCAGCAGGCGGGCGCACTCAGCCTCGTACAGGCTGCGCAGGGCGGGGTTGGAGGAGGGCAGCGGTGTGCTTAACAAATCCCGGTTAAACGTAATACGCCCGCTTGGGCAGTTGAAGTGGACATTCTCCCCGAATATCTCGTAGTAGAGGGCGCTATGGGCCGGCTCAGGGTAGGGCATTTCGATGCGCACGCGCAGCCCGGGCCTGTTCAGCAGGCCGCGCAGGGTGTTGACAATGGCGGCGTACATCAATTCGTAGCTGAACTGCGCCAGCGTGTCCTCGGGGCTACTCACGGTGGTCAGTACGCATTGGTCATCGAGGATTTCAAACTCCAGGTGCAGCGCCGGAGCCAGCAAGTGGTAGTACTTGAGGAACAGGTCCATGATCTGGCCCAGGTCGCGACTGTTCATAAAGGCTTGCCCCAGTACCGCGTGGGCGCTGAGATTGAGGCGCAATCCCAGCTTCAGCCCCAGGGCGTGATCGCCGGTCAGGGCCTGGGCGTTGTTTACCAGTTGCGTGAAGTCCGCATCACTGATGCGGGCGCCGATGTCGGATAGACCGGTCTCGGCCAGGGTGGTGCCCGCCAGTAGTTGCTGACGCGTGCAGCTCTGGCCTTCCACCATATCGATGAGAATCAAAATGTACTGCGCTGGGGTGCTGGCGATTGGCATAACCCTATTTGGCCACAAATGACCGCAATTTGACAAGACTTTACCTTGTTGCCTTTGCCGCCATCACGCATAGTGCCCTATTACGCACACAAATGGAGCAGCACTGATGAAAGTCGAATGGACCGAAAAGACCCCCCGCAAGATCCAGCAATTCGCCGGGGCGGATTACCCCAGGGAAAACCCTGACCTGGAAGACGTGCTGACCAGCGAGGATGTGGACCATATCGCCGAGATTTTCCGGACTCCACTGACCGGGTCTTACAACTGGGATTACCAGATACAGGACGACCGCATCAAGAAACTCTACGACCTGGGTAAACAGCTCAACTGGGACCCCGAGGTCGACATCGACTGGGATCGACCCTGGCCAGAAGAGACCACCCAGCCGGAGATGATGAATCTCCATGAGTACCAGCCCTACCTGGACATGGACGAGAAAACCCGCGCCGAGTTCTGGCTGCACATGAATGCCTGGAGCCTGTCCCAGTTTCTGCACGGGGAACAGGGCGCCCTGCTGGTGGCGTCCCAGCTGTGTTCCTGCGCGCCCACGCTGAACGCCAAACTCTACGCCGGCTCCCAGACCTTCGACGAGGCGCGCCATGTGGAGGTGTTCAACAAATACCTGCAGCAGCGTATTGGCATGATGTACCCGATCAACACCTACCTGAAGAGCATTATCGATAAAATTCTCACCGACGAACGCTGGGACATGAAATTTATCGGCATGCAGATTGTTATCGAAGGCCTGGCCCTGTCAGCCTTTAACACCACCCGGGAGACCACGCCTGACCCGGTTTTGAAGGATGTGGTCTACCTGGTGATCCGGGACGAGGCGCGGCATGTGACTTTCGGTGTAAATTACCTGGAGGACTTCATCAAGACCCTGTCCGACGAGGAGCGGGAAGAGCGCGCCCTGTTCGCCTACGAGGCCTGTGTCATCAGCCGCGAGCGGCTGGTTGCCACCGACGTATTCCTCCACTTCGGCTGGGACGTGGAAGAGGCCCGCAAGCAGGTGCTGGACGGCTTTGTCATGTCTACCTTCCGCAACCTCCTGTTCCAGCGGGTGATTCCCAACCTCAAGCGCATCGGCCTGCTGACTGACAAGATCCGGCCCAAGTTCGAGGAACTGGGGATTCTGGACTACGAGAATCTGGCGCATGACGGGGATATTGACTGGGCCGCCATGGAGCGCCCCCTGGATACGAGTGAAGCGCAGTCCCATGAGCAGAGCATGCTGGCCGCGTTTAACAAGGAGTTCGAGAAGCAGGAGGAGGGCAAGGCCAGTTCTGCCACTTAAGATCATGCAAATCCTGATCGCACTAGCGGAAATATGGCACGATCTTCACGATATTCAGGCGAGCAACTCCTGGGGCCATCGAATTCCAGGCAAAAAAAAGCCGGCTGTGAAGCCGGCTTTTTTTTATTCGCCAAGAACTACGCAGACAGGGCTTTAACCTGGGTGTTGAGGCGGCTCTTGTGTCTGGCGGCCTTGTTCTTGTGAATAATGCCCTTGTCGGCCATGCGGTCGATGATCGGCACAGCGTTGTCATAGGCGGTCTTCGCCTCTGCCGCATTACCGGCGACAACGGCTGCGTTTACTTTTTTGATCACGGTGCGGACCAGTGAGCGCTGGCTGGCGTTTTGACTGCGACGTTTTTCCGCCTGGCGGGCGCGCTTCTTTGCTTGTGGTGAGTTTGCCACTGTGTACTACCTCGATTAGGGTCAAATTCTGGATGCGCGATTATTCACATTAGGCCCCCTGTTGTCAACTACCTTGTCTATGGTCAGTCACTGGTTTGGGCTCTGTCAGCTGATGTATACCCAGCAATTGCACAATATGTGATTCAAACTTGTTTGCAGGGCGTCAAGGCGAGTAGTTTGGATGATTATCATTGGCAAGTTTATGCAACGGCTGGGTATACTAATGGCTATTAGTTATTATTAGCCGATCTGGCCACAGTGGTGCGCGCATCAATGGAAAATCAAGCGGTAAGTACCGATCACACTCCCAGTACAGCGGATCGTATTCTCGATGCGGCGGAGGATCTTTTTGCCGAGAAGGGTTACAGCGCGACCTCCCTGGGTGATGTGGCAGATCGTGTGGGCATTCGTTCCCCCAGCTTGTACAACCACTTCAAAAACAAGGAGGCCCTGTACAGGGCGGTGCTGGAGCGCCTGCTGACTGATTTCTCTGTCCCCATGCAGGAGTTGGACAGCGGCCCGGTGACCTATGAGCGGGTATTTGAGTGGCTGGAGGCTATGGTGCGCCAACACCACGCCAACCCCAACCTTGCGCGCCTGCTGCAGCACGCGGCGCTGTCCGGCGGCCCCCATACCAACGAACTGATTGACCGGTTGTTTCGTCCCATGTTCCAGTCCGGGGCGAAGATTGAGGGAGATGAGATATCCATATTCGGGGATGCGGGCCTGCAACCCTGGGCGGTTATGGCCTTTAACAACCTGGTAATGTCCTATGTCACGATGGCACCTATGTACCGGGATTTACTCGGGCAGGACCCGTTCAGTGACTCGGCGCTGGATCAGCAGCTGAATCTCATCAAATCCCTGCTGCGGGCGGTTTTCGAATACAAAGGGGATTAAACTCCCTCCACATACGGGGCATACACACCCCGATCTATACAAGAGGCCGGGCCTGGACCATGTTGATTTCAGATGCTGTGCATATCTGGCGTGAGTCGGATGGGGACTACCATATAGAGTGGCAGGCGAGCCATCCCGATACGGAGGTGACAGTGGAACCGCTGGCGGCCAGCGGCTCCATCGATGCGCATTACAGTGAAGGCCCGATACCACGCGCCCGTTTGAGCGGCCTGGAGCCGGCCAGTCGCCACTATTTCCGCTTGCGTGACCAGTACGGGACGGAAGTGCTGGCAACCGAGCGCAAGCTTGGCATGCAGGGTACGCCCAATTTTCGGGACTTTGGTGGTTATCGCACCGCCGATGGGCGCCAGGTGAAATGGGGCTTTCTGTTTCGCTCTGGTCAATTATCCAGCCTGAGCGATCAGGATCTTGAACTGCTGGCCAGTCTGGAACTGGACCTGGTCTGTGATTTCAGGCGCCTGGAGGAGCAGGAAAGTGATCCCAGCAGGCTGCCTGAGCAGCGGCGGCCGCGCATAGCAAGCCTGCCGATTACCCCCGGGAGTAACTCGCGATTTTTCGAGGAGGCGGATAATCAACTGGGCGGCCCCGATGCCATGTTCGATTTCATGGTGGAGATCAACCGTGATTTCGCCGAGGCCCAGACTGAAACGTATTCGCGTATGTTCCGCGAGATCCTGGCAGTGGAGAACGCGCGCTTTCTGGTGCACTGTGCCGCGGGTAAGGACCGCACCGGATTCGCGGTGGCTCTTATCCTGCTGGCCCTGGGTGTGCCCAGGGACGTGGTGATGCGGGATTATATGCTGACCGCGCGTTTTTTCGACCCCATGCGGGAGATTGATCGTCTCAAGCGCAAATACGACATGGAGCACATGGATGCACAGTCCATCCTGCCTATGCTGGAAGTGCATGAGGATTATCTGGCAAGAGCGCTGGCTGCGATTGAGCAAAACTACCCGTCGGTCGAGGCTTACCTGGAGCAGGCCCTGGGTGTGGGGCCCGCGGAGCTGGCGGAGTTAAAGCGCCGGTACCTGGCCTGATACCCGGTGGCAGGGGTTTTGGGAGTGCTGAGTAGGGCTGGGTCAGGCCAACCAGATGAGAATCCAGCCGAACAGGGCCAGTCCCAGCGCGCCACCGGCCTTGTCCAGGCGAGCCAGTCCATAGAAATAAGACAGGGGGGGCAGGAACAGGGTGCACAGGCCCCAGGTGTAGTCTTCCTTCCAGGATACGGCGAGTAACGCCACCCAACTCAATAAAAGTGCTGCGGCACCAAACGTCACCATGGTGGCGGTTGCGGCTTCCATAATTCCTCCGGTTTTCGATCGACTTAGATAGCGCAAAAAGATTAGCAGAAACATGGGGTCAAGTCAGCGCCGAATACGCCCTTTTTTGATCTGGCCCGGGGCTTTATCGGTGCGTGCTGCGCGACGCTCCGCCGTAGGGTGGCTACGCCACCGGATGACTCCCGACAATATTTTGGGTATGGTAAGGCGCCCTTGATACAGAGAATGCCGGCTTGACAGATCCCTTTGCAGATATCCGCCCCTACCGGGACGAAGAGGTGGCGCCGGTCCTGGCGCGCCTCCTCGACGACCCGGAGTTTCTCGGCGTTATAGCCAGTTATCGCCTGGGCAAATGGGCGAGGCTTGCGCCGGTCCTGTTGCGGCCTCTGCTGCGGTTTTTACTGAAGCGAGAAGTCCGCGACGTATCGGATGTGCGCGGCATGCAGGTGGTTATCGAACGCTACATGGGCCGGATGATTGAAAGCGCCACCGGGGGCTTTAGTGTGTCCGGGCTGGAGCGACTCGACCCGGTGCGGCCCTACCTGTATATGAGCAATCACCGGGACATCGCCATGGATCCGGCGTTCACCAATTACGCACTGCATCGCAATAACTACGAAACAGTACGTATCGCCATTGGTGACAACCTGCTTAGCAAACCGTGGGTGTCGGACCTGATGCGGCTCAACAAGAGCTTTATCGTCAAGCGCTCTGTGAGCGGCCCCCGGGAGTTGTTGACGGCCTCCAAAAACCTCGCCAATTACATTCAGCACTCCATCTTGCAGGAGAACGCACCGGTCTGGCTCGCCCAGCGCGAGGGTCGCGCCAAAGACGGTATCGATCGCACCGAGCCGGTAATCATCAAGATGCTGTCCATGAGTCGGGACAAGCGGGCACAGGAGTTCGGTGATCACATCCAGGGCCTGGGTATCGTGCCCGTGGCGATCTCCTACGAGCTGGACCCCTGTGATGCACTCAAAGCCAACGAGTTGTACCAGTTGGCGAGTCGGGGCAATTACGAGAAAGGGGAGCAGGAGGACGTTGCCTCTATTGCCCAGGGCATTGCCGGTGAAAAGGGGCGGGTACATGTAAGCTTCGGCACGCCGTTGGGAGCCGGTCTGGATACGCCGGAGGCGGTGGCCGCCGAAGTCGACCGGCAAATCATTTCCGGGTACTGCCTGCACCCCACTAATATGTATGCCTACCGTATGTTGCACGGTGCGGACGCGCCGGTGCCCGACGATTTGTACCTGGAGGACGGCGACTGCGGCCAGGCTGATTTCGAGGCGCGCATCGCGGCTATGCCGGAGGCGCACCGCCCCTACGCCCTGGCTATTTACGCCAACGCGGTGGTGAGCAAGCTGGCCCTTGCCGATGGTTCCTAGTGCCCCAACCACCTGATTGGAGCACTCACCTTGCTGAGCGATGAACTCAAGGACAGTATCCGCGAGGCCTACGGCTCCATCATAGAGCGCAAGTCCCTCACCCCGCGCTGGGGGCAGCGCCAGATGATCGCCGAAATCGCCAATACCCTGTCGAATATTCCGTTGCCCGGGGAGGTCAGCACAGGTCCGCCGGCGGTCTGCGTTATTGAAGCGGGCACGGGTACCGGCAAGACCATCGCCTATGCTGTGGCCGCTATCCCCATGGCCCAGGCCCTGGGTAAGCGCCTGATAGTCGCCACCGCCACCATTGCCCTGCAGGAACAGTTCGTGAACAAGGACTTGCCCGATATTCGCCAGAGCAGCGGCCTTGAATTCAGTTTCGCCCTGGCCAAGGGGCGCCGGCGCTATGTCTGCCTGTCCAAGTTGGACCGCATGATGGCCGAGGGGCAGGGCGAGTCAGGTTTTCTCCCCTTGTATCCCGATGAGATGGGCACACCCTCGGCGGTGGAAGCCCTGCCGGTATACAGCGCCATGCTGGATGCCATGGGGCGGGGGCAGTGGGATGGCGACAGGGATAACTGGCCGGACAGTATTCCCGAGGATATCTGGTACGGGGTGACTACCGACCACAGTCAGTGCAGCGGCCGGCGTTGTCCCAATATCAGTCAGTGCAGCTTTTATCGCGCGCGAGACGAACTGCAAAGTGCCGATATCATCGTTACCAATCACGATCTCACCCTGTCTGACCTGGCCCTGGGTGGTGGTGTCATCCTGCCTCCGCCGGAGGAAAGCATTTACGTTTTTGATGAGGGCCACCATTTGCCCGACAAGGCCCTGTCTCATTTTTCCAGCTTCTGCCGCCTGCACACCACCATCGCGTGGCTGCAGGACAGCAAGAAACTGCTGGCTCAGTCGGCGCCGGTCCTGGCTGGCCTGCAAAGCCTGCAGCGGCCCCTGCAGACCTTGCCGGCGGAGATGGACGAGGCAATCGCCAGCCTGCAGGTGGCTGAGCAGGTGGTGGCGGCGCTGTTTGAAGAATCGGATGTGGATGACAGTCGCGATGACCAGCGGCTGCGTTTCGAACACGGCCTGGTACCGGCAACACTGATGCCCGTGGCGGCGACGCTCACCGGCCATTTCCAGAAGCTTACCAGCGGGCTGTCTCGCATGGAGAACCTGCTGGAAGAGGCGCTGGAAGATGACTGCGCAGGTATGGACAAGGCAGATATAGAAACCTGGCACATCAATGTGGGCGGCATGCTGGGTCGGGCGGAAGGTACCCTGGCCTTGTGGCAGGATTATGCCGTCACCGGTGAGGGTGAGATACCGCCCAAGGCGCGCTGGATTACCCTGCTCAGTAGCGGTGGGCAGTTTGGTTTTGACCTGCGTTGCAGTCCCGTTCTGGCGGCGGACATCCTGCAGGAATGCCTGTGGTCACGCGCCGCCGGTGTGATAGTGACCTCTGCCACGATCACCGCACTGAACTCTTTTGAGCGCTTTATCCTGCACTCGGGCGCGCCGCGGGACGCCAACTACAAGGTGGTGGCCAGCCCCTTCGATTATGCCAACGCCACATTTTGCGTCCCCGCCATGGACTGTGATCCCGGCGACGCCCAGGCGCATACCGAGGCACTGATCGATCAATTTCCAAAGATTCTGGACCCGGCGGAAGGCAGTCTGGTGCTGTTCTCCTCCCGGCGGCAGATGCTGGAGGTGTATCAGGGGCTGAGCGGTGAACTGAGTAGTGAGTCGGGCGGTATTCTCATGCAGGGCGATTATTCCAAACAGGAGATCCTGCGCCGCCACCGGGAGGCGATTGACGCCGGCCGCGGCAGTGTGATCTTCGGTCTCGCCAGTTTCGCCGAAGGTGTGGATTTACCCGGCGATTACTGCCGCCATGTGGTGATAGCCAAAATCCCTTTCGCCGTGCCGGACAGCCCTCTGGAGGCGGCGCTGGCGGAGTGGGTGGAAGCCCAGGGGCGCAATGCCTTTATGGAGATCAGCGTGCCCGATGCCGCCCTGCGACTGCTGCAGGCCAGCGGCAGGTTATTGCGAACCGAACAGGATACCGGGCGAGTCACCCTGATGGACCGGCGCATCATGACCCGGCGTTACGGTAGCGCCATTCTGGATTCGTTGCCCCCGTTCAACCGGCAGTTGGGGTAGGCGTGAGTGCCTGGTCATGATCCCAGGAGGGCTGTTTGGTGCGGATATTTGGAAGGCTGTGGTTACGGCCATGCAACGAGCGCCAATGCTGTATCTTCTTTATCTGGCCGGATAAATAGTATTATCCGGCCATTCTTGATATATTTTGGCCGGATAACCACAGACTGTATTCTTTCACAAAGCCGTACAAACTGAACAAATAGTTGATATTTATAAACCGAATGGACAGTGGAAGATTGAGCCCAATGGCACCTATGGGGTCGGCCCGGGCGGCAGCCAGGTCTTTATTGAGTACGCTTTGCCAGCTTTTGTCCCGGCGCTAATGTGCGAGGTCATTGAGGCGATAAACGCTATAGCGCCAGACCTGGTCAAAATGAGCAATGCCCACACGCACTACGCGAAAATTCATATGGGCATTGCGCATATCCACCCCTTCTGGGATGGCAATGGTCGCATCACTCGCTTACTGGCAAACATCCCATTATTAAAGGCGGGGTTGCCGCCCCTGGTGATTCCCCAGGAACAACGGCGCGGCTATATCCAAACCCTGGCCAATTATCAAATACGCCTCGGACAGTTAAATAAAGGGACCGGGGCGTGGCCGAATTTATTTTTGCTTGAAGAATTCAACCATTTCTGTACCGGCTGCTATGGTTGCACGAGAGAGCTGGTGAATTCGGCTTTCGAGGCGCAGAAAAGGCGAATTTGAACAGCATGTTGTCGCGCAGTAATGGGGTCACCGCAGTAATGGGGTCAGGTCTAGAATCGAAGCATTCGATGGCAAAAAATCACTGTTGGACGCTTCGATTCTAGACCTGACCCCATATCCCCTGGTCTTCTAAATCTTTGCGGCAATCCTGGGAAGCGTGACTATCATCAAACCTGGTGTACTGAGGTATTTGGAGCGGGTGATGGGAATCGAACCCACGTCATCAGCTTGGGAAGCTGAGGTAATGCCTTTATACGACACCCGCGCAAAGCGCATTATCAGTAATAGGGCGCGTTCCCTATCTTGCGTCCAACGCAAGAGTATCCATATCGACCCACCGGGTCAAAACTCCTGGCCTCTTATTTGCTGTTTTCTGGTGATATGATGTTGCCACGGGATAATATACCGGCGCACACAGGGATTTTGACCGGGTTTTACTCCAAAGCCACACCGTCTTCCACGGGGAAAAGGTAAAGCATGCACACCGAGGTCGCTGAAATACTGATCGATATAGAGGGCCAACTGCGGCAGTTGGGGTTGTGGGACAAGATCCCGCCTTCAACCCAGGCCCTGGCTTCGAATGAACCTTTTTGCGTCGATACTTTGACCCTGCCCCAGTGGCTGCAGTTTATCTTTCTGCCCACCTTGTATGACATGATGGAGCGGCAGCAGTTACCCGGCCGCTGCGGTATCGCGCCCATGGCTGAGGAGTTTTTCAAGGGCTCAGGCCTGGCTACCATCGATCTGGTAGAGGCGTTGTCGCGGGTAGATGAACTTCTGTCACATGACCTATAGTAGCGGTCTGAAATTTGACCCCCATGTGAGGACTTCCCCATAGAAAAACTGCTGACTGCACTGGCCGCCCTCACCCTGCTCTGTTTAGGGGGATGCGGTGGCCCCGAGCTCCCTCCCTCGCACACAGAGCCGCTGAGCAGCGAATACTCGGTCGGGCACTCAGGGGATATCGACAGCTTCAAAGACTACCTGCAGCTGGAAGATGAGGTGTTCGCACAACTGGACCAGCTCGTCTACGCGCGCACGGCCACCGGGCCCGAATATGCGCTGGTGCGCTACAGCAAAGGCAGTATCTCGGACCCGGGTCAGCGCCAACCGAACTGGAATCGCAGCTTTGAACTGTCCAGCGCTACACCCGTCGGGGGAATACTGCTGCTGCACGGCATGTCCGATTCTCCCTACAGCCTGCGTGCGCTGGGTGAAACCCTGCACCAGCACGGCTTCCAGGTGCTGGGATTGCGCATGCCCGGCCATGGCACCGCACCCTCCGGTATGACCAGCGTCAGCTGGCAGGATATGTCCGCCGTGGTGCGCATGGGCATGGCACATCTGGCCCAACGCGTGGGTGACAAGCCAATCCATATCATCGGCTATTCCACCGGCGCCGCGCTGGCGCTGGATTTCGCCCTGCAGGCCGAACAGGGCGCGGCAAAACCCGCACCGACCAGCCTGGTATTGATTTCCCCCGCCATCGCCATCAGCCCGGCGGCGGCCCTGGCCAAATGGAAGCGCCGCCTGTCCCTGTTACCGGGCCTGGACAAGTTGGCCTGGCTGGAGATAGCGCCCGAATTCGACCCCTACAAGTACAACTCCTTCGCCACCAATGCCGCAGAACAAGTGCACAGGCTGACCAGCTCTGTGGGGAGTCGCATTGAATCCCGCTCCAATCCCGACAAGCTGCTGCCACCCATCCTGGTGTTGAAATCCACCGTGGATGCCACGGTATCGACCACCGCTGTGGTCGACCGATTGCTGCTGTTGCTCGCCCCCAATCGTCACGAAATGGTGCTGTTTGACATCAATCGCTTCGCTGCAACCTCCAGTTTGCTGGTGGACGACCCGGGGCCATTAACTAACCGGCTGATCGCCGAAGACGCGCTCCCCTTCGGCCTGACCCTGGTAGCGAACACCGACCCGGATAGCCGGTCTGTCAGCGCACAGTACAAGGCGCCCTTTTCAGGCGAAATATCGCGCAGCGAACCACTGGGGCTGGCATGGCCAAACGGCGTTTTCTCACTGTCCCATGTGGCATTGCCGTTCCCCCCGGATGATCCGCTATACGGAAGGTATGCCCCTGCAGACAAGAACGAGCTATTTCTGGGGCAGCAGGCCGTGCAGGGTGAGCGCGGCCTGCTGAAGATTTCTGGTGACTTCCTGCTGCGCCTGCGCCACAACCCCTTCTATGATTATCTTGAACAAAGAGTGCTGGATTGGGTTGATCCGGGCGGGGAATAGAAAGACCTGATCTCACCAACCGTTAACGCGGCACTGTCAGTGCCACGCGCAGGCATTGATTCAGTCCAGAAATTCAATAGCGCCAGTCGACATATCGTAGACAGCCCCTGCGATCGCGACGTCGCCCTGTCGCTCCATCTCCTTGATTATCGGACTGCGCTTGCGAATATCATCCATGCTGATCTGAATATTGCGCTCGGTAACCAGGCGTACAAATTCGGAATTTGCGCTGGTCTTGTCCCCTTTGTAGGAGGCCAGAGAATCTATCGCCGGTTTGATGTTCTCAAGCATCTCGGTGATATTACCCAGTTCGACGCCATCGATTGCCGCTTTTACGGCGCCACAGTCCGAATGCCCCATCACCAGGATGAGTTTGGCACCGGACACCCGGGTCGCAAACTCCATGCTGCCCAATATATCTGTGTTTTCGAAATTGCCCGCTACGCGCGCGACAAAAATGTCACCAATGCCGCGATCAAATACATCCTCCACCGGGATTCTTGAGTCAACACAGGAGAGGATTATGGCCTTGGGGAACTGCCCATTGGCTGCTTTACGAACCTGAGCCGAGTGATCCCGATGGGTGACGGTACCCGCCAGGAAGCGTTTATTGCCCTGTTTCAGGGCTGTTAAAACGTCATTCGGCGTAAGAGCAGCTTGCTCTTCCTGGGTCAGAACGCGTTCTACCAAAGGTGTGCTGTTCTGGGCGAGTGCAGTACTGGCAGCCAGGATAAGGGCCAGAATTGTATAGAATGTACGCATTGTTTTTCTACCGGAGCTGTGACTTTGACATATCCTCGCTAAATCCGGTTAGATAATCTTGAATAAGTTCTGAAACTTCTTTGAATTATGCTGTCTGGCAAAGCGTGTGAGCTTCACGCAGGTCCGCCGTGTCAAATCCCTCGGTAAAGCGCCCGAGAGCCCTTTCCAGTTGCTTCCCGGCATCCACTGCCAGGCCGGTGTCGCGATGCAGCCTGACGAGGCTATTAGCGGCGCGCAACTCCAGGGATAATGCAGACTGCTCGCCGGCAACCGCCAGGGCAGTGCGGAAACACTGCTCTGCCTTTTCATGGTCCTCTTCCAGGCGCAGCAACTCACCCTTGAGTCGCCATGCCTCTGCTTCCAGCACTCGCTCCCCGCCTTGCGCTATCCGCAGTGCCTCATCAATCGCCTCAAGGCCGTCAGCGATAGCCCCGGTCACCAGGCAGGCCTCGGCCAGTGTGATGTACATCAGCGGGAAGAATAGGCCATGCCCTGCCGCTCGCGCCTTATCGATGCCTCGCCTTATACCGGCAATTGCAGCCCTTGCATCACCCGACCGCAGGAGCAGCCAGTTGCGGGCGGAGACGGGTCGGGAGTAGGGGTATTCGACGCAATACCTGGCCATACAGGCATCGAGAGCGGCCGCCAGCGGCCGCGCCGCCTCCACGTCGCCGCAAAAGTGCTCTGCAGACAGGGCCACATCCAGCCCATTCACCAGAACTTGGGGAAAGCCAATAGATTCGGAGCGCGTCAGGGCGATTTGTGCACGGCGCCGCGCCTCATCCGGTTTCCCCAGTAGCCAGGCGGAAATCGTGGAATAGCCCAGCGATAAGACCGCGGGATCATGGCCAAACAGGCGTGTCGGCTCGCGCAAATCCGCATCACTCAGCAGGTCGATGCTGCGCCCGAACTGCTCCTCTGCCAACTTGAGTTGACCTTTTACCAGGGCACTCACGCCGGCGGCGAGTGGTTCGTGTGATAACAGTACGGGGTCATTGAGGTGCTTGCCGACTTCTCTGGCTCTGCTAATGATCATGTCAGCCGCCGGGATATCACCTCGCAGGATAGTGCCGCCGCATTGTAGCGCCAGTATTTGTATTTCGCTGGAGTCTTCCTGCAGGTGCTCGCACAGTTTAAGCGCCCGCTGCAAATTGTCTTGCTGCTCTGTCGCGGTATAAGCCACCGCCGTGATCAACACACGCATCAAGCGCAAGCGGAGTTCCAGCTCGCGTGCCTCGTTCTCAGTGTTTTGCGCTAATGTGGCAACCTGCCCCAGAGCCCGGTTCAGGTAAGCAAGGGCTTCGCCAGCCGCCGCCCGCTGGTGTGCCTGGTCTGCGGCCAGCTGCAGATAGGCGATAGCACGCTCCGGTTCCCTGCCCAGTTCAAAATGCAGGGCGAGTTCCGCTGCAACCTCTCTCTCCCGTCGCGGTAGCCCAACTCAATAGCTATCGCTGCCCGTCGATGCAGTTGCTGGCGCCTGGCGGGGGAGAGACTGTTGTATAGCATTCGTCGATAAACATCGTGTACAAACTGGTAACCCCGGCCGATGTTACTGTCGGCCCACTCAACAGGGTTGGCCAGCACCAGGAATTGCTGATGCTGTGCCAATCGGTCACAGGCCAACTCCACCGCGTCCGTTTCCAGCCCCAGCATTGCCGCTACTGCCTGTGCTGGAAAGTCGGTGCCCACGACACTGGCTGTTTCAAGCAGCGACACTTCCACCGCAGACGCTTGTTGCAGCTGCAATTCGATAATGTCTTTCAGGCTATTGGGAATTTCTACGCGGATCGTTTCAATTGGCGCTGTGACTTGCCATACACCCCCCTGCTGACTGAGCAATTGGTGCGCCACCAGGTAATCCGCCAGGGTAACCATAAACAAGGGATTGCCATCACTAGCCTGGTGCACCAGCGAAGTGAGCTCAGCCAGCGCAGACATGCCTGGAAAACGCGTCGCCAGCAATTCGCCCACCGTCTCTGCATCGAGCAATTCCAGCGCCAATTCAGCGGCCCTGCGATGCTGAACGAGGGATAATTTGAGCGGGCGCACCGGGGCGTCGAGCACGGCGGCGTCAACGGGCCGATAACTCGCCACCACCAGCAATCGCGCTAATTCCTCCCTGCGCGCCATGGCATCAAGCAGGTCGATGGTCGCTTTATCGCACCAGTGCAGATCCTCCAGCCACAGTATCAGTGGCGTATCGACCGCCAGTGTTTCGAGGAAAACACAGAATTCTCGCAGCATCCGGGCAGGGCTTGAGCCGATCAATTCGGCGTCATAGACGTGATCGGGGGGCAGCAGCCAGGGCATCTGCAGCAGCCACAGGGGCGCGTACCGTCGCAGCAGTTTCTTTACCCGGTCTCCCATCGGTCCACGGGCCAGGCGATCCAGGGCTTCGAGGATCGGTAGGTAGGCCTCGCCCTCGCCGCGTTGGTCAATACAACGACCCCAGCCGATCAGGGGTGCTGTACCGTTTCCGCGCGCGGGCAGCGTATTGAGAAACTCCTGAACCAGGCGGGTTTTACCGATGCCGGGTTCCCCGGTCACGAAGCAGAACTGGCGTTGGCCGGCAGCGGCCAAATCCAGCAGCTCCTGCAGGCGCGCAATCTCCTGATTGCGCCCGAACAGTTGTTGCGGGCCGGGGGCGGAAGCGTTCGATTGCGGCGAATTATCGTGCTCCTGCGAGCCGGCAATAAAACGAAAACCACGGCGATGGACAGTTTCGATATAGCGCGGTGACCGGGCATCGTCTCCCAGGGCTTTGCGCAATTCCCGCACGGCCTGATTCAGGCTGGCATCGGTTACGACACTGCCGGCCCATACGGCCCCCATCAGTTCATCCTTTGTCAGCAGTTGTCCTGGTCGCTGGGCCATGTACTTGAGTAATTCCCCAACTCTTGGGGCGCAAGTCTATGGTGCGGCCGTTCAGCGCCAGGCGCTGGGTACGCAAATCGAGTCGCAGTCCTGCAACTTCGATAAATCCTTTTTGTACGATCGCGTCCAACTCAGCTTCACTTTCTATTGATGGGCGTTGTAAGCCGAATTTTAGCACTGATTGAGGAATTTCAGGGAAAATTCAAAACTCCTTCAAGATTCGCAGGTGGCAATTGGTAAGTATGCAATGCACAAACTATTTATTCGGGCAGGCCGCACAGGAAATTAATCTCAACACTGCCCTGGCTGCTGGAGCAAAAGCAATAAGTGAGCGCAATATTCCTGCATACTTGCGCTGAGGGTCAATGATCACTATGTAGCCATGAACCAGGGCAGTAGAATCGCATAATGAAAATACAAATACCGCCTGCGACTATCTTTGCTGCAATCGGCATCATCCTCATTGCCGGTCTTATCCCCATGGCCGGGGCGGCGCCACCGGCCACGTCGCCAAAGACCATCGTTGACATACATGTCCACGTTGCCGGGCTGGGCTATGGTGATAGCGGATGCTTCATCAATGAAAGCATGCGCGAAAATTTCCGCTTTCCCTTCTACCTCTGGGCCATGGGTGTCACCGAGGATGAGCTTAAAGAACACGGTGACCGCCTGTTGTTTCGACAACTCAGCGACAAGATCGCCGCCTCGGACAGTGTCAGCCACGCGGTCACCCTCGCCATGGACGGTTATGTCACTGACAGCGGCGAACTTGATCTCCTAAAAACACAGATTTTTGTCCCCAACGACTTCGTTGCGCGCGAAGTGGCCCAGTACGACAACCTGTTATTTGGTGCCAGCATCAACCCCAACAGGGTCGATGCGGTCAAACGCCTGCGCGGTGCGCACGCCGCCGGCGCCGTGCTGGTCAAATGGATTCCCTCTATCATGAATATCGACCCGGCCAACCCGAAGTATACGCCTTTCTACCGGGCTATGGCTGAGTTGCAGATACCCCTGCTGACCCACACGGGCATGGAAAAATCGTTTGCCGGTGCCAGTGATGAATTGGCTGATCCTCACCGGCTACGTCTGCCCCTTGAGCTGGGCGTCACCGTCATCGCGGCGCATATCGCCACCACCGGTGAGAGCGAGGGCCAGGACAACTTTGAACGTATCCTGCCCATGTTTGCCGAGTACCCCAATCTCTATACCGATATATCCAGTCTTACCCAACTCAACAAACTGGGTTACCTGGCCCGGGCACTGCAAGTCGAGGGTCTCACCGAACGCATGATCTACGGCACCGACTGGCCTCTGCAGTTCTCCCCGCTGGTATCGCCCTGGTACCACGTCAACCACATCGGTGCCGGGAAAGCCCAGGAAGTCAGTGAAATTGAAAACCTGTGGGACCGCGACGTGGCTTTGAAAAGCGCTTTTGGTGTTCCTGATACGGTATTCGAACGCGCTGGTGAGTTATTGAAGATCACCCCGGTAAAACAGCCGGGTCCCGGTGTTGATTCAGTTATTTCAAAGAAGATTCAGAACTCCTTCAAGACTCGCGGACAGTAATTGGTGAGTATGTCGTGCACAAACCAATCATCCGCGCAGGCCGCGGAAGGGATTGATGTTAATAATGCACTGGTTGCTGGAGCATAAACAATGATCAAGGACCCTATGCCGGTAACCGAACCCGGCAGTGAGGAACGCCTGCCCAGCCGACGCACCTTTCTGTTGCGCTTTAGCGACGCTACGCAGCCGGAGGCGGGCGTTTACCGCGGCCGGGTCGAGCATATTGGCACGGGAAGAACAGCTCGTTTCACTTCCCTGCAGGAGGCCACTGATTTTGCAGGGGAAATCATGGCTGAAGAAGATTTCAGCGCAGATAACCGTTCTCAATAAAGGGCTCAACTATGAAACAGGCTTATCTGACTAAAATTAGTGTAGGAAGGACTCTATGATCATTCAGCGCACGTTGGCCATCTGCAGTTCGGTTCTGATTCTCGGCCTGGGCAGCCAGTCTTCTTTTTCTTCTCCTTATGAGGTCTCGGTTACCGCCGATGACCTCAAAATCGGGGAGAAGGCTGTGGAAGTAAAGTCGGACCGTGTCTACTCCCCTTATGTGGGGCGCGATTACCCTGACCAGGTGCTGTTTGGTGATATGCACTTTCACACCGATCTGTCCTTCGATGCAGGGCTGGTCGGAACCTCCCTCGATGCCCACGATGGCTTTAAAGTAGCGCGTGGTGAAAAGGTGATCTCGAACAGTGGCCAGCCGATACAGCTCATCCGCCCACTGGATTTTCTGGTCATCACGGACCATGCTGAATTGCTGGGACTGGCGCCCGCGATCCATGAATCAAGCCCGATCCTGCTCAACGACCCCTGGGGCAAGTGGGTACATGAGCGGTTTAACGCCGGGTCAGAGGGTCGCATGGAGGTCTTTGCGAACATTATTCAGAAAGCCACTGTACAGGGAATCAACCCGTTCAGTTCGGACGAGCTGGTCCACTCGATCTGGCAGCGTTTTATCAAGGTCGCCGAGCAGTACAACGAGCCAGGACGATTCACCGCGATGACCGGCTTTGAATGGACCTACACTCCCCAGGGTGACAATCTGCACCGCGTGGTGATTTTTGCGGACGGTGCCGATAAGACCAGCCAGACCGTGCCTTTCTCGTTTTTCGACGGCAGCCGCCCGGAGCAGCTCTGGGATTACCTGGCCGGTTATGAGCAGAAAACGGGCGGGCGGGCCGTCGCCATTCCCCACAACGGCAACCTGAGCAACGGCCTGATGTTTTCCGACAAGATGGTCGATGGCAAGCCGATGACCCGCGCCTACGCACGGAAGCGAATCCGCTGGGAGCCCCTGCATGAAATGAGCCAGATCAAGGGTGACGAGGAGACCCATCCACTGCTCTCTCCAAAAGACGAGTTTGCCGATTTTGAGACCTGGGATGTCAGTAATCTGGGCGGTTCTGCGGCCAAGTCAGCGGGGATGCTGCAGTACGAGTATGCCCGTTCGGCCCTCAAACTGGGTCTGAAACTAGGCAGGGAACTCGGCGTCAATCCCTACAAATTTGGTATGAACGCCTCCACCGATACCCACACGGCCCTGCCCACCACCCGCGAGGAAAACTACTTCGGTAAATACCAGCACACGGAACCGTCGCCGGAACGCCACAACCGCGAGGTGGTACCCGCGGACGACCCGGCGCTCAGGATTATGACCTCGCAGGAGTCTGCTGCAGGCCTCACCGCCGTGTGGTCGCGGGAGAACACCCGGGCGGCGATTTTTGACTCCCTGGCGCGCAAAGAGGTGTATGCCACCACCGGCACGCGGATCCGGGTGCGGGTGTTCGCCGGCTGGGATTTCGAGCCCGAGGAGATTTCGCGCCATGACTTCACCGAGCGCGGCTACTCGGGCGGTGTGCCCATGGGCGGCGACCTGGCCGATGCTCCGAAGGGCGGGGCGCCGCGCTTCATGATCCGCGCCCTGCGTGATCCGGACGGCGCCAACCTCGACCGGGTGCAGGTCATCAAGGGCTGGATAGACAAGAAGGGTGAGACCCATGAGCGCGTCTACGATGTGGCTGTGTCCGGCGATCGCAAGATCGGTGTGGATGGCCGGGCCCGCAAGCCGGTGGGCAGCACGGTGGATATCGAGAAAGCGACCTATACCAATACTATCGGGAAAGCGGTGCTGGCGGCCCACTGGGAGGATCCGGAATTCGATCCAGAGCAGGATGCCTTCTACTATGTGCGGGTGCTGGAGATTCCAACACCGCGCTGGACCACCTTTGACGCAGCATTTTTCGATATAGACCGGCCGGACAATGTGCCAGCCACGGTGCAGGATCGCGCCTATACCTCACCGATCTGGTATTCGGCGAACTAGAGGAATTCATTGGAGTTTGTGACGAGAGTAGATGTGCGCCATTTCAGGTGATTCAAGTAAAACTATGATGGAGATTGGTATGAAAAAATCCAACGGTAAAAGCTCAGTCAGGTCTGGCCGTATTACCGGCGCAGTGGCGCTGTTGTTGTCATCCTTGCTGGTAGTTATCGCCCCCGCAGCGCTGGCCGAGGAGAAGGCCGCCGCGGAGCCGGAGCGCAGCTTTGACAATCTGGTGATGGTCGAGGATGCCGCGGTCAATATGGCCTACATCGACCCGGATGCGGATTTCAGCGTGTTCAAGCGGGTAGCCATTCTCGAGCCATTTGTCGCCTTCCGCAGCAACTGGCAGCGAGACCAGAACCGCAGCCGGTCGCGCAATATCCGCGCCCGTGACATGGAGAGGATCAAGCGGGACGTCGCCACACAGTTCGAGCGGGTGTTCACCGAGCGGCTGGAAGCTGCCGGCTACGAGGTAGTGGACGTGGCGGGCGATGACGTGCTGGTGCTGCGCCCGGCCATCATCGATCTGGATATTACCGCGCCCGATACCCGTACGGCGGGGCGGTCCCGCACTTTCACCGCCTCGACCGGTGCGGCCACGCTGTACATCCAGCTGTTTGATTCCTTCAGTGGCGACATCATTGGCCGCGCCGCAGACAGGCAAGCGGTGCGCAGGGGCGGCGGGCAAATCAGCTGGAGCAACAGCGTGACCAACAATGCCGATGCCCGGCGCATGTTCGGCCGCTGGGCCGATACGCTGATCGCGTTCCTGGATAAGCATTACAAGTAAGACCATGCGTACGGGCGCGAATTTCCTGACGCATTGTTTGCTGGTGTTGGTGCTCGGCATTTCGCTCACAAGTTGCGCGGCGCTGCCTGAAGACTATCCGCGCACCAACTCGACGGCATTTCAGGATTACCTGGAGACGAGTGTCGGCCAATTGTTCGAGGCGGCGGCGGTGCAGCATCCGGACAAGTCCGGATTTGCCATCATTCGCTACGGGCGCCAGGCCTTCACGGCCCGCATCGCACTTACCGCGCTGGCCGAGAAGAGCCTGGATGTGCAGTACTATATCTGGGAGGAGGACGCCACCGGCCGTATCCTGGCGGAGCGTGTTATGCGGGCGGCGGACCGGGGGGTACGGGTCCGGATACTGGTGGATGATATCAACCTGGCGGGCTGGGATGCACGCATGGCCTCCATGGATGCGCATCCGAATATCGAGATCCGCATTTTCAATCCCTTTGCCCATCGCGACAGGCACGCTTTCGATTTTCTCACCGATCTGAACCGCATCAATCACCGCATGCACAACAAGCTCATGGTTATGGACAATGCCCTGGCGATCGTCGGCGGACGCAACATCGGCGACCATTATTTTGGCGTTGCCACCGATGCCAACTTCCGCGACCTGGATATCGCCGCCGCGGGGCCGGTGGTGCGGGATACCTCCAGGGTGTTCGATCACTTCTGGAACGGTGACTGGGCGGTACCGATTGCCGCACTGGTGAAGCGGCCTTACACCGAGGCCGATCTGAAGGTATTTCAGGAAACCGTGCACCAGCGGATTGCCGAAGAAAATTACCCGTATCCGCTGGATCAGGATGTCGATGATCTCAGGTCCGAGCTGGCTTCGATACGTGACCAGTTCATCTGGGCGCCGGGCCGGATTGTCTGGGATGACCCGGCTGCTCTCACCGAAGGTATCACCGAAGGCGTCATGATCCAGACTTTATTCAGCAAGGCGAGATTCAAGCTGCACAGCGAGCTGCTCATGGAGTCAGCCTATTTTGTCACACAGGACAAAGCCTTTGCGCGGTGAAAACGCTGACGGAGCGCGGCGTCAGGGTCCGGTTACTCACCAACTCGCTGGCCTCCAACGACGTGGTGGCGGCCCACGCCGGCCACGCCAAGCGCCGCAAACAACTCATAGAGAACGGGATGGAACTGTACGAACTGCGTCCCGATGCCGGTGTGATCAAGCAGAGGGCCGTTTCGGGTGAATCTAAAGCGGCACTGCACACCAAGGCAACCGTGTTCGATCGCGAATCGGTGTTTATCGGCAGTTTCAATCTCGATCCACGCTCGGCCAGCATCAACACCGAGGCGGGCCTTTATGTCGAAAGTCCTGAACTGGCTGAGCAAGTGGCTGCCTACATGGACGAGGGTGTGCAGCCGCAGAACAGTTACCGGGTGCTGCTGGATGCGGACGGGGATCTCGTGTGGATAACCGAAACAGACGGCCGGGAGGTCCGCTATAATAAGGAGCCGGAGACCAGCTTCGGGCAGCGCTTCATGTCGGGCTTCATCCAGTTGTTGCCGGTTGAACATCAGTTATGAACCGGCTCGCTGAGGCCCCGGTCGAAGTGTTAGGGTTTTTATTGTCCCAGCAGATATCCCGGCGGGGCGACTCGCCAGAAGTTATAGGAATGCAACTATGAAAACTACCTACCTTACCGTCCTGGCTCTGGTCATGACGGCCCTGTCCGTAGCAACATCAGCGGCGCAAACCGGGCATTTCCACCCCAAAGGCAAGATGCCATCCGAGCACACGCTGAAGGTGCTGGCGGCGGCGCGCGCCACCCTGCCACTCTCTGATAAGCGGGATTTTGCCGAGAAAGAAAAGGGTTTTATCGCCGCCCCCGAGTCCTGGCAGATCATGGCGAACGCCGGCAACGTGGCCTGGGACATGGAGCGCTACAAGTTCTTCCTGGAGGGTGTGGACTTTCCAGCGTCCACGCCTCATTGCAGCGCCAGGGTACGCTGAATATGAACTTCGGGCTTTACGAGGTGATGCCCGGTGTCTATCAGGTACGCGGCTTCGATCTGGCCAACATATCCTTCGTCAAGGGCGACACCGGCTGGATCGTTTTCGATCCGCTCACCTCCGAGGAGACCGCGCGCGCAGCGCTGGAACTGGTCGACAAACACCTGGGCAAGCGGCCGATAAAGGCCGTAGTCTACTCCCATTCACACGGTGATCACTGCGTGCGCGGCATCGTTGACGAGGCGGATGTGCGGGCCGGTAAGGTCCAGATTATTGCACCCCGTAACTTCATGGCGCATGCCATTTCCGAGAATGTCTATGCCGGCAATGCCATGAACCGGCGGCTGTTCTACCAGTACGGCATCCTCCTGCCCGCCAGTCCTACGCCACGCGGGCCAGGGCCTGGCGCAGAACGTCGCCATCGGCAACCTCACGCTCATCGCGCCGACCATCGTGATCGAGGATGATTTCGAAGAGCTCACGATAGACGGCGTCAAGATGGTCTTCCAGAACACGCCGAACACCGAGGCGCCCTCTAACATGAATACCTGGTTCCCGGATATGAAGTTGCTGTGGACGGCGGAGAACGTGACCGGGGTGTTCCACAATATTTACACCCTGCGTGGTGCCCCCGTACGCGACGCACTGCGCTGGTCAAAGTATATCAATGAGACGCTGCAGCTCTGGGGCAAACAGGCCCAGGTGATGTTCGCCTCGCACCACTGGCCGCGCTGGGGCAACGAGCGTATCCAGGAAGTCCTGCGTGGCCAGCGTGACCTCTACGCCAATATCAACAACCAGGTGCTGCACCTGGCGAATCAGGGTGTCACCATCAACCAGATCCACAACGTTTATGAGACGCCCAGCGGCATTGCCAACAGCTGGTTCAACCGTGATTACCACGGCTCCGCGAAGCACAACAGCCGCGGCGTCATCAACCGCTTTCTCGGCTACTGGGATGCCAATCCGGCCACTCTGATCCCACTGTCGCCCGCAGACTCGGCGCCACTTTACGTGGAGATGATGCAAAGAAGATCATGGCCAAAGGTCAGGAGCTGTATGACGCAGGTGAGTATTTCCAGGCCCAGGAAATACTCAACAAGCGTCATACAGCTCCTGACCTTTGGCCATGATCTTCCTTGCCCCCCCCATCATCTCCACCTAAAGTGGCGCCGAGGCTGCGGGCGACAGTGGGATCAGC
>PVMK01130643.1_pt1 | contig 79118 bp, 71 predicted proteins | sample 1853481 | NCBI WGS metagenome assembly PVMK01 (sample SAMN08533507, study PRJNA380276) | Marine sediment metagenome, whole genome shotgun sequencing project.
TTTGGCCCTGGCGCACCGGGAATGCCACGCAGAACTCAAACAGCACATGGCCTCAAAGGGTGGTTATATTCTGCACATGGGCGGTACCTGTGAAGGCGATGCGGCTCTGTCGGAGAATCTGCAAACCTACCTGGGCCAAAAACAAGCCCCCGACACCCAACAGGTGCTCAGCCCCTGGGTGTCGGCTGACCTGCTGGTGGGTTGGATTCTGGAAGCGAACAGTGCCTCTGATGGATTTGGGTTCCCGTTTGATCACCCGCACCTTGAATTCTATCAGCGACTGCGCGAAGCGTATCCCGCACTGAAAGCGCTCAAAGCAAAAGGGGTATCGGCATTGCCGTTGCCTGTTTTACACCGAGTCCTGACGGACTCGGCACTGAAAAAACTGGTCGCCAGAATCGAGCAGAAAATAGTCATTTTTAATCAGTTAAGAGAAGCGATGAGGATTGCTCGCCCGGGCAGCGACCAGGGGCTCAACGACGAAGGTGACGGTGATATCAAAACGATAGAAAGTCGCGTCAAAGCGTTTCGCTACTCACAGACGATACAGACCTTGTCGGCAAGCGACATCAGTTACCAAAAAATGGTGAAACAGATCGACAAGTATTGGGGCAAACTCTTTGCCGACCCGATTCAGGTCGATACGCCTGCAGGCAGGGTGACGATCCAGCCACAACGAACCAACAATCTGATGGAGCAGTCGTTTCGTTTTCTCAAACGCGATGGGCGAAAGAGGAATGGGCAAAAGGCGTTGGGCAAAGTATTGACGGCAATGCTTGCCGATACACCGCTGGTACGCAATCTCGACAACCCGGACTATATGACGATTCTGCTGAAGGGAAAAGACAGTCTGGCCGCACGGTTTGCGGACATCGACATCCAGCAGGTCCGCCGGGACGAACAGGAAAACAGTAACCGATTCCGAAAATACCCCAAAAACATGCGCCGATTGTTCCGGGTACCGCATTTACCCCGCAAAATCATGAAACTGGCATCAATGTGAGACTATTGCGTACCAATCCAACCGTTGTTTGGGCTCATAGTCCCGCGCAGGCGGGAACCAAGTAAAATCAAAGGCTTACTGGATTCCCGCCTGCGCGGGGACGACAAATACAGGCGTTTCCGGGCGCGCACTAACTAGTTCGTATCCTATTGTTTTTTAGACATAATAATCTTGCCCCTTCGAAAACCGGGTTGTGCCTTCAAAACCTGATAATGGAGAACATGCGCCGTGCATGCCCACGCTCTCCAGAGCGATGTAGCCTTGGATCTGACCCGGCTAATCCGATAGTATTAGCGTTTTTTCACTCACAGGAAACTTACACATGGCCACTCGAAAATCTATTGCTGCAATTGCATTAACAGAGCGTCAATCTGGAAATTGACGACTGAGCATAACGTCAGCCGGGCTTGGAAACAGATGCGTGAACGAGCAAGTAGGCTATTTTCATACAAATTCGCAGCCCCGGTAATTCTCACCCTGGGAGTATTCGCCATGTTCGCCACACTGCAGCGCCAACTAATCTATTTTCCCAGCAAGGCGGGGGAACAGGATTTGCTGCCACAGGCCGCGCGAATCGGCGTACGGGTCTGGCGTGATGAGAATGGCTCGGCCATCGGCTGGCGACCGGCCGTGGAACGCAGCGCTCTCAAGCGTATGCTGGTATTCCACGGCAACGCAGGCTACGCCCTGGACCGTGCGTATTTCGTGTCGGGCCTGCAGGCGCTGGGGGATGAGTGGGACGTGTTCCTCTTCGAATACCCCGGTTACGGTGCAAGGAAAGGCAGGCCGTCTGCAGCCACCTTCAAGACCGCTGCCGCCCAGGCTCTGGAGTCGTTAATGAGGGCTGACGCACGACCGATCTTTCTCATCGGGGAGTCTCTCGGCAGCGGCGTCGCTAGCTTTCTGGCGGGCACTTTCCCGGAACAGGTGGCCGGACTGTTGCTGGTCACGCCCTTCTCGAGTCTGGCCGACCTTGCGGCACACCATTACCCCTTTCTGCCTGTTCGCACCCTGTTGAGCGAGCGCTATGATTCGGTGGAGGCACTGTCGCGTTACCACGGTCCAGTGGCCTTCCTGCTCGCCGGGCACGACGAGGTGGTACCGACCAAGCTCAGCCGACAACTATACGATAGTTACACTGGGCCCAAATGGTTGCGGGTCGAAGCTGGTGCCGGTCACAATTCGCTGTCCTACAACCCCGGGGCCGCCTGGTGGAGCGAGGTTACGAAGTTCCTGACTTCCCATCAGGGCAAAAAGGGCCAACTACCCCCCAAGCTCGCCCTTTAACGCGGTTGGATAGCTGCGCGAATTGCCACTGCGCATCGTGAGCTACCATCCAGGATATCTTAGACCGGTTGACCCCTTTCGGGAAAAGCAGACAATAACCAGCTACTCGCAAAACTCAAATCGTATGTACCCTGTGGTAGGCTAATTGTTCAGCCATCTGAAGTAATCTCATGCACACTATAGTTTTTATTGTTTACGCTGGCATAGTTGCGGTCACATCGCTATACCCAGGCGGTAGCCAGGGCGTGGAGCATCTCGATAAAGTCGTTCACCTACTTGTGTATTACATATTCGCAGTGCTCGGTTACCGCCTGTTAGCCAACAAGCGGCACTACCTTTATATGTGCCTTGGCATCGTCGCCTACAGTGGCTTAATCGAATTGGGCCAGTCCTATATCCCCGGCAGGGAAATGTCGGCGTTCGACCTGTTGGCCAATATCGTGGGCGTTGCGCTGGGCGCATTGGTGGTGAATCGCAGGCGATAAAATCCGCTATATGGGAAACGAATCACACATTCTGCGGATGCCTCCGGACCAGTGGCCAGATCCAGTCAACCGTACCTTCAAACTCGACAACCGTGATCAGGTCTGCCCGGAAATTCTGGGTACCCTCTATAAAGGCCCACCCTGACGATTCTGTAGGTGCTCTGAACCAGCTCTCACATTTTTCCAACCGGCATATTGCATCACTACAACAGCAGATAGTGCAAGTAGTTGCCCTTCTGCAAATAGCGCCCATGCCGTCTGCAGGGAAGCGGAAATAAGAGCGAGGCCCCGGGTTATGTCCACAACCAGCCACCCCAGTTCGGCCCCAGCTCGAAGTTCGGTTTCAAAAATCCCTTCCACTTCTTCAACTTACTGCTATTGTCACTTCAAGGGTTTTGGTATCAAGATAGTGGTTGCCGGCTGTCGGCCATCAATTGATCCAGTGCTATTTGTGCTTCTTTGGGAGCTTCAATATCACAGTTTTCTATCATCTCACAGTCATCGCGCACCATGTCAGCAATCGAGACCGGGTAATGCCTGCAATCCTGAGGACGGTCCTGGTAAATACGACAACCATACTTGATCGGCCCCGAGCCAGGACGTCCTGGCAGCACTTCCAGCCAGGGGCAGCACGTCAGTTGCTCCCCACTAACAGGGTCCATCCAAATTTTTCCATTGACGGCATATTCAGCTATAGCAGGATTAAATATCTCCCAGCTCTCGATTTCTTCAGCGGTAGTAGATAAACCACCATCACTGTACTGAAGACAACATTTACCGCACTGGTTACATTCTTTCATGGCGTAGATTACTGCCCCGGTGAAAACAACGCTGGCCGGGGCATCCAAAAGGAATAGTTAGCCGGCACGCAGGTTACCACCACCTGAACGTGCTCTTAACCCGCCATTGCGATTACCACGAGCGCCGGCCTTGCCCGCGCCTGCCCCGGCTCGGCCTCTGCCTCGTGCGCCATTCCCGCGATTGCCGGCGTTGTTGCGGCCACCACCGCCGCGACCGTTGACAATAGGCTCGGCTTTGATGCTGGGGTCGATGTCGTAGCCAGGTAGATTGATCTTCTCTATATCTGTACCAAGCAGTTTTTCAATATCCCGAAGGAGCTTTAGTTCATCAACGCACACCAGCGACACTGCGTGGCCTTCCTGACCTGCTCGTGCGGTTCGCCCGATGCGATGCACATAATCCTCAGGTACATTCGGTAGTTCAAAATTCACCACGTGGGGCAGTTTGTCGATGTCGATACCGCGGGCCGCAATATCTGTAGCGACCAGAACTCTGACCACACCTGCCTTAAAATTCGCGAGTGCTTTGGTTCTGGCGCCCTGCGACTTATTACCGTGGATCGCGGCTGATGTAATACCATCTTTGCCAAGCTGCTCTGCCAGTTTGTTGGCGCCGTGCTTTGTGCGTGTAAACACCAGGACCTGCTGCCACTCTTCCTCGCCAATCTTGTGTGATAGCAGCTCGCGCTTCCGCTTTTTATCAACGGGATAAACGATCTGGCTTACCAGTTCAACAGCGGTATTTTCTGGTGTGGCCTGTATTTCCGTAGGTTGCTGCAGAAATTCCGATGCCAGCGTCTTGATTTCCCGTGAAAAGGTGGCTGAGAACAGCAGCGTTTGACGCTGCTTGGGAATGACATTCAATATTTTGCGAATATCGCGGATGAAGCCCATATCGAGCATTCGGTCCGCTTCGTCCAGAACAAGTATTTCTATTCTGGACAGGTCAATACTTCGCTGCTGTACGTGATCAAGCAGGCGACCGGGTGTGGCCACGACGATATCTACACCCTTGATAAGCTTTTGTTTTTGGGGGTTGATACTGACCCCACCAAAAATTACCGCTGAGCGAAATGGCAGATACTGTCCATAGTCCCGGACACTTTCATGCACCTGGGCCGCCAACTCCCGGGTTGGGGTTAGTACCAGTACTTTGGGATGACGTTTGTGGCCTTCAGCGTGTTTGTTTTGCAGACGCTGCAGCACAGGCAGGGTAAAACCAGCGGTTTTACCTGTGCCCGTTTGAGCTCCGGCCAATACGTCTTTACCTTCGAGGACGAGGGGTATGGCTTGTTGCTGGATCGGGGTAGCTTCATCGTAACCCTGTTTTTCGACCGCGCGCAGAAGTTCGGCCGAGAGGCCGAGATCTTTAAATAACATGTGTGTCTTGCTCCTGATTCTCTCTGTATGAGAGCGCCTGACCAGAATGCGAAATAGTAAAGATGTACTCGCGAATGGCTCGGTCCAGGCTTGGAATTCATAATGGCATCAGCCGCCACAGGCTGTGACGGTGATGTGAGGCGCAGACCGAAGTGCGCCAGAACGTGGGGCACTATACCAGCGCCTGAGGTAAAAGATAGGGCTTTGCGTCCTTTCGGTACTAATGCAGTAAACTGTGCGCCGTCAACCCCTGCCCCTCCTGAATACTGGATCGTATTGATTTACTTGACTATTTTCAGCCACCGGTAAAGGATGGCAAACCCGTCGCCAGATGACCCACCCCACCACCGGCGTCGAGTCCGTCGAGTGTATTGGGGCTTGCTACCCTGAGGAACCAGTTCCTTTTTGGCTATAAAAAGCCAGCCGCCGCATGAGCGACGTCAGCCTATGAGTAACGTATACTGCTCCCCTGCCAGTGACTTTTGCGGCAGGAGTGCTTTAAATTGTCTGCTTCGAAACGGTGAATTCGAATGTGGAAAAGTAATAATGATTCACCATAATTTTAGAGAGAGTAATATGAGTAAAGGTACAGTTAAGTGGTTCAATGCAGACAAAGGTTTTGGTTTCATTACGCCTGAAGACGGTAGCAAAGACCTGTTTGTTCACCATTCTGAAATCCAAATGGGCGGCGGTTATGCCACTCTGAATGACGGCCAGGCTGTTGAGTTTGAAGTGGGCCAAGGCCAAAAAGGTCCCTGCGCGAACAAGGTCGTTCCGCTCTAAGCAAGGATGTAACATCGGCAGTGGTTACCAATGTGGAACCACTGCTGTAGAGCGCCTTGACCGCAAGAATAGTCTGACAGGTATCTATCGATCGCAGCCTATCGGTTCATCACCGGTGGCGGTTGGCTGCGGATCTTGTACCCCTTCCTCCTTCGCCTTGAGTTTTTGTTGTCGCTTTTCTTCTTTCTTCTTTTTCTTGGCCAACTCCCGCTGGCGTTTTTCATATGAATAGTTTGGTTTGGCCATTGGCAACTCCTTTCGGCATCTTCAGCTGTAACGCCATAGCATAAGCCATTTTCATTTGCACGATGCATTTTTTTTTGGAAACGCTGTCAGACCACAATTATCCACAGCAGATCCAGGCAGCGGGCACCCAATCTGTCGACCCAGGACCGCGCACTACTCGGCTTCTGGTCACTCTTCTTGAATCCACGCCGGATAGCCATGGACAGGTTCACCACAGACCAGTAGGCTTACAGGCGGATACTAATGTAGTGAACCTTTCCCTTCTATAGGGGTAGGGCAATACTGGCAATATCGCTGGCCTCGGCCAGGTCGGGCACGTCGAGGAAGTCATCCGCTTCGAAAGCGGGGTGGGGATAGCTGTAATAGCCCTGACCGGTATGCACGCCCAGCTTGCCATGGTCGATGAAATTTTCCTTGAGGTAGCGAGCATTTTTGAGCATCTGCTCGTCATTGTTTTGTTCGCCCCAGTGACTGAAAATATTGTATAGGGTGGTCATCCCCACCACGTCCATAATGCCGCAGGGACCCATAGCGCAGCCCCGATTCATAATCATATAAGTACGGTCGACATACTCCGGGGTAGAGACTCCATTGGTAACCAGGGTCTGGGCGGCGTTCGCCACGGGCACCAGCATGGTGTTCAGCACATAGCCATTCTGCTCCTTCTGAACAACTATTTGACATCAGACGGAGAGGTATTAACACGCCAGTCATCCCTGGCGTTCGACACCAATCTGGTCGATGGCCAGGTTGTGATTGAAGACGGACTACAATCTGAGGGCGAATGGCAGCTTATTGCCATTGCCGATGGATTGTTTACATTGCGACACATCAAGTCCGATGCTTACCTATCCGCAACGGAAACAATGACGGACGAGCCCAGCGCCGCCAACATTGCCCTCGTGGAACAGGCTGGTTGCGCAGTTTTCCCTGAACTGTCCGTTGATGCCACTGGGAAGATCACCAAAACGGAGTTTGGCGATGGCTCGGTATTTGGCTTCGTTGATACACATTCACACCTATTAGCGAACTTCGCCTTCGGTGGCAGTGGAGTATTCCATGGGGCACCGTTCCATCGCCTTGGCGTAGAGCATGCCCTGGAGGACTGCGACCTGGTACATGGAGAAGAGGGCCGCAAGGACCTCCTGGGGGGGCTACAGGACGGTGATATAACCGACTTTGTAACAGCTCTTATCGCCGGTGAACTGCCGCAGAAAAACCACGATACCGAGGGGTATCCGGATTTCACGGCCTGGCCAGACGCTCATCGCAGCGCCACTCACCAGGTGCAGTATTACAAGTGGGTGGAGCGCGCATGGCTCAGTGGTTTACGCCTGCTGGTGCAGCATGCCTACAGTAATGAGGTGCAGTGCCAGCTTGTCGTGGGCATAGGTGCACAGCCGAGACGATTCGACTGCAATGATATGGTAGCGGTGGATCGCATTATTGAAGAAACCTATGCGCTTGAGCGCTATATAGACGCACTCTCCGGAGGCCCGGGCCAGGGCTGGTTCCGGATTGTATTCAGCCCCGAACAGGCGCGCAAGGAAATCAAAGCAGGTAAACTGGCCGTAGTGTTGGGGATTGAGACGCCTGACCTTTTCGACTGTTTCCTGGTGCCCTTTGGTGATTTCAGTAAATGCACTGAGGCCGACGTAGTTGCCAAGCTGGACCAGTACTATGACAAAGGTGTGCGTGTACTATTCCCTGTGCATAAGTATGACAACGCCTTTTCTGCCGGTGACGGTCACCGTGGAATTATCGAACTCGGGAATTTTTTACACACGGGTCACTACGCCAATTTTGTACAGTGCAGCGAAGATTTGTTGAGCTTCCCTGGTGGCTTCGACAAGGGCGGTGCTACCTTCGCAGCGTTCACCCAACCTCGGGAAATTTTCGACGCCCAACCACCGTTCGATATGAGCAATTTCCCGGCCGACCCCATCGGCACTATACTGGCCAACGTGGGCCTGTTTATCGGTGGATCACTCGAGGGCGAATACTGCCAGAATCACGGTCTTACCGATTTGGGTGAGTTCCTTATGGCTGAGATGATGAAACGCGGCATGGTTATCGAAGTCGACCACTTTCCCAGGAAAAGCTATCAGCGCGCCTACGAGATATTACTTGAAAATGACTATCCTGCAGTGGGGACACACGGGCGCAACAACAATGGCCTACTCTACCAGTTAGGCGGTATGTCAAAGAGCAACTTCGGCCGGTGTCGTTCGCCGGGTAAAACTGCCACCATGGACGATAAATTTCAGGAGCGGATTGCGCTAATGCGTGAAAACGACGCATTTCCTGCAGAAGGATTCGGCTTCGACTTGAACGGTTTTGCTGGCTCTCCAGGGCCCAGGTTCGGAGAAAACAGCGTTTGCAGCGATGTACAAATCGACGAAGGCATCACCTACCCTTTCACCTCTTACGCCGGAGATGTCACCCTGGAGCAACCCGTTGTGGGTAATCGCACTCTTGATTTCAATACCGAGGGAATGGTTCACCTGGGGCTTGTCGCCGAACTGATTGAAGATGTCAGGCGCGATGGAGTCACCGATGAGGAACTCGAACCCCTATTCAAGTCAGCCGAGGGCTATCTGAGAATGTGGGAGAAATCTGAGGCGCGCGGTACCGGACTAGGTAAATAGAGAATGTCCGTGGGTCACAACGGACTGTTATGCCAGCATATGACAGGTGTGGGTATGGATTTCTTACTCTTCAGCGGAACCATTCTGTATAAGTAATTTTTTAGATGTCGCGAAGGATGATGAGCCAATGAAACCTCGTATCAGCATGATTACTTTGGGTGTACGTGATCTCGAAAAGTCTGTGGCGTTCTACGACAAGGGACTCGGGTTCCCTCGTATGGAATCTTCCCCAGAAGTTGCTTTCTTTACGCTTAACGGCACTTGGCTCGGCCTATATGGCCGCGACGCACTAGCTGGTGATGCGACTGTATCTGCCAAAGGTCACGGATTTGAGTCGTTTACACTTGCTCACAATGTTGAGTCCGAGACGGAAGTTGATGAGGTAATAAACCAAGCAGTTAAAGCCGGTGCTACCCTCGTTAAGAAGCCGCAGAAAGTATTTTGGGGCGGTTACAGTGGCTACTTTAAAGACCCCGATGGTCACCTCTGGGAGGTAGCGCATAATCCACTGTTTTGGGTTGGGCCAAGTGACGACTAACAAGCGCATGCAATTGAATTGGCCTTCAGTTCTTCCTTCAGTACCTTGCCTGTAGCTCCGGTGGGCAAGGGTTCGTTGCGAATCCATATTCTAGCTGGCACCTTGTAGGCGGCCAGGCTGTTAGCGACGAACTGCTGCAGTTCCTGTTCAGATACCGTATCATCTGGAGCAATCTGAACGACCGCGCCGACACGTTCACCCAATACCTCGTCGGGCAGACCGAAGACACTGGCCAATATTACTGCCCGATGCCCAGATAGCGCAATTTCCACTTCTGCGCAGTAGATATTTTCCCCACCACGAATAATCATATCCTTAAGGCGGTCAACGATATAAATAAATCCCTCTTCGTCGATCTTGCCCACATCACCGGTATGGAACCAGCCGTCGGTAAAAGACGCCGCGGTCGCTTCCGGGTTTTGCCAATAACCCTTCACCACATTGGGGCCACGCACCCACAGCTCGCCCAGCTCTGAGCTGGCAAGTTGTTCTCCCGCTTCATTAACCACCTTAACATCACACACCGGGGCCGGGGGTCCGACGCTGTCCGGTTTGTCGGCATAGTCCTGTCTGCTATTAGTCGCTATTCCCGCCGAGGTCTCCGTAATTCCCCATCCATTGGAAGCTCCCACCGCCGGCATAGCGACCTTGATTCTGCGTAGCAGGTCCGGCGGCGCCGGCGCGCCACCGTAACCAATATTTGTTACCCCGGACAGGTCCCGCTGCTCGATTTCGTTAGCGTCCAGCAGTTGCCTGACCATGACCGGCACGCCACTGAATATATTAATATGTTCCTGCTCGATCAGCCGCAGTGCGACTACCGGGTCCCACTTGTGCATCATCACCAACTTGCCGCCATTGCTCAGCATACCCAGCATCATGCCGTGGCAGCCGGTAACGTGAAACAAGGGGACGGTCAGCAACGCCACTCGCGGCGCCTTCTTCAGCGCGATTAAATCAAGCAGGCTGCTGCCGCTACGCAATATGCCCTGCACCCCGGTATAGGGCATGGTGAGGGCGGCACTGCAAAAATTCCGTTGTGTGCCCAGTGTCCCCTTGGGAAATCCGGTAGTGCCCGAAGTGTAAAACAAGGTCGCATCGTCTTCGGGGCTTATCGCTACTACAGGCAGCTTCAAACCGACAGCGGCTCCCTGCCAAAGTATTTCGATAGCGTGCACTCCCTCCGGGACAGTCTCGCAACGCACGGAAATCGTATGCTGCAACGGCAGCTCCGACTCTATACGCTGCAGGCGCTCCAGCCTCTGTGCATCGGCAAAAATAAGCCTGCTGCCGGAGTCTTTCAAGCCGTACTCCAGTTCATCGCTGGTCCACCAGGCGTTCAGCGGTACCACTATGGCACCCGCTGCGGCAGCTGCCCAGAAGGCGATAGACCACTCCGGATAATTGCGCATCGCAATCGCCACTCGATCTCCCTTTTTAATATCGAATTGGTCGATCAGATGATGCGCCACTGCCGCCACCCGCCGATAGTGTTCCGCAAAGCTGAGACACTCATCCTGATACACGATATAGTCCGTGTCGCCGTATTCCAGGCTGCCCTCAAGCAGTGCCGCCATGGAGGGTGCTGCATTTTTCCAGCTGCGAATGCAGCGACCATCAACTTCGACTTGCTCTATCTCGAAAGGTAAACCGGGTGAGGTTAGTAGCGCTCTTATTTCTTCGATTGACGGCCGGGAAACCAGTTTCGGAAATCGTTTGCCAAATTCCGATTTGATTAAAAATCTCAGCAATTTAAGCGATGATTTCATTGTATCCCTTTTGTTATTTGTATCATCAAGCTGATCACGGCACCCTCGCCTCATCGGTTGCCCTTCCCGGTTGTTGATTGAGTCTCGCTTTTGCCTTGCACAGCAGCAGGTAGCTGCTCCATCTCAGTCATCGCATCCACCATCGCGTCCGCCAGCCTGTCGATATCCGGCACGGCCTTCTTGCATCCCATCAAGGATATATTCAGGTTGCCGGCATAGCTCCAGACCGTGATATTGAGGCCACAGGCCTCCACCAGCGGGCCCATGGAATAGAGGTCGACCAGGGTTCCGTAGTTACCGGACAGGCGCTCACGGGGACCTGTTACATTGGAAATGATGACATTGGTCAGGGGTTTAAAATCCGCCCGGTCCGCTTTGCGTTGCCGTTGTTTGCGCCTGGTTTTCCACAGGGAAAAAATCGGCGGCAAAAAGTGCATTAGTTGCACGAAGGTATCTTTCCCCATGACCTGCAACTCCTGCTTGGCCACCTGCGTGGACTGCTGGATCGCGCGAAATCGCTGCTGCGGGTCGGCGATATTGGTCCACAGGCAGGTAGGGAGGTAGGTCGTGCGGTTACCCGACTCCCTCATTTCTCCGGGCTCATCGGCGGATACAGGGATCGCAGTAGCCAGTGGCTCGTCAGGCAGATCATTATGAAACTGCAGATAATCGCGCAGTGCCGCCGCCGCCAGCGCCAGGATCATATCGTTCACAGTGCCACCGAGCTTATGGGCCAATCGCTTCACATCCGCCAGCGGCAGTTGCCTTCTGGTAAAGCTGCGCCGGGCGGACAGCACGTGGTTCAGACGGGTGCGGGGTGGTGGATGGGTAAGCCACTTCACAGTCGGCGAACCGACATCACGGTTAAAAGCCAGTAGGCGCCTTGCGGTGTGCCACATGGTAGCGATAAAGACGGGAAAAGCGCGCATATCGTATTTCAGATGGTCGGTCATCGCATCCCACACCAAGCGACGACCGCTGGGCAGGGGTTTTGGCTGCCAGGCGGCCATGTGTGTAGCCGGCGATACCAGGTCGGCCTGGTATTCAAACACGTGGCTCAGATAACGCACCGTCGCCGCACCATCGGCCAGACAGTGATGTATCTTGTGTACGATGGCGACCTGACCGTTCGCCAGGCCGGTCAGCATCCATAACTCCCACAGCGGGCGCTGCCGGTCCAGCCGGTGGCACATGATCTGGGAGATCATCTGATTCAGTTCCTCCTCTCCCCCCGGTGTCGGCAACGCCGCGCGGTAGATGTGCGAGTCCAGGTCAAAATCCGGGTCGTCGACTATCACCGGGTGGTGCAGGTTAAAGGGTACAAACATCACTCTCTGGCGCAACATGGGCATCACATCCAGTGTCGCTTCAAGGCGTTCGCGCAGCGTGTCGTAGTCAGTTTCATCGAAGGCCGATTCAATTATCTGGATCTTCAGCGTGTGCATCAACACCGTGGGGGTTTCGGTGTAAAGAAAACTGGCGTCTTGTCCTGACAGTCTTTGCATGACCCGCCCTCGTAATTACTGTAATCGCCCGGCGCCAGGCAGGCCCGAGACCAGATCCGGATGTTGTCTCCACAAATACTGCGCTATGGCGCCACCCATGGAATCACCCACGGCGATTACCGGGCCGGTATCCAGTTCCCGCAGCAATACCGCCATATGGTCAGCGGCGCGGAACGGCCGGCCACGATTATCCAGCAATACCAACCCGGCGGTGTGTTGATAGACCCTGGCAGTCTCACCGCCGACAAACAGCACATCCTGCCTGGTCAATTGTCTTAACTCGGACATCGCTCTCTCCCACAGTCAATTTTTCGAAAGCTCACACCACCGTCTGAAAATCCCCTAACCTCATACTAATCCTGAATCATAAAAGGCTGCCCCGCTACCGGAAGCGGTAGACAATGCTTGTTATAAATCAAGGAACGGCCAAATAAGTGCGATCCCCAGGCGTTGCCAGCGAGATTGAACAACAAATTGTGCAGGCGCCGGCGAAGGATCCCACACGCAGGCGATAAGTAAGGTTCTGACTATCGTTTACCGGGCCATCACCCCCAAACCAAGTGCAGCTCGACCCGGTGGATTGCATGGCCCGACTGGCGACCCCAAGGCCTTGCAGGGCATCATTAGCGTCGAGTCGCCAGGTTCGTCGGCTATCACTGGAGTTTGTTTCTGCCCCCCTGCTTCCCATACTCGTATCAACATCCACAAGCATATCTGCCCGCGAATTCCGAGGGGGTTTCTTACAGGCCGGCCTCATCCATTGCTGATAATATCGGGCGGGTGTCCGGGGTTGCTTAGATGTATTGTTCGCCGGGTTATCCAAGCGGGGGGAGTTAAGTTATCAGTACTCCTTGCGGTGAAGCCGGTTGGCATTTGCAGTTTATGTGGCTATCTTGTAGGAACACATTTTAACCCAGAGTCGTCATGTCCCTGATTATAGCCATGAGCCTGTTCGCACTTTCCATGTCGGTTTCTCCCGGCCCGGTGAACCTGGTGACCTTTTCCTCGGGATTGAATTACGGCTTCCTGCCATCCCTGCCCTTTGTGGCGGGGGCGGCGGTAGGTTTTACTCTACTGCTGGTTGTCGTCGGGCTTGGTTTGGGAGAGATCATCGCACTGAGCCCCGTGTTGATGCAGGTGCTGGCTTACGCCGGTACCGCTTTTATATGCTACATGGGCTACAAAATTGCCACCGCGCACCCGGAATTGCCAGGGGCGCCCGAGCGCCAACCGCACTTCTTCCAGGGAGTGGCTCTGCAGTGGCTCAATCCCAAGGCATGGATAGCGAGTCTTTCGGGAGTTTCCGCCTTCGAGGCCACGCTGGGCAATGGGCTTTTTGTCTTCGCCAGCCTGTATCTGGTGATCTGCTTCTTCTCAGTGGCCGTGTGGGCTTTTGCTGGCGCCAGGGTCAGTGAGCTATTGCGCGACAGAAGCAACTTGCAGTGGTGTAATCGCGTCATGGGTGGACTACTCATTATCGTTGCCATCTATCTTCTTTACCTGCATATCTAAGCCCCCTGATGTGCCTGACTACGGGTCTGCCACTTGTCTGACAATTATCCCGCAATACGCCATGAATCCTCATCCAACCCCGTGGATGGGCACACCGTGCCAGTGCCGCATTTTGGCGTAGTTTTGGATATGGATCAGTGGAAGTCCCTGGCCAGTAAATTAGCAACAGCCGGTATCGAATTCGTTATAGAGCCCCATATTCGGTTCGAGGGACAACCGGGAGAGCAGGCCACGATGTTTTTCATGGATCCCAGCGGGAATCCACTGGAATTCAAGGCATTTCAGGACGTCAAAAGGCAATTATTTGAAACTTGAATCAGATCAAAGCGCTCCAGAAGACAATAAAACAGGCGCAGATAGGCGCTAGCTCTCAACAGGGAGGAGTCAGACGCTCTATTTATGACACGTCAAATTAACTCCTGCGTGCCGAGGAAATTTGACCACCAGCCTCAGGCGACCGATTGAATTCGCAGCCAGTAGGCCGCCATTCGTTAGAGCCTGTTAGACGGCGGGCGTGTCTTAGATTTGAATAATGCACGCGGGCTATCAAGCTCCTCGCCTCTCACCTGCACAGTGCCAGCAGAAATCGAATGTGGCTGGGCTAACACTGCCGCACTGCTCGCAATTCCAGTCGTCTTCCTGAATCGCGGCGTGATATTTCTCAAGTAGCTGCGTCGCCCTCTCGAAGTCCCTGTCCCTCGCAACCCAAAGCTCAGGCCAGGCATCAATCGGCGCCAGTTCACCTATCGCCCCCGACGCATACTCATTGCGCAATATGCATTGTATACCCGCAAGCTCAATCGAGCTCCGCGCCTGAGCTACCACGATACTATTAGGATGGGTGTAGACCAGCTTCATACAAAAGAGTCCCTGGGATTCTACCGCTTACGCCCTACTGGTCGCTGATCTGGCGGATGCAAGTGGCGTGTTTGTTCATGGCTCGCTGATTGAGGATAGCTAGTGCATTTCAACCAGGCAGTGAGAGCAGAGCAGCGTAGCCCTGGGCTGTCCCCAAATCCTCCACCACAGCCAGCAGTTTGGCCACCCGGTCGGAAAACACATTGTGGGAGCTGGAGACCTCTACGGCTGCGCCCAACGAAAACGCCCTTAGCAGCGCGATCGCCGGCGAGACTTCCTTGACCACGTAGTTCACCCGATATTTGTCCAATTCAGCTTGTCCAGCCGCGTAGGTAATGGCGTCCTCCATGGTACCAAGTTCATCGATCAGGCCGAGCTCCAGGGCTTTGGGTGCCAGCCAGACGCGACCGCCGGCAATAGAGCGAATGTACTCGGGATCTTTCCCACGACTCTTTGCTACCTGGCCAATGAAGCGCTGGTAGGCGCTGCTGGCCCAGCGGGCAAAAATTGCATCGAGTTTTTCATTCACACCCTGGTAAACCCCCCATCCGACGTGCTCACTTGTGGTCACGCCGTCAAAATTAACGCCGATATATTCGAACACGTTCTCCAGCGTTGGGAAGGCAATGGCAACGCCAATGGAGCCGGTGATCGTAGTCGGCTCTGCGAATATTGTATCCGCGGGCGTGCTGATCCAAACGCCGCCCGATGCAGCCACGTCTCCCATTGATACGACCACGGGAATGCCCTTGGCCTTCGCTGCGGCCAGTTCATCGCGGATAATATCGCTGGCAATAATCGAGCCACCGGGGCTATTCACCCGCAATACGATGGCCCGGGTTGAGTCGTCCTCGTGAGCCTTGCGAATCAGTGGAGCGACGTCATCGGAGCCCGCAACGCCCGGCCCCATCCTGCCCTGCTGTATAACCCCTTCAACAAAAACAATGGCCACCGCATCCTCCGCATCGTCATTCTCCGGCTCCAGTTGATTAAAGTAAGCATTCCAGCCAATATGCGGGTAGGTCTCCCGCGAGTCGTCCTCGTCTTCGGATTTCCCAAAGCGTTCAATCATCAGGGAACGCAGTTCCGGGAATGTGCGGGTGCCGCTGATCATGCCCTGCGCCTGAGCGTAGGCCAGCCCATCGTAAGCGCCCTCGTTAATAATGGGCACGCTGTAATCATCCGCCAGCTCCTGAAACTGCCGTGGATCGAGACCTCGAGCCTCGGCCATTCTCAGTTTCAGCACTGTCCAGATCGGACCGTAAATCGCCTCCCGTTGCAAGCGATCGGCATCCGACATTTCAGTACGGGTTAGCCCTTCCACCGCCGACTTGTAATCGCCCTGGCTGTAATTATGGATGGTGATTTTCAACTTGTCGGTCAGCTCCCGGGTGTAGTTCCGATAACCCCCAATCCCGTTGATTGCCAGGGCACCCGAGGGGTGTACGTAGATTTCATCGGCCTGTGCAGCCATGAGGTAGGCGCTGGTGCCCAAGACTTCGCTGTAAGCAATCACCGGCTTGCCCGCCTCGCGCAGAGCGGCGAGCTCCCTGGCAATATGCAGCGCGGTACTGGGGCCTGAAAAATCGGTTTTGCTGAAGTCCAAAAGCACGCCAGCCAGTTTTTCATCGGCGGCCGCTGCGCGTATCAGACGAATCAGATCTCTCGCCTGAATCTGTTTCTCTGAAGGTATATTGAATGGAAAGCCAAACTCAGAGGGAAACACCTCCTGATCCTGTACGATGCCTTCGGGATTGAGGATAAGCACCTTGCCGGCCGGATCGACCTTGCCAGGCACCTTGGACAGCAGGTATATCGCCCCACCCAAGATGTAGATCAACAGGAACAGGGTGAACAGGTTAACTGTCCAGACGCGTATTGCAGCCAAGACAGTGCCCAACCTGGCAAAAAAGTTCTTCATGATTCGCTCCGGTAAGTCATTACAACCGGCCCAGTATAGCGATAATTGCGTGGAAATTTTATCTCATTCGTCGTTCAACCTACCGCACCAGTCATATGATTATGCCAAGCATGTCGGCTATGCGTTACACGGCCGGAGCCTGCAGTCGTGGCCGCCATGACTGTGGAGTTTACGCACTTGCTCTTGCAGCACATCAGGATTGGAAGAATCCAGGCCGATTAGTGTTTCCTGAAAGGCAGAAGTAGCAGGCCCGGCAATAGCAACTTATCTTCCCTGCGAAATTCGTCCAGACCCACTGTCATTTCCTCATGGCCTTTTTTCGGCTGCGGGCAGTAGGTTCTGAACAGATAGTCCCACCAGGGTAAATTGAAGCCGAAGTTGCTGTTGGTTTCGGCTGGCTCAGCGGAATGATGTACCCGGTGCATATCCGGAGTCACCAGCCCCCACCGCAATACGCGATCAAGTTTCACTGGGATGAAGATGTTACCGTGATTAAACAGGGCGGTGAGGTTAAGTACGATTTCAAATATCAATACTGCCAGCGGCGGTGCGCCGAGGAGAACCACCAGCGCCATTTTAATCAGCATCGACAGGATGATTTCAACTGGATGAAAACGCACACCGGTCGTGACGTCGAAATCAAGGTCCGAGTGGTGGACCCGATGAAGTCGCCACAGCCAGCTCACCCGATGGAACACGATATGTTGAACGTAGATAGCCAGATCAAGCAGCAGGAGACACAGGGTTATCGCCAGGACTTCCGGCATCTTAACGAGGTTGAACAGGCCCCACTCGCGCTGCTGCACCGCCACTGCCAGACCGACTAAAAGCACGGGAAAACACAGCCGCACTAGTAGCTGGTTGAGCAGGCTCATGCCGATATTGCTATACCAGCGCGTACTGCGGGAAAAATTCAGGTGGCGACGCGGAGCCAGGGTCTCCCAAAGGGCAATCGCAAGGAAAGCGAGTACGAAAAAGCCCAATCGGATGGCATCTTCACTAATCATGAAACGCCGAGCGAATTAACCGGGCGAACTGCATGGCCGATCCGGCGATATTCAGCACAAGTGCCGCTAGCAGGGGTGCGAATTCGCGCCATAAGACCACATTGATGATTTGCAAGGCGATTAGCAATGAGAACAGGGAAAAGACGATATGGTTGGCGATTTTATCAATATCATGGTGGTGCTCAAGGTTCTCCCTGATTTGCCGACGGGATTTATACAGAGAGTACACCATGTAAATTGCCCACAACCCACTGGCGATAGCCCAGGCGTTCCGGGCATTGTGCATACTGCTGAACAGCACCAGCGCCAGCAGGGAAAAACCGCCGGCAGTGAGGCTCGCCTCCAGCATAAACCCCATGCGTAAGCGATCACCCGGAAGCCAAGCGCCCGCGTTGCGGCTGCCGAAAACCACTACTACACCCGTAAAGCCTGCAAGCGCAACCGCGATCTCTGTCAAACCCACCAACACTTCTGAAAAATCCAATGTCAGTAACCCTCACCCTTGAAGTTTATTATTGCAAATTTCCAGTCAAACGGCCCCCAACGAAGACCAATACCCGCCAGGAATATGGGTAACTTCGTCCATAACATGCTCGTACTTTGGGCACTGTCAGCCATGCACACACAGGCAGTATCCCATTTCAGTTCCCCCGTCTTTTCAAGTCTGTCTCCATTATTATAGGTGTCTCTCCTGAATATTCCATCGTCTTGAATTCCTGCGGAATTCCGGGGTCAATTCCGGGGTCAAATCATTGAAGCAAAGTGATCGATGTGGTTGAATCCATCAAGAAATCACAGCAATGTAAGAGGTACTGGCTTTGACAAGACTAATCGTTTCACTGGCACTGCTAGCGCTGTTAACCGCATGCACGGATAGTAACAATAATAATTCGGGCGAATCCTTGCTGCCGATCTCCAATCCCACGGTGGAGGACCCGCCAGACGAGGGCATATTCTTCCTCCTGGCCAATACCTTCAACCTCTCCGAGGTCGGTTATGAAGCACAGGAGTACTTTTTATCCGGTACTGCCACCTCCTTTACCAACCTGTCAGAACTCACCACCGACGGAATGTGGGAGGTGGAGGCAGCTGAAGAAGCAGACTACATCACCCGTATTGTAGTGCACCGGCCCATCGACCCGGCGGCTTTCAGCGGCACCGCGGTAGTAGAGTGGCTGAATGTGACCAGCGGATTTGACATACCCCCCAGTTGGGGCGCCGGTCACGTGGAGCTCTATCGCAGTGGCCATGTTTGGGTCGGAGTGTCTGCCCAGCTGGTGGGTATCGAAGGTAGAGAGGACGGGCTCGCTCCGCTGTACCTGAAGGCAGTAAACCCGGCGCGCTATGACGGTCTGTCTCATCCTGGGGACAGTTTCGCTTTTGATATTTTTTCACAGGTATCCGCAGCGCTGCACGACCCGCAGGGTATCGACCCTCTAAGCGGGCTCGAGCCGCAGTATCTAATAGCCGTGGGCCAATCCCAGTCAGCTTCTTTCCTGACAACCTATATCAACGCCATACAACCGCTGTATAACCCCTATGACGGTTACATTGTGCACAGCCGCGGCGGCGGTGCGGGGCCCTTGTCACAACCGCCACAAGCCGACCTGCCAGCACCGGATGGGCTGCGTATTCGCACGGATATCAATGTACCGGTGATCACTTTCCAGACTGAAACGGACGTCACCGGGCTGAACTATGTTATTGCGCGCCAGGATGACGGCGAGAACTTCCGCCTGTGGGAAGTTGCCGGCACAGCGCACAGCGATGTATACACCATTGTCAACGGCCGCGCAGATGCCGACGGCGGCGCCCAGTATGCGGCGGTGGTCGAGATTAGTGAGCTACCCGGCTTTATCAGCTGCAATCAGCCTTTTAACGCCGGCCCCATGCATTATGTGTTTAACAAGGCCATCCGCGACATGGATAACTGGATTCGTACCGGTGAGGCACCCCCGAGTGCGCCGCGTCTGGATCTTAACGATGACCAGAGTGATTACCTGAAGGATGATCTGGGGAACTCCGTCGGCGGCATCCGCACGCCCTATGTGGATGCTCCCAGCGCCATTTTCTCCGGTGTCGGCAACACGGGCGACGAATTCTGCTTCTTACTTGGCAGTACCTTTCTGTTTGGCGCAGATCAGATGGCGTCACTGTATGTCGATGCCGGGGGCTTCACCGCTGCAGTGACAGAGGCCGCCAACGCAGCGGTTGACGCTGGATTTTTGTTACAGATCGACGCCGCTGCGATTATCGCCTGGGCCCCTCTGCAGTGGGGTCAGCAGGTCGGCGACTAGACGTGCTTTAGGTACTGACAATTAACACCCAATAGCTGCCTGAATTGCGATTTCACCAGGGGCAGGTCTACACCCGCTGGATTCCCGCGTTCGCCCCCAATTCCCTGACTGCCGCTCAGGCTGTCCTGTGGTGTAAGGCAGCAAACGACTCGCTAGGGCCGCTGATCCGCAGAATAGGCCAATACTAACTACACTTCTCCACACGTAGATCATTAGGGGGAACGCAATGCATATACGCTATCTCAAGATCATGTTTGCGACCATCACGTCGTTGATGGCATTGATTTATGTCACCCAGAACATGGTCAATGCTGATGCAGCCCACGAAGCGATTATTTATGTCATGAGTGGGGCGGACCATACGGTTTATGCGAATTCATTCGGGCCCAAGTTTAGCCATCTTGTGCTGGGCTGGATCGTCTTCATCACTATATTTGATTTGGAGTATGCCACAGGACTATTGATCGCCAAGGGTGCCTTGGATATGTGGCATGCAAGGAACGCAGACCCAGAGGTGGATTTGGGGTCGAAATCCGCTTCCGATCTTGTCTCCGTTGCCCTGCGAGGGGCCTTTAGTGGACTTCCACGACGGCTCCTACCTCTCCGGCCACTCATCATAGTCCAATACTACGTAGCCGCTGGATATTCTGGTATTGTCGGTCGCGAGCGGATGGCATCGGTCATGTCAGAATACACCCAGAACCTGTCCTTTGCAGATCCGGTGTTGCAGTTCGGAGTCCCCAATCTATTGCACTCATTGCGCGCTCTCGAACTATACGCCGCAGGCAGCCACCCGGTCATCCGCTACAAAACCGCTGCGGCGTTCCTACCATCGCTTGCGCCCGTCAAGTTCCTCAACTGACTCATACTTAAAAAAGCTGTCAAGGATTCGGATGTTATCGTCGCCCCCTATGACCAGTTACAGCGCTACGACCGTGAACAGTTGGCAGGAAAAACGGCCCTGACATCCACTGTCACAGAAATACCTGGCTAATGTAAAGCCCCTGGAACTTGTCTCAAAAGTTTCACCGCCGGCAGTAATGGATATTGTCGAAAAGGCCGTCGCCTACTCCCCGCCATTTATCTACTCGAAAGTCGAGGGTATCAAATCACCCACTGGCGTTGAAGCGGAGGGTTGGTTGATTATTGTCGGCGGCACCCCAAAGCAGATCATGTCACACAGCCCCGAATTCACCTACCGCCAATTATTGGCCGCCGCGGACATGGCGAAAAAGCTGGGAGCCCAAATCATGGGTCGGGGCGCATTCACCAAAGTTGTTGGTGATGCGGGTGTTACCGTGGCGAAGCGGGCACCGCTGCCTATCACCACCGGAAACAGCTACAGCGCTTCCGGCGCATTATCCTAGAAACCGCAGTTGGGCGCGAAAAAGATGTGCAAGATATTGATGTGCATGGGGAATTTGAAAAACGCGTGGTCACCTTATTGGTGATGAGCGCTTTTTCAAATTTTCCAGGTGCATCAAGAGCTTGTGCAGACTTTCGTGATCCAACTGCGGTTTCTAGGATTATGGGCCGCTCATGATGCCGTTGCCAGGCTGGGGCTGGTCAAGCTGTCGAAAGGCCAGAAAGTCAGAGGCAAAGCCATGGTTGTCGGCGCAACCGGGGCGATCGGATCCGCCTGTGCCCGCCCCCTTGACCTGCCCGCAGAGGAGGTGGCGAAACGGCCCGACGTGCTGGTCATCGAGTCAGGTGAAGTTTACCTGCCAGGCGATGTCCGCATGAAGCAAATCGGTTTCGAGGATCACAATGTAGTCTACGCTTGCCTGGCTGAGACCATCGTGCTGACGCTGGAAGGGCGGTTCGAGAACTTCACCCTGGGCCGGAATATCGAGTGGGAGAAGGTACATGAAATATACAAACTCGGACTGAAGCATGGTATGCGGCTGGCCGCGATATCCGGTGTCAACGGTGTTTTCTCGGACGAGGATATCGCTACGATTCGCAAATTGGCCCTGAAAGCTAGAAAAACGTGGAAAGGTGGCTCAGCGAGCACCCCGGCAAACGCCGGGAAAGCGCCCGCGAAAAAACGACGGGCGACGCGTAAAACAGCACGCGGCTGAGCATTACCGCCTGGTTCCATAGATAAATAAATTCTCAGTCTTCTCCATTGTGTTTTAATGTTGCAACATAGGGGCAGGAGAATATCATGGTTTTTTTCGGAAGCACTAACGCAGGTGTAAGCAATTCACCCGGTTATACTTTCGCCCCACATTAGCGGAGTCGGTTGATTGACAGAGCAGCTTCCCATCCAGTATCCCGAAGTCCTGCGGCGCATGCGGCAGGTACTGCCGCCAGACTGCATCATAGAGGAGCCGGAGTCCCAACGGCCTTTCGAATGCGACGCCCTGATGCTCTACCGTGACTTGCCACTGCTGGTGGTGCTGCCTGCAACCACCGCGCAGGTACAGGATGTGTTGCGCATCTGTCACCAGCTGAATGTACCAGTCGTTGCCCGGGGTTCGGGAACCGGCCTCTGCGCCGGGGCCATGCCGCATCCGGAAGGTGTTCTGCTGGGCCTCAGCAAGTTGGACCGTATTGTGGATATAGACCCCCTGGCCCGCACTGCCCGGGTCCAGCCCGGGGTGAGCAATTTGTCCATCTCTGATGCCGCGGCGCGCCACGGCCTGTATTACGCCCCCGACCCCTCTTCCCAGATCGCCTGTAGCATCGGTGGTAACGTGGCGGAAAACTCCGGCGGCGTTCACTGCCTCAAATACGGGCTCACCGTGCACAACGTACTATCGCTGGAGTTACTCACTGTAGAGGGCGATAGCCTGACCATTGGCAGCCAGGGGTTGGACAGTCCTGGTTACGACCTGATGGCGTTGCTCACCGGCTCTGAAGGCCTGCTCGCTATTGTGACAGAAGTCACCGTGCGCCTGCTGCCCTCTCCCGAGCTTGCCCGGGTGGTGATGGCCGGCTTTGACACTGTGACCGCCGCGGGCGATGCGGTAGGCGCTGTTATTGCCGCCGGCATTATCCCCGCGGGCCTGGAAATGATGGACAGGCTGGCGATACAGGCAGCTGATGACTTTGCCCAGGCAGGCTACCCCAGGGATGCTGAGGCCGTACTGCTGTGTGAAGTAGACGGCACCCGCGAGGAAGTGACGGCACATACGGCCAAAATAGAAGGCCTGTTCAGGGAGCTGGGTGCAAGCTCTCTCAAGGTTTCCCAAAACGAAGCGGAACGCGCGCTGTTATGGAAGGGCCGCAAATCAGCCTTCCCCGCCGTGGGCCGCCTGGCCCCCGATTACCTCTGTATGGACGGTACCATTCCCCGGGGCCAGGTATCATTTGTACTGAATGAAATCTCACGTTTATCGCAGGAATACGAGCTGCGGGTCGCCAATGTATTTCATGCGGGCGATGGCAACCTGCACCCTCTCATTCTGTATGATGCCGGCGATCCGCGGGAAGTGCACAAGGCAGAGGAATTTGGTAGAAAGATACTGGAGCTGTCGGTACTGGTGGGCGGCTGTATTACCGGCGAACACGGGGTGGGCCTGGAAAAGCTGCGCCAGATGCCCAGCCAGTTCAGCACGGCGGAGCTGCTGCAATTCGAGGAGATAAAGCACGCGTTCGATCCCGCACTCACCCTCAACCCCGGTAAGGGCGTGCCCATTCTCAAGCGCTGCCAGGAATACCGCACCCTGCCGGCCAGGCACCAGCATGACTGACCGCAGCACAACTGGCGACAGCCCCAGGGATCTCAGCCGGCACATCATTGCAGCGATTGCCGAGGCGCGCAGTGCGCAACAGCCCTTGTATATCAACGCTGGTGGCAGCAAACGCCACCTGGTAGGGCGCGACTGCAACGCCAGGATACTGGATGTGTCGGGGCACACTGGCATCGTCGAATACCACCCGGGAGAGCTGGTAATCACCGCGCGCGCCGGCACACTGTTAACGCAGCTGACAGATGCCCTGCATGAGCACGGCCAAATACTGTCCTTCGACCCTCCCCTGTTCGATGGCAAAGCCACACTCGGCGGCACCCTGGCCTGCAACCTGTCCGGCCCGGCGAGGCCATGGAGCGGATCTGTGCGCGATATGGTGCTGGGAGTACAGTTGGTCAATGGCAAGGGCGAGTTGCTCAACTTCGGTGGCAAGGTAATTAAAAACGTGGCGGGCTACGATGTTTCCCGTCTACAGGCTGGGGCGCTGGGCACTCTGGGCGTACTCAGCGAAATCAGCCTCAAGGTGCTGCCCGTACACGAGCACTGCCTCAGTTTGAGCTATGAAATGACGGCCGGGGAAGCCGTCGATACCATGAATCAACGGGCCGGCCAACCCAAGCCCCTACACGGCGCATTCTGGGTGGACGGCAGGTTACACCTGCGGCTCGCGGGCGCTGCCGACGCGGTGGAGCACACCGCCAAACAGTGGGGGGGCGAAACCCTGCCCACTGATGACACAACCTGGGCAAAATTGCGCGAAATGACCCTGCCCTTTTTTGCCGGGGATGCTCCACTGTGGCGCTTTTCCATAAAGGCAACCGCGCCTGTAAGCAAGGCCTTCGGGCCTACCCTGATCGATTGGTGCGGCGCCCAGCGCTGGGTGCGCGGCGATCACGATGGGGCTTTACTGCAGGAAACAGCCCATGAAGGCGAGGGCCATGTCGGCCTGTTCCGCGGCGGTGATCGCAGCAGTGAAGTACGATCGCCTTTGAGCGCCGTGGAGCAACGCCTGCAACAGCGGCTCAAACATTCCTTCGACCCGGATGGCATTCTCAACCCCGGTCGCCTGTACAGCTGGCTGTAGGAGCGTTCGCCTATGCATGTAGAGCTGCATCCACTCTTCGCTGAGACAGCTGACGGCAAAGCTGCACGGGATCTGACCAGCGCCTGCGTACACTGCGGCTTTTGCCTGGAGACCTGCCCCACTTACCTGGACTCCAGGGATGAGCGGGACAGCCCGCGGGGGCGTATTTACCTGATCAAGCAATTACTGGAAACCGGTGAGGCCAGCGAGCAGACCCACACCCATCTTGACCGCTGCCTTACCTGTCTTAATTGTGAAACCGCCTGTCCTTCCGGTATGCAGTACGGACGCCTGGTGGATATCGGGCGCGGCCTGATGGAACAGCAGGTTCCCAGGCCCGCCTATAGCAGGGGCTTGCGCTGGTTATTGCGCTTCGTGCTGTCTCGCCCCCGACTATTCGCCGCTGCGCTGGCACTGGGACAGGCGGTACGACCGACACTTCCCAAAAGCCTGCGCAACAAGGTACCGCCGAGGCAGGCCCGCAAGCCACTGCCCACTGGGCAACACCCGCGCAAGATGCTCATTCTGGAGGGTTGCGCGCAAAATGCGGCGACGCCCAATACCAATGACGCGGCGCGGCGTGTACTCGACCGGCTGGGCATTACACTCATCGCCGCCCCCGGAGCCGGATGCTGCGGCGCTGTAAACTACCACCTGGCCGCACATGATGACGGTCTGGACAACATGCGCCGCAATATTGATGCCTGGTGGCCTTACATTGAAAGCGGCGCCGAGGCGATTGTCAGCAGTGCCTCCGGCTGCGGCAGCATGCTGGTGGAGTATGGCGAGCTATTGGCTCACGACCCGGCCTATGCACACAAGGCAATGCGCGTATCGGAATTAACCCGGGACATCGGCGAGGTACTGCTGCAGGAGAACTTGGATGAACTCGCTATTAACACCGCAATAGGCAAGGTCGCCGTGCATACCCCCTGCACACTGCAACACGCCCTGGGACTGCCCAACCTGGTACCAGAACTGCTGGGGCGGGCCGGGTTCGAACTGGCACAGACCACTGACAAACATCTGTGCTGTGGCTCAGCGGGAACTTATTCGATCCTGCAGGCATCGATCAGCGAGAGACTGCGCGATAACAAGCTGCGGGCTCTGACCGGCGACGCACCCACTCTGATCGCCACAGCTAATGTCGGCTGCCAACTGCACATGCAGGGCGCGGCGAGTATTCCCGTGGTGCACTGGATCGAGCTGCTCGATTCAAACAGCTAATAATTAATTCGGCTACAGGCGTTGCGATGCCAAAGACTCTGCTATATTAAGTTTGCTAGTGCACATCCGGAAACTCACCTTTTTGTCATCCCCGCGCAGGCGGGGATCCAGTAAGCCCTTGATTTTACTGGGTTCCCGCCTGCGCGGGAATGACGGCGAAGTTGGCAGTGCGGCGTTTCCGGATGGGCACTAGCTATACAAGGATACGGGAGATAAACCATGGCCGACGCAAAAGACAAGCTGCTGCTGGACGCGGCCTACGAGTGGGAAAAAAACAGCCCGAACCGGGTGTATATGACCCAACCCCTGGGCGACGGGAAAGTCGTGGACTACACCTGGGCCGAGACCATGAACGAGGCGCGCAGGATGTCCGCCCACCTGCGCTCGCTGGACCTTCCGGACAACAGCCACATCGCCCTGATCTCCAAAAACTGTGCGCATTTTGTCATGTGCGACCTGGCCATATGGATGGCCGGGCATGCGACGATCGCCCTCTACCCCACCCTGAATGCGGACACCGTCGAGTATATCCTGGACCACTCGGATTCCCGCCTGGTGTTTATTGGCAAGCTGGACGGTTGGGACGACCTGAAGCTCGGCATTCCCGACAGCATGCCCAAAATAGCGCTACCACTGGCGCCGCAGACGGACTTCGACAAGTGGGAGGATATTATCGCCCGCAACGAACCGATCACCGACAACCCGTCGCCCCCCGGGGAGCAATTGGCGCTGATGTGCTATACCTCCGGCAGCACGGGGCGACCCAAGGGTGTCATGCACTCCTTCGCCTCCGCCTCGATTCCGGCCCAGGGCTTTGGCCGGGAACTGGAAATCACCGCTGACGACCGCATACTGTCCTACCTGCCCCTGGCCCATGTGATGGAGCGGGCGACGGTGGAATGCGCATCATTTTACACGGGGTCGCACATCTACTTCGCGGACAAGCTAAGTACCTTCCTGCAAGACCTGCGCCGCGCCCGCCCCACCATATTTATTTCAGTACCGCGCCTGTGGCTCAAATTCCAGCTCGGTGTCTTCCAGAAATTTCCCGAGAAAAAACTGGACCGGCTGCTGAAAATTCCGATTATCGGCGGAATTGTACGCAAAAAGGTCGTGGCGGGCCTGGGCCTGAGCGATGTGCGCATAGCCGGCAGCGGATCAGCCCCTCTTCCGGCAGACCTCATCGACTGGTACGACAAGCTTGGCCTGCCCATTATCGAGGGCTACGGTATGAGCGAGGATTTCGCCTACTCTCACATGTCCACACCAACAAAACGCAAGGCGGGCTATGTGGGTGTGGCATGGAGCGATGTACAGACCCGGGTCAGTGACGGTGGCGAGATCCAGATAAAGTCTCCGGGAGATATGGTGGGATATTACAAAGCCCCCGAAATGACTGCCGAGTGCTATACGGAAGATGGCTTCTTCAAGACCGGCGACAGGGGTGAATATTCCCCCGAAGGGCTGCTGAAAATAACCGGCCGGACCAAGGAGCTGTTCAAAACCAGCAAGGGCAAGTACGTGGCACCGGTGCCGGTTGAAAACCTGCTGAATTGTGACAGCAACATCGAGCTTTCATGCGTATCCGGTTCCGGTCGCCCCGCCTGCTATGCCGTCCTCCAATTGGCGGAGGACTTGCACGCCAAAATGGCCGACCAGAGCTTTCGCAGCAAGATGACACCAAAGCTGGAGGCCCTGCTGAACGAGGTCAACAGCCAGGTGGAAGGCTATGAGCAAATGCAATTTTTGGCCGTGGCCAAAGACACATGGGACATCGCCAACGACTTCCTGACGCCCACCCTCAAAATCAAGCGAAGCGTGGTCGAGGAAGCCTATGCGCCCTATCTGGACGAGTGGTACGCTTCAGGGCAAAAGGTGATCTGGCAGGATTGAGGCGGGTAACAACTGGTGACCTTAATCAGAGGTTGCCTAAGCCTTTTTTACAAACTGGGATTTCAACTTCATAGCACCAATACCGTCGATTTTACAGTCGATATCGTGGTCGCCATCAACCAGGCGGATATTTTTGACTTTGGTGCCGACCTTGACCACAGATGATGAGCCCTTGACCTTCAAATCCTTGATCACTGTGACAGTATCACCATCCTGCAATACATTGCCGTTAGCGTCCTTGACTACCGCCTCGGCCTCGGGCACTTCATCAGGCGCATCCCTGGACCATTCATGTGCGCATTCCGGACAGACGTAGAAACTGCCGTCATCGTAGGTGTACTGGGAACCGCATTGTGGGCAATGGGGTAAATCACTCATGTTTATTCCTTTAGTTTGCTCTGCCAGCCCTACTCACGGTTGTTATGCCACTGGCCACCCTGTTGATAAAGGCCATGTTCCCCGGCACATAATTTTTCTGCATCACCTGCATCAACCACACCACCAGCCATACCTCCAGCGGCATTCATAGATGCCTCGCGGCGTATACAGCGCTTCATAATTCTGGCGTTTTCCTGTAGTTGCTTCTCGCCGCCGGACTGCCGACCCTCCTGATAGGGACCGGACCAGTACCAGTAGCCTCCGGCGACCAGAGCGATTATAACAATCAACTTACCAAACATAAGGATTCTCCCCAAAAATAGTAAACCACATGTCCTAGTGTACCTCGTCACTCCTAATGTAACATTCAGCGAGCCGCCAAAGGCCGTCAGTAAGGCGCGTTTTCGCAGGCATAGCGGGCCTACGTCAAGAAAGCGCAACGCAGCTGACGGGCCTTTGGCGGCTCGCCCGAAGGGAGCCACCCAATTTGCCCGCTGCCGCGTTGCAATTCTTGAAAAGGACTCGCCATTCCCTGCGAACTGCGCCTTGCAGCGGACAAATTGGGAGACTCTGAATGTTACATTAGGAGTGACGAGGTACACTAGTTTAGACCCTAAACTCGCTTCTATGCCAGTCGCATTGATCCTCCATGGGCACAGCCCAATCGCTTTGTGCCAAACCGGCCAGGCTTCTGGCATAATTTCTCGATCACAGCACACTAAAGGACACAATCCGATGATTATCGTTTGGGGAAGTATCGAAGCGCGAGCAGAACAGTTTGACGAAGTGTTACGGCTATGCCTTGAACACGTACACCGTTCCAGAAGTGAGCCGGGCTGTATCAGCCATAGCGTACAAGTCGATGCCGAGAATCCGCACCGCCTGGTATTCTTCGAGGAATGGCGGGACATGTCGAGTTTGCAGACTCATTTCAAAGTCCCCGAATCCGAGTTATTCATTAAGAGCGTCTCTCAACTGACCGCCGGCGCACCCGCCATGAAAATCTATGATGCAACGCCAGCCAACTAGCATTTTTTATCACACCGCATACTGCCAGGAAGCAAGGGTCTGGACCTCGGAGTGTGACTTTGCAGTTTGGTTATATCAAACACCCCATTAAGAACGAAACATTAGTCGACTTGCGACCCACGCTCTGTTTTTATAGAGTCGTGCCTGCAGGCACTCTTCGCTGTATTGCTTCGCTTTTGCACAAGCCTATACATGCATCACAATACCAGGAACGAACACCCGCCTGAGGGTGTGCGAGAGGATGTACTCGCGACTTTCAGGGCGCCAAAACCCGCCACGGAGACAGACTCTATGAAAAGACAGAAGCGCGATATGAATACAAGGGCATTCGACAAAGGCTACCAGGCCGGTGTAACGGGGCGCAGCAGCGATTTCTGCCCCCACGAGGACGAGACGCACCGCCACAATTGGATTTCAGGGTGGCGCGAGGGCCGCAGTGACCAATGGGATGGCCTTACCGGGGTATCCGGAGTTCACAAAATACGCGCGGTCTGATTCTCTCCAGAATAAACCGCAACAAGACCAACGTTTACCCCACCCTGCCGGATTAGCGTCCGGCAGTCGGCATGCTCTTTTCTCAATTCCCGGTTCTAGTACTGCTCTGCGCCAGGTCCAACAGTTCCCTATTGGCTACCGCAAACATGGCGAAGTCCGGTGCGGAGGTGCCGTGCAACTCCGCGAGCATTGCATGCCAGCGCTCCAGTAGTGATGCTTCATGCTTCTCCCAGCGCTCCATGCAAGCCAACATATTACAGTCCTCACCCATATGCCGCAGGGCGCCAACCGCCAGTGTGCGCTGCTGCCACTCGAGATCTTCAAGGTAGGTATCCCTGGCCAGTGCCTGCCACTCGGTGTCGATCTTGGACGCCAGTATCTGGCCACTAAACCAGTCCAGCTCCAGTCGCTCGCCCATAAAGAAATAGAGCTTGGCCACATCCATCAGCGGCGCATCAGTTTCCGCAGCCGCCTGGATAATACCCAGAGCGGTGTAGCCATGTTGGTGGCCCGCTACCGACTCGGCCAATACCTGATCAACACCTTCATCGATATAGTGATCATACAAAACCTGGTACTGTTCCGCCGCACGCCCGCGCAATACTTCCGGGTAGCCCTCGCGCAGCTGCTCCAGGCCACCACCGAATTCGGCGATGACATCAGTGGGTGCCAACTGGTGACGCCGATTGCGCAATAACCAGCGCGTAGCGCGCTTCACCAGGCGTATCAGGTTCAGCATCATTTCCATCTGCACCCCGGTAGACACCTTGTGATCCAGTGCTTCTATCGCCGACCACATGGCGGGCAGTTGATAAATCTCCAGCACGGTGGTATAGGCCCGCGCCACATCCGCTACGGGTGCCCCGGTGGCTTTTTGCTGGCGCATCACAAAATTGAGCCCCATGCGGTTGACAATGTCATTGGCGATCTGGGTCGCCATGATCTCCCGGTGCAGGCGATGCTCCAATATTTCATCGTGATACTGCTTGAGCAGGCGCGGCGGGAACGCGGTCTTGACGGCATTCGCCAGATAGGGATCCTGCCCAAGATCGGAATCAATCAATAACTCCTTCAACGCCGCCTTGCTATACGACACGAGCACCGAAAGTTCCGGCCGGGTCAGTGTCTTGCCATGCACCCGCCGCTCCAGGAGTTCTTCATCAGAAGGCAGGAACTCCAGTGCCCGATTAAGCCGCCCGGAATCCTCGAAGAGCCTGATAAATCGTTGATATTCGCCGCTGCGTTCCTGCGCCTGGAACTCCACCAGGCTGATGGCCTGCACCTGGTGATAGTTATTCGCCAGTACCAGCTCCGACACGCTGTCGGTCATCTCCTCCAGCAGGGCATTGCGGTGCTTATGGGTTAGGTCACCACGGGCCACGACCGCGTTTAACAGTATCTTGATATTCACTTCATGATCTGAACAATCGACGCCCCCCGCATTGTCGATAAAGTCTGTATTGCAGCAGCCGCCATTGAGGCAGTATTCCACTCGGGCCAACTGGGTAATGCCCAGGTTGCCGCCTTCCCCGATGACGCGACAGCGCAGTTCCCTGCCATCCACCCGCAGGGCGTCATTGGCTTTATCGCCCACATCCGGGTGGGATTCCATGCTGGATTTCACATAGGTCCCTATTCCGCCATTCCATAGCAGGTCCACTCGCGCCCGCAGGAGGTGAGAGATCAATTCTGCTGGCGTGAGGTGGTCGACTTCGATATCAAAGCGTTCCTTCATCTCCGGTGACAAGGTGATGGACTTTGCCGCTCGCTCGAAAATACCGCCACCGGCGGAGATCAGTTTCCGGTTGTAGTCAGCCCAACTGGAGCGCGGCAATTGGAACAGGCGCTCACGCTCCGCAAAGCTGGTAGCGGCGTCCGGGTCAGGATCGACAAAGATATGCATATGGTTGAACGCGGCCAATAGCCGAATATGCGGGGACAGTAACATGCCATTGCCGAACACATCGCCGGCCATGTCGCCGATTCCCACCACGGTAAAATCCGTTTTCTGGACATCAATACTCATCTCTCGAAAATGACGCTGCACGGAGACCCAGGCACCGCGCGCCGTAATACCCATTTTCTTGTGGTCGTAACCGGCGCTGCCACCTGAGGCAAAAGCATCCCCCAACCAGAAGTTATACTGGGCAGAAATGGTATTGGCGATATCGGAAAATGTCGCCGTGCCCTTATCCGCGGCCACTACCAGGTAGGGATCCTCATCGTCCTTGGTCACGACGTGTGCGGGCCGCACTATCCCGGTCTCGCTTCGATTATCAGTGATATCCAGCAGGGCACGGATAAATATCTGGTAGCAGGCCATGCCCTCCTGTAGCACTTCATCCCGGGACATCTCCGGTCGCAATTGCCTGGCGACAAACCCACCCTTGGCGCCCACCGGTACAATAACGGCATTTTTTACCTGTTGCGCCTTAACCAGGCCCAATACCTCGGTACGAAAATCCTCCTGTCGATCAGACCAGCGCAGCCCGCCACGGGCAACCTTGCCTCCCCGCAGGTGTACGCCCTCTACCCGCGGCGAGTAGACAAAAATCTCATACAGAGGCACAGGCTGTGGGATATCGGGAATAGCCGATGGTCGTAACTTGAAGGAGAAATAGGGCTTGAGAGAGCCGTCGTCCGCTTCCTGAAAGAAGTTGGTGCGCAGTGTCGCCTTGATCACCTTCACGAACTGACGAATGATCCGATCCTCGCCCAGGTTCGGCACATCTTCCAGGGCATCCAGGATACCTTCTTCCACAGACAGTTCACGCTGCCCACGCCAATCTTCATCCCCGTCAAATACGGGTGAAAAACGCGTCAGGAACAACTCGACGATAGAAGCCGTGATTTGCAGGTGATTCGCCATGGTCTCGGCGATATATTCCACGCTGTAGGGGAATTGCACCTGCCGCAGGTAACGGGCATAGGCGCGCAGCAGCGCTATCTCCCGCCAGCTCAGGCGAGTGCCGATCAACAGGCGGTTAAAGGAATCACTTTCCGCCTCTCCGAACCAGATGCGTGAGAAGGCATCTTCGAACTCGCCCTTCACCTGATCCATCACGATATTGTGTGACAGGGAGTAGATGAGGCTGAATTCCTGCACCCAGTACACTTCGCCACTTTGGGCCCGAATGCCATAGGGCCGCTCTGTAACAACACGCAGGCCGAGATTTTCCAGGATGGGCAACACATCCGACAGAGGCAGGCTCTTTCCCTTGTGGTAGAGGCGCAAGCGCAACCTGTCGTCGCCCTCCTCCACCAGGCGATAGAGACTCATGGCCAGCTCCTGGCCGTCCATCAGCCCGACGATTTTTTTGATATCCAACACCCCTACCCGGGCGTCGAAATCATCCCGATAACCCGGGGGAAAACCCGGACCGAGATCGCGGACGAGTTTTTCCCCCTGCTCTTCTCCAAACTCCTCCACCAACCGGATCTGCAGCCTGTCCTCCCATGCCAGCGTGGCCTGCACGATCTGATCTTCGATTTCACTGGCTTCAAATTCCACAGACACTGCGGGGTCTACTCTCAGTACGAAATGACAGCGCACCAGAATGGATTCTGAGAAGTGTGTGGTAAATTCCGACTCTTCGGCGTGGAAGGCGGCGGTGAGGATATTCTCTATCTTTTGTCGCTGTTCGGTTGTATAGCGATCCCGGGGGATGTAAACGATGCAGTTGACGAACTTGCCGTGTACATCCTTGCGTACGAAAAGGCGCGTCTGCCTGCGCTCCTGGATACGGTTGACCGTATTCACGGTCTCGTACAACTCCATCACACTGGACTGGAACAATTCGTCCCGGGGAAAGACCTCGACCACACGGGCCAATTCCCTGCTTTCGTGTGCCGCCCACTCCATATTCGACAATTCCAGAATCTGCTCCACCTTGCGACGCAGGATTGGAATCAAACCGGGATTCATGGTGTAGACCGAAGATGTATAAAGCCCTATAAATCGGTGCTGACCCACCACTTCACCGGCCTTATTAAAAACCTTCACCACCACGTAATCGGGATAGGTGAGGCGGTGCACCCTGGAGCGCACCCGGGATTTGGAAAAACTCAACTGCTTTTTATGCAATTGCCCCAGGGACATGCTTTTCAGGTCGGCCTGTAAATCCAGCACGCCTCTTGTTTTGCGATGACGCAGCAGGCCCAGACTCTTCTTTTTATCCACTTTGACACTCACGGATGAACCGGAACGTTTCACTTGCAGATACTCGTAGCCGAGCATCGTCATGTGGTCGCGCTCCAGCCAGCCAATAAAGGCCGCTGCCTCCTCCCTGTAATCCTTCGCCACGCATTCACTGGCGCCAATGGCAGCGGTTACATCGTGCATGCGGTCACATATGGCGGAATAATCGTCCACCATCACCGCGACTTCTCCGAGGATATCAGCCAGGGTATCGCGCAACTCGTCCAGATCTTTCGGATTGGAATGCCTGCCGATCTCAAAAAACAACAACGCCTCGCCTGGATCCGAGGTACGATCGCCATTTTCACCGGGCAGGACAGCCTCCAGATTACCCTGCGCATCACGGGTGACTGTCAGGTTTGAACTGGTGATGGTGTGGATGCGCATATTGCGCCGATTTAATTCACCCCGCACTGAAGCCGTGGTAAACGGGATGCCGGCAGAAAGAATTACCAGAGTCGTATACTTGCTCTCCCAGCCATGACTTTGTATCTCCGGATTAAAAAAGCGGATTTTCGGTTCGGTATCAGGCCTCTTGAGCATAAATCGCAACAGGCCATAGAGGCAGCCATAGAGGTTCTCTACCGACCGGCCGTGCATATCTTCCGCGGGAAAGCGGCTGAAAAAGGCTTTGGCCAGGTTGTGTAGCGACGGCCTGTCCGCCGGCTCCGCGCGATCGTCAATACGCTGCGCCAGTTCCGACAGCATGCTCTCTTTTAATGTATCCCAGGCCATGAAATGATTCCTTTCTATTAATCGTCAAAGGGGTGCCGTGACCCCGCTGCTTGTCGTTTATAAGTCTAGCCCATACTGGAAGATATTTTCTGTGGATCGGAACTTTTCAATCGTGGAAAAGTCACAAAAGCGGTCGATTTCCATTCATTTCACCAACCGACTGGACGAACTCCGAGGTTTCGCTACAATGCGAGCCTTTTTGGCGCTACCGCGCAACTGTAGCAGGCGGCGCCACAACAACATTACAACCATCGAGTGATACAGGAGACCGCGTGGCAAACGCAGACATAAGAGCACTGGAAGATTGGCTTAGCAGCCAGATTATTGGCCAGTCCCATCTGGTGCAACGACTCATTATCGCCCTGTTGGCAGACGGCCACCTATTGGTGGAAGGCGCCCCCGGCCTGGCCAAGACCCGCGCCATTAAATCCCTGGCAGAGGGGCTGGAGGGCAGTTTTCACCGCATTCAGTTCACACCGGACCTGTTGCCCGGTGACGTCACCGGCACAGAGATTTACCGGCCCCAGGAAGCGAGTTTTCACTTCCAGAAAGGTCCGATTTTCCACAACCTGGTGCTTGCCGACGAGATCAACCGGGCACCGGCCAAAGTGCAATCGGCCCTGCTGGAAGCCATGGGGGAACGCCAGGTCAGCGTGGGGAGCGAGACCTATGACCTGCCCCAACTGTTCCTGGTGATGGCAACGCAGAACCCCATCGAGCAGGAGGGCACCTATCCCCTGCCGGAGGCGCAGCTCGACCGTTTTTTACTACACGTCAACGTGGATTACCCCGATGCCGCTGCCGAGGCGGAGATCCTCAGGCTTACCCGGGCCGAGGCTGGCCAAACCAGCGTTGCGCCCCCGGCACGACTCAGCCAGGACACGGTGTTCGCCGCACGGCAGGAGGCACTGGCCCTGCATATGTCCGCACCAGTGGAGCAATACATGGTGCAACTGGTTATCGCCACCCGCTCTGCTGAGCGCTACAGCGAGCAACTGGCAAGCTGGATTGAATACGGCGGCAGCCCCCGGGCGACCATCGCACTGGACCGCTGCTCCCGCGCGCACGCCTGGTTGAAAGGACAGGATTTTGTCAGCCCGGACGACGTACAAGCCGTCGCCGCGGATGTGTTGCGCCACCGTCTGATACTCAGTTTCGAGGCGGAGGCCAACGGCGTGACCCCGGATCAGGTCATCCAGGAATTACTGGCACTGGTTCCGGTAGGCTGATAGCCCATGGCGGATATCACACTACCGGCCCGCGGTGCCTACGCGGACCTGGACGAACTGATCGCGCTGCGTTTTCCAGCGCGGCAGTTGCAGTTGGCGCGTAAGAACCGGGCCCTCAGCGCCCTGGCGGGCCCCAACAAGTCAAACTTCCGCGGGCGAGGTATCGATTTCGAGGAAGTGCGTACCTACCAGCCCGGCGATGACATCCGCACCATAGACTGGCGGGTGACCGCCAGAACAGGCAGTGCCCATACCAAACTTTTTCGCGAGGAGCGCGAGCGGCCGGTGCTGGTGGTGGTAGACCAGCGCAATGGTATGTTTTTTGGCTCCAGTCATTGTTTCAAATCAGTACTGGCGGCGCAATTGGCCAGCCTGATTGCCTGGAGCGCACTGAACGCGGGCGACCGGGTTGGCGGACTGGTGTTCAACGGTGTGGAGCACCGGGAGATCCGCCCGCGGCGCAGCCGTAAAACCGTGTTGGCGCTACTGTCCCAGGTTGCCGGGTATAATCAAGCCCTGCCCCTGGCAACCGCCGGCGAACCGGACAGCTTTGCCGATATGCTGTCGAATCTGCGCAGAATAGCGCGCCCCGGCAGCAGCCTGTTCCTGATCAGTGATTTTTGCGGCGCTTCCCGGGAGCATGCCAGAGAGCACCTGTTCCAGTTGGCACAGCACACCGAGCTCACCGCTGTGGCCTGCAGCGACCCGATGGAAGCCGAGTTGCCCCGGGCAGGCAAATACGCGGTGACTGATGGTAGCGCGCGCAGTGAACTGCACACGGCAGATAAAAAGCTGCGCACCATCTATCGGCAGCGTTTCCAGCAGCACAGGGACTTGTTGTCCCAGGATATGCTGCGACTGGGGATTCCCATGCTGCAGGCCACCACCGACCGGGCCCCTTTCACCCTGTTGCAACAGTTTTACGGGGATCCGCGCCGGTGAACCCCCAGGATCCACTGGCGAATTTGCATCCCCTGCGGGAACCCGAGTTGATCGGCTGGTGGCCATTGGCCCCGCTCTGGTGGCTATTAATCGCTATTGCCCTGCTCTGCCTCGCGGGTCTGCTCTATGTCGTGGTCAAGCGCTATCGGGCCAATGCTTACCGGCGTCAGGGTCTGGCCCAGTTGCAGGCCCTGCATCGACAATACCTGTCAGAAAAAAATACCAGCCAGTACGTGGCGCAAACCAATGCGCTGTTGAAGAGCGTCGCCCTGCACTGCTATCCACGCCGCGAGGTGGCTGCCAGTAACGGCCGGCAGTGGCTTACATTCCTGAATGACAGGATGAACGCAGCAGAGCAATTTCAGCCCGACTTCGTAACCGCAGCCTATCGAAAAGCCTGCCCTGACATGGATATGGAACAGATGCATAGCGCGGCCCGGACGTGGATCAAGCGACACGAGGTGGCGCGATGATTGAATGGCTGTGGCCCTGGATGTTGGCGCTGGCGCCCCTGCCCTGGCTGTTGCGGCGCCTGGCGCCCCCTGCCGGCAGTCAGGAGCCGGCACTGCGCGCACCCTTTTTTGACGAGTGGCAACAGCTCAGCGAGTCCCAGCCGGGGAGCTCCAGCACCAGTGGGGCAATTCCGGTGGTTTCACTGTGGCTGCTATGGCTGCTGTTACTGGTGGCGGCAGCCCGGCCCGTATGGATCGGAGAGCCCATCGAGCTGCCCAACAGCGGCCGTGACCTCATGTTGGCGGTGGATATTTCCGGCTCCATGCGTATAGAGGATATGCAACTCGGGCAGGTTGTGGCCCGGCGTATCGATGCTGTGAGGCAGCTGGGCGCAGAGTTCATAGTGCGGCGCACGGGCGATCGCCTGGGGTTGATTTTGTTTGGCACTAACGCCTATGTCCAGTCGCCACTGAGCTTTGATACCGCTACCGTCAAGCGCTTCCTGCTGGAAGCGCGGATAGGTTTTGCCGGCCAGGAAACCGCCATAGGCGATGCCATTGGCCTGGCGGTAAAACGCCTCAAGGAGCGCCCCGCGGAAAGCCGGGTATTGATCCTGCTGACCGACGGGCAGGACACGGCCAGTTCCGTGGCGCCCCTGGACGCCGCCAAACTGGCAGCCAACCTCGGCATCCGCATTTATACCATTGGCATTGGCGCCGATGAAATGACCCTGCCCGGCCTGTTCGGCTCCAGTTTCGGCAGCCGTCAGGTCAACCCCTCCGCGGAGCTGGATGAAGCAGGCTTGCAAGAAATTGCAAAGATCACCGGAGGCCAGTATTTTCGGGCCCGCAGTCCCCGTGAACTGGCCAATATCTATCAGTTGCTGGACCAGTTAGAGCCGGTGGAACAGGAAACCGTTACCTACCGGCCACGCCAGGCTTTGGGCTACCTGCCCCTGTTAGTGGCGCTGCTGCTGAGCTTTTTACTGGCCCTGCGACACTGCTGGAGCCACGCTGCTTGGCGCACGGACAAAGCGGGTGCACAAGCGCTGCGGGAGGGCCTGTGACGGAATTACACCTGATGCGCCCGGAGTGGTTGTGGAGTCTTGTTCCCGCTCTGATTCTGATGCTGTTGCTATGGCGGCAGCGCGGTCGCAATGGTGGCTGGAGTGATGTCATCGCGCCGGAACTGCTAACGCACCTCGTTGGTGAGCGCGCGGGGCCGCGCAGCACCAATCTCCTGCCTTTAGTATTTATCGGCTGGGTCCTGGCCGCCCTGGCGGCCAGCGGGCCCAGTTGGCAGAAGATTCCCCAACCAATACACCAGAAGCAGGACGCCCTGGTGCTGGCACTGGATCTCAGTTACTCCATGAAGTCTGGAGACATCGTTCCATCGCGACTGGACCGGGCACGGCAGAAATTACTCGATTTGCTGGTGCAACGCAGGGAGGGCCAGACCGGCCTCGTCGCCTACGCCGGTGACGCCCATATTGTGACGCCCCTGACCGATGACACCCCCACGATCGCCAACCTGTTACCCGCGCTGCACCCGGACATGATGCCCGTACCCGGCAGTGATCCTGCCGCGGCCGTCGCCCAGGCGGTGGAATTGCTGCATTCCGCTGGTATACGTCGGGGCAAGATCATGCTGGTGACTGACGGAGTATCTGACAAGGACCGCAAGGGAATTGTTAAAGCGCTCAAAGGAACGGGCATACATCTGGGTATTATGGGAGTGGGCACAGCGACCGGTGCCCCTATTCCCCTGCCCCGCGGCGGCTTTCTCAAAGACCAGGCAGGCACCATTGTGATGCCGTCATTGGATGAAAAAAACCTGCGCGCCCTTGCCTCGGCCAGCGGCGGCAGGTATAGGCGCATGCAGATCGACGACAGCGACCTGGACTATCTGCTGGCTGAGACAGCACTGCCTGAGCGCGAGCTGACACTGGCTCTGGATCGCACCGCTGACACCTGGGACGACCAGGGCTACTTGTTCATTTTACTACTACTGCCCCTGGTGCTTGGCCTGTTTCGCCGCGGTTGGGTACTGAGCCTGCTGCCCCTGCTGCTGGTCGTGCAGCCCGAGCCGGCCCACGCCCAGAGTTGGGACGACCTGTGGCTCACAGCGGATCAACAGGGCCAGCGCGCCCTGCAGCGAGGTGACAACGAGGCCGCCTCGCTACTGTTCGAGAATCAGGATTGGGCTGGCACAGCCGCCTACCGCAGTGGTGACTTTGAGACGGCCACAGGGCATTTTTCAGAAAATAACGGCGCCGATGGCTGGTACAACAGCGGCAATGCCCTGGCCCGAAGCGGCGAGCTTGACGACGCTATCACCGCGTATAAAGAGTCACTGGCACTGGAGCCCGACCGGGAGGACGCCCGCGAAAACCTGGCGCTGCTGGAGCAACTGAAGGAACAACAAGAACAGCAGGAGCAGGAACAGCAGGACAAGGACCAGAAAAATGAAGATCAGGATCAACAGCAGGAGCAAGATCAGGAGCAACGGCAGTCTGACCAGGAGTCGGAGCAGGATAAAGACCAGCAGCAACAGCAGCAGGACGAAAAGCAGGGATCAACAGGAACGCGACAGCGAGTCCCGGCGATGAAGACCAGCAAAGCGATCAGGAGCAACAACAGAGCGAACCGCAACAGGACGAACCCCGCGACGGTGAGCAAGAGCAGCAGGCGGAGGCCACTCTGGCCGATCCACAGGAGCAGGAGCGCGACCAGGCCATGGAACAGTGGCTGCGGCGGGTGCCCGACGACCCCTCCGGCCTGTTGCGCGAAAAATTCCGCTATGAGAGCCGCCAGCGACAAGAGCAGAGAAACAGGAAAGATGATGAAACCTATTGGTAAAGCGCTAGCTGCCCTGTGCACGCTGGCACTGATACTGGGAAGCGCGGCCAGTCATGCGGCGGTGAACGCCAGTCTCGATCGCGACCGGGTGGCCATGGGCGATACCATGCGACTCACCATTACCGTCACCGGAAACGAGGAAATAAGCAGCACAGACCTGCGCCCGCTGCTGGCGGACTTTGAAATACTACAGCGCTCCACCAGCAGCAACACCAGTATCAGCAACGGCCGCCGCACCCACGTCAAACAACTGCTGCTGGATATCACGCCCCGCCGGGAAGGGACTCTGAAAATTCCACCGATGCGGGTGGGACAAAGCGCTACCAATATGCTGCTGGTGTCTGTCAGCCCCGCCCCCGATTCAATCGCCGGTGGCAAGACCGTGTTGTTCGAGGCGGAAGTGGATAGCGACACAGTTTATGTACAGGGCCAGGTCATCCTGACACTGCGAGTACAACAGGCAATCAATCTGGACGGACGCAGCATCACCGAGTTGCAGCTGGATAACGCCTTTGTAAAACCGCTGCAGCAAAACTCCTTCCAACGCACCATCGACGGCCGGCCCTGGTTGGTGCACGAGGTGCGCTACGCTATCTTCCCCGAGCACAGTGGCACCCTGAAAATTCCCGCGCAGACCTTCTCCGCGCGGGAAGGCCAGGCCCGTCGTGGTTTCTTCGACCTGGGCGGCGGTGGCCGCCAATTGCGTCGCAGTACCGAGCCACTGACTATTGAGGTGCTGCCGCGCCCGAGTACATTTCCGGCCGGCACGTGGCTGCCCGCACGCAAGGTGACGCTGGAGGAAAGCTGGTCCACCGCACCGGAACAATTGCGCGCGGGGGAATCCGCCACCCGCACTATCCGCATTCTGGGCGAGGGTTTACAGGGCGCCCAATTGCCTCCTGTGATGTTCCCGGCTACAGAGGGCCTGAAATACTACCCGGATCAGCCGGTGATCAACGATACGGAGGTGGCCACAGGCCTGCTGGGGTCGCGCCAGGACAGCGCCGCAGTGGTGCCAATCCGCGCCGGCACCTGGACCATCCCCCAGATCCGGATTCCCTGGTGGGATATCGAATCCGGGGAAGTGCGTTACGCAGTCCTGCCCGGGCGCGAGATCACCGTCGCCGCCGCAGATCCGGCGGCCAGCACTACCCTGGTGGCGGCACCTGAGATTGAGATCGGCACCGGCACCACTATTGCCCCCTCTGTAACAAGCACTGCAGGCGATGCATGGCAGTGGCAGATACTGAGCGCCGTCAGCAGCGTGGGCTGGATATTAACCCTTGCCTACCTCATGTGGTCGCGTCGCAAACCTGCACCCACACCAGCAACAACGGCGGGCCACCCCTCAGAGAAGACTGCCTTCAAGCAACTGCTGGCCGCCTGCGCCGGCGGTAGCGCCCTGCATGCAAGAGGTGCCGTCATCGACTGGGCAACTGCTCTATTGCCACAGATCACAGTGATTTCGCTGAACCAGGTGGCGGCAGCATTTTCTGATAGGGAGCTCACTGCAGCGCTGGCCGCGCTCAACACAAGTCTTTACGGTGATGACGACGGCGGTAATTGGGACGGCGTTGCCTTGAGTGAATCTGTGCGCAGCTTGCGCAAGCAGCATCACAAAAGCGCCGGGAAGGACACACGGGAGTTGCAACTGTATCCTCGTGCCGTGTAGTAGGGCAGCTCTGATTAAGGTCATCCCCGCGAGGGGGCGGGAATGGCGAAAACCGACTCAATCAGATGTTCTGTAGTAGGGGCATGCTACTGCAGGGACTTGGTAACCACCTCAAAAACGTCCGGGGATAGGTCCGGCAAGCCCGCCAGCCGTTCCAGCTGGGCGCGCATCAGGTCTGCCCTGCCCGTGTAGTTGCGCCACCTGGTCAACGGCCTCACCAGGCCCGAGGCGATCTGTGGATTGATGCTGTTCAAGCGGGCGATGATATCGACCAGGAAGCGATAACCCTCACCGTCTATGCGGTGGAAATTGATCGGATTCTGGTTGGCGAATACGCCCACCAGGGCGCGCACCTTGTTGGGGTTACGCAGGTCAAAATCCGCATGGGACATCAGTTTCTGTACCCGCGTCAATGCCCCGGCATCGGGAATTATGGCCTGCACCTGAAACCACTGATTAACCACCAGGGCCTCATGGCGCCAGTCCAGGTAAAACGTATCGAGGGTTTTATCGCGAACAGCAGCATACCCGTGTACGGCAATGACTTTGAGGGCAGCCAGGCGCTCAGTCATATTGCCGGCCGCGCTGAACTGCTCTGACGCCAGATCAATACCACCGGCATCCGCACTGGCCAAAAACTCCAGGCAGGTATTGCGCAGACTGCGGGCGGCAATCTGCTCCGCATCCGGCGCGTAGGGGCGGTCACTGGCCAGCCGTTGGTAAGTTGCCAAAAAGACGTCGGCCAGGGCCTGGCCGATCGCCACCTGCACGGCGCCCCTGGCCTGATGGATGGTGTCGACATCCGCGCCACCCGCCTGGCTGGCCAGCTCCGCCAGGTAATTTTCTCCCGGCAACATCAGCATGTCCGCCACCATTGCACCGTCCAGCGATTCATCCGTCAGCAGATTGCCACAAGCATCCACTAACAGCGGATCCACGCTAACAGGGTCGCCGTCCTGAAGTTGCTGCTGCACCTCATGAATGACACGTGTGGCCAGTGCCTGGGCGCTATCCCAGCGCACAAAGCCATCGCCGTCATGGCTCATCAGGGTGTACAAATCACGTTTGCTGTAGTCGTAATCCAGACGCACCGGGGCGGAGAAACCCCTGAGCAGGGAGGGCACCGGGCGCTCCCCTACCCCTTCAAACACAAAGGTCTGGCTGGGCTGATCCAGCGTCAACACGGTGTGGGTGTTATCCGGGGTTTCAGTATCGGGCTCAGAGTTGGCCAGGCGCAATGGCAAATTCCCCGCCTCACCCAACAGACCCATGGCCAGGGGAATCACAAAAGGCGGCTTCGAATCCTGCCCCGGTGTGGCCGGGCAGGACTGCTCTATATGCAGGCGGTATTGCTCGGTGTCGGCGTCGTACTCATCACGCACCAGCAACAGCGGAGTGCCGGCATAGGAGTACCAGTTGCGGAATTGCCCAAGGTCCACACCACTGGCATCCTCCATAGCCAGCACGAAATCATCACAGGTGACCGCCTGGCCATCGTGGCGCTCAAAGTACAGGTCTGAACCTTTGCGGAATGCCTCCGCGCCCAGCAGGGTGTGAATCATGCGCACCACTTCCGCGCCTTTTTCATATACGGTCATGGTGTAGAAGTTGTTGATCTCCATAAAGGAGTCCGGACGAATGGGGTGTGCCATGGGGCCGGCATCCTCGGCAAACTGTGCGGTGCGCATAAGGGTGGCATCTTCAACGCGCTTCACCGTGCGCGACCCCATATCCGCCGAAAACTGCGCATCACGAAAAACCGTAAAACCCTCTTTCAGGCTGAGTTGAAACCAATCCCGGCAAGTGACCCGGTTACCGCTCCAGTTGTGAAAATATTCGTGCGCGACGATCGCCTCCACACGCTGAAAGCCTACATCAGTAGTCGTTTGTGGACTGCAAAGAACACAGGATGTATTAAAGATATTCAGGCTCTTGTTTTCCATCGCCCCCATATTGAAATCGTCCACGGCGACAATATTGAAAATATCCAAATCGTATTCCCTGCCGTATGCCTCCTCATCCCAGCGCATGGATTTCTTCAGGGAGAGCATCGCGTGGTCACACTTGCCGATATCTTTCTCTTCTACATAAATACGCAGACAAACATCCCGACCACCACTGGTGGTGAAATTATCCTCGATATGCGCCAGATCACCTGCCACCAGGGCAAAAAGGTAAGCGGGCTTGGGGAACGGGTCGTGCCAGGTCACCCGTTGCCGCCCGCCTTCGAGTTGTTCGTTGTCTATGAGGTTGCCATTGCTAAGCAAAACAGGATAGCGACTGTGCTCGGCCTCAATAATCACGGTAAATACCGACATGACATCGGGCCGGTCCAGGTAATAGGTGATCTTGCGAAAGCCCTCTGCCTCACATTGCGTGCAAAACATGGTGTGCGACTTGTACAGGCCTTCCAGGGACGTGTTGTCCTGGGGACGTATTCGCGTCTTGCAGGCCAACACGCACTGCTCCGGTACGCTGTGGATCAACAGTGAACCGGCACTGACCTGATACTGATCCGGTGCCAGTTCCTCTGAGTCTATCGCCAGCGACAGCAACTCCAGGTCCTGGCCATGCAGTTCCAGCGACGTATCCTGCGCCACGCCGGTATCGCGCAGCAGGTGCAGGCGGGACGATACCACCACATACTCTTCGCGCAGCTCAAAATGTAGTTCGGTCCGGTTGATCAGGTAGGCTGGGCGCCGGTAATCCTTGAGATAGACCGTACCCGGTTTGGCATCTTTCATGAGTGTACTCAGCTCAGTCCTTTAGTTCAGAGTTAGCGACAGCTGGTAGCCGCCGTATTTACGCATATTGATTACCCCGGTATCAAAGATCAAATACTGCCCCTTGATACCCATCAGGGTGCCCCCCACACTGGGGGTCTTGTCCAGGTTGAAGGATTTCACCTTGGCAGGATACTCCAGTACCGGATAGGAGATAGTGGTCTCCCGCTCTCCTTGTAGCTCAGTGATCGCCTGCAAACCGTGTTGTTGCCGCAGCTGGTCAATGTCATCGGCACATGCCGCCATCAACTGACGGCGCGCAGCCTCCAGATCCCGCGGCTCCGCCGGACCCTTCAGCATAGCCTGCCAATGGGTCTTGTCGGCGACATGATTCTTGAACACCACCTCCACCAGGCCCGATTGCAGGCGAGAGCTTACACGGAATATCGCCTGAGCCTGCGAGGCCCCCTGGTCCATCCAGCGGGTCGGCACCTGGCTACCGCGGGTGATACCCACCTTGAGGCCGGAGGTATTCGCCAGGTAGACGAAGTGATCAATCATGCAGTGCTCTTCGCCCCACTGGGGTTCGCGACAGGTGCCCGCCGCGTAGTGGCACTTTTCGGGGCTGATAATGCAGCTGTCGCATTGGGCCAGGCGCCTGAAGCACGGGTAGCAGTAGCCCTGGTTAAAGCTCTTGTTGGTTTTGCGGTCACAGTGAATGCAGTTGATCGCGCCCTGGTAATCCAGCTGCAGTTGCCGGCCCAGGTACTGGTTCACGGGTATCTCGTGCTCACCCAGCAGCATGGTGTACTGCACCGGATCTTCCAGACTGGTGCGCATTTTGCGCACAGGGCCGGATGCCAGCAAATCGCCCACGATATTCTCCTATTTCCAGTTGAGGGTTGTTTCCCCGGGATCATCACAGCTGTCACCGGCTTTGTGGCCTTTGTCGATATAGCCCACCCGCTCCGTTGCCGGCAGGTGCCTTTCTCCCCAGGCGATAATGGCCAGCATGGTGTTGTGCCGCTGCTGCGCAGTCAGGGGTTTACCGTCCGGCCATTTCCCCACCTCCAGTGAATGCTTGAGGCTCTGGTACATCTCAGGGGACAGGGTATCGATTAACTGCTGGTATTCCATGGACTGTTCCGGTATTCCGGTGTTGGGGGGTGGGTGATTATACCCGTGCTACTCAGCCCTTGTCGCCGGCAAGACGTGATAGCAGGCCAAAGGCCGCACCCAGGGCCGCGCCGCAGAGCAGGCCACCCAGGTGGGCGGCATTGGCAATGGCGCCAAAACCCAACACCTGCACCAGTCCCACCATACACACCACCAACCAGCCCACCATAAACAACATAAGGGTGGGCGCGGGCTGTATGCGCCAGCGCGGCTGTAACAGGGGCGCCACCCAGGAAAACCCCAGCAGGCCATACACCACACCGGACATACCGCCGAATATGCCCGCACCGCCAAAGACAAACTGACTGCCGTTGGATACAAGTGCTATGACCAGAAACAACAAGACCATATTCAGCGGCCCCATCACCCGCTCTACTTTGGAGCCCAGCTCCCACAGCCACAGGCTGTTGAACACAATATGGAGCCAGCCGAAATGTAAAAAAACCGGCGTAATCAGGCGCCAGTATTGGCCACCGATACTGCCGAATACGGGCTCGCCATTATTTATCTGGAAGGGGGTGAACGTCAGGTAGGCCAACCAATCCATGGGAGCATGCAGGTAAACCAGCAAAAATCCGCCAATGCTGAGCAGTATCAAGACCACGGTAACGGGAGCACTGCGCCACTGCTGTGTACCTTCCTGAGGCGCTAACTGCGCTTTACCCGCCAGTTCAATTCGCAGCTTGCCGGCACGCCAGTCCCGGTACAGGTCGGCCACCTGCCGTGCCTGCTCTGCGCGTTGCACCACAACCACCTGGCGACCATTTTCCTCGAATATCCGGTGCGCCACACCGCGCTGGTGCAGCAGCGCGCTCAACGGCAGCAGGTCCTCCTCAACGTTGACGCTGAGGGCTTCATGAAGATTCGCCATCAATTGACCAGAGCGTCGCCCCAGCGCAGTTTATCCCTGCAACTGGCATAAAAACTGTGCCCCACCGGGTGCAGTAAGGTCAGCCGGTGGGGTTTTTTGCTGATATGGACCGAATCCCCCGGCCGCACGGTCATATTTACCTGCCCGTCACAGGTAACCGGCGGGTGAATGCGATTGCGCTGAAGGATATCCACCCGGATTTGCGAGTCACCGTCCACCACAATGGGGCGACTGCTCAGGGCGTGGGGAAACATGGGCGCCAGCAATATGGCATCAAGGGTGGGGTGCATAATAGGCCCGCCCCCGGACAGGGAGTAGGCGGTGGACCCCGTTGGGGTCGAGACTATCAGGCCGTCCGCCCGCTGGCGGTAGACAAAGATATCGTTTATATACAACTCATACTCGATCATCTGGGCCGAGGTGCCGGAGTTGACGACCACATCATTGAGTGCGTCGGCCCGCCCCACCACCACACCGTCGCGCCGCACATCGGCATCCAGCAGAAAGCGGCTCTCGCGCTCAAAATTCCCTTCCAACACCGGGGGTATCTCGCGTGCCATCTCATCGGGGGTGATGTCCGTAAGAAAACCGAGCCGACCTCGATTGACTCCCAGTACCGGCGTCTCGTACTTGGCCAGGGTGCGCGCGGCGCTGAGCAGGCTGCCATCACCACCCACCACGATAATCAGATCGGTGGCCTTGCCAATTTCATCCCGGGTGGCCAGGCGCTGGCTATGCTCTGGCAGCACTTCTCCCAGGCGGTCTTCCAACACAACCTCCAGACCACGCGCCTCAAGCAGGGCCACCAATTGCTGCAGCACCTCCCGCAGGCCGCTCTGCTGGCTGCGCCCTACCACACCGATTTTCTTGAAGGATGCCTGCATATTGCTCGCGCCCTGACCCTGAAGGACTGATATTATAAACCCGAATGGACAGTGTAGCGCAGTGAACCCTATTTATCCCTATCAAACACAAGAAGTGAGAGACCTGGCCTGGGCCCAATGGCTCTCGTCGGCGTGTATCAATATGGGTATGGCCCTGAGCCGGATGCAACTCACGAGCAGGCTCAACAACCAGATGGATGCGGACAAACGCCCGCAATTGGCAGCCGCCTTCGATAAGGCTGGAAAGGAAATCCAGTGCTTTTTCGTTACGCCCACAATGTGGCCTGCATAAGCTGTCTGCATAAGCTGGTGAAACAAGACACAAAACAGCTACACTGTGAATACACAATCGGACATTGTTACACAACAGGAATCGACAACGCAGATGGGTAAATCTATTCTTATAACGGGCGCAACGCGGGGGCTGGGTGAAGGTATGGCCAGGCAATTCGCAGCTCGAGGTTACAAGCTGGCGCTAACCGCCCGCAGCCAGAAATCCCTACAGGAGCTTGCCGCCACATTGCAGGGCCAGGCGGCACAGGTCATTACCAAAACACTGGATGTAACAGACTTCGGCGCCATTACCGGCGTATTACAGGAGTGTTCCAGGGAACTTGGCGGGCTTGATATCATCGTCGCCAACGCGGGGGTTGCGTTTAACACACCCGCCGGCAAGGGACATTTCGAGGACATGCGCACGACTATAGACGTCAACCTGACGGGTGCCATAGCGACAGCCGAGGCTGCCATAGAACTGTTCCGGCAACAGGGCCGGGGGCAGTTGGTCGGCATCACCTCGGTGGCCGCCGTGCGCGGCTTGCGTGGCCAGGGCGCATACAGCGCCAGTAAAGCGGGGTTTGGCAAGTACCTGGAATCGCTGCGCTGTGAGACCGCCGGGGAAGCCATAACAATCACTGAGCTGGCGCCGGGTTTTATCGATACGGACCTGAACAAATCGGTCCCCAGCCGCCCGTTTCTGGTGGACGCACAGAAAGGCACCGGCATTATGGCCGATCTCATCGAACGGCAGGTCGGATTTCGCTATGTACCACCCTGGCCCTGGACGCTGGTAGCGCAAGTTCTCAAGCTGCTGCCAACCAGCATTCTGCGGAAAATGTAGCGCCGGGCTATCTCGCCCACTGGCGAATTTTCCTGGCAACTTTTTCTGGCAACAACAAGTGCAGCATAAACCCGATTTTTTCGACGTCATCATTCTGGGGGCAGGCGCGGCCGGCCTGATGTGCGCATTTACCGCTGCCCGGCGTGGACGGCGCGTGTTAGTGCTGGAGAAAGCCAATAAGGTTGGCAAGAAAATCCTGATGTCCGGTGGTGGCCGCTGTAACTTTACCAACCTGTTTGTCGACGCGAATAATTATCTTTCTGCCAATCCGCATTTTTGCAAATCCGCTTTGAGCCGCTATACACAGTGGGATTTCATCGCCATGGTAGAGCAGTGCGGCATCGAATACGAAGAGCGTAAACACTCCCAGTTGTTCTGCCGGCATTCCGCCAAAGAGATACTGGCGATGCTGTTACACCAATGTGATTCGGCTGGTGCCGTAATAAAAACCCACTGTGAAATCAACTCGCTGGCAGCGCTGGCTAAAATAGACCAGCCCGGCCGTGAGCAGTCCACGCACCCGGCGGCAGCTTATCGCGTGAGCCTGACCCAGAGCCATAGCCCCCTGACCCTGGATTGTGAATCACTGGTTGTTGCCACCGGCGCACTTTCGATCCCCTCCCTGGGCGGCAGCGGCCTGGGGTATGAGATCGCCATGCAGTTCTCTCTGCCCGTTACCGAGCGGCGTGCCGGCCTGGTGCCGTTTATGTTCAGCGACGCCACGCGAGAACTGTGCGAACGCTTATCCGGGGTCTCACTACCGGTGGAGGTCAGCTGTAATCAGCAAACATTTTCCGCGGCCATACTGTTTACCCACAGGGGCATCAGCGGGCCCGCGATCCTGCAAATTTCCAACTATTGGCAGCCGGGCGATGAGCTTGGCATCAACCTTCTACCCGGGGTTAATGCAGCCGATTGGCTGCTGCTGGCCAAACAGCAAGGGGGCAAGGCCAGACTGAAGACCCTGCTGAACAAGAAGTTGCCCCGGGCACTCGTTAATGAACTGCAAGCACTCTGGTGGCCGACCTCAGCCGACACCCCCCTGGCCGGTTACAGCGACAAACAGCTAGCCGCCATTGGCGATAAAATCAATCAGTGGCGACTGAAGCCCTCGGCCACCGAGGGCTACCGCACCGCCGAAGTTACTCTGGGCGGGGTAGACACCGCCAGTATCAGCTCCAAAACGATGGAGGCAAAGCAGCACCCGGGGCTGTTTTTTATCGGCGAAGTGCTGGATGTTACCGGCCACCTGGGAGGGTTCAATTTTCAGTGGGCCTGGTCATCAGCACACAGCGCCGGCCTGGTCGTTTAGCTCACACTGCGTATGTATGTCGCTACCGGCCATGCTGTTGGCGCCCCCGGCCATGCCCTTTAACGATAATTGCGCGCTTAATAGTCTCACTTCCTCATGTATTACTGGAGAATTGAGATGAAAGACTGGAAAGAAAGCATTGCGCACGTTCTCATCATGCAGATGCTGGTTGTCACTGTATTGATAGACCGCTGGGCCAGCGAGGAGTAATCGGAATGGGCATGTTCAATCGCCTGTTCCGCAGGGATATAATCAGGGCGGCCCCCTGTGAACTCTCACTCGAAACCGCCCAGAGGGTGGTTCAGGACTATAGAGTATTCCTGGAGACCTCCGCCCCCCTGCCCGGCCGTGTTGCCGATGTAAGCGAGCTCCCTCACAGTAAGGGCCACATCAAGGATGCTATTTCCGTGTGCATCACAGTCCTCCGGAACCCCCAACTAAACGAACACCTCAAGTACGGGTATTTGATGTTATCCGCATGGCAAAACGGTGTGGGTGCGCAATCCCTGGGGCCTGATTTCGCCCAGCTGGACCTCGACGACGATCCACTTGAGTCGGCACAGCAAATACAGGAGAAAAGTGAACCCATGGAGAAGTGGAAGCCTGTGATCAAGGCCGAGCAGTCCAGGCTGACATCTGAGTTGAGTGCCATGGGAGTTAATATCCAATTGGCGTTTACCTAAGCGATTTCGGGAAAGTGACGTGAGTCCCGCTGCACGGCGCACCCGCCTTCACCACAAGTAAACACCTTCCAGTCCAGATCCATTTCCTTTACATTACTGCACCATGTTACGTCTTAATGAAATCAAGCTGCCGCTGGATCATCAGGAGGATGCGCTGGCCACCGCCATTGTCTGCAAGCTGGGGATAAAAGCTGGTGATTTACTGGATTTCTCTGTGTTCAAGCGCAGTTATGACGCGCGCAATAAATCGAATATCCTGCTGGTATACCAGGTCGATGCGGTATTGGACGAAGGGTTGGAACGCGACCTTCTCGCCTCTCTTCCCGCCAATTCATCCATAAGACCCAGCCCCGACACCCGCTATCATTTTGTCGCCCGGGCCACTGACGATTTTCCCGCGGCCGGGCAGCAGCGCCCCATCATTATCGGATTCGGTCCCTGCGGCATGCTCGCGGCACTGTTACTGGCCCAAATGGGGTTCAAACCCATAGTATTGGAGCGGGGCCAGAACGTCAGGCAGCGCACCAAAGACACCTGGGGCTTGTGGCGCGGGCGCAAGCTGAAGCCGGAATCCAACGTGCAGTTTGGTGAGGGGGGCGCCGGCACATTTTCTGACGGCAAACTTTACAGCCAGGTAAAGGACAAACGGCACCTGGGGCGCAAGGTGTTAACCGAATTTGTCAAAGCCGGAGCGCCAGAGGAAATCCTGAGCGTCAGCAAACCCCATATCGGCACGTTCAAACTGGTGAAAATGGTGGAGACCATGCGGGCGGAGATCACCCGCCTGGGGGGTGAGATCCGTTTCGAGCAGAAGGTGGAAACCATCCATCGCGATGTCGGTTCCGATGGTGAGGGTCGGGTGACGGGGTTGACCTTGGGCAGCGGGGAAACCCTGTCCAGCAATCACATTATTCTGGCAGTGGGCCACAGCGCCAGGGATACATTCCAGATGTTGCTGGCTCAGGGGGTTTACATTGAAGCCAAGCCATTTTCCATAGGCTTTCGTATCGAGCACCCGCAATCAGTTATAGATCGCGCCCGCTTTGGACAGAACGCCGGTCACCCGTTACTGGGCGCCGCCGACTATAAGCTGGTACATCACTGTGACAATGGCCGCACAGTTTACAGTTTTTGCATGTGCCCGGGCGGCACTGTTGTCGCCGCCACTTCCGAAGAAGGCCATGTGGTAACCAACGGCATGTCGCAGTATTCGCGCAATGAGCGCAACGCCAACGCCGCCATCGTGGTCGGCATTACCCCCGAGCAGGATTACCCGCAACACGTGTTCGCCGGTATAGACCTGCAGCGGCAAATGGAAGCGCTGGCCTACGAGCTGGGTGGCAAAAACTACAATGCCCCGGTTCAGTTGGTCGGGGAGTATTTACAGGGCAGGCCCTCCACCGAGCTGGGCGGCGTCACCCCGTCCTACCAACCGGGGGTGACACTCACCGATCTTTCCAATGCCCTGCCGGACTATGCCATAGCCGCCATTCGAGAGGCCCTTCCAGCCTTCGACAAGCAAATAAAGGGCTTTGCCATGGGTGATGCCATCCTGACCGGGGTTGAGACCCGCACATCATCGCCCATTTGCATTAAACGAGGGGGCGATTTGCAGAGCTTGAATACCGCGGGTTTATACCCCGCCGGAGAGGGCGCAGGCTATGCCGGGGGGATTTTATCCGCCGCTATCGACGGCATTAAAGTTGCCGAGGCCGTGGCCCTGTCTCTTGCCCCGGAAAGCCTGAAGTAAACGATGCAGTCAAAAACGGCGCGCCTGGACCGCTTTCTCAATAGCCGAGCCGGCATTTCTCGTAGGGATGTCAGGCCGATTCTTGCCCAGGGGAGAGTCACTGTTGATGGCGCCATCGCGACCCGGATCAATCAGGTCATCGGTGAATTTACCCACGTCCTGCTGGACAATGAAGTGTTGCAGGCCAGGCTTCCTGTCTACATTATGCTGCATAAGCCCACTGGCGTGGTGAGCGCGACCCGGGACGAGCGACACAAAACCGTCATTGACCTGCTTGATCACGAGGATAAATCCGGCCTGCATATAGCCGGTCGCCTGGACCTGAACGCCTCCGGCTTGCTGCTGTTAACCAACGATGGACGCTGGTCGCGGCGCCTGAGCTCGCCCCAGTGCAACGTTGGCAAGTTGTATCGGGTGACACTGGAAAAATCCATCACTGTGGATTACGTCGAGGCTTTCGCTGAGGGAATGTATTTTGCGTATGAGGGAATAACCACCCGCCCGGCAATACTGCGTATTATTGATGATCACCACGCCGAGGTCACCCTGGTGGAAGGGCGATACCACCAGATCAAGCGAATGTTCGGCCACTTCCAGAATCGGGTGCTACAGCTGCACCGTATTGCCATCGGCAATTTACCACTGGATTCCACACTGGATGCGGGGCAAAGCCGGGAACTAACAGCGCTGGAAGTGGACTCCATGTAGGGCCGAATTAATGAGACCAAACGGTATTGGTCGAATTAGCTCGACCGAGCCTGTCGGCCGAATAAATTCGGCCCTGCAAAGCGTGTTTATACTACTGCGGAGATGCCCACGGCTTGCCGCACTTTTTGCATCAACGGCGCGCTGTATTCCCGCGCCCTGTCTGCACCCTTGCGCAGTACGCTTTCGATATGGCCGGGATCATCCATCAGCTGGTTATAACGCTCCCGGGCCTGGCCCAGTTCATCGTTGACCAGCTCAAACAATTGCTTCTTGGCCTCACCCCAGGCGATACCGTTTTCAAATTCCCTGCGCATACGAGCGGTTTCTTCAGCCGATGCAAAGGCTGACCACACCTGGAATACGGTAGAGTCGTCCGCGTCCTTGGGCTCGCCGGGCTCCAGCAGATTGGTCTTTATCTTGTTAATGGATTTGCGCAGCTGCTTCTCCGTCTGGAACAGGGGAATGGTATTGTTATAGCTTTTGCTCATCTTGCGGCCGTCCAGGCCCTGTAGCACGGCTACATTGTCATCCACCACCGCTTCGGGCAGGGTGAATACATCGGCGAAGTTGTGATTGAAGCGCTGGGCGATATCGCGGGCCATTTCCACATGCTGGATCTGATCCCGCCCCACGGGGATTTTATTGGCATTGAACATCAGGATATCCGCCGCCATCAAAACGGGATAGCTGAACAGTCCCATGGTGACAGCAAAATCCGGATCCTCTCCCGCCTCTTCATTAGCCTGTACCGCCGCCTTGTAGGCGTGGGCGCGATTCATAAGGCCCTTGGCGGCATTGCAGCACAGCACCCAGGTCAGCTCGGTAATTTCCGGCACATCTGACTGGCGGTAGAACAGGGCCCTGTCGGTATCCAGACCCAGCGCCAGCCAGGTGGCGGCGATTTCCTTACTGGACTGGCGCACCAACTGAGGGTCCTGGCACTTGATCAGGGCGTGGTAGTCCGCCAGAAAGAAGAAAGCGTCCATGGACTCGTCGCGGGAGGCCTCAATAGAAGGGCGTATGGCGCCCACATAGTTACCCAGGTGAGGTGTGCCGGTGGTGGTAATGCCGGTGAGTACGCGTTGCTTTGCCATGAATATCCGCTTGCTCCAAAAAAAGCGCCAATGATACTGGGATTGACGTCTACTAGCTATCCTCGACGCCCGCCACGGCCAAAAGCACTTCCCGATAACGGGGAGCCAGCCGTGGGGTGCCGTAGGTCGATATATCCGGTGCCTGTCCCCCGCCCTCTTCCAGTTGCTCTCCCAACTCACGAATCAGGTGCGCCGCCGAGCGCGCTTCCAGGCCGGGATCATCCCGATTGGAGTCGTAGCAGTATTGCGCCGGGTAAATTTCCGGGTAAGCCAGGCGGTTGGGAACAACGGGGAGGCAGCCATTTGCCACCGCCTGCAGTACCGCCAGCCCCTGGAACTCGTGCAACGCGGTGGACAGCACGACATCGGCACCGCGCAACAGGGCCCGATAGGCGCGCGGGTCGTCCATATAGCCAAATTGCACCAGGCGATGGCTGAAATCCGTTTCGATCTGCCTGAATACATCGGGCGAACTGCGAAATTGCTGCCCGATCACGGCCAGCTCATAATCCAGCTCATCCTGTTCCAGCCGCATCAGTATTTGCAGCAGCCCATCACCGCCCTTGTCGTGTTCAAAACGCCCGACCCACAGCAGTCGCAAGGGTCGGTCGGGCAGTTCACCCAGCTTCCCGGGCCAGACAGCCTCAGTGGCTACCGATTGCTCCAGGTCCATTGGCACAGGCAGCACGCTGGCTTTATCGCGCAACATTGGCACGACTCCGCCCGGCACCCGGTCCGGCAATTTATCCAGTAATGCACTGCAGCCCGCCAGAAAGGAGTCCATATTGTAGGCGGAATTAAACAGGATACTATCGGCAGCCAGCGCCGAATAGAGGCTGACCATCTGTGCCTCCAACAGGCTCAGTTGCTGCCGGTGCTGGGGGTAATCGAACTGATTTTCGTGAAAATAGACCACGGCGGGTACGCGTGCCAGGGACGGGACAAGGCCTCGCAGCGTCGCCAGATCCACCATGGAGGTCGCTATCAGCAGGTCGTAGTCCTGTTCCAACTGCGTTCGCTTCGCTATGGCCCAGTACAGCGGATTACCCCGCACCCGCCAGCTGAAATGACGCGGGGGCAGGCTCAGCACGCACCACTGCCATTGATCAAACATGGCCTGCAGGCTCTGCTGCCAGTGCACGTGGCTTTGCGCCGCGTAGGCCGACAGTAGCAGCACCCTCACGCCGGGAGCCTCACACTGCTGACAGACGGCCCCGGTAATTGTAAAAGCGCTGCAAAATCCGGCATAGGTCCGCCGCGTCACGAGTACCGGCAAGCTCCCGTACCGAGTGCATGGCGAAAGTGGGCACGCCAATATCCAGCGTCCGCACGCCGGTAGCCCCTGCGGTGATTGGGCCTATAGTGCTGCCACAAGCCATATCGGTGCGTACCACAAAGGATTGCACCGGCACGTCCTCGGCTGCCGCCAGCATGCGAAACAGCCCTGTAGTTTCACTGTTGGAAGCGTAGCGCTGATTGGCATTAATCTTGATCACCGGACCCCGGTTCAGCAGCGGCCCGTGATTACTGTCGTGCCGATCCGCATAGTTGGGGTGAATGCCATGAGCATTGTCGGCGGAAATCATCATAGAGCGGTCGGTAAGCGCCGCATAGGATTGCTCGTCTCCCGCCAGGCGCTTAAGTACCGAACTGAGTAAGGGGCCCTGGGCGCCGGCGGCTGACAGGCTGCCGACTTCCTCGTGGTCATTGCAGACCAACAGGGAACTGGCAGCACCATCACCACGCAATAGTGCCTGCAGGCCGGTGAAGCAGCTGAGCAGGTTGTCCAGGCGAGCGGATGCCAAAAACTCCTGCCTCAGCCCAATCACCGCCGCGGGCTGGGTGTCGTAGAATGACAGTTCGTAATCCAACACCTCTCGCACCGCGCAATCCGGGTGCTCTTCCAGTAACCGTGACTTCAGCAACTCGCGAAAATCCAGCTTGTCGCCCTCCCCCGGTTGACAGAGCACGGGCAGGATATCCGTCTGGGGGTTTATGCTGCGGTTCTTATTCGCTTCCTTGTCCAGGTGAATGGCCAGGCTGGGAACAATGGCGATGGCCTCGCGATAATCGATCAGGGCCGTGCGCAGCTGCCCGCCTTCACACTGGTAACTGACACGACCCGCCAGTGAAAGATCGCGATCAAACCAGGGATTCAGCAGCGCTCCGCCATAAACCTGGACGCCCAGTTGGAAAAAACCCTGCTCCACCTTTTCCGGGGCCGGCTTAACCATCAGGCAGGGGCTGTCCGTGTGGGCCCCCACCATACGCATACCCTCGACCGGGGCGGATTCACGCCCGACGACAAAGGCCACGATAGAGCTGCCATTGCGCACCACATAGTGTTTGCCACCGGCTTGTAAATCCCAGCTGGTATCTTCGGCCAGGCGCGTAAATCCACCTGCCTCCAACCGTTTCGCCATTTCCGCCACAGCGTGAAATGGCGTGGTTGCCACTCCAAGAAAGTCGCAAAGCTTCTCATTGAATTCATCATATTTCATAGATACAACCCCTCAGGTGAAAAGCAAATCACGCCACCCATAGTAAAAATAGAACCGCCGCCAGCACGACCCGATAATAGACAAAAGGCATCAGGCCGACGCGGTCCAGCAGACGCAGGAATACCGCTATGCACAAATAGGCGGTGATACCGGACACGGCGGCGCCAAGCCCCAGTGTCCACCAGTCCACCGCCAAGCCACTGGAACTCAGTTCCCACACCTTCAGTGCACCGGCACTGGCGATGATGGGTATGGACAGCAAAAAAGAAAATCGCGCCGACGCCTGGCGATTCATACCCAACAGCAGGGCCGCCGTGATTGTCACTCCGGAGCGTGACACGCCCGGCACGGGGGCCATGGCCTGGGCCAGCCCAATCAGCAATGCGATAGACAAGGTCAGGGGGTTACCGGCTTTCTCACCCGGCGCGGCGCGATCAGCCATGCCCAACAGGATGCCGAATACCAGTGTGGTAGTGGCGATTACGGGCAAGGTACGTAAGTTGCCCTCTATAAAATCCCCGGCAGCCAGGCCTACCACGCCCGCGGGCACGGTGGCCAGACCCAGGTACCAGACCAGTCTACTGTCCTGCGTGGCTCCCCCGCCGGCGAGCGAACGAAACCAGGCATCAGCCATCCGCATAAGGTCATCCCGGTAGTAGAGCAGCACCGCAGATAGCGTGCCCACATGCACAGCCACATCAAAAGCCAGCCCCTGGTCGGGCCAATCCAGCAGCAGCGACGGGATGACCAGGTGGGCAGAGCTGGAAATCGGCAAAAACTCGGTAAGACCCTGCAACAGGGCCAGCATTACGGCCTGGTACCAGTCGATCACGATTGTTTCCCCTGTTCCGACAATTTTTTCCACGAAATTTTGTCGCGAACATAAACCGGCTGTACTTGCTGCGGTGATTTAATATCACCACGCCCCAGCTTCTCCAGCGCCAGGGGAACAAGATCCCGCGCCTCGGGTAGCAGCTGTTCTGCACTCGACTGCAAAATCGCTCTCACCGGTACCGGAAATTGATCCAGGAAATGACAGCCGCTGCCCACTGCGCACAGGGACTCTGCCCGAATGGGGGGAATCTCTGCTGGAGCGCAGGCCCAGGGGCCCTGCTGCAAGACCGCCAGGCCCTGCTCAAAAGAAAACACTGCGCCATACACCTCATTTATTCTGGCATCAATGGTACTGAGCACGGTATCGCCGGCATGCACCTCTCCCGCACGCAACGCTGTCTGGACCTGGCAGGCCAGGCTTGAAATAGCAATTGCCGGTAATCCGCTGGCATAAGCCAGGCCCTGTACCGCACTGGCGGCAATGCGCAAGCCGGTAAACGAACCCGGGCCACAGCCATAGACAATAGCCTCAATACCGTGTGCACGCAGATCCCCACCGGGCAGCAGTTCTTGCAACATACCGAACAAACGCTGGCTGTGCTGTCTGGGTATGACCTCATGCCGCTGCCGATATTGTCCATCGACAAACACCGCGACTGAGCAGGCGTCGGTCGCGGTATCGATTGCCAGAATTCCCGTCATATACTCCTATTTCCTATAGCGCCAGCGAACATGCTGATAGTGCCGGTGAACATACCGATAGCGTCGGCGAATATACCGACAGTGCTGGCGAATATACAGTTAGTACCAGCAATTAGAGAACGCTGCGCCTGACCACTACCATGCTAAACTTGAATTATCACACAGGCGGCCACCGGTAAGAACTACTGGCGGGGCAAAAACCATGAATCTGTTACAACGGGCATTATGACGCCAGCAAAGGAGATTACAGGGCTAATCCTGGCCGGCGGTGCCGGGCGACGGGTAGCCGGGCGCGACAAGGGCCTGATTAACTGGCATGGCAAACCTCTGGCAGCGCACGTTGCCGAGCGCCTCAAACCCCAGGTCGGGCGACTGCTTATAAGCTGTAACCGCAATTTGGAGCGCTACCGGGAGATTGCGGAAACAACGGCGGCTGATTCACGCCGGGACTTTCAAGGGCCACTGGCAGGGCTGGAAGCCGCCGCGCCGTTTATAGGTAGCCAGTTGCTGGTAATCGTTGCCTGCGATACACCTCTACTACCCGATGATCTGGTGCAACGTTTGCAAGCTCACTTGTACGAGACTGAATATGACGAGGCTCAAATCAGCTACGCTCACGATGGAACCCGGGGACAATATTTATGTGCTGCCATTGACCGGCAGTGCCTGGCTTCGCTTACCGGCTATCTCGATGAGGGCCATCGTGCAGTGCGGCACTGGTATCAGCGCCATCGTGCCATCGCTGTTGATTTTTCAGATCAGGCAGGGGCATTCAAGAACTACAATCGCCTGGATTAGCTGTAGCAGTCGTTCGACCATCCGGAAAAGAACCACCAGAATCGCGTCGCTAGCGGCGTCCTGCCTCTCGCGCCAGGGCCTGCCCCGCTTTATCGGGTATACCGTACATCCTGTACATCGTCGCTACCGGCGTCCTGCCTCTCGCGACATACCGTACATCCTGTACATAAAAATCCCGCTGAAATTGCTCTCAGCAGGTTTTTAACTTCAGCAACCTGCGCTATTTCTTTTCCGTCTTGGCTCTGGTTTTAGCTTTGGCCTTTGGCTTGGCTGCAACCTTGGCTTTACGCTTGGCGGCGGGTTTTTTACCCATTGCTTTATTTGCGCGCGCCTTCAGATTTTTCGCTACAGAGCGGATCTTTGCTTCGGCTTTTTTCTCTGCTGCCTTGGCTTTGGCTACTGCTTTGCGCTCAACGCCCTGCAACTGCCTGGCAAGCTTCTTCTCCAGCGAGGCCAGTTTCTTTTTGTCCGACGCTGCACGGGTCTTCACCCACTTCTGCGCGTGTGCGGCGATGGCTTTGACTTTATCCACTTCCGCTTTGGCTGACAATTCAGCCCTTTTGGCGCTTAGTTTCTCTTTGGCTGCGAGCTGGTTCGCTTTAGCCTTCGCACTCTCTGCCAAATCGGTTGCGCGGTCGCGAGCAGTCGACACTCTTGCCCGCATTGCTTTTACTCTGGCAGCAGACTTTGCCGAGGCCGCTGAGGCCGCCTTGGCTGCCCGCTTATTTGCAGCAGTAGCATTTTTGGATGCCTGCTTGCGAGCCGCGTCTACTTTTGTGCGTGCAGCGGCAAGCGCCTTCTTCTCTGATTCCACAGCGCTTTTAAATTTCGCCAGTGCTTCATGGGCTTTGGCTACAGCAGGTGAAACTGCAGCCTTGAGAGCCGTCGCCTTTCTTGCTGCGGGTTTTTTAGCTGCGGTTTTACGCGGCGCTTTTTTCGCAGCTGGTTTACGTTTCGCAGGAGCCTTTTTGGCTGTAGCTGCAGTTTGTTTTGTTGCTGCTTTTTTCTTAGCAGTTGCCATGGGCACATCTCCACTGTAGTTATAGGGTAACGCGATTTAGAAAATAGCAACAAAATCATGGAGATACAATAGTATTTGACATACAAAAACTACCAAATAATCAGGGGTTTGCTGGAATTTCACGCGTGAAAACCGTCGGAAGCACTGCGGCACCATTACGTAATAATGGGAAATATACTTTAAATAAAGGGGTTTAACGGCATCTCTGAATAAACATAGCTGTAAAAATGATGCCCGCAGATCTTCCCGAAATGTCCATTTGATTAAATTTTATTTAAAATTTATTTTTGTAAAAAAAGAGCGCAAGGCTCGAATAGCGCTAACTTATGCAATGTCAGGTATGTAGCGTGAGCCCCGCTTGCACTGTGTGTTTGAAGGCATACGCTTCCTAACTGAGCGAGGAAAAAGACTTCCGGAAGCAGCGGGAGGTACCCACTATCGCTTTAAGTATAGCCCAGATTTATTTCAACTATGCAATTACGTCATGCATCCAGGGAAGCGAACACCGCGTCACGAATTGCTTCAACACTACCAATGCCTTCTATGCGGTGATAACCCGGCGCATTGTCATCGGACATATTCTGATAGAAATCGATTAACGGACTGGTTTGCGAGTAATAGATTTCCAATCGCTTGCGCACCGTTTCTTCCGTATCATCATCGCGCTGAATCAGTGCTTCACCAGTTTCGTCGTCCACGCCAGCCTGCTGTGGCGGGTTGTACTCAATATGGTAGATACGACCAGAACCCGGGTGCACACGACGTCCACTTACTCGCGCCACAATTTCCTCGTCGCCCACGGCGATTTCCACCACGTCATCTATCCTGACATCGGCTTCTACCATCGCCTGTGCCTGGGGTATGGTGCGCGGAAAACCGTCAAACAGGAAACCGTTGGCGCAGTCGTCTTGCGTGATGCGGTCTTTGACCAGGCCGATAATGATCTCATCGGAAACCAGTCCGCCGGCATCCATCACTTTCTTGGCCTCCAATCCCAATTCGGTCTTCGCCTTTACCGCCGCTCGCAACATGTCGCCGGTAGATATCTGGGGAATACCGTATTTCTCGGTAATGAACTGGGCTTGCGTACCTTTGCCGGCACCCGGGGCTCCCAATAGAATCAATCGCATGTAGAAAATTCCTCAGTAGTAATGTCGCCAGTGCAATGTACGACGCCGCAGTGTGAATCCAGAATTATCAAAGGGCAGTAACGATACACAGCACACGGATAGGTTACAACCCCTACCTTAGCCCCCTATCTAACCCCCCTGGCCTTGTAGCAGAGCGCGCCGCTTGGCCTGCTCCCACAAGTCATCCAGTTGCACCTCATCCATGCCTGCCAGAGGTGTATTTTCAGCGGCCGCAATCGCCTCCATGTCCGCGAAGCGCTGTTCAAACCTGGCAGAGGCGCGCCTCAGGCTGGACTCGGCATCCAATCCAAGATGCCTGGCCAGGTTAACGCAGGTGAACAGCACATCACCCATTTCTCCAGCGATTTCACTCTCATTTTGCGTCGCCATAGCGCCGCGTAATTCGTCGATTTCTTCCTGTAACTTGTCCAGTACAGCCCCGGTATCGGGCCAATCGAAGTTAACAAGCGCCGCGCGCTTTTGCAGTTTCTGCGCCCTTGGCAGGGCTGGCAAAGCCACAGGCACATCCGCCAGAATACCCGGCTGATCTTTCCCATCCCGCTCCAGCTGTTTAATCGCCTCCCAGCTTTGCTTGACGTCGTCGACTGTGGCGCGACTGGAGACCACGCCCTCTATATCGCCGTCTGCGAATACATGAGGATGGCGCCGCACCAGTTTTTTCACCAATGTCGCCACAATGGTATTAAAAGAGAACAGGCCCTGCTCTGTGCCCAGTTGCGCATAAAAAATAACCTGGAATAAAACATCACCCAGTTCTTCCGCCACGTGTGGGTAGTCTTCATGCTCGATGGCCTGAGCCAGTTCATAACATTCCTCCAGGGTGGCCGGCACAATACTTTTGAAATCCTGGCGAATATCCCAGGGACAACCGGTCCGCGGGTCACGCAGGCGTTGCATAACACGCAACAAATCGTCCACTGTATATTTCGCTTGCTCCATGTACCCCTCCTATTCTGAAATACGCACCGCCGATACCACGTTTTTCAAGCGATTGATGCGCTCCAGCAATTTGGATAAAGAACCGAGATTGGGAACTTCCACTCGCAAGCGCATGGTGGCGGTATGGCGTTTTTTGTTGGTCTGGGTATTGATGCTCAACACATTGAGTCTGGCGTTGGCAAATAATCCGGTGATATCACGCAACAGACCCTGGCGATCATAGGCTTCGATAGCCACATCAACCTCGTAGTTGTCCATGGGGGCAGCCCCCCACTCCACCTCGATAACGCGCTCGGGAACGGACTCCTGCAAATTGACCAATCTCGCGCAATCCGCCCGATGGACGCTCACTCCCCGACCCTGCGTAATAAAGCCGGTAATCGCGTCTCCGGGCAGTGGTTTGCAACAACCGGCCATATGTGACAAAAGATTGCCCACGCCCCGCACCTGCACCTGATCCCGGTAACTGCCTGCGCCAGCCCTGGACAGGCGCAGCTGAGGTTCCGGCCGGCTCTCCAGCAGGCCCTGAGCGGCATTCAATACCTGGGCCGAGGACAGGTCACCGGCTCCCACCGCGGCGTACATGTCCTCGACAGTATTGAACTGCACTTTTTTGGCGATGCGCTGGTAGTCGATACTGGTGAGGGCCAGCCGTTTGAACTCCCGTTCCAGCAAGTGCCTGCCGGCATCCACATTGCCCTCTCGCCCCTGGCTTTTGAACCAGTGCTGAACCTTGGCGCGGGCACGGGAAGTCCGCAGGTAGCCCAGGCCCGGCTGCAGCCAGTCACGCTTGGGTTGGCCTTCCTTGCTGGTCAGCACCTCAACTCGCTCCCCGGTTTTCAGGGCGTAGGTGAGAGGCACGATAGAACCATTGACCTTGGCGCCACGACAGCGATGCCCTACTTCTGTGTGCACATGATAGGCAAAATCAAGCGGCGTTGCGCCTTGCGCCAGATTCACCACATCACCGTGGGGAGTAAATACATAGACCCGGTCCTGGGCCACATCAAAACTGAACTGCTCCGCCACACTGCGAGCATCACCGGTTTCCTCATGCCAATCCAGCACCTGGCGCAACCAGGCTATCTTTTCCTCGTAGGTACTGGCCAGCCCCCTGTCGGATTCGGCTCCCTTGTAGCGCCAGTGGGCACAAACACCCAGTTCCGCCTCATCGTGCATCTGCTGCGTGCGGATTTGTATCTCGAGTATCTTACCCTCTGGACCAATCACCGCCGTATGCAAGGAGCGATAACCGTTTTCCTTGGGGTTGGCGATATAATCATCGAACTCATTGGGAATATTTCGCCATAACCCATGCACCAACCCCAGGGTCGCATAGCAATCCTTGACCCGGGGCACCAGAATACGCACCGCCCGAATATCGTGCACCTGTGAGAAGCCCACGCCTTTGCGCTGCATTTTGCTCCAGATGCTATAGATGTGCTTGGAGCGGCCGGTGATCTCAAATTCCAGCCCGGCATTGCGCAGCACCCGGTTCAACTCTTCCTCTACACGGGAGATGAAGTGATCCCGCTCCAGGCGCTTGCCATCCAGCAGGCGGGCTATCTTGCGGTAGGCATCGGCGTAGATATAGCGGAAGGATAAATCCTCCAGTTCCCACTTCAGGTGGCCTATACCCAGCCTATGGGCCAGTGGCGCGTATACATCGAAAACTTCCTGCCCGATCTCATGGCGGCGTTGTTCATCATTTTTGACGGCCCGGATGGCACAGGTGCGCTCTGCCAATTTGATCAGCGCGACACGTACATCGTCCACCAGTGCGATCAACATCTTGCGGATGTTGTCCTTCTGCCCGTGAGCTTGCCCCAGCACCGGGTTATCGCTCTGCATTTTGAGTTCACCGATGGAGGCCATACGCAATACCCCATCAATCAAGTCGGCCACTTCAGTCCCGAACTGTGCCGCTACCTCATCCATGCGTAGCCGTTGCTCGCGCACGGCACGGTATAAAATCCCGGCCACCAGGCAATCCAGGCCGACATGCAATTCGGCCAGAATCAGCACTATATCGAGACCGGCGATAAAACAATTGGTCTCGTGGGCCCAATCTCCAGAATCCTGCCCGGACACATGTAAGGCCTCCTGCGCCAGCTCGCAGGCGGCTAACAGGCGCTCGGCATCCGCGGCATCCAACTGCAGCGGCAACTGCCGCAGCCAGCGCTCGAGATCAATATCGCCAGCGGCATTAACGTGGGATTGTTCGCGTACCTGAACCATAAGGGCTAATCCATCACCGGCCGTCAAATACGCCGGTGGACAAATAGCGGTCCCCGCGGTCGCAAATGATGGTCACGATCACGGCGTTTTCAACTTCACCGGACAGGCGCAGGGCACCGGCGATGGCACCGCCGGAGGACACACCGCAGAAGATACCCTCTTCCCGCGCCAGGCGTCGCATGGTTACCTCCGATTCCTGTTGCGAAATATCCAGTACCCGATCTACCCGTGGCGCCTCATATATTTTCGGTAAATAGGCCTCGGGCCAGCGCCGGATACCGGGGATACTGGAGCCCTCCAGTGGCTGCAGGCCTATAATTTGAATGGCGGAATTCTGCTGCTTGAGGTAGGTGGAACAGCCCATGATGGTACCGGTAGTACCCATGGAGCTGACGAAGTGCGTTATCGTACCCTCCGTCTGGCGCCAGATCTCCGGTCCCGTTCCTTCCATGTGAGCCCGGGGATTGTCTGGATTGGCAAACTGGTCCAGTACCCAACCCTCGCCCTGCGCCTGCATTTGCAGCGCCAGGTCCCGGGCCGCCTCCATGCCCTGCTCCTGGGTGACCTCCAGCAACTGTGCGCCATAGGCCGACATGGCCTGCTTGCGCTCATCACTCATATGGGAGGGCATGATCAGTATCAGCCGATAACCGCGGATGGCCGCGGCCATCGCCAGGGCGATACCGGTATTGCCACTGGTCGCTTCTATAAGCGTATCGCCAGGTTTGATCTCGCCCCGCTCTTCGGCCCGGGCAATCATACTAAGGGCCGGCCGATCCTTGACCGACCCGGCGGGGTTATTGCCTTCCAGCTTCGCGAGAATGGTGTTGCTGGTCGTACCCGGCAGACGCTGCAGGCGCACCAAGGGCGTATTGCCGATACAGGATTCGATTGTCGGATAGTCTGGCATAAGTGGATTACCGCGAGCTGAAGTTAGTGAACCTCGTCACTCATATTGTATAGAATAGGAATTCCCCGGCACAATCATTTGGTCAGTACGGCAAAAGCGACCACGTAGTCGATCTCATCCGCCAGGCTCAATTCCACCCGAGCGCCCCCTCGCCGGGTCGCCACCTCACTGGCACCGCCGCTGAGGCGCACCAGCGGCGCACCATTGTCATCGTGCTCGATCTGGATATCCTGCCAGCTCACACCCCGGCCTATGCCGGTGCCAAGCGCCTTGGCAATGGCTTCCTTGGCGGCGAAGCGCTTGGCCAGGAGGCGGTTGGATTGTTTACTGGCGCGGTATTCGGCCTGCTCGGTTTCGGTAAGGATGCGCTGTACAAATTTATCGCCCAGGCGACCTACCACGTCATCGATACGATCTACCCTCAGGATATCAGTGCCTACTGCGATCACAACTTGTCTCCTGTATTTAACTCTACCTGGCCTTGCGCAGGCGTGGGGATCGCGCTTCCCGTACGAAAAAGATCACGGCTGCGCAGGGGAGCATCGCCAAGATGTGTGGCCAGCGCCTGGCGCAACAGACGCTTGGCTGTAAGTCGAACCGGCCCACCGAACTCGCCACCCGCCATCACCAGCAAATCAGACCCGGCAAAAGCGGGGCGGGACGGGTCGGTGGCAGCGCCCCTGCTGGCCACCAGGCCGCAATCCGGGTCGTAGTGATACCACAGATCTTCTCGCACCTGAGCACCACTGGCCCCATCCACGTTGAGGTCAAAGCGGTAACCCAGCTCATGCAACAGGGTGAACTCGAAGTGCCGCAACAGGGTGTCCAGCGCCGCGCTTCCCGCCAGCGCCTGCAGTGTCCGGGCGTAGGCTGCGAATAACTTGGGATGGGCATCGTGTTGATGCAGCAGGCGCACCAACAGTTCATTGACATACATACCACTGAACATACGCTCGCCCCGCAGTTCCAGCACTTCGCCCACCGCCTCTGCGGCCGTCAGTGTCTTCAGTTCCGTACGGCCGGAGAAAGACAACAACAAAGGAATAAAAGGCTGTAGCAACGCACCATGACTGCCGCCCCGCGACCTTCGCCTGACGCCGCGGGCCACCAGGCTGATACGCCCGTACTGGGCCGTAAGCACTTCGAGCAGCGCACTGGTATCCCGGTAGGGACGACTGTGGAGTATATAAGACGGCTCGAGGCTAACGCGCATGACGTGCCAGACAACAGCTAACGGTCATCGTAACCCAGGCTGCGCAGGGCCCGCTCGTCATCAGACCAACCGGATTTGACCTTGACCCACAGGCGCAGCATGACTTTACTGTCGAACAATAGCTCCATGTCGCGGCGGGCATCGGTACCGATAGAGCGCAGGCGTGAACCCTTCTCGCCGATAAGGATTTTTTTCTGCCCCTTGCGCTCTACAAAAATAACCGCGGAGATATGCAGTACCGCGCCCTCCTGGGCGAACTCCTCTATTTCAACGGTGATGGCGTAAGGCAACTCATCACCTAACTGTCGCATGATTTTCTCGCGCACAATTTCCGCTGCCAGAAAACGCTGGCTGCGATCGGTGATCTGGTCTTCAGGGAAAAAGTGCCTGGACTCGGGCAGGAGTTTCAGTATTTCCGCCTCCAACTCAGCCACATTGTGTTTGTGCAGGGCAGACACCGGCAATATCGCGGCAAAGTCACCTTTGTCCGCCAGCACCTGCAAGTGAGGCAGCAATTCGGCCTTGTCCGCCAACAGGTCGACCTTGTTGACCACCAGCATGGTGGGCAGGCCTGCTCGCTGGATCTGCTCCAGCACCATGGCGTCCTCTTCTGTCCAGGCGGTACGATCCACCACGAACACCACCAGATCCACATCCTTGATAGCTGAACTCGCCGCGCGGTTCATATAGCGATTGATCGCCTTGGCGGCATCCTTGTGCAGGCCCGGTGTGTCTACGAATATGATCTGGTGCTGATCCTCTGTTTTAATACCCAGCACCTGGTGGCGTGTGGTCTGTGGCTTGCGCGAGGTGATGCTGATTTTCTGGCCCAGGATATGATTGAGCAGGGTTGATTTTCCCACATTGGGACGCCCGACAATGGCGACATAGCCACAGCGTTTGCTATCAGCTGGCATGGCTGGTCAATCTCTCCAGAGCGGAGCGGGCCGCGGCCTGCTCCGCTTTGCGGCGACTACTGCCGGCGCCCTCCACCGCCAGTGTCGGTTGCTGCAGGCGGCAGGTGACGCGAAACTGTTGTTGGTGGTCTTCACCCTGAATACCCAGCAGCTCGTATTCTGGCAATGGCTTGCGACGCCCTTGCAGGTACTCCTGCAATTGGGTCTTGGCGTCTTTGTCGGCAGCCCCGTGCTTGAGTTGTTCCAGCCGCGGGGCAAACCAGCGCAACACGCTCAACCTGCACTGCTCTACCGTGCTGTCCAGCAGGATCGCACCCACCACGGCCTCAAAAGCATCCGCCAGGATAGAACCGCGCCGGTGCCCGCCACTCTTGCGCTCGCCGGGCCCCAGCACCAGGTAATCACCCAGTTGCAGCTCCCGGGCCACCTCCGCCAGGGTATCCCCCTTCACCAGAGAGGCCCGCATACGACTCATATCACCCTCCCTGGACTGGGGAAACTGCCGGTACAAAGCCTCGGCAATAATATGGTTGAGGATAGAATCCCCGAGAAATTCCAGGCGCTCATTGTTGTGACCGCCGGCGCTGCGGTGGGTCAGCGCCAGGGAGAGCAATTGCGGGTCAGTGAACACGTAGCCCAGCGCCCGCTGCAGGCGAGCGATATCAGCCATGTGCTATTCTGAATCTGGGGCAGCGTTGGCTTTAGTCGCTGCAACAGGTTCAGCGCTGCCCGTTACAAACAACAAATCATCGAACTTCAGCACCGCGTCGATGCGCCCCATGATCGGAATTCTTACTTCGTAGTTGGCATTAATATAGGTTTTGCCCTTCTTGCGGTAGACCTCTACTTCCCTGGGCTGCAGCTCGTAAATCTGGTTTGAATTGAATATATTGGCTATTTTGCGCCGGATCTGGCGGATACCCTGTGTTTCCGAGTCGTGGTCATTGGCAATTCTTGAAATAATATCTTTCACGCTCAGGTATTCAAAATACGGTGGCGACATGCGAATGGCGCACATTAAAAAGAAACCCACCATGATCATAACAATCAGTAGGCCCGGTATGGACATCCCGGACTGACGCTGGCGTAACTGCATATTTTTATCCCCTTTTATCTTTTTATAGTCATTCTATCAGGCCAACACGACTAAAGCTCGGAATGCTCAACAGGGAATCCCAGTGCATCCAGACGGCGAAGGCCTTGCCTACTATATCCTTTTCCGGTACCTGACCCCAAACCCGGCTATCGCTGCTGTTGTCCCGGTTGTCTCCCATCATGAAATAGTGCCCGGGTTTGACCACCACCGAAAAATCCCTGGCCGGGCGCATTTCATCGACCTGCACCAGGTGATTGGCCTGCCCCAGTTTTTCCAGTCCCACGCTGTACCTGGATCTCCCGTCCGGAAATTGAGCCAATGCCTCACTCTCCACCTCGAGGCCATTCACCAATAACTGCTTATTGCGATAGGTCACCGTATCACCGGGCAAACCGACCACCCGCTTGATAAAATAAGTGTCGTTCATGTGGGGCGGGAAAAACACCATCACATCACCACGCTGGGGCTCATTCAGTGCCAACACCCTGGTGCGCAGCACCGGCAGGCGAATGCCATAGGTGTACTTATTGACCAGAATATAATCACCCACCTGCAGGGTGGGCACCATCGAAGAGGAGGGTATCTGGAACGGTTCCACCAGAAAGGAGCGCAGTACGAAGACCACGAATAACACGGGAAAGAAGGACTTGGCGTACTCCACCACGACCGGCTCCGCAGCATCCTGCGCCACTCCCGCCTGGTACTTCAGCGCCTCCGGGCTGCCCTCCCGGTCCCACTGGGGGTATTGGCCCTGCAACTCGCCAATGGCACGACGCCGGCCGGGCGCCAGAAAGATGGCGTCCATCATCCAGATCAAGCCGCTGCCAAATACCAGAATTACCAGAATAAGAGGAAAATCTATCGTCATACCGCTCATTTATCAGCTGTCCACCTTGAGTACCGCGAGAAAGGCGGATTGGGGTATTTCCACCCGTCCGACTTGTTTCATACGCTTTTTTCCCGCTTTTTGCTTTTCCAACAACTTGCGCTTGCGGCTCACATCGCCACCGTAGCACTTGGCCGTCACGTTCTTGCGCAGCGCCTTGACGGTCTGGCGCGCCACTATTTTGCCACCAACCGCTGACTGAATAGCCACATCAAACATCTGCCGGGGAATCAGCTCCTTCATTTTTTCAGTGAGCACCCTGCCCCTGTGCTGCACCTGGTCCCTGTGCACAATAATCGCCAGGGCATCGACCCGCTCGCCGTTGATCAACACATCCAGGCGCGCCAGGTTTGCCGCCTCGAATCGCTCGAAACCGTAATCCAGGGAAGCATAGCCGCGACTCACCGATTTTAGTCTATCAAAGAAGTCCAGTACCACCTCGGCCATGGGGATATCGTAGACCACCGACACCTGGGCACCGAGAAACTGCATATCCCGCTGTACGCCTCTTTTATCCACGCACAGTGTAATGACATTACCCAGGTATTCCTGGGGTACCAGGATATTGCAGCGGGCGATGGGTTCACGCATCTCCTCGATATCGCCGACATCCGGCAGGGAGGACGGGTTGTCCACCCTTACCACCTCACCGTTTTTCTTTACCACCTCGTAAATCACCGTGGGGGCGGTGGTAATCAGATCCAGGTCGTATTCCCGCTCCAGCCGCTCCTGGATGATCTCCATGTGCAGCATACCCAGAAAACCACAGCGGAAGCCGAAGCCCAGGGCATCGGAGGTTTCCGGCTCGTAAAAGAGGGAGGCGTCGTTGAGGGTCAATTTGGCCAGCGCGTCGCGAAAGTCCTCGTAGTCGTCGGAAGATATGGTAAAGATACCGGCATAGACCTGCGGCTTGATCCGCTTGAAACCGGGCAGTGCCCCCACCTCCGGGGTCTTGGCATGAGTCAGGGTATCGCCCACGGGCGCACCGTGGATATCCTTGATCCCGGCGACCACAAAACCCACTTCACCCGCTTGCAGGGCATCCGTCTCCAGGCGTTTGGGCGTAAAAATACCCACACTGTCAACCTGGTGTGCTTTGCCGATAGACTTGACGATAATCTTGTCACGCTTGCGCAAGACACCCTGCTTGACACGCACCAGGGATACGACGCCCAAATAATTATCGAACCAGGAGTCGATGATCAGCGCCTGTAATGGCGCATCCCGGTCACCTTCCGGTGGAGGAATATGCTCCACCAGGTATTCCAGGGCATCCTCGATACCCACACCGGTCTTGGCGCTGACCTCGCAGGCGCCCGTGGCATCGATACCGATGATTTCCTCGATTTCCAGCTTGACCCGATCTGGATCGGCCTGTGGCAGGTCCATCTTGTTGAGGATTGGCAACACCTCAAGCCCCTGCTCAATGGCCGTATAGCAGTTGGCTACAGACTGGGCTTCCACGCCCTGCCCCGCGTCGACTACCAGCAGCGCCCCTTCACAGGCGGACAGCGAGCGTGACACCTCATAGGAGAAGTCCACATGCCCCGGGGTATCGATAAAATTGAGCTGGTAGGTCTGCCCGTCTTGCGCCTCGTAGTCCAGCGTAACACTCTGGGCCTTGATGGTAATGCCCCGCTCCCGTTCGATATCCATCGAATCGAGTACCTGGGCCTCCATCTCCCTGGCGCTCAAGCCACCACAGTGCTGGATAAAGCGATCCGCCAGGGTCGATTTACCGTGATCGATATGGGCGATGATAGAGAAATTACGAATATTACGAAGGTCGCTCACACTCAGGTCCGATTGCGGTGACCCCCCCGCCAAACCCGTTCAGCGTGGGGTGCTGTGCCACCAAAAAACGCGCGATTGTAACCCATTGGAGTCCAGTGCTCCAACCACCTGATAAGTTAGGATCAGGTGGTTGGTGCACTACCGCGCGAAGCGGGCTCCGCTGCGCGCGTCCATCAATCCTTCAATTTCAGGCCTATGAACATGGGCGAGCCCCGCCGTATCAGGCGCAGCGGGACGGAACTGCCACTTTTCAACTTGCCCACCGCCCGCTCGAAGGTCTCTGTGGATTTAATCGGACTGGAAGCAATCAACGTGATCACATCTCCGGGCATAACTCCGGCCTCAGCGGCTGCGGAGTCGGGAAGCACCTCGCGCACCACCACTGCGCCACTGATTCCCAGGCGCTCCAGCGCCTCGTCGCTGGCTGTCTCGACAACCAGGCCCAGCCTGCCACCGTGGCCCTCATTCCCCCCCCCTGCCGTGAGCGTATAGCTATCGTCGGCATCCAGACCACCCACCTTCACCTTTAACTTTTTATGTTTTTTATCCCGCACAATCTCCACCGGCACCGTGGTGCCAGGCGGTATCAGGCCCACCACATGGGGCAGATCGGCTGATGCGGGAATGTCCTTGCCGTCGAAACTGATGATCACATCACCAGGCCGCAGACCCGCCTTGTCAGCGGGACCACCTTCGGCCAATTGCGCCACCAGCGCACCGCGCGGTCGATCCAGGCCAAAGGAATCCGCCAGATTTTTGTCGATATCCTGGATGGTGACGCCCAGCCACCCCCTGGTCACACGACCATCGGTTTTCAACTGGGCCACCACATTGCGCACCACGCTAACGGGGATGGCAAAAGACAGCCCGATAGAACCCCCACTGCGGGTAAAAATCTGCGAGTTGACACCCACCACCTCGCCATCCAGATTAAACAGGGGACCACCGGAATTACCGGGATTGATGGCCACGTCCGTTTGTATAAAGGGTACATAGTTCTCGTTGCGTTCAGTGGGCAGACTGCGCCCCTTCGCACTGACGATACCGGCGGTCACCGAGTAATCCAGACCAAATGGAGAACCTATAGCCAATACCCATTCACCCACTTCCAGGTCGTCTTTGTCGGCCATTTTCAGCACCGGCAGATCTGTAGCCTTGATACGCAACAGGGCGAGATCTGAGCGGGAGTCGGTGCCAATCACCTCGGCATCGAACTCCCGGCGATCACTCATGCGCACCAACACGCTGTCCGCACCGTCCACCACATGATTGTTGGTCAGGATATAGCCGTCATCAGAGATAATAAAACCCGAGCCCATAGCCATACCTGGCCGCCGCGACGGCGGAGCGCCCCGGAACTCGAAGAATCGACGCAGATACTCCGGAATCTCCTCAGGGCGGGGCTGCCCCTGTCCGCCCCGGGCACGGTTATGCTCAACAATGATCTTCACCACCGCGGGGGAATTTTCCCGTACTATTTTACGGAAGTCAGGCAACTCCACCGCCGCGGCGAGTCCCGGCATCGCCAGGGTCAGAATCAGGAATACGGGGAGCATCAATCGGGTCAGGGCATTCATTTTTTCATCCAGTCAGGTGGGGTTGAATTCGGGGTGTAAAACAGTGGATCAGGCTACCGTTACCGGCGCCTTGAGCGGGCGCAACACTTCCAGCAGGGTCGGTTGTAAGCGGTGATCATCGCGATGACGCCAGGCGTGCCAGCGCACCAGCACCAGGCCCAGGCCGAAGCCAAGGGCGGCCCCAAGCGCAGCCGATACATCCTGGCTGCCAGGCGCCAATCCCACGGCGGTCGCCGCTCCCGCGAGCATACAGGCCAGTGGCAGCATATAGACGATCAGTGATCCGCGCAGGATGACTTCTTCGGGAATGCTGATACGCACCTGGTCATCGACACTGCACTCCTGGGGATCGCGCTTGCCGGGCAGTACACGGACGTAGCCGCGCTTGCCGTCAGAGAGTCGATTTATCAACCCGTGGCCACAGCCTTTTTGTGCCGCGCAGGTGCCACAGGTACTCTGGCGGATCGTCTCAACCCATAGCCCGTCGGCGTCAATAGCTACCACACGCCCGGTTTCGATCAGCATCTCATCGTGTCCAGTCGACAGAGTCAGCTACCATTCTAGCCGTATTGACCGGCACTTCGCCAATCACGGTTATCAGCACCGACTGCCCGGAAAGGCGCATCCCGCGGGTATAGGACAGGGTACTGCCGCGGCGCACCACGCCCTCCCCGGCGCGAATTTCCCGGCCCAGTTCCTCCAGGAAGACTGAAAAAACCGCCAGTCCATCCGTATAAGTTCTACGCCCACCACTGCCCAGCGGGGTCTCGGTTGAAGTAAATCCTTGCGGCAGCCAGCCTACACCCCAGTTGTTGCCGAGCGCTGCGCCCGCCCCAGTCGACTGGGGGTCGGGGTGCTGCGCCTCGTGTACGAGGTTGACCTCGCTGCTCTCGAGGATTTGTCCGGAGTAAGACAGGTTGGCAAACTGGAATTTTTCCAGGATTTTATCACCGGGCCCCACAGTTTCCGCCTTGAGCAACAGGGCGGTTTCCCGATCCAACTCCATAATATAACCGAAGCGATACATATCCCGGGGCTCGATGCGAATACGCACGGCCTGGCGCCCGGCAACCCGCTCGCCATCGCTGACACTGAAGCTGTAGTGTTGGGCTATGCCGCAGTCCCCGGCCTGCAGATCCTCCCCCAGGCGCAGCAATTTGTGCCCCGGGTGTACGCACTCCAACGGATGGTCGCTGCGCTCCACCTGCGCACCCTGTCCGGTCAACTCAGTAAGGCGTTCTGAAATACCGCCCTCCCCCACTGAATGAGAGATCTGCATCACCTGCATGTCATCTCCGCGCTGTAATGTCACCACCCCGTTGTAGCTCACCTGGCGGACACTTCTGGACATTTTATCCAGCCAGGCCAGGGCCTGGGCATCAGCCCCGGGGCATACGGCCGCACTGGCCGCGCCGGCCGCTACAACCGACAATATGGCGAGTAGGACATGCGAGCAGCGGTGTCTCAACAGGCTCTGCAGCACAGGGCTGTACTCCCTATTCCCGAATCCGGGGGACGCGGGCAAAAGGAATCAACCCCTGCGGCGAATTAAGTGCGGCCTGCTCCGCGTGCTCCTGCATATATTTTTGCATACGGCGACGCGCCAATTCCTGATAAGCGGTACGACTGGCAGGTTGCAGCACAGGCATGCTCTGCATGCCGTAACTGGCCTGCACCGATGTCGCGCCGATACTGTTGACCAGACCCACAGGCGAGGCACTGGCCGCCACCGTCCGGCCCTGGCCATACGGCTGCGCACTGCCGATCTGGGCGAGTTGCTGGCCACCGATAACGACTGTGGCCGCCACGGAGGCCGCGATCGCAAGACTGGCTACCGGGCGCAGAAACCGCTGCCTGAGGCTTGTGCCAGTGTGCACAGTGGGTGAGTTTCGCTGATCCGCTATAGTCTGGCGAACCTGCGTGGATATATCCAATTTCATATGAGCGAGATGGTGGCCGGAGACCGTTGCTCGCACTGTGTTGTAACGAACCCAGGTTTGGCGCAACTCATGGTCGTCCGCTATGCGTGACAAGACGCGCTCCAGTTCCAACTCATTGGCTTCGCCATCCAGCAATGCGGAAAGAGATTCACGCATTCTTTCAGTCATCGTTCACTTCCTTCGTGCCTGTGCACGGTTCGTCCTGTGTGGTCCCGTCCGCTTGTTCAGCGGGTGGTTTTTGAGTCGGGGCGTCACGCTTCACCATCGAGCTGCTCCCTGACCTGTATATCTATCGCCTCGCGTGCCCGGAATATCCGTGAACGCACGGTCCCTACCGGACAGTCCATAATATCGGCGATGTCCTCATAACTGAGACCATCAAACTCGCGTAAAGTTACCGCTGTTCGCAGATCATCCGGCAATGCGCCAATGGCTCGCTCCACCACCGCCTTCAACTCCGCTCCAAATAACGCATTTTCCGGGGTCTCGATGTCGCGCAGCGCACCACCGCCCTCGTAATATTCCGCGTCTGCCACTTCAACATCGGTGCCGGGCGGTCGCCGGGAGCGTGATACCAGGTAATTCTTGGCGGTATTGATGGCGATCCGATACAGCCAGGTATAAAACGCACTGTCCCCGCGAAATCTGGGTAGCGCTTTATAGGCCTTGATAAAAGCCTCCTGGGCAACATCCTGCACCTCGTCGGGGTCACGTACATAGCGACTGATCAAACCAAAAATCTTATGTTGGTATTTCAACACCAGCAGGTCAAAAGCTCTCGAATCGCCCTTCTGCACTCTTAGCACGAGCTGCTGATCCGTCTCTGCGGCAGTCACGTCCTGTCCCCCTCCATAGTCAATGACATCACTGCCCCGGTGATAATCACCCAACTGCAGCAATGGACAGCAGAAACGCCGGTAAGTTCGTTTCTGGTCCAGTGCAGCCGGTAATATGAGAGGTCTGTGTAGATAAAGTTCCCCACGGGAGAGTTTTCTTATTTTCCGCGAGGTCGTATATACTCGCATTACAATACACTGACGATGTTAATCGAAGCTAAGTCTTTGAGCTACATCAAATATTCCACACTCCACAGGGGCGAGCACAGAAACTTTATGGCATCCCGTCACCAACACGATGTGCTGATTATCGGCAGTGGCGCTGCCGGTCTCAGCCTCGCTTTGCGGCTGCCCAGCCATTATCGGGTGGCCGTGCTGTCCAAGGCCGACCTGAACCAGGGGTCTACCTACTGGGCCCAGGGCGGCATGGCCGCGGTACTGCATAACAGAGATACAGTCGATTCGCACGTGCAGGACACCCTTGCCGCCGGTGCGGGCCTGTGTCATCGCGAAGCAGTGGAGTTCACGGTACGCAACAGCCGGCGCTGCGTGGAATGGCTGGTGGAACAGGGGGTCGACTTCGACCTGCGCGAGGATCAGTCCAATCGACAGAACCGGGAGTTCCACCTCACCATGGAGGGCGGCCACAGCCACCGACGAATTATTCACGCGGCGGATCAAACCGGGCGGGCCATCTCCGAAGTCCTCACAGAACGGGCTCTGGCCGCGACTAATATCGAGATGTTCACTCACCGGGTCGCGGTGGATCTGGTCGTGGCCAGGGGTCGCTGTCAGGGGGCGTACATTCTCAACCAGCAGACAGGTCACGTGGACCTGTTCCAGGCCGTGGCGGTGATTCTGGCGACCGGGGGGGCCAGCAAGGCCTACCTCTATACCAGCAATCCCGACGGGGCCAGCGGTGACGGCATCGCCATGGCCTGGCGCGCCGGCTGCCGTGTTGCCAATCTGGAATTCAACCAGTTCCACCCCACCTGCCTGTACCACCCCAGAGCCAAGTCTTTCCTGATTACCGAGGCGATTCGCGGGGAAGGGGGCAAGCTGCTACTGCCCGATGGCCAGCGCTTCATGCAGCATTTCGACGAAAGGGGGGAACTGGCGCCGCGCGACATAGTAGCCAGGGCGATTGACCATGAGATGAAACGCCTGGGCGCGGATTGCGTATTCCTGGACATCTCCCACAAGTCGCGGGACTTCCTGCAAAGCCATTTTCCCACGGTCATGTCGCGCTGTGAGGAATTTGGCATCGATATCAGCACCGAGCCCATTCCAGTGGTGCCCGCCGCTCACTACACCTGCGGCGGCATCGTGGTCGACACCAACGGTAGCACCGATGTCGCTGGACTCTACGCCATTGGGGAGGCGTCCTGTACCGGTCTGCACGGCGCCAACCGTATGGCCAGCAACTCCCTGCTTGAGTGTATCGTCTACGCCGAAGCCGCCGCCGCGCACATCAGCAAAACCCTGGACCAGACCGCCACCCCCATTGACGCAGAATCCTGGGATGAAAGCCAGGTGACCGATTCGGATGAGGATGTGGTGATCTCCCACAACTGGGACGAGTTGCGCCGCTTTATGTGGGACTATGTGGGCATTGTGCGCACCGACAAGCGCTTGCAGCGCGCCCAGCACCGGGTGCAGTTGTTACAGGCGGAAATCGCCGAGTACTACGGCAACTACAAGGTCAGCAATGACCTGCTGGAGTTGCGCAATCTGGCTATGGTGGCCCAGTTAATGATCCGCTGCGCTATCTCACGCAAGGAGAGCCGCGGCCTGCACTATACCCTTGACTATCCACAGCAGCTGGCGGTGGCAAAGGACACCGTGCTGCAGCCCGAAAATTCACCCCTGTAAGGCCAACCTGGCGCGCAGACAGCGCAGTTGTCGTGGCGGCGCGCTGTCCGCAAATAGCCACACCGTGCCGAGTTGACCGGCAGGTAGCTCCTGCCAGGCCAGGAAAATCACCCAGGGCAAACATGTGCTGCTGGCGCGCACACAAACAGCCCGCTTGATCGCACAGTGCTCCACAGTCCAGCTGCCATTGCGCCAACAGATCACCGCGCCGACCATGGACTGGCCGTGTAGCCGCCACAACAGCAAACTGACAGGCGGCAATAAGAAAGCCACCAGGGCCGGGTAGCCCCGGGCATATAACAAAAAAAGCGCATAACAGCTACACAGACAGAACGCCCCGTGCAGAATGCGACGAAGCCTGGACCTATATATGACCAACCGTAGAACGGGTGAACTCGAGTATTTTGCTGACAATTGCGGCTAACTCCTCGTCCCGGGGTTGGTTACGACCCAAAAACCAGCCGAACAAATCCTGGTCCTCACAGATCATCAACTGCTGAAACCGCGCCCGATCCCGCTCATCCAGACCGGCATAGCATGCGGTCACAAAGGGCTCCAATACCAGATCCAGTTCCAGCATGCCGCGCCTGGCGGCCCAGCGCATCCGATTGAGTTCTTCGTTCGATATCATGCCAGTAAAATTATCCCGAGGGGCTATCAAAGAGCGTCATTATATCGTCAAATTCGGTCCGTGGCGCGTGGCAAGCAACAGGAGTTACTGACAGCGGCGTCTACAGCCCCTATTATTGGCGACCCGGCACCGAGTGCCGCCTATCCAATACAAAACACCAGGTACCCACCTTTGAATTGCCAATACAGTCTGCTGCAACAAGAGGCCCTGCTGCACATCGCCGGACCGGATTCACTGACTTTCCTGCAGGGACAGACCACCTGCGACACCCGCAAGCTGGATCCGGATCACGCGCTTCCCGGTGTCTACTGTACACCGCAGGGCCGCGTGGTCTGCGATTTCCTGCTCAGCCAACTGGCCGAGGACCATTACGCCCTGCGCCTGCGCCGCGACATCCGCGCCAGTAGCAGCACCACCTTCGGCAAATACATCATATTCTCCAAGGCGGAGCTGGACGACCAGCGCGACGACTGGCAAATAGTGGCGTGCTGGGGACCAGATGCGGCGCAGACCCTGCGCGAAATATTCGGCGCCGCCCCCACTGCACGCTTCGGCGCCTGCAGTGGCGACGACTTTGTGTTGGTCCAGATCGATGAGGCCGGCCAACAATTTGAATGCTACCTGGACAGTAAAACCAATCCGCAGTGGCTGGCGCAGGTGGACGGACTTATGCAGGCATCCGATGAGTCCGCATGGCAGGCACTTGAAATTGCCAGCGGCATGGGGCGCATCGAGGCGTCAACCGTAGAGGAGTTCGTCCCGCAGATGCTCAATTACGACCTCACTGGTCATATCAGCTTCAACAAGGGCTGCTACACGGGCCAGGAGGTGGTCGCCCGCCTGCACTACCGGGGTAAATCCAAGCGCCGTATGTACCTGGCGGAGTTGCCGGGTGCCGAGCCGGTATCAGCGGGTACACCCCTGTTCAGTACCGGCACTGAACAGAGTGTGGGCAATGTGGTTAACTCTGCTATTTCTGATGATCAACTGGTTGGGTTGGTCGTGGCGACT
>PVMK01189250.1_pt2 | contig 79095 bp, 80 predicted proteins | sample 1853481 | NCBI WGS metagenome assembly PVMK01 (sample SAMN08533507, study PRJNA380276) | Marine sediment metagenome, whole genome shotgun sequencing project.
GAAGGCAGTGATTATTTCAGCACACCGATTCAGGCGGTCTTTACACGGACGGTTGCCGATCCGGCCCTTGGCGCCAAGCTGACCGGCAAGCGCGGCAGACAATACGTACGGCGTATTTGCAACCGAAGATGAAATTACCAACCTGATTTTCCCCGGCGCGTTTGGCTCAGACAGTGAGTCGCTCGACATATCCAACACCGCTTTCGTAGGGCGCTACAGCAGGAGTTTCGGTGAAGCATCCTCTATTGGCGCGCTCATGACTGCACGCAGCGGTGATAACTACCACAATTACGTCGGTGGTCTGGATGCCCGCTGGAAAATCGACGATCACCATGAATTGAAAGCACAGGTCCTGAAATCGGACACAGAGTATCCGGACCAGGTTGCGGACGACTTCGATCAGCCGACGGATGCATTTACCGGCAACGCCGCACAGGCAGAGTACAACTACAACTCACGCAACTGGTTTGCCTATGCAAGACATGAAATGAGAGATAAAGGATTTCGTGCCGATTCAGGATTCGTAACGCGAGTCGATTACGACCAACAGACAGTCGGCCTTGGGCATATCTGGCATGGCGAGGAAGACGACTGGTGGACCCGCATGCGCCTTAACGGCGACTATGATATTTCGCATGACGACCAGGGTCGATTGCTGGAAAAGGAAATCGAAGGATATTTCGGCATCAACGGACCGCTGCAGTCGTACCTGGAATTTGGTGGCCTGTCACGAGACGTGCTTTTTAATGATGTGCTGTTTCATGAAAACAAGATCAGCCTGTATACGGAGATGAAGCCAAAAGGCGGTCTGTATTTTGGCATCTGGGCCCGCGTCGGGGACCAGATAGATTTCGACAACACGGTTCTCGGTGACGAGATCAGGTTGCAACCTCGCGTTGAGTGGAACGTCAACCAGAACCTGTTGCTGCGTTTGCAGAGTTCGCTGGTAAGACTGGATAGCAAGGAAGGTCCAAACATTTTTGACGCCCAGGTACATGATTTACGCGCGACCTGGCAATTTAGTATTCGCAGTTTTATTCGCTTGAGTGTCCAATATCAGGACGTAGAACGAAATCAGGATAGGTATATAGATCAGGTGGATGCGCATACGAGGAATGTCGGCAGGCAGCTACTGTATTCCTATAAGCTGAACCCACAGACTGTCTTCTTTCTCGGTTACTCAGATAGTCACGTCGATGACGATGACCTTGAGTCACTGACGATTACCGATCGAACACTGTTTATGAAAATCGGTTATGCATGGATGCCGTAGCGCATCTCAGGAATACGCTGCGAAAAGGTGCCGGATTTATTATCGGGTTATGCCAGCTGTATCATCGAAAATAAATCCGGTACCTTTTCGAATCTCTTTTTTTCTGCGGCTCGGAAGTTTTATTCTTCCTGGTTCTTGTCTGACTTGATGATGCAGTGCTGACCGGTACAGTTGTACGGATCACCGCCAGTATCAAGTTCATCGGCAATCGCCAGGCTCTCAACGTCTTTGATCGATGAGCGCAGGACCTGTACGTCATGCAGGTCTGTATCGACTTTGATCGGCGCCTTGCGAACTGCCGTCGCTAATTTTGCATTATGTGAATTCATATCCGTTACTCAGAACAAATGCGTGTGTGTACTTATATTGACGCAACGCGATGAAATGGGTTCTGTTTTTCGTCGGTTTTTTACTACCGTTCGTCGGATAACTGCCGCAGGTCGGTCGGGAATGACCGTTGGTCGGGCCGGGGCGTTTTGCGTCAGGCAAGTGCGAAGTCCAGTGCGGCAATTGCATGTAATTCCGTCGTATCAAAGGCCGGCAAATCCAGGTCTGCCGCGGCGATCAGCAGGCCAACCTCTGTACAGCCGAAAATTACGCCGTCAGCACCGGCATCAGCAGCATTGCTGACAATATCCAGATAACGTTGCTTCGATGCTGGCTTGATCTCACCCTGGCACAGCTCCTGGTAGATTATGTCGTGTACTGAAGTACGTTCTGCATCATCGGGAATAAGAACACTGATGCCGTGCTGGTTCTTAAGGTGTCCCTTGTAGAAATCCTGTTCCATCGTGAAGCGTGTTCCCAGTAATAACGGGCGTTGCACACCGGCTGCTTTTATCGCCGTAGCGGTGGCATCCGCAATGTGAATGAGTGGAATTTTCACCGCGTCCTGAACTTCACCCGCCATTTTGTGCATGGTGTTCGTGCAAATGACGATGCATTCGGCGCCGCCCTTTTCGAGGCTGCGGGCAGCATCGAGCATGCAGTTGGTAGCCGCGTCCCAGTCGCCGGCCGCCTGGTGCGCCTCTATCTCGGCAAAGTCGAATGACCACAACAATAGCCTGGCTGAGTGCAGTCCGCCGAGACGTTCTCGGGCCAGTCTGTTCAGAAGCTGGTAATAGACGACAGTGCTTTCCCAGCTCATGCCGCCAATCAAGCCGATCATTTTCATTAGTTTCTCCTCGTCGAAGTCAGCAGCAGACTTGGACGATCAAACATTTGGTGGTGGCAGATGGCCAAGAACCTTCTCGATTGCCAGGCCGATGCCGAGCAAGTCGCGGTCCGATCCCTCCGGACCATCGATTTCAAGTGTGACCGGAAGTCCGTCAGCGTTCAGATCGGCGGGTATCACCAAACCGGGGAGGCCGGCTGTGCTCCCCGAGGAGATGTTCCTGCTTATGACAACTTCGAATGGTACGGTTTTGCCATTAAGCAGGACTTCGCTGTCCTGGCCGATCGGCGGCGCTGCAATTTGTGCTGTGGGGAAAATCATTGCGGCGAGGTTGTTCGTGGCAAAATAATTTTTGAGAGTTTCCCGGAGTGCTGGTAAATGCTGGTCACGCGCGGCTACGAAATCCGCTTCAGGAATCACCAGCTCACCGCCAGGTAGAACATAGCGCGCAAAAGTCGCCTGAATATCCGGACTCGCTTGTTGCATCAGTTCATCAAACGAAACGCCGGTGTCGAATTCCTGCAGGTATCGCTTAAGCATCGGCATAACGTGATAAAGCTGTACTTGCGCCGTCGTTAGCGCAACTAATTCGCCGAGTCGCGGAACGACCGCTTCGACCAATACGGCACCCGCCGCGGCCAGTTTCTCCAGCGACTCATTGCTAATGCGTTCGACTTCAGCGTCGAGGGAAGCGAAGAAGAACTGTCGTGGAATGCCCAGCCGCACACCCTGCAAAGATGGGGCTTTGCTGACCAGCGGTTCTCCACTAATGACATTATCGAAAAGCGCAATATCTGCCACCGAGCGCGCGTGCGGTCCGACCTGGTCGAACAGCGGTGTAATTGGAATAACGCCGGTACTTGGATAACGGTTGGTGGTCGGTCGAAAACCATAAATACCGCACATTGCTGCCGGCACACGAATGGAACCCTGGGTATCTTCAGCAATGCCGAGCGGCGCCATGCCGTAAGCAATTGCTGCGGCTGTGCCGCCACTGCTGCCACCAGGAATACGACTCGTGTCATAGGGATTATGCACTGCGCCAAACGCCTGGTTGTTGCTGGTCCAGCCAAACGAAAGCTCATGAACGGTGGTCTTGCCCATCACGATGGCACCGGCGGCGATTAACTGGTCCACCAGCACTGCGTTTTTTTCCGGGTGGAAGTTGCTTAGCGCGCGTGTCCCGCCTGTCGTTCGGTATTCCTTTGTATTGACGCTGTCTTTCACGGGAATTGGCAGGCCATGCAAGGGCCCCGGCTGTGCGCCTGTCGCACGCAGCTTGTCGGCCGCGCTGGCTGCTTCGAGAACACGCTCTGGTTCCAGCGTAATGAAAGCATTCAGGTGTTTGCCCGCCTCACAGCGTTGCAGGAGGGCCGTTGCGTAGTCAACCGCGGAAATATCTCCCTGTCGCATCGCGGCGATCGCTTCGGTGGCGCTTAGATCTGTTAGTGGTTTTGTCATGATCATGCTCGTGTTGTTATCTGCTTTGCTGCAGGCAGTAACTCCTGAGGCCAGCGCGACACCTCAGGCAAGGAATTCACGTCGCGATGTTCCGTTGCAGTCATGCACGAGAATTCCCCGGACCCGACTCACTCAATTCTATCGCGAGCGCTTCCCAGCTGTTAATCGGCAATGAACACTGGCTGCCGATGCAACGATAGGCAATGGTCTCGCCATCTCTCGCTTTGCGTTCACTGAGGGCGCCAGGCAGGTTTTCGGCGTTGGCCGGGATTGCGAATATCAGGCGCCTCGGGGCATAGAGTTTCGCGGCGCTGGTCAACCAGCGACTGATTTCCTCATCTTCCCCACGCATGATGATTGTTTCCGGATGCTGCAGGTATTCCTCCAGCGCTGTTATCAAACTCACGTGTCCGTGCGGGTATTCATCCATTGCCCGCCAGGCAAAGCGCAGCGTTTTTTCCGCTGCGTCCAGGTAACGTGTTTCACCAAGGATGAAGCCAAGTCGCTGTAACGCAAATGCTGCTATTCCATTGCCGGATGGCATGGCTTCGTCCGCAAGCGGTTTCAAGCGATGCATCAGGGTCTCGTGATCATCTGCCGTAAAATAAAAACCACCGGCCTCACTGTCGTAGAAATGTTCGAGTAACAAGTCAGCCAGCGTGATCGCAAACTCCATGTAGCGACTGTTCCATTGCGCTTGCAGTAGTTCGAGCAGTGCGTCCAGCAAGAACGCATGGTCATCGAGGTAAGCAGCAAACTTTGACTGTCCGGCTTTGTGACTTGCGAGGAGTCGGCCATCCTGTAGCAGGTTCTCGTAGATAAAATCAGCAGCTTTCTGCGCGGCCCTGATCAGGTCAGGTCGGTCCAGTGCTTTTCCGGAAATGGCAAGGCCACGTATTGCCAGCGCATTCCAGGAGGTGAGCTGCTTGTCATCCCTGTCGGGTGCGATGCGACGCGCTCGCGCATCGAGTAAGGTTGCACGCGCGGCGTTTATGGTGTCAGTCAGCTCGGTCTCTGTTTTACCGGTTTCATCAGCGAGTGTTTTGACAGAATCGTGAATGGTCAGATGCCATTTACCCTCAAAGTTGGCCTTAACGTTCAGGCCGAAGTGCGGTGCGAATACTTCATACTGTTCTTTGGTCAGGAGTTTCTGCACTTCGTCAGGCGTCCATACATAGAACAAGCCCTCGTGTCCTTCCGAGTCCGCGTCGCGGCTGGAGTAAAAGCCACCGTCTGGTGATTGCATGTCGGCGATGATCCAGTCAGCAGTTTCAGCAGCAGTGCGCGCAAACAGTTCTTCACCGGTCGCAAGATATGTTTGCGCATACAGAGCGAGCAGCGGGCCGTTGTCGTAGAGCATTTTTTCGAAATGTGGAATTTCCCAGAAACGATCGACGGAGTAACGGCAGAACCCACCACCCAGCTGGTCATAGATACCACCCTCGGCCATGCGCGTAAGACTCAGCGTGACCATGAACAGCGCGTCAATATCAGGTTCATCGCTATGCGCGCTGTCGCGCCAATGACGCAGGATTCGGTCAAGTGTGCTCGGGTGCGGAAATTTCGGCGAATCTCCGGTGCCACCGTATTCACGGTCGAAATCCCGGGCAATTGCCTGTTGTGCAGATTGTAGTGGTGCGTCGGTCAGTTGCAGCTGGCCTGATGGAGGATTTGGCTCAAGCCGGGCGAACACACCCACCAGTTGCTGCCCCTGGCCTCTGATTTCATCCCGTTCATCATTAAAGTAGGCGGCGACACGGGTTATCAGGTCCGTGAAAGCCGGCATGCCGTAGCGCGCCTCATTCGGGAAATAGGTGCCGCCGAAAAATGGCCGCTGTTCCTCGGGATCGATGAACATGGTCAGTGGCCAGCCGCCCGGACGCTGGGTGAGCAGCTGGTGCGCTTTCTGGTAAATCATGTCGAGATCCGGGCGTTCTTCGCGGTCGACTTTGATGTTGACGAAAAGCTTGTTCATCAATGCCGCCGTGGCCTCGTCCTCGAAGGACTCGTGCGCCATGACATGGCACCAGTGGCAGGCGGAGTAGCCGACGGAGAGCAGAATGGGTTTGTTCGTGTCTTTTGCGAGCTGCAGTGCCTCCGGTCCCCAGGGATACCAGTCAACCGGGTTGTCTGCATGTTGCTGCAGGTACGGGCTCGATTCTGACAGAAGTCGATTACTTGATTCAGAGCTCATATAAGTTTCGTTGCGGACAGAGGCAGCACTATAACCCATCGGCAAACGAACTCTCGCGGTAGGTACTGGCAATGATATAAACTACCTTAATGCTGACTTACCCCGAAATCGACCCGATCATTTTCGCGATCGGCCCCCTTGCTGTGCGCTGGTACGGGCTGATGTATGTCCTGGGTTTTGTTGGTGGCTGGATGCTCGCGCGCAATCGTGCGCAGCAGAGCTGGTCAGTCATCAAGCCCGAACAGGTCGACGACCTGATCTTCTACTGCATGCTCGGCGTCATTGTCGGCGGACGTCTGGGCTACAGCCTGGTTTATGGCTGGGAGTACTGGCTCGACGATCCGTTGTACCTGTTCAAGATTACCAAGGGTGGCATGTCATTCCACGGCGGCCTGGTCGGCGTTATGGTGGCGCTATGGTTGTATGGTCGCAAGATCGGCAAGGGCCTGTGGGAAATTGGCGATTTTGTTGCGCCCCTGGTGCCGATAGGCCTGGGAACCGGGCGCATCGGCAATTTCATCAACGGCGAACTATGGGGCAAGCCTACCGACGTTGCATGGAGCTTCAATATCAATGGTGTTGGTCTGCATCCATCGCAACTGTACGAAGCGTTGCTCGAAGGTCTCGCCCTGTTCATCATCCTGCTGGTATTTTCGGCAAAGCAGCGACCGCGTATGGCAATCTCTGGCATGTTTCTCTTTTTCTATGGCCTGTTCCGATTTTTCGTTGAATTCTACCGTGTGCCCGACGCCGACCTGGGTTACCTGGCATTCGGATGGGTTACGATGGGACAAATACTTTCTGCACCGATGATTCTGCTTGGCGTCGTGTTGCTGGTTATGGCCTACAAAAAAGATCGAATAGAGGGAGTTACTACCTGACATGCAGCAGTACCTGTCAATGATGCGCCATGTACGTGAGCACGGCGCGCGTAAAGAAGATCGAACCGGGACGGGAACATTAAGCGTTTTCGGTTACCAGATGCGCTTCGACCTTAGCCAGGGGTTTCCGCTGATTACGACCAAGAAACTGCACATCAAGTCGATCGTGCATGAGCTCTTGTGGTTTCTGAGTGGTGACTCGAACATTCGCTATCTCAAAGATAATGGCGTTTCGATCTGGAATGACTGGGCCGACGATGATGGTGAGCTTGGGCCTGTTTATGGCGTCCAGTGGCGTAACTGGCGTACGGAATCGGGTAAGACGGTAGACCAGATCAGCGATGTTGTAAAAAGACTTCGCGAGGATCCCGATTCCAGACGCAACCTGGTTTGTGCGTGGAACGTGGCAGATGTGCCCAGCATGGCATTGCCGCCTTGCCACTGCCTGTTCCAGTTTTATGTTGCTGATGGAAAATTGTCGTGCCAGCTATACCAGCGGAGCGCAGACATATTTCTCGGCGTGCCCTTCAATATCGCATCCTATGCCTTGTTGACGCACATGCTGGCACAGCAAGCGAATCTCAAGGTTGGTGATTTTGTCTGGACCGGTGGTGATTGTCATCTTTACCAGAACCACATCGAGCAGGCAGACAAGCAGTTGGCACGTGAACCCCTGAGCTTGCCACGGCTGGCGATCAAGCGTCGTCCCTGAAAGCATCTTCGACTACAAGTTCGAGGATTTCGAGATTCTGAACTACGAGCCACATTCACATATAAAGGCCGCTGTCGCGGTCTGATCCCAGCATGCGTGTATCTGTCATTGTCGCTGCCTCGGCGAATAACGTTATTGGCGTTGATGGCGGATTGCCATGGCGCCTGCCGGAGGATTTAAGGCGCTTTAAGGAATTAACGATGGGCAAGCCGATGCTCATGGGCAGGCTAACCTATGAATCAATCGGCAAAGCCTTGCCGGGAAGGCGCAGCATTATTCTCACCCGGCAGGTCGATTTCCAGGCTGCGGATTGCGAAGTTGTTGCAACTGCGGACGCGGCAATCGCTGCCGTGGGCGATGTCGAAGAGTTGATGATTATTGGTGGTGGCAATGTATATGAACAATTACTGCCAATGACCGACCGCATTTACCTGACGCGCGTGCATACGCATATTGATGGTGATACGTTTTTTCCTGATATTGATCCCGCGGATTGGCGTTCGATAAACGCGGAGCGCTTTCCGGTAAATGCGGATCGTGAATATGGCTTCACCTTTGAAACGCTGGAGAGGCAATCTTAGAAACCCGTATTGCGGCTTGTATACGAGACCAGGCGTAGGAGCGGCTGTCTTAACGGATGTGCTTTGGTTGCAGGGCGCAGGAATGTACGGAAACCAAGACGCCGCGAATGCTCGGCTTCTTTTCGCGGCTAAAGCCGCTCCTACGCTTTGCTACACATACAAGCATCAATGCAAAGGCGGCAATCGCTTCTCAACTTCAGCCGCGGCGCTATCCAGATCAATCTGCTCAATCGTCTCCACACCATCTGTCAATTCTTCCAGCAACTTCTGTTGCACCGCGCCACGTTCCTGCGCGACAGCGTAGGGAATTTCGTCGTGGAACATGACCATTGAATAGCGCGGAATGAAACGATTCGGCAGGCGGCGCTCCAGTTCAAATGACAACTGCTTGCGCAGCACGTGTTTGGGGTTCCTCACCGTGTCACGCATCTCGACGTAGTTTTCCAGCGCCATGTCCGCGATCGCGTTGGCGTTGGCGAGTTGCTCTGCTTCATAGACTTCGAAAACCGTCTTCCAGTCTGCATCCGGGTTTTCGAGCACCTGGTCCAGGACAATGCAATCTTCAAACGCCAGGTTCATGCCCTGACCATGGAAAGGCACTACCGCATGCGCGGCGTCGCCGATCAGCAGCATTCGGTCGCCGTCGTGCCAGTGCTTGCAACGAACGGTGCCCAGTATGCCGACAGGGTTCTGGCTGTAATTGCCGATGAGATCGTCAATCAGTGGCACGACGTCAGCAAAGTTTTGCTCAAAAAACTCAGCGACTTTGTCGTCGCCATCAATCTCTGCAAAACTATTCTTGCCACTGCTCGGCATGAACAGCGTCAGCGTGAAGTCGCCACCCGGGTTCGGTAGCGCAATTAGCATGAACCCGCCTCTTGGCCAGATATGCAGGACATCCTGGTCGAGCTGGAAGCTGCCATCAACGTGGCCGGGAATAGACAGTTCTTTATAACTATGTTCGAGCAGCGTCTCGCCCGGCCCAATGGTTTCGACGTCCGTGAAGGCACGACGAATTACCGACCCGGCGCCGTCCGCAGCAATAAGCGGACATGCTTTAACGTCATAATCTGCAGATTTTTCGTGGTCCCTGATACGCAGGACGGCCTCTTCCGGGTAATACGAGACTGCTTCATGTTGAAAGCGAACGCGAACGTTGTGGTCGTTCTCCGCCGTCTGGATGAGGATGCGATTCAGTTCCGCCCGTGAAACAGAGTAAATCTGTTCACTCTCCCGCTGGCCGTAAGACTGTAACTCGGTCGTCCCATCCTCGTGGTGAATGAGGCGACCTTTCATCGGTACAAGAAGTGGCTCGATGTGCTCAAAAATACCGGCGTACTTCAACGCGCGGTTGCCGCGTGCCGATAGCACCAGGTTTATCGAGCGTCCGGCAGCGGCCTTCATCGTTCTCGGGTCTGCCTGGCGTTCCAGTACAGTGACCTTGGTGCCGCGGCGGGCAAGAATAATCGATAACAGGCTGCCACACAGCCCGGCCCCGATAATGTTAACGCTACTTCTGTTCATTTCTTTCTATTGCCAGTTCCAGTCGCTTCGAGAAATCGTATACGTCCTCAAAACTGTTGTACAACGGCACCGGTGCTATTCGAATAACATTGGGTTCACGCCAGTCTGCGGTTACGTTCAGTTCCTCGAGAGACTCAAATATTGCTCTCGCGTCCAGCGTTTCGTCACGCACCACCAGCGACATCTGGCAGCCTCGCGCATCTGTGGGCGTCAAAGACCCGATGCGATCAGCAAATCCTTCTTGCAGCAGAAAATCGAGAAAACCGGTCAGCTGCAATGACTTTTTCCTGAGATTCTCTGTACCGGCTGCCATGAAGACCTCCAGCGACGCTATTACCGGTGCGAGTGAAAGAATGGGTGGATTGCTCAGTTGCCAAAGCTCGACACCTTTCGCCGGCGCGAATGTCGGCGCCATTTTGAATCGCGTCGACTCTTCGTGGCCCCACCAGCCCAGCAACTGCTGAGTACCATCCGCATCCAGGTGCTTCGCATGGACGAAAGCGCCGCCAATGGCCCCCGGCCCGCTGTTCATGTACTTGTAGCTGCACCAGGCCGCAAAATCCGGTGCCCAGTCATGCAGCGCCAGGGGTACGTTGCCTATTGCGTGCGCCAGGTCCAGTCCGATGGCGCAACCAGTATCACTCGCCAGCTGGCAAAGCCGCGCCATGTCGAGTACCTGGCCGTTGTAGTACTGCACGCCGGGCAACAGCAATAACGCAATCTCCCCGGCGTGATCGTCGAGAATCTGAACGAGATCATCAATATGCAGTTTGTCATCGACGCGCGGTTGCCATTCGATCAGTGCGTCATCGGGCTCAAAGCCATGCAGGCGAAGCTGGGACATGACAGCGAAACGGTCCGACGGGAATGCTGTTGACTCAATTACTATCTTGTTGCGTGTTGCATCAGGCCGATAAAATGTCGTCATCAGGACATGCAGATTGACCGTCAGCGTGTTCATTGCCAGGACTTCGTTCTCCTGCGCTCCGGTCAGGTAGGCAAGACCCTGCGTGGCTATACGATGGTAGGGCATCCACGGTCGCCGCGCGCTGAAATGTCCTTCGACACCGAGGTTGCCCCAGTCATCGAGCTCTTCGTGAACGTATTGCACGGCAAGTTTCGGCTGCAGTCCCAGCGAATTTCCGCACAGGTAGATATTTTTGAGTCCGTCTTTTTCACCAGGCAGATTGAACTGTTCGCGAAAAGATCGCAGTTCATCAGCAGCGTCGAGTGATCTTGCGAATTCACGCGTTGCCTCGAATGTGCTCACTCGAAATCCTTGCGTTGCAACGCCAGCCATTCCAGCGCTGAATCCGCGAGTAAATCAGAAGTCGTTTTCGTATCGAGTTTCATTTCCTCTATCATTTTTCCCGGATGATGCTCACCGAGCGGGAACGGATAGTCGCTGCCTAGCGCAATCCTGTTCGAGCCGAACAATCCAAGCATGTACTCAAGCATTGCCGGATCATGTACCAGGGAATCAACAAAAAATTTGCCAATGTACTCGCGGGGATTGCGCTCGTTCGCTGTTGCAACGATGTCGGGGCGTACATTGAAACCGTGTTCCAGCCGACCGATGATGCCGGGGAAGGCACCGCCACCGTGTGCAAACGCGACCCTGAGGTTTGGCAGTTTCTCGAATACGCCGCCGAATATCATCGAACAGACAGACAGCGCCGTTTCCGCCGGCATACCGACCAGCCATGGCAGCCAGTAAAGGCCCATGCGTTCTTTACCAACCATTTGCCATGGATGTACAAAGACGGCCGCGCCAAGATCAGCCGCCGCCTCGAGAATGGGGAAAATGCGCGGATCGTCCAGATTCCAGCCGTTAACATGAGAACCGATCTGCACGCCGGCCATCCCCAGGGAATTCTGGCAGCGTTCCAGCTCCATTATCGACAGATCAGCATCCTGCATCGGCAATGTGCCCAGACCTATGAAGCGTTTCGGAAATTCGTTGACCAGGCCAGCGATGTGATCATTGAGTATCTTCGCAAGATCCGCAGTATCTGCCGGTTTTGCCCAGTAGTTGAACATAACTGGTACCGTCGACAAGACCTGAACACTGACATCGGTTTTGTCACAGTCGGCAATGCGCACATTTGCATCCCAGCAATCTGCTTCGATCTCGCGAAATAGTTTGCCGTCCTGGAGCATGCGCGCGCAGCCAGGTCCATGATGTTCGAGCTGGATAAAACCGCCGTAGCCGTACCGTTCCTTCAGGTCGGGCAAGTTCTCCGGGAGAATATGCGTGTGGATATCAATCTTGAGCATGGATGGTGGAAAGGGACCTCTATAAGCTGTCACATTTGTGAGTGGAGGGAAGCACCGCGCGGAGAACCGCAGTGACTATATAATACATGAGGATTCGAGCCCGGTGCTGACGCCACAATCGCGGAAAATGGGCTGTTTATGGAGGTTCCTTTAAGTCTTGTCCGGTGCGGCCATTACTGTCTGGCACTTCTCGCAGGTTCTGCTTTCCTCTGATTTGAAAAACCGGTCAAAAATCGGTGGCAGCTGGCCGACGATATCGCTGATATACAGATATTCCTCGTACAGTTTGTGATTGCAGTTTTCGCAAAACCACATGAAACCGTCCAGTTCTTCATCAAGCCGCTTACGTTCTACAACGAGACCTACCGTGTTGGCGAAGCGTTGTGGTGAATGTGGCACCCTGGGTGGCAGTAGTAATATTTCACCCTCTCTGATTGGAATATCGACAGGTTCACCGTCTTGCATGGTTTTCAACAACATGTCGCCTTCAAGCTGGTAGAAGAATTCCGGTCCTTCGTCGTAATGATAGTCCTTACGTGAATTTGGACCGCCAACGACCATCACAATGAAATCGTTATCAGCAAAAACCTGCTGGTTGCAAACGGGTGGCTGCAACAGGTGACGATGTTCGTCGATCCAATGCTGAAAATTGAATGCCATCAGTGATTGCATTTTCCTTCCCTATTTATTTCTTGCAACGGCGACGCACTTCAACTCGATCGCGATTGGCGTTGGCAGGCGATTTACTTCGACGGTCGTCCGACAAGGACCATCGCTGGAAAAATACTCGGCGTATATCGTGTTGAACGTTTTGAAGTCACGTTTGATGTCCGTCAGATAGACTGTCAGGTCAACAAGATCGTCCCAATCTGCGTTGGCACTTTCAAGTACGGCACGTACATTTGCGAATACCGCGTGACATTGCTGAGCGACGTCATACGATGCGACTTCGCCGGAGGCGTCGAGAGTTACACCGGCAATCGGGCCGCCGCCTGCCGGCCGCGGGCCAATCCCGGACAAAAACAGCAAATTGCCGACTCGCTTCGCATGCGGGTATGCGCCTACTGGCTGTGGTGCGCTGGTTGTTTTTATAGTTTCTTTATCAGCCATGCGTTCTTCTCAATCCCCGCCGCAGTGTACCCCGTCCGGTCGTGCAGCGACACGCTGACCGCATACGCAATCGTTCACTCTGCAGATTGGTTTTTGCACTTAACTTTGGTGATCTTCGGCCTCTTGTTCAAGCGCACAGCAGTCAGCTGTCGACCCCAAACACAACCTGTGTCAACAGCAATCAGGTCTTTCTTTACAATCAGGCCCAGGGCGCTCCAATGGCCGAAAACCACTCGTGTCCCGCGCCATTTTGGCTTGTTTGCATTGAACCAGGGCGTCAAACCATCCGGGCCATTCTCCGGCGGCCCGCTAAAGGTGAAGTCGAGCCGACCGGCGTGGTCGAGCATGCGCATTCTCGTCAACGCGTTGACGATATAACGCAGTCGCTCATGGCCACTTAGCTTGCCCGACCATTTCGCAGGTTTATTGCCGTACATGTTTTCCAGGAAACGGACGTAGTCATCACCTTGCAGCGCCGCTTCCACTTCAGCTGCGCGAGCAAGTGTCTTTTTGACGCTCCACTCCTGCGGCACGCCGGCATGCACCATCAGGGTATTAAGCTTTTCGCTGTAATGTGCCAAAGGCCGATGTCGCAGCCAATCAATCAGCTCATCGCAATCTTCATTGCCAAGGATTTTCCACAAGGAATCGAAACGACTGTCGGAAACTTTTATGTCGTTGGCCAGTGCGAGCAAATGCAGGTCGTGATTACCGAGTACAGTGACGACCGAATCGCCGAGACTCTTGACGTAACGCAGGGTTTTTCTTGACTGTGGACCGCGATTGACAAGGTCACCAGTCAGCCACAGGCGATCTTTCTCCGGGTCAAATGGAATTTTGTCGAGCAGGCGGCGGAAAGGATCGTAGCAACCCTGGAGATCACCAATCGCGTATTGGGCCACGCCCGTACTAGTGCAGGATGCCGGGTACGGCTAACGTAAATGGTGCAATCGGCGCATCAAAATCAGCGCCGTTATCGGCCAGCATGCGATAGCTGCCGTACATGGAACCGACCGGAGTATTCAGGACTGCGCCGCTGGAATAACGAAATGTTTCGCCGGGGTTCAGATGCGGTTGTTTGCCGACGACACCGTCACCGGAAACTTCCTGCACCTTGCCGTTGGCATCAGTAATCACCCAGTGTCTGCTGAGCAACCTGGCAGAAACTTCACCGATGTTTTCGATCGTAATGGTGTAGGCAAATACGAACCTGCCAAGATCGGCATCAGACTGGTCATCAACGAAATTTGTTGCGACCTTAATCTTTATTTCGAGGTTGTCATCGGCCATCAGTAGACACAGTCAGTTTCGGCTGCGCTTATTCTACATTAGTTGAAAAATTATTGGCTATCCGCAAGGAGGTTCGCCAGATTGACCCATCCAGCGATCGGAATCTGCTCCGGTCGTTGCGAAGAATCAAGGCCGGCCGACTGAATATCCTCAGCACTGGCCGAACCATCGAGCGCATTACGTAAAGTCTTGCGCCGCCTGGAGAACGCCTGTTTGACGATTTTTTCGAGTAATTCAGCGTCGTTTATGTTGAATGCAGGTTGCGGAATGGGCCGCATCCTGACGACAGACGACATTACTTTTGGTGGCGGCGAGAAGGCGGAAGGTGGGACATCAAACAGATGTACGACTTCAAGGTGGCAACCCAACATGATGGTCAGCCGACCGTATCGTTTGCTGCCAGGTGCGGCAGCCATGCGATCGACAACTTCTTTTTGCAGCATAAAGTGCATATCCGCAATCACGTCTTTGTAACCCAACAGGTGAAAGAGCAACGGCGTCGAAATGTTGTAAGGAAGGTTGCCGACGATGCGTAGATTATTGCCCAGGCTGGCGAAATCAAAACTGAGGGCATCTGCCTGGTGAATAATAACGTTTTCACGCCCGGCAAAACGATGCCGCAGTGTCGTCACCAGGTCACGATCAAATTCAATTGCATGTAAGGTAGTCGCCAGTTCGGCCAGCGGCGCGGTAATTGCTGCCTGACCAGGACCGATTTCAACAATCGTTTCACCCTGTCGCGGCGCGACCGCAGCGACGATTTGTTCGATCGTGTCAGATGCGGTCAGAAAATGCTGTCCAAAACGTTTTCTGGCTCGATGATCACTCATTTTCTTGCTGCGAGTTGCGCAGCCGTGCCGGCAGAGACGACCGCGCTGCTTGTTACCGCAAGTCTTGCAGCCATACTGACTGCGGCGATCATGCTGCCGTTGTCCGCTGTACCGCGTCCCGCAATATCGAGCGCCGTGCCATGATCGACCGAGGTGCGAATTATTGGCAGGCCAAGAGTGATATTAACGGCATTGCCAAAGCCGGCGTATTTGACGACGGGCAAGCCCTGATCGTGATACATCGCGAGAATGGCATCGGCTTTTCCGGCGGTCGGGGTGAACGCAGTGTCTGCTGGTATTGGGCCGTGGATGTCCATGCCGTTTGCCTGGCAAGTTGCGATCGCCGGCGCAATTACCTCGTTATCTTCAGTGCCGAGGTGGCCACCTTCCCCCGCATGTGGATTCAGGCCACAAACCAGGATGCGTGGCCTGGCGATGCCGAATTTACTGATCAGATCCTGTTGCAGAATGGTAATGACGTCTATCAGGCGATTCCGGGTCAGGTAGCTTGCCACTTCACGCAAAGGCAAATGTGTACTGGCGAGGGCAACGCGCAATTCGCCCGCTGCGAGCAACATGACTGGCATGGGTGTTGCCGTGAGTTCGGCAAGAAATTCCGTATGTCCGGTGAAATTCACACCAGCATCGTTGATGACGCTTTTTTGCAGGGGCGCAGTGATTAATGCTGAAAATTCGCCCGAAAGGCAGCCACTAACCGCCCGTTCCAAGCCGTCGAGCAATACCCGGGAATTTGCAGTATCGGGTTCGCCACATACAGCGGTATTGACAAGTTTCTGCGGCAGTACGCGCAATTCATTTGCGGCACCTGGCGTGTTGCTGTCATAGATTCGAATTTTGATTTTGCGGCCGAGTGTTTTGGCGCGTTCGGCCAGCATGTCAGGGTCTGCGATGATGACGAGCTGACTGGCCCAGTCTGTACTGGCTAGTGCCAGGCAAAGTTCCGGGCCGATGCCGGCGGGCTCGCCGGCCGTGACAACCATTAATTTCGTCGATTGTGTTTTTGTCACCGCCGGACCCGGTGTAAGAATGTGTGGTGATTAACCTGGTTTAAATGCGTATATCAACAAACGCTTCGTCGCGAATGCGTCGCACCCAGAGCTCCGATTCATTCGCTAGCTTGCCATTGCGGACTCGTTCCACGCAATTACTTTCTTTAAGGTCTTCCGTATTGTCGTATACGCGTCGCTCCATGACCTCAAGAATATGCCAGCCGAACCTGGAACGGAATGGTTCAGAAACAACGCCGGTCTCTGCATTATTAGCGACTTCCTCAAACTCTGGTACAAACGTGCCGGCGCCAGTCCATCCGGTTTCACCACCGTCGTTTGCAGAACCCGGATCATCGGACATTAACTTGGCGACTTCACCAAAATCCTCGCCATTGGCGATTCGCTCGTAGGCATCTTTCAGGCGCTGCTTGGCAGTTTCGTCATCGATGATTTCATTTGGGGTAACCAGTATGTGTCGCACAAACATCTGATCAATTTCGCTTTTTTGGTTAACGCCACGTAATTCGTTCACTTTAACCAGGTGGAATCCGCTGATGGCACGTATTGGCTGCGAAAAATCTCCCGCCTGCATATCGCCGACCACGCTTGAAAATAATGTCGGTAATTGATCGCCTTTGCGCCAGCCAAGGCTGCCACCCTCAAGTCCGGTTTGACTGTCGGAGTAACGAATCGCCAGCTCACTGAACTCGGTTCCCGCGACTAACTGCGAATACACAAGGTTGGCCTCCGCTTCAGCCTCAGCAAACTGTTCAACGTTGGCGGACTCGGGTACTGATATCAATATGTGTGACAGATTAAAGTCAGAATTGACAACAACATTGTCTTCGAGATCGTCAACACACTGCTGGATCTCCCGGGGCGACACGGAAATTCTTTGCACTACGTCTATGCGGCGCAATTGCTCCATGATCATCTGTCTGCGCATGTCGCGCCGGTACTCTCCGTACTCGATCCCTTCTTCCGCCAGCACGGCTGGCATGTCGTCAAGCTGGATGCCCGCGTTGCGTGCAATTTCTCCGATTGCGGCATTTAGCTGCTGATCGGATATCTGGATACCAATACGCTGTGCGCGCTGCATTTGAATCTCTTCGACAATCAGGCGTTCGAGAACCTGTTCCTGCAAAACGTCATCGGGCGGCAAAGTCATGCCACCCTCTTGTGCCCTTAAAGCGATCAGTTCGGTTTGCCGATTGAGCTCACTCTTCAACACAACGCCCTCATTGACGATGGCCGCCAAACCATCGACAAACAGTCCGGTGGTCGACAACTCTTCGGTGAGCGAGTTTGTAGCCAGCAGCGTGACCAGCATCGAAATTAATAAGATTTTGAATTTATTCATAAAAATGGTTATCAAACGATAGATCGGCAGGTCTACCTGACGGTCTGGATTGCTCGGATAAGGTCCGACTCGGTGTCGCTCAGCCCATCAGTTTACCGTAGACGAATAGCCAAGAATACCTTGCTCGAGGAGTTTGTCCGCGGCTGTGCCCACGCTCATCATTCCCTTCAATATCAATTGCAGACCGATCGACGAGTCGGTGGTTCCATCACGGGTCGAAATATAGCGCCGGGAAACCAGCCGGAATCCCCAGCAGCAGCTCTCGTACTCAAGGCCGTAGAATTGTTCCAGTGTCCGCTCATCACGGAAGGAGTAATTGTAACGACCGACGAAATTCCACTTTTGCGACAGCGGCCAGGACCAGGACACATCACCTTGCTCGATGGATGCCTTGCGAAAGCGATACGAGAAATTCAATATTTTGTTGGTTTGTGGACGATACTGGAGGCGCGCTTCAGATCGTGTTGTGCCGCTCTCGCCGCCGCTCCACTGGTGTCCAATGTCGAAATTGAGATTCTCATAGATCAGGAATCGCAGCTCCGCAATGTAGTCGGATGAATCTGCTATCGACGTTGGCTGGCCGGGGAGGGTGACCACCGGGTCACTCAGGTCCAGCGCCTGGCCGATTGTGGCTGACATCAATTCGCGACCGGAATTAGCGTCCAGGATTCGCGACGTTATGCCGACACTTAATTGATCCATATCGGCAATACGATCGACACCAAGGAATCGATTCTTGCGATAAAGTTGTACGAGATTCAGGTCAGGAATGATCGTGTCGAATACGGGGAAATCGGATTGATCTTCAAAAGGCACGTGGACGTAAAGTACGCGCGGCTCCAGCGTTTGTATTCGGGCCGAAGAAGATTTCATAATCCTTTCGAAATTGAGCCCCACGTCAACGCTCGCTATCGGCAGCGTTCGGCTCGGATCCTGTTGCTGACCCGGGGCCGTGTTGCCGAGATCGTATCGTGTGTGATCGAGTATGATGCCGGGCACAACGAACCAGCCGGGATTCCCCAAGGGTAATTCTATTTGTGGCGCCGCGTTCATACGCCAGCCGGTTACGCCCACGTCGCGATCAAAGTAAACCAGTTCGCTGTCGAAACTCAGGTCCAGGCCCAGCATTTGGTCCGGCCAGTAGCCGTTTGCAGAAAACTGAGGCACGCGGCGATACGGCTTGTCTTCGTCGGCAATTGCATCATCGATGGTCTGGTAGTCCTGGACTCTGCCGAGCAATGCCCAGCTGTCGCCGTAGTAGTCAAATAGCAGGCTGCGATTCAGGTGCGTGATGCTGGCAGCGCTGAGGCTGCCGCCGAGATCCTCGAAATACTGGTTGTCGGATACTTCGCGAAAATCGACCTGGTTACGCCAGCCATTTTCAAACAGCGTCTGGTGATTGAATCCAATCGTATGCCGGTCATCGCCGAATTGGCTGTCGTTGGGCAGGTACTCAACAAGTGCTGTGCCAAAACTGTTCCTGAACAGGTAGCGGAACTCCGTGCCGACTTGCAAGCCACGATCGGTTAGCAAACGCGGTGTAAATGTTGCGTCATAGTTGGGAGCAATATTCCAGTAATAAGGAACGCTGAGTTCGTTGCCGCTACGCCCGGTGCTGCCAATCTCGGGAGCCAGCACGCCGGATTTTCGCGCATCGGTTAGCGGAAACGAAAAGTATGGCGCGTAAAGAATCGGCACGCCTTTGAATCGCAGCCGAACGCTGCGCGCCTTGCCGACACCGGTCTTGCTATCGAGCTCAATCTCTCCGGCTTCCATTATCCAGTCATTGGATTCCGGGGGGCACGTGGTGTAACCGACCTCGACCAGTTGCAGTCTCCCTTCCTGGTTGATTTCAAGAACGTCTGCAGAACCGCGTGCGTTGTCCTTGCCGAGGAGAAATTCTGCGCCCTCAAAACGAATTCTCCCGGTCGCGTACGCGAACTCTGCAGATGTCCCGGATACCTGGGTATTCGGTGCCTCGTAGCGTACACCGCCGTCAAAAAGCAGCGCCTGAGTTACCGGGTTATACGAGGCTCTGTCCGCGCCTACGAGTTTGTCCCCTCGCCGTACCAGAACGCCGCCCGACATCGACGCTTGCGGCACATCACTAAATGATGCTTCAAACTCACCGACGAGTAGCTCAATGACATTGGGGTCACCACTGCCGAATTCCTCCAGCAGCGAATTACTATCCAGCTGCGAGGATTCCGGTACCGCGCACACAGGACTCTCCTGTGCCATCGCGGGAGAAAGCACCAGGAAAACGATAAAGCCTGCTGTGAGGTGAGCGTATCTGAACAAATCGCTGCTTAACTGTCGGGTAAATGTGAACAGGGACAAGATGTTACGAGGAAAAGATGTTATCACCTATTACGATTTGCTACCTTCGCATATCTCAGGACAGCCTTCAACGCGATACGGAGACCCGACATAGCAGCTGCAGACCAGAAAACGGATGATCGTTTTGCCGAGCTAACAGACTGGCTGGCGCATTTCGATGGATTCAGTTCAGCGACGCTTGAGCCCGCATCCGCAGATGCGAGCTTTCGTCGCTATTTTCGGGTGCACGGCGAGGAAAGCACTATCGTAATGGATGCACCGCCACCGCAGGAAGATTGCCGGCCATTCGTACAAATAGCTGCTTACCTCGAACAGATGGGTCTGAACAGTCCACGCGTTCTGCAAGCCGATCTTGAGCGTGGATTCCTGCTGCTGACGGATCTTGGGTCGACATTGTACCTGGCCGAACTCAACAAAAACCCGTTGCGTGCCGACACGCTCTATGGCGATGCGATGGATGCACTGCTGATATTGCAGCAACAGGGATCTGCGTTTCAAAGCGAGTTGCCGTCATACGATGCAGAACTTCTGCGATTCGAACTTTCACTGTTTCATGACTGGTTGTGCGAACGTCACCTGGGGATCAGCTTGTCTGAAAGCGAGGAACAATCCTGGAACGCATGTTGTGAAGTCCTGGTTGAAAATTCGCTGCAACAGGAAACGGTTTTCGTACATCGCGATTATCATTCCAGGAATCTGATGGTCACCGACAAGAACAACCCGGGGATTCTCGATTTTCAGGATGCTGTTGAAGGACCCCTTACTTATGACCTGGTCTCTTTGCTGAAAGACTGCTATGTGAAATGGCCTGAGGAACAAATCGAACGATGGGCATTGTCGTTTTACGATCGTCTGCCCAATGAATCGCGCGATAATCTCGATGCGGCGGCTTTCATACGACAGTTCGATTTAACCGGCGTGCAACGTCACCTGAAAGCGGCTGGAATTTTTGCCCGCCTTCTGCACCGCGATGGAAAAACAGGCTATATGCAGGACGTACCAAGAACCCTGAGTTACATCGTCGACGTCGGCCCGCGTTATGCAGAGCTGGATTTTCTTTCTGATCTCATAAGCAGCCGAATATTGCCGGCCCTGGAAAGAGCTGACTGATGACTGCGATGATTCTTGCAGCGGGTCGCGGCGAGCGACTCAGACCGCTGACTGACACGACACCCAAAGCGCTGATAGAAGTGCAGGGCGAGCGCCTTATCGATCGCCATCTGCGGATGCTCGCGAAAGCCGGTGTGAACACTGTCGTAATAAACCTGGGTTGGCTGGGTGAGCAAATTGTTGAGCATGTCGGTTCCGGGCAGCAGTTCGGCCTGCAGGTCGTTTACAGCCCTGAGTATGACAACGTATTGGAAACTGGCGGCGGCATTCACAAGGCCCTGCCAACATTGGGTGATGCCCCGTTTTGGGTTGTCAACGCGGATATCTACACTGAAATGACGTTGCCTGAAATAGAATTCAAGGATGGCGAACAAGGACACCTTGTGCTTGTTCCAACGCCAGCGTACAGAACCAAAGGCGATTTTGATTTGGTCGATGGCAAAGTAGCAAAGGTTAGTGAACCGCAGCTAATGTTTGGCTGTGTCGCACATTACCGGCCGGAATTTTTTGCAGGATCAAAGGACGGGCGTTACTCGTTGGCGCCTATGCTTTTTGCAGCTGCCGCAGAAGGCCGGCTTGGCGGCAGTGTTTATAAAGGTGTTTGGGAAGACGTCGGTACGCCGGAACGTCTCGACAGGCTCAATAATCGCTGACGACCTGCTTGTCCTGCAGTTGCAAATGTCGCAGCAAGTGGTCCTGCACACGTGCCTGGATTTCACCCCGCCCTTCCGTGACGCCGACTGTTGCAAGGTCTGTTACTTCTAAATCACTGAATCCACAGGGATTAATGCGGGAAAACGGCTCCAGGTCAACATCTGTATTGAGCGCCATGCCGTGATAACTGGCGCCACGCCGAACCCGCAAGCCGACACTGGCAATCTTTTTGTCCTGCACATAAACGCCGGGCGCATCGCTCCTGCTGCAGGCCTCAATAGCAAAATCTGCGCAGAGATCGACGACAGTCTGCTCCAGCGCGGTAACGAGATCGCGAACGCCGAGCCGGGCGCGCTTCAGATCGATCAGCGGATAGATCATCAGCTGACCCGGACCGTGATAGGTAACCTGCCCGCCACGATCAATCTGTATAACTGGTATATCACCGGGTGCCAGCAAATGATCGCGACTGGCATTTAGCCCAAGTGTGAAAACCGGCGGGTGCTCGGTGAACCAGATTTCGTCCGGCGTTTTCTGCGTGCGCGTATCCGTAAATTGCTGCATTGCGCGCCAGAGTGGTTCGTAATCCCGCAGCCCCAGTGAACGAACGACGATCACTTCCGTTTCTGCATTGCTCCTGGCGGGAAGTGTCATAGCGCAACCAGTACTGCTTCGTGATCGCTTAAATCATTGTAGATATTGTCCAGCTGTTCCTGACTTTGCGCCTGGATCGTAATCGTAATTGACAGGAAATTGCCATTGCGGCTGGTCGATATGCTTATAGCACCATCCGGAAGTTTCCCCGCGTGTTGTTCAACCAGCAGCACCGCCGAATGACGAAAACTTTCCTCATCGCGCCCCATTATTTTTATGGGGAAGCTGCAGGGAAATGTTAATAGTGATTCGTTTTCACTCATTTACTCGAACCAGAGTTTGACGCCATCCCTTGTACGCTGCCAAAACGAGCCTTCAGGGTTTTCGTCAAGTGCGCGTAGTGATGTATTGACGAGGTTTTTACCATGCAGGTTTACCTGCAACTCGGCAAGCGGCTGTCCGTTTGCGACCGGTGCCTCGAGAATGGCAGGGATATTCAGGACAGATTCGACGTCGTCGTAACTGCCACGTGGAATGGTGATGTACAGATCGTCCGGCAGACCCATTTCTGTAAATTCATTGGCGGCTTTCCAGATTCGTGCTTGGGTGATTGTCTCTCCGGCACGATAAAGGAGTCGCGTTTCGAAAAAGCGAAAGCCGTAATTTAGGAGCGCCTGACTGCCGTCAATGCGTACTTTTGCACTTGCGGTTCCTAATACGACGGATATGATACGCATGTTGTCCCGCTTTGCAGAGGATATCAGGCAGTAGCCGGCATCATCAGTAAACCCGGTTTTCATCCCGTCCACACTATCGTCGCGCCATAGCAACGCGTTCCGGTTCGGTTGTTCGATATCGTTGTATTTGAAAGTGCGAACCGAATACCACTCATAGTAATCAGGGAACTCGTTAATGATGGCGCGTGCAAGTTTCGCGAGATCACGTGCCGTCGAATAGTGTTCATCGTCCGGCAGGCCGGTCGCGTTTTTGAAATTGCTCGCGGTCATACCAAGCTGCCCGGCGTACTGATTCATCAATTCGGCGAAAACTGCCTCACTACCGCCAATGTGTTCAGCGAGCGCGACACTGGCATCATTGCCGGACTGCACAATCATTCCCAGTATCAGGTCCTCGACAACCACGATCGTACCGACTTCAATGAACATTCTTGAGCCGGGCGTTCGCCAGGCTTTTTCGCTAATGGTCACGCTATCCGCAAGGCCGATCTGATTATCCTGCAGTGAGCGAAATACCGCATAAGCAGTCATCAGTTTTGTCAGGCTCGCCGGCGCCAGACGCAGATCGGCCTCCAGTGAACCGAGCTCGGCGCCGGTATCGGCGTCAATTAACAGAAAGCTTTTCGCGCCGATAATTGGCGGCTGTGGTACCGGCATGTTCTGCGCCATGGCGGTTATTGCCACGAACTGCAGACAAATGGTCAGGAAAATCAAGGAAGTGCGTGTTTTCAATAGCATGTGCTCAGGTTGGGGTTGCGTCAAAGGCGCGTATTGTAGCGTCTGTGGCGGAAAAAGGGTGATGTGCTAATCGGCGCTACACCCGATAGTTCGCGACGCCAATATTATTGTTATCGACGGGAGTCTGGCCTTTCCATAGTATTGGGCATCCATTTCCGGCTTTGAGATCGCACAACAAATGACGTTCAAACTGACCTATTCGACGATGTTTAATCCACCTGCAGAATTGCACGAGAGATTTGAATCAGCGCTGGATGACATACGCGAAAATCTCGGCAAGTCATATGGCCACTACATCAATGGCGAAGACGTTTCTGTGAATGCGCTAAGTGACGGCTACAGCCCGATCAATACAGATTGGCTGCTGGGTAGATTTCCGCTTGCCGGTGCACAGGACGTCGATGCGGCAGTCACTGCTGCGCGGGCCGCATTTCCTGGTTGGAGAGCGACACCGCCAGCACAGAGAAATCGATTGCTGCGCCGTGTGGCTGAACTGATTGAGGAACGTGTCTACGAAATTGCTGCGGCCGTAGCGCTCGAAGTTGGCAAAAATCGCATGGAGGCCCTGGGCGAAGTGCAGGAAACTGCCGATTTCTTCTACTGCTATTGCGATGACTTCGAAAAACAAAATGGTTTCGATCATGTGCTGCCGGATGATCCGCTAGCGGATTACAAAAGTCATAACCGATCAGTAATGAAGCCATACGGCCCATGGGCAGTCATTGCGCCTTTTAACTTTCCGTTCGCACTGGCTGGCGGCCCGGCTGCTGCTGCGCTGGTGACTGGCAATACCGTGGTCGTCAAAGGGGCCCCCGACACACCCTGGTCAGTGCGTTTACTCGCGGACTGTATTCGTGATGCCGGTATTCCTGCAGGCGTCTTTAATTACCTCGCTGATCCGGACGATTCGGCAGGCCCATTGCTCACCGATCACCCTGACGTGGCGGGCGTAACATTCACAGGGTCTTACGGCGTCGGCAGGCAAATCAGCCAGAAACTGACCAGTGGTCCGTATGCGCGACCCTGTATTGCTGAAATGGGCGGCAAGAACGCCTGCATCGTCACAGCGAACGGCGATCTCGAACGCGCGGCGCTGGGCATTCTGCGTTCGGCTTTCGGTTTGAGTGGCGAAAAATGCTCAGCATTATCAAGAGTTTACGTCGATGAGTCGGTCGCGGATGCGTTGCTCGACCTTCTGCAACCACAAATCGAGGCGATCAAGGTTGGCGATCCAACCCAGGTTGAGAATTATCTCGGCACCGTCATTAATGCTGAGGCTTACGAAAATTATCAAGCGTATATAAAGGAGCTGCAAGATTCCGGCGCGACGATCGTTGCCGGCGGAGCGGTCCTTACTGACGGCGAATTCGCGAAAGGCTACTTCTGCACTCCGACACTGGTTGAAGCATCGCTCGAACATCGATTGTGGCAACACGAAATGTTTGTGCCGATTGTTATGCTTGCCAGGGTGCCGGACAAGGAGACGGGCATGCGACTGACCAACGATACGAATCTCGGATTGACGGCCGGGTTTTATGGAAACGAAGCAGAAACCGAGTGGTTTTTTGATAACGTTGAAGCGGGTGTCACTTACGCCAATCGACCGCAAGGCGCGACGACTGGCGCATGGCCTGGTTTCCAGCCCTTTGGAGGCTGGAAAGGCTCCAGCAGCACCGGCAAAGGTATTGCATCGTTTTATTACCTGGCCCAGTACCTGCGCGAACAATCACAAACTTCGGTGGAATAACTTTCAATGGACCTGCCAGAGCTGGCCGATCTTGGCTGGGACTCCTTTTTCCAGCAGCAACTGGCGGATGAACAGTCAGCGTCGGTTGTGCCAGTGCGCGTGATGAACGTGCACAAATCCGGACTGCAGATTGCAGGCATTGATGTTGATACCCAGGTTGAACACATTACGGACGATGCAGATGGCCGGGCAACGGTGGGTGACTGGTTGTTGTTAAACGTCGAAACCAATCGCATCGTTCGCCGGCTTGATCGCAAGAGCCTTTTCAAACGTCGGGCTCCGGGAACGGACAGGCGCGAACAACTGATTGCGGCGAATGTCGATACTTTGTTTATTGTTTCATCCTGCAACCAGGACTTTAACGAAGCTCGCCTCGAACGCTATCTCGCTATCGCCCGTGAGGCGGAAGTAATGGCGCTCATCATTCTGACGAAAGCAGACGTGGCGGACGAGCCGCAGGAGTTTGTACGTCGAGCAGCAAAACTTGCTCCTGGAGTCCACGCGGAGGCGGTCAATGCCCTGGATGCGGAGGCATTGCGCTGCCTGGACGCCTGGCTTGGCCACGGTCAAACTGTTGCGTTGCTTGGCTCGTCCGGTGTTGGCAAATCAACGATCTCGAATACGCTTCTCGGCGGCAGCGACATTGCGACGCAGGCTATCCGCGATGACGACGCAAAGGGCAGGCACACCACCACATCGCGAACGATGCATCACTTACCAGGTGGTGCGTGGTTGCTGGATACGCCGGGTATGCGCGAGTTGCAACTGACCGATGTCAGGACGGGTCTCGATGATGTTTTTGCTGAAATTACTGCACTGGCGGCGACGTGCAAGTTCGTGGATTGCACCCATGAGGCGGAGCCCGGTTGTGCCATTCGCAAGGCAATAGAGTCAGGATCGATCGATGCGGAGCGGCTGAACCGCTGGCGAAAACTAATCCGGGAAGAGGCCTACAACAGCGAGAGTATTGCTGATCGCCGTGCTCGTGGTCGTGCGCTTGGTAAATTTTACAAGACCGTCATTAAGGACAAGCAGTCGAGGAAATAGCGCAATCGCGGCAGCGTCGCTCACGCGCATCCGTCTCAATTGTGAGCGAATTCTCAAGCCTGGAGAATTCTGCCAAAATCAGCTCGCTCCGCGACATAAGTACATCCATGTACACATGCCGCTCCCACGGGAGAAGCGCAGAACTCGTGGGAGCGACGCTGCCGCGATTAGACTATGCCTGTCTCGTGTCGCCCAATTATTCCGCAACCAGGTGTGTTTCCGTGATCCCAAGCCGCTGCAGTTTCGCGACGATGGAATCGAATTCGAGTACATCGGAGATAGGGCCAATTCTTACCCGATACAAACGCGGTGAGCTGTTCTTGTCCTGGTGTACGAATGCCGGACCCAGGCCACTATCGCGCACCAGCGCTATCCTTCTGCGCGCGTTCTCTGCTTCGCCAAATGCGCCGACCTGAACAAATAGTTTTTCTTGCGAACGCTCTTGCCGCACTTCGACCTGGGCAGGTGGTGACGATACCCGGGGCGCCTGGTCGTAACTGATCGCAGTCACTTCAACCAGGCTCGTGCCACTCTGAATCATGTCGAGTTTCAATGCAGCGGAGTAGGACAGGTCGATCAAACGGTTGTCCACGAAGGGTCCGCGATCGTTCACACGTACAACGACGCTCTTGTTGTTGCTCAGGTTGCGCACACGTACGTACGTTGGCAACGGCAGCGACTTGTGTGCGGCCGTCATTGCATACATATCGTAGTCTTCCTGATTCGAGGTCTTGCGGCCGTGAAATTTCTTGCCGTACCAGGAGGCAACACCACGTTCCTGGTAGCTATAACTGGAATCCAGAACTTTGTAGGTTTCGCCGAAAACCTGGTAGTAGGGACCATTCCCGTAGCGACTTCTTGGTTCCTGGCGCGGTATTGCGTCATCCGGCAAGCCGGTAGAGACAGATCCGCCAGCGGGTCCGCTGTCACGCGTTGACGTCGAGACACAGGCGTACAAGGAAAGCAGGGAAATAAGAGATACGACCAGCCTGAATCGTTCACTCAATTTAGGATTCGCCACTGTTTACCTCAAGCGCGATTTCCTGGCCAAGCTGATGCACTGCAAGCGCATACATCACGCTGATGTTGTACCGGGTTATGACAAAGAAATTGTGGAAGCCGACCCAATATTCTTTTCCATCTTCGCCTTCCAGGGTCAGCAACTGGCTCTTTTGATCACCCGGCAGATCAGTCACGAACAGGACCCCCTGGTGACTTAGCGAGGTTACTGTTTCTTTGGGTTTGGTCGTATTTTTCGGTGTCTCGCCACGCCACTGTTCGCCAAGACTCGCCCGAACGACCACCTGTGCATCTGCAACCCAGCCGTGGCGGACGAAATAGTTGGCGACGCTGCCTATGACATCCGTCCAGTTGGACCAGATGTCACGCTTGCCATCGTCGGTTGAATCAACTGCATACTCACGATAGCTCGATGGCATGAACTGTGGCCGCCCCATTGCTCCCGCATAGGACCCGGTTGCATCGGCCGCGTCCATATTTTCCTCGCGGACGAGCAGCAGGAAGTGTTTGAGTTCGCTGCGAAAGAATTTTGCCCGGGGCGGATAATCGAAAGCAAGTGTGGACAGCGCATCCAGCACCCGATAATTGCCGGTGATGCGTCCAAAATAGGTTTCAACACCGATGATGCCGACCAGAATTTCGATAGACACGCCGGTCTCGTCACTGATGCGTTGCAAATCTGCTGCATGCTCACGCCAGAAGTTGGCGCCAGCAGTGATGCGCTCGTCAGTCAGGAAAATGTCGCGGTATTCGTGCCATTCGAGGGATTTTTCGGCCGGTTTGCTAATCGCCTTGATGATCGATTCCTGAGACTCTGCGTTCTGCAGTACCGCCTCGAGCGTTGCCCGATCGTAATCGTGCTCGTTTACCATTGAGTCGATAAAGAGGCTGACATCAGATCGACTTGTGTCCAGGGCGCTGGCGCCGTGGCTTGTGAACAGCAGTACCAGGAGCGGCAGAATTCTGGATTCCATGACAATTTTCATTGGTGAGACAAATGTTTCCGGTGATTGTGTATGGACATGAGAATACCGAATCCTGCCATCAGGGTCACCATTGATGTGCCGCCGAAGCTTACCAGCGGCAAAGGCACGCCAACGACGGGCACCAGTCCGGTTACCATCGCGGTATTCACGAAGACGTAGACGAAAAATGTCAGGCTGATACTGCCGGCCAGCAATCTGGAAAAGGTATCGCGGGCCTGGATCGCGATATACAGGCCGCGACCTACAATAAACAGGTACAGACCGAGCAGGCTCAAAACACCGAGTAAGCCAAGCTCCTCACCCATAACCGCAAAAATAAAATCCGTGTCGCGCTCCGGGAGGAATTCAAGTTGCGCCTGGCTGCCATTCGTCCAGCCCTTGCCAAAGAGACCGCCGGAACCAATCGCAATTTTTGACTGAATGATGTTGTAGCCGGCGCCAAGCGGATCGGAATCCGGGTTGAGCAGCGTTAGCACGCGTTGTTTCTGGTAGTCCTGCATGAAATGCCACAGCACCCAGGCGCCTGGAATCGCACTCAGGCCCAGCAGGGCCATCACCCGAATTGGCAGTCCGGCAAGGATGATGACCAGTACGCCCGATGCAGCAATGAGCAAAGACGTTCCCAGATCCGGCTGTTTCGCGATGAGCACTGTTGGCACAGCGATTAGCACCGCCAGGACCACAAGGTCTGCAAACCTCGGTGGCAGTTGGCGGTTGTGCAAATACCAGGCTGCCATCATCGGCACAGCTAGTTTCATAATCTCGGATGGCTGAAACCTGATGCCGACATCGAGCCAGCGCTGCGCTCCCTGGCTGACTTCTCCTTTTGCCAGCACCAGGATGAGCAGGATCAGGCCGAACAAGTATCCCCATGGTGTCCAGCGGCGCATCAGGTCGGGCGGCAATTGCGCAACAATGACCATGGCTGTCAGTGCAACCGCCAGGCGAATACATTGCTGCAACCACAGGTCGAAATTCTGGCTAACCGCAGAATAGAGCACGATAAGGCCAAGACCGCTGGTGAGAAGCAGGGCGACAAGCAAGGGTCCATCGAGATTCGAGCGCCGGACGATGCCTGAAAGGTTACGCAGCGGAACGGCATTGCGTTCGAACAAGGGTGAAGTATCGCTAAAGCTCATCAGAATCCATTCCCAGGTATTCATCCATAATAGCTCTCGCTATGGGTGCGGCTACACCGCTACCGCTGGAACCGTTTTCGATAATCACGGCGACAGCAATGCGTGGCTGTTCATAGGGTGCGAATGAAATAAACAGTGCGTGATCGCGGAGTCGCTCGGCGATCTCGTCCTCATTATATTCTTCCTCCTGTCCAACAGAGAACACCTGTGCTGTGCCACTCTTGCCGGCCATTTCATAGGATGCACCGCGCGCCGCTGCACGGGCGGTACCGCGCGGGCCGTGCATGACGTCGTGCATCCCGGTCAGAACGTTGTCCCAAAAGAATTCATTCGTAATTTCCACGTCCGGCAGCGGCTGGGGGGCGAGCATCGTGCGTTCGCCTGTTAAAGGGTCCTCGTACGCCGCGACCAGGCGTGGCTTGAAGCGCTTGCCCCGCGCCGCCAGCGCTGCAGTTGCATTCGCCAGTTGCAAGGGTGTGGTTAACAGGTAGCCCTGACCAATCGCTGCAATCACCGTTTCGCCGGGAAACCACACCTGGTCCGCACGCTCGCGAAACGCCTGTTTTTTCCAGGCGCGCGACGGTACCAGTCCCTTCGCTTCCCCCGTTATATCAAGCCCGGTCTTTTTCCCCAGGCCGAATTGATCGAGGTAATAGTGCATGCGATCGATACCGATATCGCGACTAATCTCGTAAAAATAGACATCGCAGGACTGAGCGATCGCATCGTGCAAATCCATTTCGCCGTGACCACCGCGGCGCCAGTCTCGATAGCGATGGGTACTGCCCGGTAAACTGTAATAGCCAATGCACATTGTCCGTCTCGTAACATTGGTGGCGCCAGTTTCGAGCGCAGCGAGCGCTAACATCGGCTTTATTGTCGATCCGGGAGGATAACTACCGCGCACTGCACGATTGAAGAGCGGCCTGTCTTCATCATTTTGCAAGGCGTTGTATTCGCTCGTGCTCATGCCGATCGCAAACAGGTTTGGATCAAACGCCGGTGCGCTGACCAGCGCGAGAATATCGCCGTTGTTTGGATCGATGGCAACGGCTGCGCCGCGCCGACCTTCCAGTGCTTTGGCTGCCACACGTTGCAGGTCGAGATCCAGGGTCAGATACAGGTTTGCCCCGGGGCTTGGAGACTCGCTCACTGGCAACGAGTCGGAAAAATCGCTGGTACCGACAGGGACCTGGCGTCCGCGGGCATTCGTGACTACCTGCTGGTAACCGACTTTTCCGTGTAATCGCGACTCATTGAAATGTTCGACACCCGTTTTGCCAGTATGCGAGGTACCGGCATACGCCGCTTGCTCAAGCCGTTGCAGGTCAGCGGTACTTAACGCGCCGACATAGCCGATCGCGTGGGATATCAACTCACCATCGGGGTAATGACGTACGAGTCGCGGCTGGAAATCTACGCCCGGAAATCGCGGCCGCTGAATCGCGAAGTCGGCAATCTCGTCCTCTGAAAGTCGAAAACGCAATGTTACCGGCTTGAATCTCGGGCCATTCTGGCTCAACCCGATCATCCGCGGAATGTCTTCCTCCTTGATGAGACCAAGTGTCGCCAGTCGCGCCAGCGTATCGTCTATATCCGGCACCTGTTCCGGAATCAGCTCCAGCTGATAGGCGGGCAGGTTTTCTGCAAGGATTCGGCCACGTCGATCGAAAATAAGACCGCGCGTTGGCGGCAATGCCTCAATTCGAATGCGATTGCCCTGCGCTTTTGCCGCGAACAGCTCGTAATCAAAAACCTGCAGCTGTACCAATCGTGCAATGACGGTGCCAAGCAACATGACTCCGATGACGGATGAAAGGATAACGCGTGAAACGAACAGCCGTTGTTCGGAATGATAGTCCTTGATAGGTGCGATCAGGCTCATCGTTTCACTCAGGCCCGCGCACGTTCACGGAGCCCGGATAGAATGACGGATAGTACGGGCCAGACCACCGTGCCGCTTATTACAGGTCCCCAGTAGACCACGGCCGGGGGATTGATGCCGACTACGCCATTGACCCAGAACAAAATGAATTGATACAGCGCGAGCATTGCGAAAATGGTCGCTGTTAGCTGCAATGGCGGAAACTGTCGCAGCTGCAGATGAAACTTGACGCTGACATAGATGGTGAGGCAAAGCGCAAGTGCGTGTTGTCCGAGCAGCGTGCCTTGTGCGACGTCCAGTATCAATCCGACCACCCAGGCGCCGCCGATACTGTAGGTCCGCGGCAGGCTCATGGACCAATATATAAGGGTCAATGCCACCCAATCCGGCCGATAGGCCTCGGCCCAGTCGGGCATTGGCGTGATAGAGAGCATCAGCGCAAAGATTATGCTGAAGATGATCGGCGGGTGTCGCATGGCCCGGTCATTACTCATCCGTAGGTTCCTCAGCAACAGCTTCCTCATCAACGATGGCGGCTTCGTCGTTTGCGGTGTCTGTCGCAGTTTCAACGGATGACCAGATCAGCATGACTTCACGAATCTGGTTTAGTGCAGCAGCTGGTTTCGCGGTGACGACCGCAAACGGTTCCTGCGGGATGCGCGTAATCGAGTCGATAATGGCAACCGGGTAGCCGGCCGGAAAAGCTCCGCCGAGGCCGGACGTCACCAGCAGGTCGCCTTGCCGGATATCGGCGTTGTTGGGCAGGAAGGGCAGGTCGAGCTGTTCGTAATCGCCGGTCCCCACCGCGATCGTGCGCAGGCCATTGCGATTTACTTCAACCGGCAATGCGTGGTCGGGATCGCTGATCAGGATGCTTTGCGATGACAGGATGCCGGCTTCGATGATCTGACCGACAACGCCATTGGCATCGACCAGCGTCTGGCCGTTATAAACGCCATCACGCGTGCCCTTGTCGACCACCAGTACGTGGCGAAAAGGATTGGAACTTGCGGACATGATTTCTGCGACGCGCACCTGGTCGCGTACCTGTGTCCTGGCCTCGAGCATCGCCCGCAGCCTTGCATTTTCGGCCTCCAGTGCGGAATAGCGCTGTAGCCGCGCCTTGGTAAGCAATCGTTCGATGTTCAGCCGGCTGTTTTCAATTTGTAACTGGTTGCGGCTGGCCGTCGTTTCCTGGGTCCAGCGCCACAACGAAACCGGCGCATCAACCATAACCCGCAAAGGATAAACAGTTGCGCCAATAGCTTTGCGCACGGTGTCCAGGTGGTTGTCGCGATGGTCAATGACCAATAGCAAGATGCTCAGACCAGCAAGCAAGAGCAGGCGCAGGCCGAGTGCGGGCGTGGTCGTGGAGTGGATTCGCTGGTTGGATTTGGCGGCGGCCATCAGCGTAGTTTAGCAGGCCGCCGATCGCAAAACGTGTCCGGGTGGGCTCTTTACTGGTTATTCCAATCCAAAAACAGCAGGACCGTGCTCGTCGATCAGCTCGATGACGCGTCCACCACCGCGGGCGACGCAGGTCAGCGGGTCGTCGGCGATGACAACTGGCAAGCCCGTCTCTTCCATCAGCAGTTTGTCGATATCCCGCAACATTGCCCCACCACCGGTCAGCACAATGCCCCGATCGGCAACATCGGCGCCGAGCTCTGGTGGCGTCTGTTCAAGGGCTTCTTTGACGGCGCCAACAATGCCCTGCAAAGGTTCTTGCAGCGCTTCGAGAATTTCGTTGCTGTTCAGTGTGAAGGCTCGCGGTACACCCTCGGACAGGTTACGGCCTTTGACTGATATTTCCAGGACTTCCTGGCCCGGAAACGCAGAGCCGATCTCATGTTTAATACGTTCGGCAGTGGCTTCACCGATCAGGATGCCGTAGTTACGACGTACGTAGTTGGTGATCGCCTCGTCGAAGCGGTCGCCGCCAATTCTGACCGAGGCGGCATAGACGATGCCGTTCAGGGAAATTACAGCGACCTCCGACGTGCCACCGCCGATGTCGAGCACCATTGAACCACGCGCTTCGTGTACCGGTAGGCCGGCACCGATTGCCGCGGCCATCGGCTCGGGAATCAAATGAACCTTGCGGGCACCGGCACCCTCGGCCGATTCACGAATGGCACGTCGCTCCACCTGGGTTGAGCCGTACGGTACGGCAACGAGGACGCGTGGGCTGGGGCGAAAATATCGGGTGCCGTGCGCCTTGCGAATGAAATGCTGCAACATTTTCTCGGTAACAGTGAAATCGGCGATCACGCCGTCTTTCAGGGGACGAATTGCCGTGATATTCCCCGGCGTTCTGCCCAGCATGTTTTTTGCCTCAGCGCCCACGGCCTCCACCACGCGGCCACCACGGCCGGCGTCCTCACGGATCGCTACAACCGACGGTTCATCGAGTACGATACCGTGGCCTCGGGAATAGATAAGGGTGTTTGCCGTCCCGAGATCGATCGACAGATCGTTCGAGAAATAACCTAGAATGTTCTTGAGCATGTGGGGGTAGGGTCCCGCAAATAATAGCGACGACGCAATGTAACAACGGACACGACAATGCACAAGACGGCGTGTATTATTGCTGCCCGAAACCCGCCGTAAATCTCGTCTGGCACGAGAATCGGGATCATCCCTTGTCGCTAAACAAAGATCAGATCGAATACATCGCTACGCTCGCCCGGCTCCGGCTGCAGGACGACGAAATTGCCGATGTGGTCGACAAATTGTCCAGAATTGTCGATTTTGTCGACCAGCTGCAGGCAGCGCCGACCGACGATGTAGTGCCGATGGCGCACCCGCTCAATATGTCCCAACGCCTGCGTGCGGACGAGGTGACCGAATCTGATCACCGCGATCAGGTGCAGAAGAATGCACCGTCGGTGGAGGACGGCTATTACCTGGTCCCCAGGGTACTTGAGTAGCCATGGGCGCGGCTAAAGAAATACACCAACGCTCGCTGGCGGAGCTTGCACGCGGTCTCGACGCAGGTGATTTTTCGTCGCGGGAACTGACCACAGCGCTACTTGCGCGCATCGATGAGCATCAGGCAAGCCTGAATGCTTTTATTACGATTACGGGTGAGGAGGCGCTGGCGCGCGCCGATATTGCTGACAAAGCCAGGGCAAGTGGTGCAGCCGGGCCATTGAATGGTCTGCCGATTGTCTACAAAGATCTCTTTTGTACTAAAGATGTTCTTACCACCTGCGGCTCGCGAATCCTGGAGAATTTCGTTTCTCCCTACGATGCTACTGTGGTTGAGCGCCTGAATTCAGCGGGCGCTGTGATGCTTGGCAAAACCAACATGGACGAGTTCGCGATGGGCTCATCCAACGAAACCAGTTATTACGGTCCGGTTACCAACCCGTGGAATACCAAATTGTCTCCGGGCGGGTCCTCCGGTGGTTCAGCGGCTGCCGTGGCAGCAAGGCTTACTCCCGCTGCGACTGGCACAGATACCGGTGGTTCGATCCGGCAACCGGCAGCATTGACTGGAACTGTTGGCCTGAAAGCCACCTATGGAAGAGTGTCGCGTTTCGGCATGGTCGCATTTGCATCGAGCCTCGATCAGGCTGGGGTCATTACAAGAACAGCCGAAGATGCCGCAATGCTGATGGGCGTGATGGCCGGTTTCGACGAACGGGATTCGACCTCGGTCGATCACCCGGTGCCTGACTATGTCGGCGGTCTTTCACGACCGGTTAAAGGTTTGAAAATTGGCATTGTGCGTCAGCATTTTGATGAAGGACTCGATGCCAAATGTGCCGAAAAGGTCAATGCTGCCCTGGCAGCATTGAAAGCAGAAGGTGCAACACTGATTGAAATCGATTTGCCGAACATCGACTTGTCCGTACCCACTTATTACGTCGTTGCACCTGCAGAGTGCTCATCGAACCTGTCGCGCTTTGATGGTGTTCGGTTCGGTCGTCGCAGCGAGAACCCGGAAGACCTCCTGGATTTGTACAGCCGCAGTCGTGGCGAGGGATTCGGCGCGGAAGTAAAACGTCGCATCATGACCGGCACTTACGTTCTTTCTGCCGGCTACTACGATGCGTATTACCTGAAAGCACAAAAGGTTCGCCAGTTAATCAGCCAGGATTTCAGGAACGCTTTTGCAAATGTCGATGTCATCGCCGGCCCAACGGCGCCGACAACTGCATTCGCCATTGGTGAGAAGACCGATGATCCGATCACCATGTACCTTAACGATATTTATACGATTGGTGCGAATCTTGCCGGATTGCCCGGGCTTTCAGTGCCGTGCGGTTTTGCGGATGGCTTACCGGTCGGCTTGCAACTGGTTGGTCCGCACTTTGCTGAGGAAACGATCCTCGCGTGCGCACACCAGTACCAGCAGCTCACCGACTGGCATGACCAGTTTCCCGGAGATTACGCGTGAGCACGGACTGGGAGGTTGTGATCGGGCTTGAGGTGCATACGCAACTCGCTACGAAGAGCAAGATATTTTCCGGGTCATCCACGGCCTACGGTGCTGAACCGAACACCCAGGCTTCATTGATCGATCTTGGTTACCCGGGGGTGCTGCCGGTACTCAACGCTGAAGTGGTGCGCATGGCCGCCAAGTTCGGCCTTGCGGTGAACGCGACGGTTGCGCCGCGCTCGATTTTTGCCAGGAAGAATTATTTCTATCCCGATCTGCCAAAAGGCTACCAGATAAGCCAATTGGAGCTGCCGATCGTCGAACACGGAGAAATGTATATTCGTGACGAGTCGGCGCCGAGAAACGCATCGGCATAACGCGCGCACACCTGGAGGAAGATGCCGGCAAGTCACTACATGAGCGCTTCGACAAGATGTCGGGAATCGATCTGAACCGGGCGGGGAACACCGTTACTGGAAATCGTATCCGAACCGGAAATGAGTTCCGCGAAAGAAGCGGTCGCCTACATGCGCAAGATTCACTCCATCGTGCGTTACCTGGAAATATCCGACGGCAACATGCAGGAAGGATCGTTCCGCTGCGATGCGAATGTTTCAGTTCGCCCGCGTGGCCAGAAAGAACTGGGCACCAGAACAGAAATCAAGAACCTGAACTCATTTCGCTATGTCGAGAAAGCGATCAATTTCGAGATCGAGCGGCAAATCGAGCTAATCGAAGACGGCGGCAAGGTTCGCCAGGAAACTCGCTTGTACGATTCGGACAAAGACGAGACCAGGCCGATGCGCAGCAAAGAGGAGGCTAACGACTATCGTTATTTCCCCGATCCGGATTTATTGCCGGTTGAACTCGATGCAGAATTCATCGAAGCGGTACGCAAGACGCTACCCGGAGTTACCCGACGCCAAAAAGCAGCGATTCGTTGATCAATACCGACTCAAATCTGCTGATGCCGAAATCCTGACCGTCAGTCGCGCACTTGGCAGATTATTTCGAAACGGTGGCCGAGAAGAGCGCTGCCACACCGCAAATTGCGGCCAACTGGATCGTTGGCGGTTTGTCTGCGGCTCTGAACAAGGAAGGCGTGGATATTCAGGACAGCAAGATTGCTGCCGGTGAACTCGCAGGGATTACTTGATCGCATCGAAGACCAAACCATCTCCGGGAAAATCGCGAAGGAAGTATTTGATGCGATGTGGATGGGCGAGGGCAGTGCCGATGAGATCATCGAAAAGAAAGGACTGAAACAAATTACGGACACCGGGGCGATCGAGGCGATTGTTGCAGCGGTTATCGATGCGAATCCGGGCCAGGCAGCTGACTACCGGGCCGGCAAAGAAAAATTACTCGGGTTTTTCGTGGGCCAGGTAATGAAGGAAACCGGCGGCAAGGCAAACCCCGGACAGGTCAACGAGATCATCAGGAAGATGCTTGCAGGCTGAGCCTGGCCGGTAGCTGTAATAGCTGGGGTTCGACTGCCCGGGCAGGGTCAGAAGCGGACTTCGGATGATATTAAGAAATTAATTTCCCGGTCATTTGGTTTGTTAAAAAACCTCTTCCAATATTAGTGCGATTTTCGCATCCACCTCTTTATTTTATAGTGTGCCTGCACAGAAGAGTTGAATTGCCCATCCTCTATCTCGATCTGCCTGGCTGTCGTCCCACACCAGTGGATCATTTTGTTGCTCGAAACCGATCGCAGTTTGACAGTCCATTAATGCGGTGAATATTGGTTGGTTTTCCCGCCACGACAAATCATTATTGGAAGGACAGCGACCCCAGAAACCACTGCTATAAGAAATCTCGCATTGCGCCATGCGGTAATCGTTGCTTCCTGGAGGAGGCGGGTTGTCTGCAGGTTTTATGCATGCCTCCCCGCCGCACGTGACAGCAAACTCATCACCACTGCTACAGCCGTTCAGAACTATCAAACCAACAAGTAACATAATGTATCTCATATCCACACCTTCTGTAGCCACTTCAACTGCCACAAATGATGGCGCCCATAGAGCGCTTTGGCCTGACTAAACTCTGATTTGTTTCTGATGATGTTCTGATGCGGCGCCAACAAACTCAGTTCGCCGGAAACCGGCGCCAGACAATGCTATTAGTGTGAAGTGCAAATATCGGCTTTCCCCGATAGCGGACACAGGGGTGGCCCGAAAAGAGGCTATTCAGGACACCCATCTAAACTTGAATCATTTCTGTACGAAACTGCTAAAAACGAATTTCGAAACTTGATGGGTGTCCTCAATCTTCCGACCTTGGGTGTTGCATCGACCGGTTGAAACCATAGCGCGTGAAGGCCCCTAATCCTCAGTTGACAGATCGTGACCGGACATCGGCGGCATTTCCGCGATGGACTTCAGGACAATTGTTGTGCGCACCCCGGTCACGGTTTCAATCCGATTGATTTGCTCTTCGATCACGGTGTTGAGTTCGTCCGTGTCGGCGGCTCGAATTTTCAGCAGGTAACAATCGTCGCCTGCGATCTTGTGCAGTTCCTCAATGCCGGTGACCTGCGACAAAGCCCGGCCAGTGTCAAAGCCATGCGTCGGTTTGGCCTCGGTCACAAAGACAAATGCCAATAACGGCTTACCCAGAGCCCGGCAGTCCAGGCGCGTTTCATAGCGTTTGATGTGGCCGGAAGACTCAAGCCTGCGGACGCGCTCTGAGATCGCTGAAGGCGCGAGGCCAACTTTACGGGCGATGTCGGCCTTTGACGTGGCAGCTTCGGTCAGCAGGATCGACAGTATTTCTCGATCTTTTCCGTCGATTCGACTGGACAAGGTCAATTTCTCCATGGTATCGTCTTTAATATGATTGATATTACCACTTTTCGACGTCGATGAGCAAGGCTCTGTAATGCCTCCGGTCAACGAAACCATTCAGGTTGAATCAGCGGGTGCCCGAAGCCGACTTTCATGCTTTCACCGCAGCGGGGAAAGATCGACAGTCGTTTGTCTGCATGGCTTCGGCTCGACCAAAGAGGATTATACGGACCTTGCGCTGCACCCGGCGTTTGCCGGCCGTGACCTCGTTTTTTGGGATGCACCGGGGTGTGGCCAGTCCATATGCGATAAGGCGGAGCTTGTCTCGATACCGCTGCTCGTGGATGTGGTCGATAAGGCATTGAGCAAGATGCAGATTCAGCGTTGCCATCTGGTTGGCCATTCGATGGGTGGCCTGACCGCATTACAATTCGCTACCGCGAACCCCGATCGGGTCTTGAGCTTTACAAATATTGAAGGCAACCTGGCGCCGGAGGATTGTTTCCTGTCGCGCCAGATCTTCGACCATCCAGCGGAGACTCCGCAGGATTTTCTGAACGCCTTTGCAGCAAGGGTCCGGGAAAAAGTCGGAATGGTCGAACCGGCTGTATGTGGCCAATCTGCCGGTCAAAGTGCACCCGGATGCCGTGGCGCCAATCTTTCGTTCGATGGTTGAACTGAGTGATCACGCGCCGTTACTCGAAGCGTTCATCGATGCACCGTTTCCGAAAATGTTCGTCTATGGCGAGCAGAATAGTGAGCTTTCGTATATCGAGCGGCTCACCAAGTCCGGCATTGAAGTTGCGGAAATTCCGTCATCGGCTCATTTCCCGATGTATTCCAATCCCCAGGAGCTTTGGTCACGGTTGGCGCAATTCATTGACCGTTGCGACCAGAACGACATGGACGCGCGGCAATGACGACGATCGCATCGCAACTTCTGCAATACCCGACCGGCAATCTTTGCAATGCAAACACCGCCGTACGGGCGCTCGATTTCGCCATCAAGCCTTTGCTGCCGGGCGTGCGTCTGGCCGGACCGGCAAAGACGGCACGCATTGCTCCCGGGCAGAATGCTGCCATTCACCGCGCTGTTCATACGGCTCTCCCCGGTGATGTTCTGGTGGTCGATGGTGCCGGCGCAACGACGTTTGGCCCGTTCGGCGATCTGCTGGCGGAATGTTGCAAGACGCAGGGAATTGCCGGCGCGGTTCTGGACTGCAGCATCCGTGATTCTGCTGAAATTCGGGATCTCGGTTTTCAGGTCTTTAGCCGCGGCTATCAGCCAGCAGCGACAGCCAAAGACGATCCCGGCGAAATCGATACCGAGATTGTGTGTGGCGGTGTTCGTGTTCGCCCCGGCGATATTATTGTGGCCGACGATGATGGTGTCGTGGTGGTGCCGCGTGATATTGCGGCAACCATCGCGGAGCAGGTAAAACAGGTTGTCGACAAAGAGGCCTCGATTCGCGCCCGAATTCTGGCCGGCGAGTCGACGTTCGAAATTTTCGGATTGGATAGATCGTGAAATCGACACAATAAATAGTCGCAAGCTGGAAAGTAATGAGGTGACGCAATTGAGTGAAATCTACAATTTATCGGATCAGACTTCGGGCATTCGACGAATGCTTGCTCCCGGTTTCGAGGCGCGGATTATTGTTGGCGACCAGTCCATGCTGTCGATTGTTACGGTTGAGCCGAATGCGGAAGGATCTGTTCACAGCCATCCGGAAGAGCAGTGGGGAATCCTGTTGCAAGGTAGTGGCATCAGGACCCAGGATGGTGTGGACTACGCAGTTGAAGTAGACGATTTTTGGCGTACGCCTGGCAATGTCTTACATGGATTCAAGGCCGGTTCGCAAGGAGCAAAAATCCTCGACATCTTCAGCCCACCGCGCGAAGCCTACCGGAAAACCGGGTCGGGTTTTGCGACTGATGATGTCGAGTGAGTCGATAATGATCTGTAGTACGTCAGCGACGATTGTCAGGCTGGTAGCTAATTAGAGCAGCTTTCGTCGGACCAGCGAATAACTGTTCCGGACACTACCGTTTCTCGCCATGTTGCGACACTCCACCTGCTATCACCTTCGTGAGCGTACGACGAAGTTACGGCACGTTGCTCTTCGCCAATGTTTACTATTGCATCACCGCCAATCTCGCGCGCCTTGATTCTCAGGTCCTCGTTCACCTTGTCCTTTGGCCCATTCCTGTGCGGCTTGCGAGATTCGATTGTTGCAATTTTTTCATAGTCACAGTTGGGTATTGCGTTATCTGCAAAGATCAATATTGAGTCTTCGTACTGTTGTGGTGCATAGGAATGACGATCCACGTTTTCAATGCCAGGCGCACATGCAGAAATGGCCACAATCCCAAGAAAAAATTTGAAACGCATCGCCACACTCAGTTCAGTATTACTCATCGTGAACCTCCAGCCAGGCATCCGGCAGAATTGCCGATGATCAACCCCCAGATATATCCGCCGAAATTACCAATCGAATGATACTCCACTAACCAATCTCGCCGAACGTCCGCTTTGGGTCATTAGCGTGCGTTTTTCATTATTTTAGTTCAATGACCGCTTTTGTGGGTGCAGCGGACGGCATGCTACACTGTTTGGTACCATATATAAGAAAATCGTTATATATTTATGAAAGCCTCAACCGAAATACTTCTGCTGCATCTGAAAACGCTGGGAGACCCAACCCGCCTGCGCCTGGTGGCGCTCTGCCGGCACGGTGAGTGCAGTGTTTCTGAGCTGACCCGGGTCATCGGTCAGAGCCAGCCGCGTACCTCGCAGCAATTAAAACAGCTTTGCGATGCTGGTTTGCTGGAGCGATTTCGCGATGGCAAGCGAGTTTTTTATCGGGTACCAGCAAAGGCTGCGGCGAGTGCCAGCATGCGTCAGTTGCTCGAGTTGATTCCCGATGAGGATCCGGTGTTTCGCGAAGATGCGAAGTTGCTGCACGAGCGTCGCGGTACACGTGTTGGTGACAATGTCGATGGCGATGCGAACGACCCATCACATCGCGCTTTGCATCGTGCGATTCTCGATCTGACTGTAACCGCTCCCATCGGCGACCTGCTGGATGTCGGTTGTGGTCGGGGAGCGATTCTGAAATTGCTCGCGAGTCGTGCAAATCGCGCCGTTGGTGTCGACATTGATGCCAATGCGCGCCAGTTAGCCCGTGCCGAATTAATGCTGGCTGGAATTCCGAATTGCAGTATGCGCAAAGGCGACATGTATCGATTGCCATTCGATGATGCTGAATTCAACACTATCATCATCGACGATGTGCTGGCCAACGCTAAAAAGCCCGTACGTGCGCTCGAGGAAGCCAGGCGCCTGCTTAAACCGGGTGGCAGGTTGTTTATTCTTGAGTCCGTTGCAGAACGATCGTCGGCGCAGTTGCAGAAATCACTCGCCGAGTGGAGCGCGACTGCTGACCTCAGGTTGTCGCCGGCACGTTTTGCGCCGAAGAAAAATCCCGCCTGGTTACTCTCGGTTGCTACGCCGGCCGATAGCCGAAATGTAGCTGCGTGAGTATCTGAAATGAGTAATGCAGAAAAAAATGAGCGCGAGACCCAGGTGTCGTTCGAATTCTTCCCGCCAAATACCGAAGCGATGGAAAAAACACTGTGGAGTTCTATTGAACGCCTCGCAGTTTTGCAGCCGCGATTCGTATCGGTAACTTACGGTGCCGATGGTTCAACCCGACAACGAACCCACGCGGCGGTTGAACGAATCATGAAGGAAACGAACCTGACGGCGGCGCCGCATCTCACCTGCATCGGTGCCAGTAAAGGAGAAATCGATGACATCGCCCGGGAGTACTGGGATATGGGCATTCGTCACCTGGTCGCACTAAGAGGTGATCCGCCAAAAGATGTTACGACTTATGTCCCGCAAGCCGACGGTTATGCGTTCGCGTCGGATCTTGTGGCCGGACTGAAGCAAGTCGCTGACTTCGACATTTCAGTTGCAGCCTATCCGGATGTTCACCCGGAGGCGGCCAGTGCTGAGGCAGACCTTGAAAACCTGAAACGCAAACTGGACGCCGGTGCGTCGCGTGCGATTACGCAGTTTTTCTTCGATGTTGGCGGGTATCTCAAATTCCGAGATCGTTGCGCCAGTGCCGGTATCGACTCGACTATCGTTCCCGGAATACTGCCAATTACAAAATTCCCGCAACTACAGCGGTTTGCCGAGGCATGTGGAACAAAAGTACCGCAATGGCTGGCGGACCGGTTCGCCGGACTGGAAGACGACCCGGAAACGCACAAGCTGATTGCGGCAAACGTTGCCATCGAGCAGGTGCGGATGATGCAAAAAGAAGGCATCGATGAGTTTCATTTTTACACTTTGAATCGTGCCGATCTTACTTTTGCCATCTGTCATGTGTTGGGCGTGCGACCGGAGCAGGCGGCCGCCTGAGGAATGATCATGGAACGGCAGCAAAGAATAGCAGCACTGCAAAAAGCGTTAACCGAACGAATCCTGCTGCTGGATGGCGCGATGGGCACGATGATCCAGGGTTTCCGTCTCGGTGAAGAAGAATATCGCGGCGAACGATTCAAAGACTGGGAATCAGACGTGAAGGGCAACAATGATTTGTTGTCACTCACCCGGCCGGAGGTCATTCGGGATATCCATAGTCAGTTTCTTGCGGCCGGCGCCGACATCATAGAAACCAAACACGTTTAACTCCAATGCACCATCCATGGGTGACTATGGGATGGAGTCGCTGGTCGCGGAAATAAACCTGGCTTCTGCGCAAATCGCGCGCGAAGCGGCAGACAAAGTACTCCGCTGAACATGGTGAGACCAAAATTCGTTGCCGGCGTTCTCGGTCCCGGCTAACCGCACCGCGTCTATGTCGCCGGATGTAAACGACCCGGGCTTTCGCAGCATTACGTTCGCGCAGCTCGCTGAAACCTACCAGCAAGCCGCTGTTGCGTTGATTGAGGGCGGCGTCGACTTCCTGATGGTCGAAACGATATTCGACACGCTGAACGCGAAAAGCCGCCATTTTCGCGATCAAAAGAGCATTCGAAGCGCTCGACACGAAAATACCGGTGATGATCTCGGGCACGATCACAGATGCGTCCGGGAGAACGCTGTCGGGCCAAACGACGGAAGCATTCTGGAATTCCGTGCGCCATGCCGAACCCTTCATGATCGGCCTGAATTGTGCATTGGGTGCGGAAGATCTCAGACCTTACGTCGCCGAGCTCTCACGTGTGGCCGATACCTTGGTCAGCGCTCATCCAAACGCCGGGTTGCCAAACGAGTTTGGCGAATATGACGAAACACCCGAAAAAATGGCGGGCGTCGTTGGTGAATTCGTTACCAGCGGCCTGGTAAACCTCGTCGGCGGTTGTTGTGGCACGACGCCCGGATCACATCAGAGCACTGCATGAGGTCATTCAGGGGCAAAAGCCACGGCCGGTTCCTGAGCTACCTCCGCGCTGCCGTCTTGCCGGACTTGAGCCTTTCAATATCGGGCCCGACGATTTGTTCGTTAACGTTGGTGAGCGCAGCAACGTAACCGGCTCCGCGATATTTCGAAAACTTATAGAGGCCGATAATTACGCGGACGCTGTGCAGGTTGCGCGGCAGCAGGTCGAGAAACGGCGCGCAGATCGTCGACGTCAATATGGACGAGGGCATGCTTGATTCGGAGAAGGCGATGGTTACCTATCTGAATCTCATCGCGTCCGAGCCCGACGTAGCCCGCGTACCCATCATGATCGACTCGTCCAAGTGGTCTGTAATAGAGGCCGGATTGCGTTGCGTGCAGGGCAAAGCGGTCGTCAACTCAATCAGCCTGAAAGAAGGCGAAGAACAATTTGTCCAGCAGGCGCGTCTCGTGCGCGACTATGGCGCCGCCGTCGTGGTCATGGCGTTTCGACGAAGACGGGCAGGCCGACAACGTCGATCGCAAAGGTGGACATCTGCAAAGCGCTCTTTCAAAATCCTGACAGAAACGGTCGGCATGGATGCGTCTGACATTATTTTCGATCCGAATATATTTGCCGTCGCGACCGGTATCGAAGAGCACAACAGCTACGGTCTCGACTTTATCGAGGCGACGCGGCGCATCAAAGGAAGCGCTGCCGACGCCCTCGTAAGCGGCGCGTGAGCACGTCTCGTTTTTCTTTTCGCGGCAACAACCTGGTCCGCGAAGCGATCCATTCCGTGTTTCCTCTACCACGCCATCCAGGCTGGCATGGACATGGGCATCGTAAACGCGGGTCAGCTGGCGATTTATGCAGACCTGCCGCAAAGACCTGAAAGGACGCAGTCGAGGACGTGGTCCTGAACCGGCGTGCCGATGACGGAACGGAGCGACTGCTGGAGGTGGCAGAGTCCTACAAAGGCCAGAGCCGGCGGGCGGAAAGGCCAAAACGAAAAGATCATGAGCTGGCGCGCGGAGCGGTGGAAAAGCGGCATGGAGCATGCGCTGGTCAATGGCATCGACGAATTCGTGGTTGACGATACCGAGGAGGCCCGGCTTGCGGCCGATCGCCCGATCGAGGTCATTGAAGGTCCGTTGATGTCAGGAATGAATGTCGTTGGCGACCTGTTCGGCGCCGGCCAGATGTTTTTGCCACAAGTGGTTAAGTCGGCGCGCGTTATGAAAAAGGCGGTTGCTCATCTTCTGCCGTTTATTGAGGCAGAAAAAGGTGGGGTGGTAGAAACAAACGGCAAGATCATCATGGCGACGGTCAAGGGTGATGTGCATGACATCGGCAAGAATATCGTTGGCGTGGTGCTCCAGTGCAACAATTTCGAAGTCATCGATCTCGGCGTCATGGTGTCCTGCGCAAAGATCCTCGAGACGGCGAAACGGGAAAACGCACAAATGGTGGGTTTGTCCGGACTGATAACACCCTCACTGGACGAAATGGTCAACGTTGCCGCCGAAATGCAACGTCTGGATTTCGATCTGCCACTGCTGATTGGTGGCGCGACCACATCGCCCTGCGCATACGGCTGTCAAAATCGAGCCTAATTATGATGGGGCCGGTCATTTACGTCAAAGATGCGTCGAGATCAGTCGGTGTGGCACAGGCGTTAATCAAAGAAGACAGCCGGGCACGACTGGTTAAGAAAACGCGCGAGGATAATGCCAGGCGCCGCGAGCGACATGCCGGCAAGTCGCGCCTGTCGCCGCAACTGTCGTTGTCCCAGGCGCGCGACAATAAGCATCGTATCGACTGGAATGGCCACCAATCCGCGAAACCGACCTTCATCGGTAGCAGGGTAATCGACGACATCGACCTTGCCGAGTTAAAAAATTACATCGACTGGATGCCGTTCTTCAATGCCTGGGAATTCCACGGCAAATATCCGGATATTTTGAGCGATAAGGTCGTCGGTGAGGCGGCACGAACATTATTCAGTGACGCCTCTGTAATGCTGGAAAAGATTATTAGCGAGAAATGGCTGCAAGCCAAAGCCGTTTACGGATTCTTCCCGGCCAACTCGATCGATCACGACGACATCCAGGTGTTTTCGGATGATGATCGCCAGGTCGAGCTAATGCGACTTTGTCACCTCAGGCAACAACGCAGCAAGCCACAGGATATGTCGCATCATTGCCTTGCAGATTTCGTAGCTCCCCTCGACAGTGGTGTTGCGGATTACATCGGCGCGTTCGCCGTTTCTGCAGGCTTCGGAATTGACGAGCATGTCAGTCGTTTTGAAGCGGATCACGACGACTACAGCAGTATTATGCTGAAGGCACTTGCCGACAGGTTGGCAGAAGCGCTGGCGGAATATCTTCATGAACGGGTGCGTCAGGAATTCTGGGGCTATCACCCTGATGAGACATTATCGAATGCCGAGCTCATCACCGAGGAATACCGCGGCATAAGGCCGGCACCAGGATACCCGGCCTGCCCGGACCATACGGAGAAGGGCAAGCTGTGGGAATTGCTGGATGTGGAGTCGGCAATTGATCTGAAGCTCACAGAAAACTATGCAATGTTTCCTACTGCGGCAGTCAGCGGATTTTTCTACTCACACCCGGAATCGAAATATTTCTCGGTTGGCAAGATTGCGCGCGATCAGGTGGAGTCATTCGCCAAACGAAAGGGCATCAGTGTCGCGGAAGCAGAAAAATGGCTGTCACCAAATCTCGGCTATGATCCCTCTGCAGCTGATGCCGCGTAGCGTACAGTTGCGGACTATCGCGAAGGCACCGCCGCCAACACTGGCTTGAACATGCGCCGATACTGACTGGGCGTCAGCCCGGTTTTGCGTTTGAACACGCGCCTGAAGAACGACGGGTCTTCGTAACCCACGTCGAAACTGATTTCATCCACTGGCAGATCCATGGATTCAAGCTGTCGCTTCGCCTCTTCAACGCGGAGATTTTGCAAGTGGTCGATCAAAGTTGAGCCGGTAGCAATCTTGAAGCGGCGTTTGAGCGTTCGTTCCGGAATATTCGATTGCCTGACAACACGCTGTACCGCTGCCTGTTCCCGAAAATGCTCCTGCAACCACTTTTCACAATCGGTAACAACGGAATCAGCGTGCGGATTATTCCGCACGAGAGTCTCGTATGGCAGTTGCCCTTCGCCATGCCACTTGAGCAAATATACCTTGGCAATTCGCAGTGCTTCGCCCGGGCTGCAGTGGCGCGAAATTATGTGGATCGCGAGATCATGCCATGAGGTTGTGCCACCGGCAGTGACAATCTGTCCCGCCGGATCGGCGAACGCCAGGTTGGGTTCCGGGCGAAAATGAACCTTTGGGTAATGCTTGCGGAACAGATTCTGGTAACCCCAGTGAGATGTCGCATCGCATTCATCAAGCAGACCGGTTTCTGCAAGCATGACGGCGCCGGAGCAGGCCGAGTAGATTGATGCGCCGTTTTCATGCTGGCGGCGTATCCAGTCCATCAGTTCCGGATAGCGTCCTTTCAGGTGCTCGTCCGGCCCGAGCCAGAGTTCCGGAAGGATTATGATTTTCGTCTCCGGGTCTTGTTCGACAGAGAGCTCCGGACTGACCGGGATGCCATTGCCACACACAAAAGGCTCGCCCGTCGGCGAGAGGATGCGGACCCGAAAAAGCGGCTGAGGAGACTCGAGTCCGACCAGTGTTTGCCAGATACTTCCGGCGGCCAGCAAGACGTCGACCATGCCATACAGAGCTGAGCCTGCGGTCTCCGGCACCGCAACGACGATTGTGTCAACCGGTGATATTTGCCTGTTTTTCATCGTTTTCGCTCAAAAAGTGGCACAAATGAACCGTTCTTGTCAGAAATCAATCTTACAGGAAGCATAGATGAGGCCTATCGTTTGGGTCAAGTCGCATTGCCGCGGTATTGGCGAGGCGGCGAAACCAGGCATCATTGACAAAGAGGAGAAGGACCATGGCACAACAAATGACGAAAGAAGAGACAGCACCACAATTGAACGGCTTGGACACCGTAGCGCTGTTTGGCACGCTCGCGGCGATCGAGCAAACACCTGCGCTTGCCGACTTCGAGTTTCGCGCCAGCAATCAGTGGATCAGCGGTGGTGAGAATCGTTCGCGGATCAAGGAATTTTTCGGCGTCGGAGCAGAAGATGAATCTCGCAATAGCGCTTTCGAATTCACAAACGGTGAACCGCCCGTATTGCTTGGCAATAATGAGGGCGCCAATCCGGTTGAGTTCCTGCTACACGCGCTGGCCGGTTGCGTAACGACGACGACAGTACTGCACGCTACGGCGCGCGGCATTCAGATAGAAAGCCTCTCGACTAAGCTCGTTGGTACGATGGACCTGAAAGGATTGCTCGCGCTCGATGATTCGGCGCCGATTGGTTACAAGGAAATCCGTATTGAGATGGACATCAAGGCCGATTGCAGTGACGCAGAGCTGGACGACCTGTTGGCTTTTGCACAGGACCATTCGCCGGTTTGCAATACCGTGTGCAGGCCCGTTCCGGTCACTATCGAGCGGATCAAATAACGGTTGCCGAGCGAGGAAGGGGTTGGACGATGAACTATATCGCTGACCCCTTTTTTTATTTCAGATTTACCAGGTCTGATCCTGCTGGCTTTTGAAACAATCGCAAGCCGAACTCCGGGATGATCGCCATAAGGTGATCGAAGATGTCTGACTGGATGTCTTCATAGACCGCCCATTCGGTCGTGTTCGTGAAGCAGTAAATTTCGAGCGGTAATCCTTCGGGCCCGGGCGCGAGCTGACGAACAATCAGCGTCATGTTCTGGTCGATCCGCGGATGGTTTTTCAGGTAATTGAATGCGTAGGCGCGGAACGTGCCTACATTAGTAAGACGCCGTCGATTAACTTCTGCATCCACCTCAGTGGTGAGCCCGGCGTTATAGTCGGCCAGTTCCTGTTCTTTATTCCTGATGTAATCCGCTAGCAGCGCGAATCGTGTGAAGTGGTCTACTTCCTCTCCAGTCTGGATACGTATCGACGATACGTCGATCACGATGGCGCGCTTTATTCGTCGGGCGCCTGTTTGCGACATCCCACGCCAGTTCTTGAACGAGTCCGTGATCAACCGGTGCGTCGGAATCGTCGTGATCGTCTTGTCCCAGTTCTGCACTTTCACGGTATGCAGCTGCACGTCAATTACGTCACCATCGGCGCCGAACTGCGGCATTTCGATCCAGTCGCCAACACGAACCATATCCTGCGCCGTTAGCTGCACGCTTGCGACCAGTGACAGGATTGTGTCTTTGAATACCAGCAGCAGGATCGCGGTCATTGCGCCGAAACCACTGAGTAGCAACAGTGGCGAACGGTCAAATACTGTGGCGATGATCAGGACACCGCCGAGGACCCAGACGACAATTTGTACGAGTTGCACAAATCCCTTGATCGGCCGGGTCTTAGCAGCCGGCGTTTTCGAATAAATTGTGATCAGTGCACTGAGTACTGCGTTAGCTGTCATTGTCAGCATCAGCACCATGTAACCCATCGCAATATTGCGAATAAGCTTCGCCCCTGCGTCCGGCAATTCCGGGACAAACGTGACGCCAACGAAAACGATTAAGGCTGGTAAGATCTGGGTGAGGCGACCGAATACGTTGTGCGCGACGAGCGCATCGTCCCAGGATACGCTGGATCGTTTGGCGAGTTTGCGCGCCGTGCCTACCAATATGCTTTTGGCGACCAGGTCAATGACGACCGCACCTGCCAGCAATACCAGCAAGCCGGCAGCAGGCGGCAGAAGAGGATGAATTGAGCCGAGTTTCTCAAGCATTCTGGTATTGGGTTCGGAGCTGGCGGGCGGCAATGGTAGCACTCGCCTGAATTCGTTATTTGACTAAGTTTCTTGCCGGAGATCGCGCCGGTGGATAGCCATTCAGCGGTCAGTTGCGGCAGACCGGAACTGGCATCGAGCTGGTATGATGCGCGATCACATTTGCGGGGGTGGTTACGAAGTGTTCATAAAATTCAGAATTGTTGTCTCCATTGCGCTTGCGCTGAGTATCGTGGCTTGTGGTCAGGACAAGCAGGACGAGACATCCGCAGCTGACAGTAAAATACAGCCTGCCGAAGTAATCAGCGGGCTTGACCAGGGCCTGGCTTCGATTGATCGCGATGGAATCGAGGCACACCTGAAATACCTTGCGGACGACGCCCTTATGGGGCGCATGACCGGGACGCCGGAATATGATGAAGCTGCCGCCTATGTCGCCAGGCACTTTGCAGAAATCGGCTTGGAGCAGGCAGGCGACGATGGCTGGTATCAGGCCGTACCCATGCTCGCCCGACGAATTGATGTTGAAAGCGCGAAAGTCGTTTTCCACCAGGATGGCGTCGAAAACGAACAAACCTGGCAAGAAGGTTTTGTGATGGGCGGCGATACCGTTCGCGCGGAAACGGATATTACGGCAGAAGTTGTGTTTGTGGGCTTTGGCATCCACGCACCGGAAATGAATTATTCCGATTACGAGGGCATAGACGTAGAGGGAAAAATTCTCGCCTTGTTCGGCGGTGCGCCTGACACGTTTCCGCATAATGAACGCGCGTTTTATTCGTCCGGGCTTACTAAAGCAGAAGAAGCGGTTAAACGCGGTGCCATTGGTACGATCAGCTTACGTTCGCGAATTTCGCAGAAGCGCTATTCCTGGAAGCGAATTTCCGAAAACGCAGGCGTTCGCCCTGGCATGTCGTGGGTCAACCTGTCCGGCGAAGCAGCAAATTATTTTCCGGAGTTACAGGGCGCCGCATTGTTGAACGTTCCCCCAGCCGAGGATCTGTTCAAAACAGCGCCAATCAGTTTTGAGCAGGCGCTTGATGCTGCGGAAGCCGGGACACCGCTGTCCACACCATTGGGCACCGAAGTAACACTTGCCCGCAAGACCGATCACGAAACGATTTCCAGCCCGAATATTATTGGCGTTCTGCGCGGTAGTGATCCCGAACTTGCTAACGAGTATGTTGTATTCACCGCGCACCTGGATCACGTTGGCATCGGCGTTCCGGTGAACGGCGATACGATTTACAACGGCATGTACGACAACGCAATGGGTACTGCGCTTCTCATCGAAACGGCACGTGCTTTTGCAGCGATGCCAACTCCACCAAAACGATCCATCATGTTCATCGCCTTGACAGGCGAGGAACGTGGCCTGGTTGGTTCGGATTACTTTGCACATTATCCGACCGTGCCGACCGATTCACTGGTCGCCAACGTGAATCTTGATATGCCCTTGCTGTTGTATCCGCTAGCCGATGTCATCGCCTTTGGTGCCGAGCACTCGTCGCTTGAGGGCGTCATCAGCGAGGCCGTCGTTGACGAGGACTTCGTCTTGTCACCTGATCCGGTGCCCGAAGAGGTGTTGTTCATTCGCAGCGATCAGTATTCTTTCGTCAAGCAGGGCATTCCATCGGTATTTCTGGTTCCGGGTTTCACTTCCACGGATCCGGAAATCGATGGCAGCGCGCTGTTCAACGAGCATTTGCAAACGCACTATCATCAGCCCAGTGACGATCTGAGTCGGCCAATCGATTGGGATTCTGCACTACGATTCGCGCGCGCGAATGTTCGTATTGGCTTTGCAGTTGCAGAAGATGAGAAACGACCAACGTGGAATGAGGGTGATTTTTTTGGTGATAAGTTCGCCAGGTAATTAACGGTCACGCGTTGTTAGCGTCGACCGCGGTTCGTGAAACGGCCTGCAATTCAGCAGGTCGTTTTTTTTGTCTAAATGGTACGAGCGCTACAAATTTGTAACGTGATCAGGTCGCAAACGCTTTGTGACACCATTCAGCGACTAGCGTGACAAATTCTGTCAGTTTTGAACATGGAAAACCGATCAGGGGCGTCCTGATACGGGACGTTTGAGTTCGCTAAATTTTTAATTGCTTAGTAAGTAGTGGTTTGCGAGCAAGAAGGCGTTTATGGCACAAAATTCGCTTTACTTAAGGAAACGGATTTCAGGTAATTGAGAGTGCAGTAATGCGAAGAAAGCAGCATGGATTTACGTTGATTGAGCTGATGATCGTGGTGGCGATCATCGGCATTTTGGCCGCGATCGCAGTTCCCATGTATCTTGATTACATCGTACGCAGTCAGGTCAGTGGTGGCCTTAACCTGGCAGGCGGCGCGAAAACAGCAGTCACAGAGACTTACCAGACTCGCGGCTTGTTTCCTGGCGATAACACCGCCGCCGGACTCGAAGCCGCTGCTAACATTACCGGCTCCTACGTCACACAGGTCGAGGTCACAGGGGGCGGAATCATTCAGGTGACCTATGGCAATAAAGTTAACGGCAGGATTCTGGGTGCAGTACTCACAATGACACCGACCGATAATCTTGGCAGCGTCAGCTGGGCCTGTAGCGGCGATGCACAGCTGAAAGATCAGTGGGTACCATCTTCCTGTCGTTAGTCACGACGCCCTGATTTTCTCAAACGGGCTGTTGCTGCGTAATGCAGTGTATTCCCCCGCCACCAACCGCAATATCGGCAATATTGATTTGCACAATTTCCCGATCCGGGAACAGCGCAGCTAACTGATCACGTGCCTCCTGATCGCGATCAATGCCGAAGCCCGGCATCACGATTGCGCCATTGGCAATATAAAAATTAATGTAGGAACTCGCGAATATATCGCTCCTGCTTGCGTTACGCATTCGCCACCTCGACCCCAGAAAGCTGGCGTTGGCAGGGCTCATAACACTCGCCGTTGCAGATTCGCTGTCGGCGCTGGCAACAAAAATGCCACTGTCCGTATTTCTCGGCCTGCGTGTGGTTTCCGGCATCGGTGGTGCAACGGCATACGCTGCGGTGATGGCAACAATAGCCGCCTCCGACATGCCGGAACGCGGCTACGGCGTCTTTTCGATGTTTCAGTTCGGGCTGAGTGCTGTAGGCCTTTATGTATTACCGCTGGTGCTGGCCGATATCGGTGTGATCGGTATGTACCTGGGTCTTGCTGCTGCGGCAGTTCTTGCAATGCCGCTTTTCGGCTCGGTGCTCACGCGTGGGCCGGCACCAAACCGTTCAGATCCTGCAATTGAAATTCATATGCTGTTAAAACCAGCAGCGATACTGGCGATGCTGGGTATCGGATTGTACGAAGCCGCAAACACGATGCATTTCACTTATGCGGAACGCATTGGCGTCAGCTTCGGCCTGGCAGATCACCGTATTGGCGAGATACTGGGCATTGCAACTGTAGTAGGCATGCCGGCAGCATTCGGCGTGGTCTGGCTTGGCAATCGATTCGGTGATCTGTTGCCGATTATGGCGGCGTTGCTTTTGTCGATTGCCGCGCTCGTATTGCTCATGCTGTCTTCGGGACAGGGGACTTACATACTCACGATGTGCGCAATAAGTATCGCGTGGGCATTCGGATTACCATATTTCCAGTCAGTCGAAGCACGCCTCGATCCCGGTGGCAGTGTCGTTGTTGCCGGCGGATTCTTTACCTCAGGCGGTGGCGCTCTAGGTCCCGCATTGGCGGCGACGCTTGTTGGCGGGCAGGGTTATGCCGGTGTTTTACTTGCCGCGATCGGCATCTACATTGTTGCCGCTGCACTGATGACCGTTTGCTTACGCCTGGTGACGCGCCACTAGCCCGAACATTGCATGAGTGGGCGGGACTGTCGCTTCCTGTGCCGCGTGCAGCGCGTTCGATCGTGCGAGAGACGTAGCAGGGACTCCGTATGGAGCAGGATCGGGCGCGATGTGCCGGCACAGGAAGCGACAGCCCGGCAGGCGCAAACTGTAACACTTCCACCTTAGCCGAAAATGTCGCAACCATTTGAATCATAACCCAGTTTCTTTTGTGGGCGCCGGCACTCATGCAATGTTCGGGCTAGGCACCAGCTCCACAGGCAGGACAGTCTGCGCGTTTTTTAATGCGAACTTTTTGCCAGTCAGCCGTCATTGCATCGTACAGATTCAATGTTGGTGACCCGTTCGGCATGCCGGAAAGATATTTCAGTGCTTCCACCGCCATCATCGTACCGATGACACCCGGCACCGCCGCGAGCACGCCGTTGCCGCTGCAATTATCCAGTGACTCATCCGCATCCTGATAGAGGCAGCGATAACACGCTGACTGTTCATAGTCGGGACCGAACACGGCGAGTTGCCCTTCGAAGCGAATCGCTGCGCCGGAAACGAGTACGCGTTTTTCGTTTACACAGGCGTCATTCACCTGAAAACGGGTCGCGAAATTGTCACATCCATCGAGCACGATATTGGCACGGCCGACGGCCTCTGCGAGCGCATCGTCACTCAATCGATCCGGAATTTCGGTCAGACGAACATCCGGATTCATCTCAGCCAGTCTGGATGCTGCGCGTACCACTTTCAGCTTGCCTACATCTGCCGGGCCATAAAGTGTTTGCCGACCGAGGTTAGTCTCATCCACGGTATCGAAATCACAGAGCAGTATCTGACCGACGCCGCTACTGGCCAGGTAGCTGGCCGCGGCGCAGCCGATTCCGCCAAGGCCGATAAGCAGCACCGTCGCAGATTCGATCCGTGCCTGTCCGGCCGTGCCGATTTGCGGCAATGCGTGATGTCGCGCTGCGCGCTCGATTTTTTGCCCGGTCTCCGACAAGAGTGATTCAGTCCTCGTTGCGAACTTCGTTGATTAAGACAGGCTCGAGAGGTACATCCTGGTGACCGCCGCTGTTGCCAGTCGTCACTGCAGCTATGGCATCAACGACGTCCATGCCATCTGTCACGCGACCAAAAACCGCATAACCGAAGTCGCGACCACCATGATCGAGAAAGGTATTGTCATTCAGGTTAATAAAAAACTGCGACGTTGCACTGTCGACTACTCCGGTCCGTGCCATTGCGAGCGTGCCGCGAACGTTTTTCTCACCGTTGTCGGCTTCATTCTTGATCGGTGCGCGTGTCTCTTTTTCCGACATGTCAGCATTCATACCGCCGCACTGGATCATGAAATTCGGCATTACACGATGAAAAATAGTTTCTGTGAAATGGCCGTCCACCACGTATTGACGAAAGTTTTCACAGGAGAGCGGTGCGGCTTCTTCAAATAGCTCGACGACGATGTCGCCATGGGTGGTTGTTATGGTTATCACAGGTTGTCTCGATAGTTGGTTGGAGAAGGGGATTATAGGCAAAGAAGGTAAACAACGTATTGTTGGAGCCCGTCCTGACGGGCGAGTTCGCCATTCCTGGTTGTCGCGCTAATCTTGAATCCGCGCCGATCATCGTTTCGCTTGTCTGTCATCTCGGTCTAACTCGCCCGTCAGGACGGGCTCCAACAGGTGTCTTATCTGGCAGCAGTGGTGACCCTTGGAATGCCCGCAAGATCATTCGTCACACCGATCTCCTTCCAGCCAGCCTTCTGCAGAATCTCCGCTACAGCCCCATGCTGCTCGTCCCCATGCTCGATCAGCAGCGTGCCACCCGGGTTGATCACTGACATCGCATCCAGCGCAATCCTGCGAATCGCATCCAGCCCATCAACACCTGATGCCAGCGCCGCAAGCGGTTCATGCTTTAGCCTTTCGAGGTCCGGATCTGCGCTGGGCACATACGGTGGGTTGGTGGCAACAATGTCGAACAACCGACCGGCTACCGGTTCGAGCCAGTCACCCAGCAGGAATTCAATATTCGGCAGACTGTGCTGCCTGGCGTTTTCTCTGGCAACCGCCAATGCTGCGGCGCTGAAATCGGTAGCGGTGACGTCGCAGATGGGACGCTCCTTTGCAATGGCGAGGGCAATTGCGCCGCTGCCGGTGCCCAGGTCGAGCACCTTCATCGCTGTCCTTTTTGGTATTCGCACCAGTGCCTGGTCCACAAGAGTTTCGGTTTCGGGTCGCGGTACCAGGGTGTCGCGCGTGACCATCAGGGTCATTGACCAGAATTCCTTCTCTCCGGTGATGTAGGCGAGCGGTGCTCCCTTGGTTCGGGTTTCGATGGTCGTCGAAAATCGTTTAACTGCTGCAGAATCCAGCTCATCCTCAGGGTGCGCAAACAAGTAGCTGCGCGGCACGTCCAGCGCCCGTGCCAGCAGCAGCTCGGCATCCAGCCGCGGGCTTTCGCTCACTGGCGTCAGGCGTTCGACCGCATCTGCAAGTGCGACCTCAATTTTCACAAATTCGTTCAAAGGTGCTGGTCCTTCGCGTACTATGGCGGCCAATTTCACCTGCAACAGTACCCATCATGCAAGTTTTCTCAAATGTTTTAGATATGGTCGGGCGCACTCCGATGCTCGAAGTCACGCATATCGATACTGGCCCTTGCCGGCTTTTCCTCAAACTCGAACTCATGAACCCAGGCGGTTCCATTAAGGATCGCATCGGCATCTCAATGATCGGGGAAGCCGAAAAGCGCGGCGACATCAAGCCGGGCGACACGCTGGTTGAAGCCACTGCCGGAAATACCGGTCTCGGGCTGGCTCTCGTTGCAGCGCAAAAAGGTTATCACCTGATTCTCGTTTTGCCGGACAAGATGAGCCAGGAAAAAATATTCAATCTGCGTGCAATGGGCACTGAGGTCGTCTTGACGCGTTCTGATGTGGCCAGAGGACACCCGGAGTACTACCAGGACCTCGGCAGGAGAATCGCTGAAGAACAGAATGCCTACTTCATAAACCAGTTCGGCAATCCGGATAACCCGCTTGCGCATGAACAAACGACGGCGCCCGAAATTCTCGAGCAAATGGAAGGCAACGTAGATGCTGTCGTTCTTGGCGTAGGCTCGAGCGGCACCGTTAGCGGCTTCAGCAAATACCTCAAAGCAAACTCGCCACAGACGGAAATCATCATTGCTGATCCGGTTGGCTCTATCGTTGCTGAATATGTCAACACTGGCAAGTTTGGTGAGAGTGCCAGCTGGCTTGTTGAGGGCATAGGTGAGGACTTTATTCCCGAGATCGCTGATTTTTCGGCTGCGACGAAGGGCTACAGCATCAGCGATGCAGAGTCGTTCGATACCGCACGCGAACTGCTGCGTAAAGAAGGCATCCTCGCTGGCTCGTCGACCGGAACGCTGCTCGCTGCTGCGCTCAGGTTTTGTCGCGAACAAACAGAGCCAAAACGCGTTGTCACGTTTGCCTGTGATACCGGCAACAAATACCTCTCAAAGCTTTACAACGATTTCTGGCTGGAAGACCAGGGGTTCATTACGCGTGAACAGCATGGCGACTTGCGTGATCTCGTGGGCCGGCCACACGGAGAACGCGCCACGATTACGGTTGGGCCGACAGATATATTGACCACGGCGCACAATCGACTACGCAATGCCGGCTTTTCTCAGTTGCCGGTGATGGATGAGGGCAAACTGGTTGGCGTCGTGACAGAGGATGCGATCATTCAGTTCGTTTTCGGTAAACCTGAGTTGATGAACTCACCGGTGAAAGACGCAATGCAAACTGCGTTCATAAAACTGGAGAAGGACACGAGCATCAATAACCTGGTTGCCATGTTAAGCGTACAACCGTACGCGGCGGTAATGGACGGCGATGAATTTATCGGATTGATCACACGCTCCGACGTATTGAATCATTTGCGCAAGCAACTGTAGGTTTTATTATTGGCGTCAATACAGCGCGGCACTATGGTGCAATGTTTGAGAATCGCCCGTCAGGACGGGCTCCTACGATATTAATTAGCAACTGTAGGAGCCCGTCCTGACGGGCGATTTTCGCTTAGGTTTCTTACTCGCTCAGCGCAGCAAGCTGATCGGCCTGGTATTCACTGATGAGCGGATCCACAATCTGGTTCAAATCGCCTTCGAGGATCTCGGCGAGCTTATAAAGCGTCAGGTTAATACGATGATCCGTAACCCGCCCCTGCGGGTAGTTATACGTGCGGATACGTTCCGAACGATCACCGGAGCCGACCAGTAACTTTCGTCGTTGCGCCTGCTCGGTTTCGCGTTGTGATATTTCTGCGTCCATCAATTTTGCCTGCAACAAAGACATGGCTCGTGCCCGGTTCTTGTGTTGCGAGCGTTCATCCTGGCACTCGACGACGATGCCACTTGGTAAATGTGTCAGCCTGATTGCCGAGTCGGTTTTGTTTACGTGTTGACCACCGGCGCCGGACGCGCGAAAAGTATCGACGCGCAAATCGGCTGTATTGATTTCTATCTCTTCAACTTCGTCCGGTTCGGGCAGCACTGCGACCGTACAGGCGGAAGTGTGGATTCGCCCCTGCGACTCGGTCGTCGGCACGCGCTGGACCCGATGTGCGCCAGACTCGAACTTCAGGCTGCCGTAAATATTGTTGCCCGTGATGCGGCTGACGATTTCCTTGTAACCGCCGTGATCGCCTTCGCGCGAGCTGATGATCTCCAGTGGCCAGCGTCTGCTCTCTGCGTATTTCGAATACATGCGGAACAGGTCGCCCACAAATATTGCGGCTTCGTCGCCACCGGTGCCGGCGCGAATTTCCAGGAAGATGTTGCTGTCATCGTGCGGGTCGGGAGGAATAAGCGCTTTCTGCAACTCGAGTTGCAACGCTGCGTGGCTGTCACTCAAAGTTGCCAGTTCTTCGCGTCCCATCTGTTTAATTTCATCGTCGCTGTCACTGGCCAATTCCTCAGCGGCAGCAATATCTGCAGACATCGATTCGTACTTCGTGAACAGGCCGACGATCGGCTCAAGCCTGGCGTACTCTTTTGATAAATCACGAAACTGATTCTGATCACCGATGACATCGGGATCGGCTAGCAGCCCGGAAATCTCTTCGAACCGGTCACGTGTTGTTTCAAGTTTATTACGGATGGAATCTTTCACGAATCAATTCTTCTTATCAAGACCAAAGAGCTCACTGACTGCGTCAATGAATTCCTGATCGGATTGTTCACCAGCTTCCCGCAACCGTACGCTTGGCTGGTGCAGGATTTTTTTCAACAGCGATGACGTGACGAACTCCAGTACCTCATCACTGTCGGCACCCTTGGCCAAACGGCGACGCGCCTGCTCGAGTACCTGTTCGCGTATTGCATCGCCATGATCGCGCAGCGCGGTGATGACTGGTGCAACCTCCTTGCTGCGCTGAATACTCAGGTAGCGGCGTGTTTCGTCCTCGAGAATACGCATGGCGTCGACTGCCGCTTCTTCACGATTGTTTTGCCCCGGCAACAATGACCTTGTCGAGATCGTCGATGCTGTAAAGATAAACGTCGGGCAGATCTCCGATTCCGGGTTCAAGGTCTCTTGGCACTGCAATATCCACGGCAAAAACAGGGTTTGCGTTTTCTTGCCTGAATCGCCTTTTCCATTTGCTCGAGCCTGACTACCGGCTCGGTGCTCGCGGTAGAACTGATCAGGATATCGGCATCCGGCAATGTTCCCTTCCAGCTCTGACAGCGGCAGCGCGAAGCCATCGAATTGCGTCGGCGAGATTTTGCGCGCGGCCAATGTCGCGGTTGGCGATGAACAGGCGGCCAATGCCTTTGCTGTACAAATGCTTCGCGACCAGTTCAATGGTCACGCCGGCGCCAATCAATAATGCCGTGTGCTGTGAGAAGCCGGAAAAAAACTGGTTCGCGAGATTGACGGCAGCGTAGGCAACCGACACCGGGCTGCTGCCGATTTCCGTATCAGTCCGGACCTTTTTCGCTACTGAGAATGTGTGGTGAAACAGGCGGTTTAGCTGGGTGCCAACAGTGCCGCATTGCTCCGCCTGGCGAAACGCGTCTTTGAGCTGCCCCAGGATCTGCGGCTCACCGAGGATCATCGAGTCGAGGCCGCAGGCAACCTTGAACAGATGGCCAATTGCATCCTCCTCGTTCAGGGTGAAGAGGGAAGAGTCGACTTCCTCGCCCAGTTTCTGATCGTGCAAGAGCCAGGCGCGCATTTCCTGCACGCCCTCATCTGTGGTTTCAACATAGAACTCGGTGCGGTTACAGGTAGACAGGACAACTGCTTCAGCGACATTTTCCAGTTGCAACAGGCTCGCCAACGCGCGATCGATATCGTCGCCCGCGAACACTACCTGTTCGCGAATTTCGACAGGCGCCGTGGTATGGTTCAGCCCGAGAATGTGGAGCGGCATCGTCTTTCTTGAAATCCAGAGGTTAAATCAACGCGTATGATAAGCGAACTGATGACGTAGTTCCTTGTCTGTGTTCACCACGATTGTAAAAATGCCGGACCACAGAATGATCAATATTAGACCATGGGAGCGTTGTATCAGACGATTTCAGCGGCTAGGGGCCCTAGCCGCCGCCACATTATTGCTGGCTCTATCCCCTTTTGCTGTCGCTGACGAGAAATCGGAAGAGGTCTCGGCGCATATCCTGCAGGCTGAAATGGCGTTGCAGGAGCACGATTACCGGACAGCATCCATAGAATACCGCAAGGCGGCGGAACTCAGTGACGACCCGGACGTCGCACAACAGGCGACGCGGGTGGCCTATAGCTATGCCTTCAACAAGGATGCCCTGCGGTCCGCAAAGCGTTGGGTGAAGCTGGACAACGATAGCGATGAGGCAATGTTGTACGTCGCACAGCTCAATTTGCGGGTTGGTGAGATTCGCGAATCCCGGCGCACCTTTGAGAAGCTGCTGGAGCGCGGCGATGAGCCGATTGACGATCGCCTTCTGGCGTTAATCCCGTTTCTGTCTCAGGAAGACCCGCATCAGTCCTATGAACTGATGCGCCAGCTGGCCAAGCCCTACCGCAAGTCCGCCTCGGCCAACTACGCAGTAGCGGTTATGGCGCTGCAGGCTGGCGAGACTGATATCGCGAAAGAAAGAGCCCAGCTGGCTATCGGGTTTGACCCGGAGTGGGTGAAACCACACCTCTTATATGCGCGCGCGTTGTTGCTTTCCGGTGATGAGGAAGGCGCCATCGACTACACCGCGAGGCTGGTGGGCGATGATCCGGATCCTGATCCTGAGGCCCGGCTCGAACTTGCCATCATGTTGTTGTCGGCTGGCCGTGACGATGATGCGCTGAGCCAGGTCAACCAGATACTGCTGGAACAGCCTGCCCGAACTGATGCCCTGCGGCTGATGGCCATTATCAACTTCCGTCTGGAGCATCTGGATGCAGCGCGAGCGGATTTCCAGGACTTGCTCGCCAGTGGCCACTACACGATGGACGCACTTTATTACCTTGGGCGGATTGCGGACCGTCGCTCGGAGCATAAAGAAGCTGTCCACTTCTATTCCCAGGTGACGCGTGGCAGCAATGCGGTCATGTCACAGCGCAGAGCAGCCGGAATCATTGCGGAAGAGGGTGATCCGGACAAGGCGCTCGAGCACCTGGGTGAATTTGCCGAGGTCAATCCAACTTATGCGGTCGACATGTTGCAGGCCAAGGCGCAGCTGCTTGCATCCCAGAAGCGCTATCCTGAAGCGCTGGAGTATTACGACCAGGTGGTGAGTTATCGTCCTGACAGCGAGGGCGCATACCTCGGCAAAGCGGAATTGCTGTTGCGCATGGGGCGACTTGATGACGCCATTGCGCAATACGAATTGTCCGTAAAGCGCTGGCCCGACAGCTCAATGTCCCTGAATGCCTATGGCTATACACTGGCGGATCGCACGGACCGCTACAAAGAAGCGGCGCGACTGATAAAAAAGGCGCTCAAACTCGATCCTGACAGCGCAGCGATTATCGATAGCTGGGGCTGGGTGCTTTACCGGCAGGGTGAGTATGAGGAAGCGCTCGTGTTCCTGAACGATGCCTATGCAAAGCTATCCGACCCCGAGGTTGCCGGACACATCGTCGAAGTCCTGTGGGCACTTGATCGGCATGAGGAAGCACAGGCAACGCTTGAGGATGCTGAATTGATATTCCCGGACAGCGATGTTCTGAAAAATGTCCGTGAGCGCTACCTGCCTGGAGCACCCTGACAAAGTGCCTCTCCCGCCGCGGCACGTTCTCTATTTCATATTGCCGCTTGCTGTTCTCGTGTTATCCGGATGCGCCGCGACAGGCGGCCTGGACCTGCCGGACATGGCCGACTGGGAAACGCGCCAGGCGATCCTTGCCGAGACCGACGAGTGGGAGTTCACAGGCCGGATTGGCGTCAGCGCCGGTGACGAAGGCTTCAATGGCAAACTTTTCTGGCGTCAGGATGGCGTGGTTTTTCGCGCCAGGATCAGTGGTCCGTTCGGGGCTGGTAGCGTATTCATCAACGGCAATCGAGGCGAGCTGACTGTTACCGACAGGAACGGCGCGGTCACTGATCTCCATGACGCTGAAGTCGAGCTTCGCCAGATGTATGGCTGGACAATTCCCGTAACCAGCCTGCGCTACTGGGCGCTGGGAATTCCGGATCCTGCGGGTTCCGCGGAGACCAGTTTCGGCGATGATGGCCAGCTCGTGCAAATCCTGCAAAGCCATTGGCAGGTTGACTATGGGCCCTATCGGGATAGCGCTGGGCAACTCATGCCGCGACGCCTAACGGCTGTCAACGACGATGTCAAAGTCAGGCTGATCATTGATGACTGGATTTTTCGCTAGCTACATTGGCCGTAAATTCACTGTTCGATTGACAGGTCCGCAAGTGCAGATACAATTGCGCCACGTGAATTGTGACTGAGTCTGTTACCCGGATATATCACCAGTTGGCGCGTAAGATCGGTCGAGGATTTGATCGGCTGAAGGATTTTCTGCTTGAGTGGAATAACGGTGTCTATTGCCGAAAGCAGAAAATCCTTCAGGCGATCAAAGACTAAGCGAAAGCGCGGCAACTGGTGATATATCCGGGTTCAAGTGCATAAAGACACTGGCAGGTCACAAACAAATGGGGCGTAGCCAAGTGGTAAGGCAACGGGTTTTGATCCCGTCATGCGCAGGTTCGAATCCTGCCGCCCCAGCCAATTTCACCACCAGGGGCCAATGTGAATAACCGTATCGATAGGGACCGGGCCATGGAACCGGCAACAATGGCGATTTTCTCGGGCAATGCGCATCCTGAGCTGGCGCACAGCATAGCCCGCGTTCTTCACATACCACTCGCCAAGGCGCACGTTGGCCGTTTCAGCGACGGCGAGATCAACGTTGAAATTCTGGAGAATATCCGCGGCAGGGAGGCTTTTATCGTACAGCCGACTTGTCCACCTACTGCCGAGAACCTGATGGAATTGCTGGTGATGGTGGATGCCGCCAAGCGGGCTTCAGCCTCGCGCATTACTGCCGTCATTCCGTATTTTGGGTTTGGTCGACAGGACAGGCGGCCGCGTTCTTCGCGGGTGCCTATTACCGCCAAGCTGGTTGCAAAGCTGATCGCTACTGCCGGGGTTGATCGTGTTCTTACTGTTGACCTGCATGCCGAGCAGATACAGGGCTTTTTCGATATCGCTGTCGATAATGTTTATGCGTCGCCGTTGTTGCTTGGGGACGTCTGGAAACAGAAATATGACGACATGGTGGTTGTGTCGCCGGACGTTGGCGGCGTTGTTCGTGCACGGGCCCTTGCCAAGCGACTCGATGATGCCGATCTTGTGATTATCGACAAGCGGCGTTCTAAAGCTAACCAGTCTGAGGTTATGAATATTATTGGCGAAGTTGAGGGTAAGAACTGCGTCATGATCGATGACATGGTCGATACAGCCGGGACGCTTTGTCATGCTGCTGGTGCGCTCAAGGAGCGGGGGGCTGCGAGTGTTGATGCGTATATTACGCATGCGGTTTTGTCGGGGCCGGCCGTTTCCAGGATTACTGAGTCTGCTTTGGATGAGGTTGTTGTTACGGATACGATACCGCTTGGGGAGGAGGCTCGGGCTTGTTCCAAGATTCGGCAGCTGCCTACTGCTGAGTTGTTGGCGGAGACTATGCGGCGGATTGCTAATGAGGAGTCGGTTAGTTCTTTGTATGTCGACTAGGTGGTGGCTGATCTGACCCTGGCGGGTCAGTAGTTCGGGAATTTGGGTCTTTGGGTATGGGGGTGCCAGTTCCCGCGAATCAGTGGCAGGCATGCCGTACTCACCAAACGCTCGACCCCGCTTTTACTCGCTTATTGGCGAGTACGGCATGCCTGCCGCTGGTTCGCTGAGTTTGGCGTCTCCTTGGTTTTGGGGTTGATGGAGGAGTCAGCCCCAAATCTGGCGATTTGGGGCTGACACTTATTTGAATATCGGCTATCATGCGCGCCCTTATCTCGATTGGTCGCGATCGGGATTATTATCAAACGCCGGAAACGGCATTAAAAACAATCAGTTATCGGAGAGCTCCAATGAGTGAAGAATTCGACCTGGTTGCGGAAATTCGTGAGGGCCAGGGGAAGGGTGCGAGCCGCCGCCTGCGTCATGAAGGAAAAGTTCCTGCAATCATCTATGGTGCCGGCCGTCCGCCGCGCGCACTGACATTCGATCATAACCGCGTTCTGCATCAGCTTGAGAACGAGTCATTTTATTCCAGTATTTTGAAAATCAAGGTTGGCGATAAGAGCCAGGCTGCGATCGTCAAGGATATTCAGCGTCATCCTGCCAGGCAGCAGATCATGCACATGGATTTCCAGCGCATTGTTGAAGACGAGAAGATCAAGATGAATGTGCCCATTCATTATCTTAATGAAGAGGATGCTGTTGGCGTCCGGTTGGGTGGTGGTTCCGTTTCGCGCCTGATGACTGAAGTTGAGGTCACCTGTTTGCCGAAAGACCTGCCCGAATACTTCGAGCTGGATATTGCTGAGCTTGAGCTGAACGAGATGTTGCACCTTTCTGACCTTAAAGTTCCGGATGGTGTCGAAATAGTTGAGCTGTCACACGGCGAAGAGCGCGATCAGCCGGTCGTCTCGATTCACGTGATCAAAGCGGCTCCGATTGAAGAGGACATCGTCGAGGAAGCAGCCGAAGGCGAAGAAGGCGAAGCAGCCGAAGGGGAAGCTGCAGCCGAAGGGGAAGCTGGTGGCGAGACAGAAGGCGAGTCGGACGACAAGTAGTCGTTATCGACAACATATGAAAAGGCCGCCACATGGCGGCCTTTTTGTTGAATCTCGCGGTTCGTATACCATTGAGGCGTTATGGCATTCCTGCATGTTTCGCCAAGGATCGCGGATCCTGGGTGAGGGCTCGGGCGCCTGAGGGCAGGCCTGGAGCTCAACCCATAGCGGTAGCTATGGGTTGAGTGAAGGTCAAGCTCAGGTGTTCGAGAACCAGCCAGGGCCGTGATAGGCGGACGGCGGTACAATAAATATGCACACTACTTTGTCAAGAATTGCTGGAAAAATTTATGAATTACCTATGGTTACAGACAAGCCGGCTGCCGCCTTGGTGAAACATGCAGGATAACCACCTGACAATCATTGCCGGCTTGGGAAATCCCGAGGAGCGCTACGAGCGTACCTTGCACAATGCGGGGTTCTGGTTTGTTGACGAGTTGGCGCGGCGCGGTGGTGCACAGTTCAAATACGAAAAGCGCTTCGATGCTGATGTTTGTCGGGTAAAAGTTGCGGGCGGTGATGTCTGGTTGGTGAAACCGCAGAGCTATATGAACCTGAGTGGTGGGCCTGTTCGTGCATTGATTGACTACTATCGATTATCGGCAGAGCAGCTGCTGGTGGCGCACGACGAAATCGACTTGCCACCGGGTACTGTTCGGCTGAAGCTCGGCGGCGGTCATGGTGGTCATAATGGCCTGCGTGATTTGATTCAGCACTGTGGGCGGGATTTTATGCGCTTGCGATTGGGTGTTGGTCATCCCGGTCATAAAGACCAGGTGACTGGTTACGTGTTGAAGAAAGCATCGAGCGATGTCGAGTCTGCCATTCTTGGGAATGTTGGTGAAGCCGCAGACGTGATGTCGATACTTGCTGACAGCGGGCTTAATGCCGCTATGAAAAAACTGCACACAAAAGAGTAAAAATAAATGGCAATCAAATGTGGCATCGTCGGGTTGCCTAATGTTGGCAAGTCGACGCTTTTTAATGCGCTGACTGCGGCTGAAATTCCGGCAGAGAATTATCCCTTTTGCACGATCGAGCCGAATGTCGGTGTCGTGCTGGTGCCGGATCCGCGCCTTGCTGTTTTGGCCGGCATAGTAAATCCGCAAAAAACACTGCCCGCAACAATGGAATTCGTGGATATAGCGGGCCTCGTTGCCGGCGCGTCCAAGGGTGAAGGCCTGGGCAATCAGTTTCTGGCAAATATTCGTGAGACAAACGCAATCGCCCATGTCGTGCGTTGTTTTGAGGATGACGACGTCACGCATGTGACTGGAGCAATAAATCCGGTCGACGATATTGAAACGATCGATACCGAACTCGCACTCGCTGATCTCGAGTCTGTTGAGAAGCAGTTGTATAAAGCCGAGAAAAACGCGAAGACCAACGACAAAGATGCGATCGCAATTCGTAATACGTTGCAGAAATCCAAAGCGCATCTCGATGAAGGCAGTCCCATCAGGGCTCTGCAGCTTGATGAAAACGAGCAGGCAGTGTTGAAGGACTTACACCTGCTAACCGCCAAGCCGGTTATGTATATTGCTAACGTCGACGAAAACGGTTTTGAAAATAATCCGCACCTCGACGCAGTTCGTGAGCGCGCCACTAAGGATGGTTCAGAAGTGGTTGCTATCTGCGCGGCCATTGAATCTGAAATCGCATTACTCGACGATGAAGACAAAGCAGAGTTTCTGGCAGATCTTGGCCTTGAAGAACCTGGGCTGGATCGGGTTATTCGCTGTGGTTACAAACTACTATCCTTGCAAACCTATTTCACGGCCGGCGAGAAAGAAGTCAGAGCATGGACGACCAAAGTCGGCGCCACAGCACCGAAGGCTGCTGCAGAAATTCACACGGATTTTGAGAAAGGATTTATCCGTGCGGAAGTCATCGCTTACGAAGACTTCGTAGCAGGCAATGGCGAGCAAGGGGCGAAAGAAGCAGGTCGCCTGCGACTTGAAGGCAAGGAATACATCGTCCAGGAAGGCGACGTAATGCATTTCAGGTTTAATGTTTGATCAAAAAATTTCGCTGATTTGAAATTTTGAGTACTTGACGGCAAGGGGGCATGTCGGTCATGCCACGGCCAGATCGTCAAGGCGATAACTCCCGGTCGCGCTCCTCGTCAAAAGCTCGTTGGTGACGCCTTCTTGATTTTCTCGATTAAATGCGTCGCGCCTCGCCAAACGCTGTTTGTCTTCCGTAGACAGATGCCTGGCTTGCCAACGCATTATCGCGTCTAAGTCAGGCGACCGGGGAACCGAAAGATGATCACAAGGCGCACATCTACTACTTGCCCGCCGCCCGATCCACGCTGCATTAGCCAGATGTCGTTTTATTGCCACGAATTGTCGGACTGGCGCTAAAAAACCGTCGGATTATTGAAATAATCTGTCATATTCATGATAGGCTGCGTCATTATCGCTAATGACTACTTTGATCTGATCAAAGTTCGATAAATTATTTGCAATACGAAAAGCGATCCGCTAATAAGAACGCATATTTCTAGGGGGATTACCTAATGAATAAACGTGCTTTCACGGTTTGCTTCGACCTATTTATTCCGTCGCTAGCTTCCTTCACTTTGACGAGGATTCCAAAAATGAAAAACCTGATAACCGTTTTCTGTGCGACAGCAATTATCGCGCTTGCGGGCTGCGATAGCAGCAGCACGCCACCGCCACTCGAAGATACGCCGACACCGCCTCCGGAGTCAGCTCAACTTCAAGTTGTGCACGCGGTAGCTGACGCGCCGAGCATAAATGTCAATGTCGGCGGGCCACCGCCAGCTGGCAGCGACCTGCTCGGCCTAGCGTTCTATGGCGTATCGAACGGCTCATTCCTGCCGGTCGACGCGGTTGACGTATCCGTTGATGCCAACCTGCCAGACGGCACAACCGTCGAGGTTGTCGCCGCGACCCCCCGTCGACTTTGTCGTTGATACGCGGACGATCATCGTTGCAACGGGTGCTGTCGGCGCCATCGAGGCCGTCGTGCTAGTCCAGGACGTGGCAGGTGCAGCTAGCACCGGAACTGCAAGGCTGCGGGTGATGCATGCCGCAGTGGGCGTCGGCACAGTCGACGTTTACGCGACTGCGCCGGACGCGGACCTCGCCGCGAGCGCACCAATCGCCACCATTGCTTTCCAGGAAGCCGGCGACGTGCTCGATTTGTCACCGGGCGACTACCAAATCCGGGTAACGCCGACAGGCGATCCAGCGACGGTGATATTCGATGCCGGAACGGCGACACTGATTGGCGGTGAAGACATCCTGGCCGTGGCGGTTAACAACACGACCGCGAGCACTCAGCCGATTTTGCTACTTGTTGCAGACACCACTTCGGGTGACTCCGACGTCGTTCAGGACGTAAACGGAGAAGCCGCCACGCGTTTCGTTCACGCATCACCCGATGCGGGACCGCTCGACGTACTCGTTGACGACGTTGCGGAAGTAGAGGGTATCGTCTACACGGAATTCGCAGAGACTGAGGGACGCGCTCCGGCAACCTACGATATCGAAGTTACGGCAGCAGGCGACCCGCTGACGAGTTTGTTCCAAGTGGACATTGAACTTAATTCTGGCGGCTACTACGAGTCGACTGCACTCGGCTCCGTGTTGGCTGTCCCTGTCGAACCGCCTGCGGCCGAAGAGTTCACGGTCGGTCTTACGGCCTTTGGCATTCACGATTTTCGCCGGATTGCCACAGATACGAAGCTGCGCGTGGATCAAGGCTCTCTTTTATATGCCGCAGGCGCCGACATATACGTGGTTGAAGCAGGAACCGACATCACGACGGCGACCGCGACAGCGGCAGGTGCAGTGATTGGCGATAGCACAGGCTTCATTACGCTCGACCCGGGCTCCTACGACATCGTGATTACCGTCGTTGACGAAGTCACGATGTTGGATGTGGAGGTGTTCAGGATGAACGGTGTAGCGTTGGCGGCAGGCGGAATTTACTCGGCCATTGCCATTGACGATCTGATCAACGTGGGTGCGCTCGACATCATCGCGCTCGACGACCTGGCTCCGTAAAGAATCAGGAAAAAATCGGATCGCGCCAGTCGTGATCCAGCAGAATCAATCTGCAATCAAAAGGGCTCCGCGAGGGGCCCTTTTCTTTTGCTGCCTGCGACAGCCCCACAATTCGAATGCCACGTCTTGGTGAAAAGGTCCGCCAATGACCCAAAGCGGACAGTATGGAAACACCCGAGCTGGAGGTATTTGCTTTCACGACCAACACCGGGTTTGGCGGTACGGTGCCAGGACATATGATTTAACCGTAACGGCGACGGGTGACGCAACGGTAATCATCGTTCCTGCCACAACAATCTCGATCGATGCCGCTGGCATTTACACGGTCATTATGCGCGATCCCGATCCGGCGGTTGTGGGTGATACCACTGGATTCATCCTGACGGATGACTTTACCGCTCCTTAAGCCTGACAATTAGTTAGAAGTTCTTAACCAGCGCGACCGGGTCCAATTTTTTTGGACCCGGTCTTTTTTTTGACCTTCGACCCTTTTCCCGGTTTAGTCTGGCAAGAGGTGTTCAGCGATTCGATCAGAGCTGCGGGAAGAGTCGACAGCGCTACTGACTAACTTTGATAACCGGCCCTTCCTTCCCTTTGGGCAGGGTAGTCTTTTGCAACTTCCCGCCTTTAGCGGCCACTTCGTAAACTCAGGTTTCTTCACTGACATCGAATGCCCAATTCCAGGTCTATTCGTTTCGGTAGCGGAATCTGGATAGAATAAATAAAGTACCTTTTTGCAATAGCGCAGCAGGGGAGCGTATTCATGCACCAGAGCACCAATTCTGACGAGCGTAGAAATGCGTGGCGTGCCATTTCAATATTCTTAGACATTACGATGACTCTCAGCGCGGTTTTCCAGGGCCTCATGATTTACCAGGGGCAGATGACGAGAATGCTGGTGACTGCAACGATGTGGTCGCCTGGCGCTGCAGCAGTGCTGACTTGCCTTATCCTGAATCGGGACGTCTCAACTCTCCCGTGGGGTTGGGGGGAATGGCGTTGGAACTGGTATGCGTGGGCACTGCCAGTTGCGTACGGGCTTGCGATGTACCTGCCTGTGTGGATATTTGGATTGGGTGGCGCAAGTTTCGGCAATGAGGAAACTTTAACCAGGTGGTCCAGCGAGATTATTGTTGGGGATGGGATAAATCTCCTGGCGGTCATGTTCTACATAGTGATTCTGGGAACAATTGGAGTTTTCGGATCGGCAGCGAATGCTTTGGGAGAGGAAATCGGCTGGCGCGGTTTCATGATTTGGGAATTTCGCAAGGTAATGCCATTCTGGCTGGTGGGTCTGGGTTCCGGATTAATCTGGGGGCTTTGGCATTGGCCCGGAATATTGTTCGCCGACTACAATGCTGGCGAAGGCAACCTGGTTTTGCAGATGCTTCTGTTCACAACCGGAATTGCCGCACAAGGTATTATTTATGCTTACTTCGTATTTAAATCGAAAAGCCTCTGGCCGGCGGTTATTCTGCATGCAAGCCATAATCTTTTCTTGCAGACGATATTTACGCCGTTAACCACGCGCGGCGAGAATACGCATTTCTATATCGACGAGTTCGGCATCATGATGCCGATTGTGAGTTGCATATTGGCCGTATATTTTTACAATCGAGCGAAACGCGAAGGGCTGACGTGATGAGCTGGCTGGAATGGAATCGTAATGCCAGCAGGCCCGCTGGGCACTAAGCAATAAGTCACACAGTGACGCCTATTTGGGGAATTTTTTCAATTTCGGCGAATCGAATTGACTGGCATACGCGTGCACTGCAGGGGTGCCGCCAAGGTGCATGAGTAATACTTTGCTGCCTTTTTCAAAACGACCATCGTTCGCAAGTGCTAACAGTCCCCTTAACGCCTTGCCTTCATAGACCGGATCGGCGATCAGACCTTCCGTCCGTGCCAGCAGGTTAATTGCATCGATAGTCTCACTATCGGCCTTACCGTAGGGGCTTTTGTCAGCCGCGATAATTTCCACATCAGTTGGCGCGACCCGCTCTGACATTCCAATATCTGCAAGCGCATCATTGGCTAATTGTAGTACCCGGCCTTTCTTAATATCAGTTTCGTCATCGTCGGCGACGCCGATGACTCGCATATTCTCACCCATCGCCGCAAAACCAGCGAGCAATCCCGCCTGCGTACTGCTGCTGCCCGTGCAGTGGACGATGTAGTCAAAGCGAACATCCAGAGCTTCGCTCTGCTTGACGATTTCTGCTGCGCAGGCCATGTAACCCAGGCTGCCGAGCCGGTGCTCGGAAGCGCCAGCCGGTATCAGGTAAGGCGTGTGGCCCAGGCTTTTTTGGTATTCGAAAAAATCGACCAGAGGGCTCTGGTCTTCTATCGGTCTTTCGGTTTCATCCAGGAACATGTCTGGACCCATCATGCTGCTTAATAGAACGTTGCCTACCTGCCTGTAGACCGGACCTGCGTCTTTCGTCCAGCCAAAATGCAAAAGGGCACATTTCAAATTGCATTTGGCAGCTGCTGCCGCCGTTTGCCGCGTGTGATTGGATTGAATCGCGCCTGCAGTGACCAACATGTCAGCGCCAATTGCGATGGCATCGCCGACGAGGAATTCCAGTTTGCGGGTCTTGTTGCCGCCACCCTCCAGGCCAGTCAGATCATCTCGTTTAATCCATAGTTCCTGGCCCGCCAGTTGTTTACCGAAGTTTTTCAGCTCGTGTATAGGTGTGGGCAATTGTGCCAGCGCTGCCCTCGGCCTGTCGGCCAGTTTTAACAACAATCCATTCAATTTCTTTTCGTTGGGCACTAGGTTCTCCCGGCGCTTCAAAGGCCAAGCGTGTTTTGAAGATTCTAAGCCAATATAACTAATGCCAGGCAAGCTGGCTTGATTCGATTCGATATAGCACGTAATCGCGCAGTCTGTTTGCCATTTCGTAGTCAACGTAGGGAAGTCTGAGCGACCCGGACGCCAGGTAGAAGCGCATCGTCGCCAGTCCTTTGCGTTTTTGCGAATACGTCTGTGTGACGTTGATCCGTTGTACCTTGCGGTGCAGAAATGCGCTGACCTGGAAGCCCCCAAAGCCGCGCCGCAACACAAGCCCGTCATTTGCTACAACATAGCCGTACTTTTTGTACTTTATCCAGACGCCGATTGCCATCAGTGGGATCCAGATAAGAAACAGGGCCGCGTAATAGCCGATTGCCAGTGACATGAGTGCTGTCGCGAGCAGTGCAGGCAGAACACCCAGTAGAATTACTCGTGAACGAAAGTAATATCGCGAGATTGGTTCAAAGTCGTCCGCTGCAGGTCTCAGGTCCAGCTGCTTAAACTCACTACCGAATACTTCAGCGGCGACAATCGATAGTTGTTGTGGCTCGCACAGCGGGACCACGAAGTGCTTACCTTTGCCGGCTTTTCCGCTGGACGCTTTCTTGGCGCTGAGTCTGAAGCGCCCAAACAAACGCAGTACCGGGTTCTGTGAAGCGAGAACAGACTGGATTTTGGCGAAATTGACCGCATGCTCGTGACGCGTTAACAACCCCCCGGTGGACCGAAACGTTTCCCTGTCCACCACAAGCCGGAAATTGTGGTAGCGGAGAAATGCACCTACGACGGATGCGGCGACCAGGAACAGCAAGAAGCCGGCTACGATCAGTAAACCGACTTCGACTCCGTTTTGTACGCCCTGCTGCGCAACATCGATAGCCGAATCGACGGTGCCCTCGTCAATACTTTCTTCAATCTTCTGGTCAAACTGTTCAATGATTGGTCCGAGAAAAACAAGGAATAAGAGCGCACGATTGCTGGACAAGCCGATTTTCACCATGTCCGGGCTGGAGAGATTGAGGATTTGTCTATCCTCTGTCGAACTTTCATCGATATCATCTGCTTCTTGTGCGATTTCTGCCGCAGGCTTTTCTCGACGAAGTCGTTCCTTGAGCGCGGCGGCCTGCACTGACTTTATTGCTGGTAGGTGGCCCTCCTGTTTTGACGATCCAGCAGTATCAATCTTGACGGTGACCAGGTCGAAGGCGCGGTCCAGGATGTTTTGTTTCGTGTTGATCGCCTGAATGCGGTCAAACTTGATGTCCAGTTGGGTTTTCTTGATTACGCCTTCACGAATCAAAATTGAATCATCGGTAATCTGATAACGAAAAAACCAGTAGCGAATGATAGAAACAGCAATGGTAATGGTCGCAATTGCAGTAACGCCAAAAACAATTTTCCAAAACAAGTTGCCTTCATACGCGACTAAGAAGGCGACTAACGGCGCAAGAGTTTGCACTGCGTTTTGCGCAATTGTCTGGTAGATCCGACCAAGAAAAAAAACTGCAGCAAGAGGTGACGTACGGCGCCACTCTGTTGATTCAGTCATGCTCAATGCTGGCCCCAACTTTCTCTAGAATGAACACCCTGAGTCTTTCGGCAAGCTCAGCCGGCAGGCCATGAATTTTCAGATCGCCACCGGAGCCACCAGCAGTGAATATTTGCAGGTTTGCGATGGCAAAGCGGCGATCCAGCGGTGTGCTGTTTTTCTCCACATGTTGAATTCGATTGAACGGAACCGCCGTGACCGTTTGCCAGAAAACGCCGGATTTATAGATGATGTCTTTGTCCCGCAGGGCATAGCCAATTCGCGGCACACTGATCAAAGGCCAGGCCAAAAGGGGGATCGCGAGCAGCGGGACCAGGAGCCATAGCCAGCCCAGATTGATGGCGAGGTTTTCATCAGCAAAGGCAATATTGAAGACGACCTGCAGGCCAGCGACGCCAACGGTGACGAATACCAGCGCCAGCGCTGCCTCGGTCAATAGCCGACGGGTGAATTTGCTGTCCATACCTTGCCAGGTGACGGTTTCAACCTGCGGCAGATCTTCATGTGCTATTTCAGGGTTCTCAAACATCGTCGCGCTCGAACAAAGAACAGCCTGCATTATAGGCTCCCGGCAGAAGTCGGTCATATTTAACATGGCGCCTATCCTGTGCCGGCCTCGTCTGCTAGATTCGTGTTGCAGGCATTACAGCTGTGGGCAGCTGGAATCAGAACAGTAAACATCAGGCTGCGGCTGATAATGCTCATGGCAACAGGGGGATAAGCTATGAAAACCCGCATCATTGTTTCGGGTCTCCTCACTTTTTTCTGTGCAGTCACATTCGCGCAGTCACCTTTTGACGGACTAACCGAGAGCGATCTCGCTGAAGGCGAAAAGCTCTTTCGCGTCCACTGTGCACGGTGTCATGGAATCGACGGTGGTGGCGGTGAAGGATCCAATCTTGCGCGATCCAAACTCAAGTATGCGCCGGATGACGAGTCCCTGATCAGACTGCTGGGCGAGGGCATTCCGGGCACCGGTATGCCGGAAATCTGGACGCTCGATGTGCATCAGGCCACGCTGGTCGCTGCCTACGTAAGAACGCTTGGGCAACTTGAGGAAGAAGAGATGCCCGGCGACCCGCAGCGGGGCGCGGTCGTATATCAATCACCCGGTGGCTGCCCGGCCTGTCACATTGTGTCGGGGCACGGATCGGGCATTGGTCCCGAACTTACAGACGTCGGAGATCGCCGTGGACTTGAGTATCTAAGGCAATCGCTGATCGATCCGGCAAATGCGCAGTCGCAAACCATGGGTTATCAGGACTTTCTTACGGTTCGGGCGACGACGCCTGAGGGCCAGGTCGAGGGACTGCGCATCAATGAGGACGCGTTTTCAGTGCAAATAAGAGATGTCGGTGGCACGGTGCATTCATTACGCAAGGATGACCTTGTCGAATTCGAGAAAGTATTTGCCCACAGCCTGATGCCTGAGTACGGCGGGGCCCTCACGGACAAAGAGTTGGACGACCTGATCTCCTACTTAATGAGCCTGAGGGCAGAGCAATGAAACGAACAATAATTTTGCTGCTGGCCCTGAGTGCAGGTTATGCAAGTGCGGAAGTCAGCTTTGAACGCCTGGTCAATGCGGCTAGCGAGCCACAAAGCTGGTTAACCTACTCCGGAACCTATCGTTCAGAACGGTTTTCACCGTTGACTGAAATTAATCGTGACAATGTCAGCGACCTGAAAGTGATCTGGGCATACCAGATGCAACCGTCCTCTTACGGCGGCGCCGGGCTCGTGGAAACGACGCCGCTGGTTGCAGACGGCATCATGTACCTGACTGAGCCTCCGAGTACTGTGACAGCTCTGGATGCCAGGACCGGCAAGCGGCTCTGGACCTGGTCGCCGGAAATGCCTGAGGATGTTCTGCACATCGGTTTTCCGAAGGTCAACCGTGGTGTCGCGCTGCTGGATGATGCGGTCTACGTTGGCACGCTGGACGCGCACCTGGTCGCACTCGATGCGGCAACCGGGGCCGTTCGCTGGGACGTTGAGGTTGCAGACAACAAACTAAACTATTCCTTAACGCTGGCGCCACTTGCGATCGACGGCAAGATCATCATTGGTATGAGTGGTGCAGAAGCCGGCATTCGATCGTTTGTTGATGCTTACGATTCTGCCACCGGCGAGAGACTATGGCGTTTCTTTACTATTCCTGCACCCGGTGAGCCGGGCAGTGAAACCTGGCAGGGTGATGACTGGCTAACGGGTGGTGGATCGACATGGCTTACCGGTTCCTTCGACCCGGAACTTGATCTTCTGTACTGGACAGTCGGCAACCCCGCACCAGACTGGAATGGTGATCTGCGTCCGGGTGACAATCTTTACTCTTGTTCGATCATTGCACTCGACCCGAAGAACGGCGAGATGAAGTGGTTTTTCCAGTACACACCACACGACACACATGACTGGGATGCAAACCAGATCCCAATTTTGTTCGACGCGGAATGGAACGGATCGGAGCGAAAAATTGTTGCGCTTGCCAATCGCAATGCATTCTTCTACCTGCTCGACCGGGAAACGGGAGAATACCTGCACGGTAACGAGTATTCGAAACAAACCTGGGCTGCAGGCCTTGATGAAACCGGGCGTCCGATTGTGTTGCCAGATACAGAGCCGACCGAAGAGGGCAATCTGATCTGGCCAAGCCTGCAAGGTGCAACCAATTGGTTCAGCCCATCCTATAACCCCGATACCGAGCAATTTTTTGTCGCTACGCGCCTGATGGGCGCGGTTTATTACAAGGCCGACGTCGTATACGAAGAAGGCCAGCCATTTCTTGGCGGCGGTGAGCAGGCATTGTCCGGCGACGATGCCGCTGGTGCCATTCGCGCGCTGGACGTGTTGACTGGCAAGCAGCAATGGGAGTTCATGCTGCACTCACCTCCCTGGGCTGGCGTGATGGCGACGGCAGGTGGCCTGGTATTTGGTGGCAGCAACGAGGGTAATGCCTTTGCGCTGGATGCAAAAACCGGCAAGGCGCTGTGGGATTTTCAGACTGGCGGCGCCGTGCGCACAAACCCTATGTCTTTTGCCATTGACGGCAAACAACGGATAGTCACGACCGGTGGTGGAACGTTGTTTGTGTTTGGTCTCGAATAGGCATGGCCCTGGGTTAGCGCAGTGGCAGACAAAAACAATACTTTTGACCCGGTAGAAAAGGAAAACGCTTTGCAAGCGGAGTCCCAGTCCTGGGACACCTCACATGTTGTGCCCGCGCAGTCCGGTGATATTCCCGTAATCGACGTAAGTAAGTATTTCGACTCTGCCAGTGAGGAGGCATTAGAAGAGGTGGCGGTTCAACTTAGGGACGCCAGCCGGCATGTGGGTTTTTATTCACTGGTCGGACACGCGGTTTCTGATGAGGTGGTTAGTGACGCTTTCGAACAGACCAGGCGATTTCACGCGCTGCCGTTGCAAAGCAAAGAAGCGCTACTCATGGACCAGCCTGCATTGAGCATCAAAGGCGCCGGATACCTGCCAATCAAGAACAGGAAATTGCCGCATCGGTCAATGGGCAATGACAACGAGGCATTTATCGTTAAAAGAGATCGCGACATTGCGCTGTCCGATAATCCATGGCCTGAAGAGAACGAATTGCCCGGATTCAGAAGCAGTGTTGAAGAATATGCCGCTCAGTTGGAAGCTTTGGCGCTCAGGCTTTTGCCAATCTATGCTCGAGCACTAAAGATGGATAAGAATTTCTTCACACCAGCTTTTACCGCTCCGTTTATTCGCCTGAGAATGTCGCATTACCCCGTTACGCCTCCTGGCGACGACGAACAGTTCGGTATTGCCCCGCACGTGGATACCACGTTTTTCACACTCCTGACTCAGGACAGCCCGGGTTTGTGTGTGTTCAGTGAACGGCGTCGTCGCTGGATTTCGGTACCGATGATCGAGAGGGCGTTCATTGTTAATACCGGGGAGTTACTGAAACACTGGAGCAACGACGAATTCATCAGTGCGAAACACTTCGCCAACAACAATTTTGGCAATATCTCTCGCTATTCGATCCCGTTCTTCTTCAACGCAAGTACAGATTATAAAATGACCTGCATTCCCAGTTGTTGCGGTCCCGACCGCCCGGCCAAATACCCGGCAATCTCCTATGCGGAGAGCCAGGGCGTGACACAGGGAGAATAGTCTAGCTAATCTATTCCGACCAAATTGCCAGTTCGCTGCCGTTTGGTATTAGGGGGACAGTGACCCTAACTATCCAGGTTTACGGCGGGGTGGTTATGGTCACTGTCCCCCTGTCTTCCCTGTCTTTTCTCTTTATTTACAGGTCCGAAAGTGGCCAATTTCGACTCTCTGATTGAATATAATTGCAGCTCGTCATTCGCCAGGAGCGCACTATGGGCTTTCAAATCTCCGCCCTCGAAGTCGATCAATTCAGTCACCTGTTTGGGCAGGACGAAGAGGAACTTGCGCGGCAAGGCGTCCGACGCATGGTTGTTAACGACAAGCCCGGGGTTCCCTGCCGTGTTTCGCTGCAGGATGTTGAGGTTGGTGAGCAGGTGTTACTGATGAATTTTGAGCATCATTCCATGCCGACGCCGTTTCGCGCCAGTCATGCGATATTCATTCAGGAATGGGCGAGTACGGCTATCGTCGATAAGAATGACGTTCCTGAGATGTTCAGAAGTCGACTGCTTTCAGTGCGCGCATTTGATTCTGCAGGAATGATGATTGATGCAGACGTAATTGATGGTGAATCTCTGGAATCATTGATTGAGCGCATGCTAGAAAATGAGTCCGCGGAATACTTGCATATACACAATGCCAAGCTAGGCTGTTATGTGGGCTTGGTCGAGCGAACAGGCTAATTGCGTTAGAAAAGGTGTGAGATTCTCGTAAGAACCGAAAGCGTGGTTTCCAATTCCTTTTTATTCATAATTAGAGGGACAGTGACCCTAACTATGCAGGTTGAACGGCAGTGCGATTTCGGTCACTGGCCGCCAGTTCTGACTATAATTACAGTAACCTGGTTCGCGGCTCATAATGTGCGTAACGCGAAATCAATGATTACGCAGGTCCTGATTCGGGATAGCCATAACTCGGGAGCTCGTCATGACTCATTTTCGACAGCGACTATTAATAATCGCGGTCGTCTCATCGATAGCACTATTATCTGGAATTGCAGTTGGCGATGACGCTGAGGATGCGCAGCGAATTTGCGTAGTGGTCGATGCCATGGGGTCTGGCGTCAAGTGTGGGGTTAATGAGTCAGAGCACGCCGTCGACCTTATGGCGGACACCACTGCTGTCGATGCAATGCAACTTTGCACGTCGTTTGCGGGAATGGTGGAGGCGCTGACACACAATTTGTCGGACGATTGGAAGATGCGGGTTTTCCCGGAACAGAATAGCGACACGCCGATGGCCATCTGTGACCTTGGTTGATAGCCGAATTGGGAGATAACGATGAATATTAAGACTTATTGCCGGGTTTCGGCGATCATCTTCGCTGTCGTTGCGCTTGCGCATCTGGCGAGGCTTTTCTATGGTTGGTCGGTAATCATCGACGGAGCGACGATCC